>Ga0307375_10000045_pt1 | contig 174984 bp, 135 predicted proteins | sample TR1MG_FD_202531 | JGI IMG/M metagenome (GOLD analysis project Ga0307375, IMG submission 202531) | Soil microbial communities from Risofladan, Vaasa, Finland - TR-1 | ecosystem: Environmental > Terrestrial > Soil > Coastal area > Acid sulfate soil | place: Finland: Risofladan, Vaasa...
TTCAGGTGTAGAATGGACATCACCTCCTGAGCAGGTATATAATGCATTGATGACTCATCCCAGGTTCAGTAAAAATTTTGGAGATGTCCCTGTTAGTGACTTATCGGTATCTACTAGGATTTTTACACGAAGGGCAACTGAAAGAATTCTTTCAGCAGCCTTTGAGCATGCCAGGAAGTATGGTTATAAAACTGTTACAGTTTGTGAAAAACCTAATGTAATAAGGGAGACTTCAGGTTTAATGTGGAAGCTCGCAAAAGAGATCCAGAAGAATGTATACCCTGAAATCAGGCTCCATAATACCAATATAGATGCTCAGATGATGTGGCTTACCAAAAATCCTGAGGATTATGAGGTTATCGTTGCAGGGAATATGTTTGGCGATATTGCATCAGATGCATTTGCAGGGTTGATTGGCGGGCTTGGTTTTGCATGTAGTGCCCAGTATTCAGATAATGGGACAGCTGTATTTGAACCAACCCATGGATCAGCTCCCAAGTATTCTGATTATCCCGTATCTATAGTTAATCCTATTGCAATGATTGAGTCAGCATGTATGATGCTTGATTATCTTAATGAGAAGGAAATTTCAGACAGAATAAGAAAATCAATTGCCCTGGTCATCGAAGAGGGTAGAGTGAGAACTTATGATATGATGAAGATGCCGGGAAGCCCTGAAGTAATTCAGAATGGTGCTGCATCAACTGTTGAGATGACAGATGCTATAATTTCAAAACTGGTTTAGTAATTCATATATATGACAGACGAAGTTAGAAAACTATGGCCTGAGCTTAATTGGATCAATGATAATGAACTCAGGGAAAAAACTGCAAAAACCTGGGATCTTGCCCTGAGCAGAAGTGTCCTGAACGCAAATGATCTGGACGAGATTCCATTCACACTCCTGTGCGGACCGGATATTCGAGTAAGTTTCATGGCTCACAAAAGGTGTGTTGTGCATATATCAAGAGAAAGCGGGGAGAAGATTAACTTATTCTTTGGAAATGAACTTCCGGTAAACATGGATGTGCTTATTGCAGGAGCTATCCTTGCTGATGTTGGAAAACTTCTTGAATATGAGCTTGACAATAATGGTAAAGCAGTACAGGGCAAATATGGAAAGTATTTAAGGCATCCATTCTCAGGAGTGTCGCTGGCCGAGGAGTGTGGTGTACCACCCGAAGTTTGTCATATCATTGCTGCTCATGCACATGAAGGAGACCTGGTAAAGAGGACAACAGAAGCCTATATTGTTCACCATGCAGATTTTATGACTTTTTTGCCGTTTAAAAGCAGACTTATTATTTGATTATCAATGCAACAGCCAGGGATCAGGTATATTTGATTTCTGATGTCCAGGTACCTCAAGCAATAGTTTTAATCCAACTCCGCCTTCACGCTGAAAATATTCTAACCTGATTTTATGATAGCCTTTACCCAGTGGAAAATATCCTCCCTCTTCCCTCATTCCATGGATCCCGTCATTACTGATTATTTCTTTACCATCCAGGAACAATCTGCTTCCATTATCAGATATCAATGACAAACCATATACATCATCAGCAGGAATCAGCAGATATCCTTCATATTCCATTGCAAAATTGGAATCTCTTCTTGCCAGCTTATGGGATATTTCCATAACAGTTTTTTTAAACGCAGGTCTCAGAGTATTAAATTCAGGCAGCATATCAAAATTGCCATAGTAAACTGATGCAATCAGCCCGGGTTTAAGATCGTAAACCTCCATAGCCTTAAGTGGTTTCTTCTTTTCAATTTTCAGGTTTATTGTCCTGCTCCTTATTGCATCCCATTTGGTAAATGTCTTAATAACAGTTGATTCAGTAAGATTTATTGGTTCTTTGAACTGATTTGAACTGATCTGTGGTTCGCTTCCGTCACTTGTATAGTATATGATGCCACCCTGTTTGTAATTTGACAATCTGAGTAAAAAGCTATCAGTGAATATCGTTACAGGAGATTCCAGATAAGGAGGAATGATATTATTATTGGCTTTAAAAACATTTTCAGCCCCCATCTTATTAATCTTTCTGTCGTACGTCATCAGGCCATTGGTCTCTGTTTCAACATCTGTAGTCTGTGTATAAATAGTTGAACTAAGCCCGTTTTCTCTTACAAAACGGTGAATCTGATTGTAATATGATTCATATCTGGCGAGTAACTGCATTGAATCTTCCATATTTCTGTAACCCCAGTTCTTTTCTTCCCAGGTGTGACCCTGTAATGGAAGCCCCAAACCTCCAAATTCACCCAGCACAATTGCCCTTTCTGCCTCACCGGCAGGTACAACAGGATCAGGATAATGGTGGATATCGTTTACATCTCCGGTACCTCTGTCAGTCCATCCCGAGGCACTATTTACAAGTCTTGTGGTATCATAGTCTTTAATGAGTTTAGTAATCCTTTCCGTGTCAAACTGCCCCCATCCCTCATTAAATGGCACCCACATTATTATCGAAGGATGGTTGTACCTGGTTTCAATCATCCTTTTAAGTTCATATTCAAACTGTTCAGATGATTCCTGTGATCTGATAATATCAGGTTGATCCCCTGAAATATATTTTTCACCACTTGGCATATCCTGCCAGACCAATAAGCCTAGTCTGTCACACCAGTGATAGAAAATCCTGTTTTCGACTTTCACATGTTTTCTTAACAGGTTAAATCCCATTTTCTTCGTCATTTCAAGATCGAAAACCATGGCATTTTCTGTTGGTGGGGTATAAATTCCATCAGGCCAGAAACCCTGGTCCAGCGGTCCATTCTGATATACGAATTTATTATTGAGGAGAATCCTGTTAAATCCATCAACTGTTTTTCCAACTGATATCTTTCTCAGGCCAGTATAACCTGTCACTTTATCTATGGTTTTTCCCTTTTTCTTCAATTCGATAATAACAATGTAAAGGAAAGGATTCTCGGGAGTCCATAGCTTCGGTTCCGGAATTTCTATCGTTATGTTTTCATTACTGTTTCCATTACCATTGGCAATTACTTTACCCTCTCTCAGAATTGAAATATTAACCTCATTTTGGCCAGGGTTTACTATATCGGTTGAAAAAGTAATTGTAGCTGTCTCAATATTTGCAGTACTCCTGAAGGATGAGATATATGAATCAGGCACGGGTTCCATCCAGACTGTCTGCCATATGCCCGTTACAGGTGTGTACCAGATACCTCCTGGTTCAGAAACCTGTTTGCCGCGAGGCTGTGTCCCTTTGTCGGTAGGGTCCCATATGCGTACAAGAAGATCGTGGTTTCTTTTCCTGTTCAGATATTCATTTATGTTTATTGAAAAAGGATCATAACCTCCTTTGTGTTTGCCGGCCTCCTGTCCGTCTATATAAATAGTTGTTTCCCAGTCAGATGCCTCAAAATTTAAAAGTATTTGCTTTTTTCTCCACGACCTTGGAATTTTAAATGTACGTCTGTACCACAAGTAATCATTCTCAGTGACACGCCTCTTTACTCCTGAAAGAGCTGATTCAACAGGGTATGGAACAAGTATCTTTCCATCCCAGTTTTGAGGGATAGTTTCGGAATCTGTTATTGTATAATCCCATAATCCGTTGAGGTTAAGCCAATTATCTCTCTTTGCATCGGGTCGAGGATATTCTGGCCAGGGCATTGCTGGATCAACCTGCAGTGCCCATTCTGTCAGAATTGTATTATCTGCAATTTTCCATTCTTTCAGGGATTTTTTTTGAGCTCTGTTACATGACAAACATAAAAGAAGGAAAACAATAGTTCCAATTGCAATATTTAATCTCATATTTCTGATTAGCAGGTTTCTCCAGATAGTTATTATCCTAGTTTCATTTTTTCCACCTCTTCGATGTTTCTCTCATTTGTAACTATTTTTCCATCAGGAGTATATAGGTAGTCAATCAGGTACTGGAATTTATCCATTATTTTGCCTCGAACGATTTTCATTGTTGAGTTCATAAGACCGTTATCTTCTGTAAAGCTTTGTTCCAGAATACCTATGGCAACTGGCAGCCATCTTTGAGGGAACATATTGCTATATTTTCCGTTTGTCCGGTATTCATTTACCTCATTTTCTATAAGAGTTAATACTGCTCTCTTACCATCATCTGTATCAGCTGTAAGATTTTTTTCTTCAAGATACAATTTCAGGGCATGCTGGTTAGGCACAATAAGAGCCACAGTATATGGTTTCTGGTTGTTGTACAACATGCACTGGTCAATATATTTCGACCGTTCGGATATTGCTTCCTCAATTCCTTCGGGGCTGAATTTTTCTCCGTCGTCAGCAATAAGGAGACTTTTAAATCTGCCAAGCACATAAAGGAATCCGTCTTCCGACATATAACCCATATCCCCTGTATACAGCCATCCATCCCTGATGGCTTCAATAGTAGCATTATCGTTTTTCCAGTATCCATGCATAACATTTCCACCCCTGATTACTATTTCACCTTTCTGGCCAACAGGAAGTTCATTTCTATCATCATCGCAGATTTTAAGGTCCATGTTATTGACAAGAACTCCTGATGATCCAAGTTTATGTCTGCCGGCAGAATTTGAAGAGATTACGGGGGATGCTTCACTTAATCCATAACCCTGGTACATAGGTATTCCGAGTGCATAAAAAAATCTTTGTAACTCAATGTCCAGAAGTGCGCCGCCACCAATAAAGTAATCCAGTTCACCACCATAAGCTTCCCTTATCTTGGTGAATAGAATTTTATCATATATCCTGAGTAGTGGCTTCTTTAGTTTCTGAAGGCCTTTTCCTTTGTTCCATCCCTCCTTATTATACGAATATGATATTTTAAGTGCATGATTGAACAGGAATTCAATTATTTTTCCTTTCTCCTTAATACCCTTTTCTATATTCTTCCTGAAGTTTTTGGCTATAGCGGGGACGCTCATGAGCATGTTTGGTTTAATTTCCTTAAGACAAACCGGAAGGTTCCTGAGAGTTTCCATAGGTGTTTTTCCAATCTTAACCGATGCAATACTCGCCCCTTTTCCCATAAAAGCAAATATACCACAGGTATGACCGAATGAATGGTCCCATGGAAGAATAAGCAATGTTTTATAGAAGGAGGGTATATCTATCAGACTGTAAGACTGATAGACGTTGGACACATAGTTACCATGAGTCAGGATTATGCCCTTAGGATCAGCAGTTGTGCCTGACGTATAGCAAATGTTAGCAAAGTCAGAAGGTAGTATACTTTTAGAAAGCAGTGTGAAGCTCTCCATATTCCCTGGCAGGTCGAGCCATTCACGTCCTAGCTTCCTTACTTCATTGAAATGAATCTCATTAGTTGCATATTCCTCCTGAGTATCGAAGTGCACTATTTTTTCAATTGTGGGGCATTCTCCCATAACTTCCCTGAATTTTGCTGCCTGGCCTGACGAAACCAGAATCATCCTTGAACCTGAATGGTTGATCCTGAATTTTATCTCCTCAGGATTAAGCTTTACTGACAAAGGAACATTGATTGCCCCGGTAAAAAGTATTCCCAGCTCACCTATGACCCAACTGTTTCTTCCCTCTGAAATAAGGCTAAGCCTGTCGCCTTTATTTATACCGAGTCTTGTTAACCCGGCTGCAAACTCATGTACCTGTTTTCTTGTTTCTTCATATGTTGTACCTTCATATCTGTCATGGGGTTTTTCCCACAGGTATACATTGTTGCTAAACTTTTCGACACTTTCATCAAAAAATTGGATTATGGATTTCATTTAATCATGATTTAGATTAAAATAACTATTTTTTCAAGCCGAATATACAAAATTCAGCACATCTACATTACTATTGTATCTATTATTATCATTTGTTTTGATTGACAAATATTTGTATCTTTGATTAATATCATTTAATGTAAATCCGTCTGCTATTGATTAATTCATTTTAACCGTTACATTATGAGACATTTATCTGCCGTATTGTTCATATTAATTATGGTATTGGTATTTTCACCTTCGTGTAAAAAGATAGGAGGATGGTTTGGTAAAAAGAAAGTAGATACAACAGGTGTATGGCTTGCCCGTCAGGACAGTCTAAGGATAGTAGATTCTATCAGAAAAGCTCAGGAAGCATTGCAGGCACTGGAAAATGCCCGGTTAGATTCCATAAGGCTGGCAGAGGAGGCAAAGCTGGCATTTAAATACCATATTATAGTTGGAAGTTTCTATACCCCGGAATATGCCAGGGATCTTGCTGATGAATATAAGAATAAAGGCTACAATGTAAGTATCCTCAAAATGAAAGGTAGCAGGTTTGAACTGGTTTCCGCAGAAGCTTTTGACAGTTTCAGTCCAGCAATTAACAAGTTGCATGATTACCAGGAAAATATTGTTCTGGATGCCTGGCTCTATATTGATAATTAGCAGATTCAATTACTCTTATCTGAATATCGTCTCTTCCCTGTCAGGGCCAACTGAGACGAGGGTTACCGGTACGCTGCAATAATTTTCAACAAATTCAACGAATCCCTTCAGCTCTGAAGGTAGCTGGTTATAATTGCGTATTCCGGATATATCCTGTTGCCATCCCGGCAGTTCAGTATAAACAGGTTCAATTATTGATTCATTGCCAAAAGGAATTTCAGTAATCTCTTTCCCGTCAATTTTATATGAGGTACAAACCTTTATAGTTTTAAAACCTGACATAACATCAGCTTTTGTCATAAAGAGCTTTGTAGTACCGTTAATCATTATAGAATATTTCAGTGCAGGCAAGTCAAGCCATCCGCATCTTCTTGGTCTTCCAGTTGTAGCACCAAACTCCTTTCCAGTAGCTCGCAGGGTATTACCAGTTTCATCTTTAAGTTCTGTGGGAAAGGGGCCGCTGCCAACTCTGGTACAATAGGCTTTGAATATTCCATAAACTTCACCAATGCTTTTAGGCGAAATGCCAAGTCCTATACAAGCACCTGCACTTATTGTATTAGAAGATGTAACAAATGGGTATGATCCAAAATCAATGTCAAGCATCGTTCCCTGAGCACCCTCAGCAAGTATTCTGCTTCCTCCTGCGGCAAGTTCATTTACCAGATATTCTGTATTTAGTATCCTGAATTCCTTAAGGAGTTCGATCCCTTCAAACCAACCCTTTTCATATTCATCCAGGCTAAAACTGAAGCCATAATTCTTAAGTATAGTAAGATGCCTTTCACAATTAATCTTATAAAGATCTTTGAAATCCTTTCGGAGGATATCGCCAACTCTTAAACCTGACCTGGCTGTTTTGTCAGTATACGCTGGTCCGATGCCTTTCAGTGTTGACCCTATCTTTGTTTTTCCTTTCTGTTTTTCATATGCTGCATCTAGTATTCTGTGGGTAGGGAGTATAAGATTTGCCCGTGTCGAGATCACCAGTTTTTTTGTAAGATCAGATGTATATGGTATTAGTTCGTCTATCTCTTTTTTGAATACAGCAGGATCTATAACTACTCCATTGCCTATAATGTTAAGTTTTTCAGGATGAAATATTCCCGAAGGGATGAGGTGTAGTACATGTTTGATATTATTGAACTCGAGGGAGTGACCTGCATTTGGACCTCCCTGAAATCTTGCAATAACATCAAATCCAGGACTTAATGCATCAACCAGTTTTCCTTTTCCTTCATCACCCCATTGAAGCCCTAACAGTATGTCAATGTTCATATTATAAAATTAAATAAGTATTTATTTGCAGTTTGTAAGTTACGAATTTATTCGATTGTGGAAAATCTCGATCGGTTTTGACTACTGCTTTTTTTCCTGCTCTTTTTTCCCGTCATCTACATTGCCATAAATATAGAGAGAATGATATAGAGGCGTAAAATTATGCAGTTCAGTGGCTGTACTAATTATCTCATAAATGCGAGGGTCACAGAATTCAATTACCCTCCCTGTTTCAATATCAATTATATGATCGTGCTGACCACATTGGTATGCCCTCTCAAATTGTGCTATGTTCTTTCCAAACTGGTGCTTTATTACCAGGTTGCAATCAAGAAGTAATTCAATTGTATTATAAAGTGTAGCTCTGCTGACCCTGTAATTCTTATTTTTCATAAATATGTAAAGCGATTCAATATCAAAATGACCTGAACGCGAGTATATCTCATCCAGTATGGCATATCTCTCGGGAGTCTTTCTGTGCCCTTTCTTTTCGAGATACTCAGTAAAGATCTTTTTAACAGTGATCCTTGTATTGTCGTTAAACATATTTGGTCTAATTTTAAATAATGGCAAATGTAAATATTTTCATTTGAATAAGAGTGAATGTGGACAGTTGTAAATAAATGATCATGAGATGTCCTCAACTCTCCTGACGTTTTCAATCCCGTTAATGTTCGAAATCTTCAAAATCAGGCCATTAAGGTCCTTTGTATGATGAACGTACACATCAATCGTACCTTCAAATATCCCCTTATTCACTGAAATATTGATACGCGTCATATTAACCTTAAGCTCAGAGGATATAATATTTGTTATTTCGTTAACTAGTCCCAGCCTGTCAATGCCGTTCATACTGATTCTTGCCAGAAATGCGTTCAGCTTATGTATAGCCCACTTAACTGCAAGAATGCGGTCCCCTTCATTCGACATAATCCTTATAGCTTCGGGGCATTTTGGTTTATGGATCATAATTGATCCTTCCGGCGTATGATAGCCGATTACCTCATCACCAGGTATAGGATTACAACACTTTGCAATACTATACGACTGACTGGCAGTCTCAATATTCTCACTCAGGAGGAATGGAACCTTTTTGTCAATTTTTGATGAGCGACTGGGTTCATCTTTCTTTTCTTTCCTGGCTCCAATAAACTTCAGGTCCCAGAATTTGATCACATTTATTGTAGTATTCCTTCTGAGAACCTTCTTCAGATCATCAAGGTTAATTTTTCCAAGGCCGATCCCAATTAGAAGCTCATCTTTATTAATTACATCGTACTCTTCCTGCAGTATTTTCAGATTCTCATTGGAAAGCTTGAAATTGAGCTTGCCAAGCTGTTCTTCAAGTATCTCTGAACCTTTCTGAATAATATCCTTGGACTCGTTTCGAAGGGCAATTCTGATAGCATCTTTGGCTTTGGCTGTACGTACATGATTCAACCACTCCTTTTGAGGCTTTGCTATATCTGAAGTTATTATCTCAACTTGATCACCACTGTTAAGTACAGCACTAACCGGGTTAAGTCTGTAATTTATTTTAGCGCCAATGGCTTTATTACCAACTTCGGTATGAATTTCATATGCAAAGTCGAGAGATGAAGCACCTTTTGGCAGGCTTACCAGGAGTCCTTTAGGAGTAAAAACCATGATTTCTGATGAAAAGAGGTTCATTTTGAATTCATCAAGGAATTCAATAGGATCTTCCAGTGGATTCTCTAGTAACAGTCTGATCTTCTTTATCCATTTATCAAGCTCACTTTCAGGTGTTTCATCGCCTTTGTATTTCCAGTGGGCCGCATAGCCTCTTTCAGCTATCTCGTCCATGCGCTCACTCCTGATCTGTATTTCAATCCATCTGCCTTCAGGACCCATTACTGTAAGGTGCAGCGCTTCATATCCATTTGGTTTAGGTCGGCTGACCCAGTCGCGCAATCTGTCAGGTTTTGGAAGATATGAGTCGGTGATAATGGAATAAATGTTCCAGCATTGTGTTTTTTCAGGTATGCCTGGTACAGGTTTAAAAACAATCCTTACTGCAAGTACATCATATATCTCTTCAAAAGGAACATTTTTAGCCTGCATTTTTTTCCAGATCGAGAATACCGATTTGGGCCTTCCACTTATGTCAAACTGAAATCCGGCCTCAGTTAGCTTTTCGATAACAGGGAGTGCAAATTTGTTGATGAGGGCTACATTCTTCTTTTCACTGTGTTTTAGTTTGGCCATAATCTCATCGTAAATCTGAGGCTGGCGGAACTTAAAACTCAGATCTTCAAGCTCACTCTTTATTGCATACAGTCCGAGTCTTTGTGCAAGAGGGGCATATAGAAATATTGTTTCACCTGCAACCTTCATTTGCTTATGCTCGGGCATGGATTCAAGGGTCCTCATATTATGTAACCTGTCAGCTATTTTTATCAGTATCACCCTGAGATCATCAGAAAGAGTAAGCAGCATCTTTCTGAAATTTTCAGCCTGCATTGAGGTTGATGTTTCCTTGTTGTATGTTCCGGAAATTTTAGTAAGACCGTCTATGAGAGAGGCTATCTTGGGACCGAATTCCCTTTCGATATCATTTAAAGAATAATCGGTATCTTCAACAACATCATGAAGAAGGGCTGTAGCTATTGACCTTGCTCCAAGACCAATTTCCTGGTTGACAATCTTGGCAACACAAATAGGATGGATAACATATGGCTCTCCTGATTTACGACGCATATTCCAGTGAGCCTCATTGGCTATGGAAAATGCTTTTTCAATCAGCTCTTTGTCTCCAGGTTTATTGCAGCGTATGAGGTTGCTTACAAGCGATTCATATTCAGAATTTATCCGTTGTACATCCTCCTCGTCAAAAACATCTTTATTGGCCATAAAAAATAATAACACACCTTTTTGTGCAAACTACAAAGATAATCTTTTACACTGTTAAGAGTATACAGCATCTTGGTTAAGGCTATGATAAATTTATTAACGGTTGAAATAAACAGTTACTGTTCCTGTTTTAGAAATAGCTTTTCCTGAAGGAGTTGTTACTCTTAAATACCATAGGAATACACCTTGTGAAACAGGCTTCCCTTTTTCAGTACCATCCCAGGACTCACTGTAATTTCTGGTTTCAAATAGTGTTTTTCCCTGCCTGTCGCTAATTATAAGGATGTAATCGGCAGGCGTGAATGAAAGTACGGGTCTGAACAGGTCATTAACAAGATCATTATTGGGAGTGAAAACATCAGGTACAGTGATAATCTCCAAAGGATCAGTACAGGCTTCCTGCGATAATGACGATCCTGATATACCATATGGATTAGATACTTCATTTGCACTTATTTCAAAACAGAGCTTACCTGTTGTAATATCATACATAAGATCCCTGTAATCAACAATAACAGATGAATCAGACGAGTTTATGTTCGATATCTGAATATACCCGTTACCCGTATTTGCAAGAAGGTTGTATGAACTTACTTCTCCATTCCAGTATTTGTACTGGTTCCATCTGAGGAGTATATCGCTGTTGACTTTTTCGAGTGATAGAACAATATTAGATGCAAGATTTGATATAGTAATTGGTTTGCTGCAAGCATTTATTGCCGAAAGTCTGTAAAGGTTAACCGACCTCGCATCTGCCTTGTCATCAACATATTTAACAATGTCTGAGGAAGATACAGGTCTTGCTATTTCTACGAATATACCTGATATCCCTGTCTCTCTTTCCAGTACGAAGCTAGATATTTCCGATGCTGGATCTATTGTAAAAGAGAGAGATACCTTGTTGTCCTGAATTGTCGCATAATCTGCATTTATCCATTCAGGAGGTCTCTGCATTGCGGTTGAAAGGCAGGCTATATTGGACCTCGAAATTGATCCTTGCTCAAGGTTTGCGTATACAATGAAACAGTATTCTGAATCTGTTATAAAATCACTTAGGGTGAATCTAACAGAGTCCAGGCTTACTTCAGCAATTTCAGAAAATGCACCTCCATTCACTGAGGCCATAATTGAATATCCTGTAACTTTATGTGGATCAGAAATATAGTGATTCCAGGATAAGGTAATTTTTTTGTTGCAGGTGTCTATTTTTGCTTCAGTAAAAATAGTGTTCAGGTGATTTGAAAGAGGGCTGGTGCAATTTGGCATCCTGTGAGCTGCAACCACATATGATACACTGAAATATCTAGTTGCGGGAGTGATATGCTGATAATTTGTGGATAAAGGATCCCAAATGGTATCAACAGGTATTCCCACACCTTTGTCATAAGTATAAATCACATAAGCTGCAATATTTCCAGAAGGACTCAAATCCCAGTTTAAAAAAACAATTCCTGATTCCGGATCGACAGTAACAAGTTTTAGTACTGGCGATTCAGGGACTTCACATTTCTCCTGAGCCAGGCAATTATCGACCTTTACCAGGAAAAGCAAAAGGATTAGATATGAAATGATTTTTTTCAAAATTTGCTTTTCGGATCTTCCCAGGGACAAACTTAAATAAAAAACTGGCAAGGTTTAGTATTGTTTCTATATTTGCATAATTATGTTCAAGACCATATTTTTCAAAAAGATCTTCAGAACAAATCTTAAAAATATTGACCAGGTTAAAATAGTATATTTTCTTAGCCTTGTTGTTGGTTTTCTTAGTGCACTTGCAGCTGCTTTTCTTAAAAATACGATTCATTATACTCAGATATTTCTTACAAGAGATATTACGAGCGAATCAGGTGGCTATTTGTATCTGGCTTACCCGGTTCTGGGTATGCTTCTAACCTTGTTATTTGTAAAATTTGTAGTCAGGGACAATATAAGTCATGGTATCAGCAGGGTATTGCATGCTATATCTAAGAGAAGGGGTTTCATGCGCGGTCATAATAGCTGGAGTTCGGTTTTGGCCAGTACGCTTACCATTGGATTTGGTGGATCCGTCGGAGCTGAAGCTCCTATAGTTCTTACTGGATCATCAATAGGATCGACAGTGGGAAGATTCTTCAGGGTCAGCAATAAGAATATAACTCTTCTGATAGGGTGTGGTGCAGCCGGAGCTGTTTCTGGTATTTTCAAAGCTCCTATTGCAGGTATAGTGTTTGTTTTGGAAATATTGATGCTTGACCTTACTATATCTTCAATAGTGCCTCTGCTAATATCATCTGTCACTGCTGCTACAGTCGCATACTTTCTTATGGGTGACAGGGTACTTTTTTCCTTTAATATTACAGAGTCCTTTAATATCCTTAATACTCACTGGTATATTGTCCTCGGGATAATTTCAGGTCTACTCTCATTATATTTTTCCAGAATGACCCTTTTTCTTGAAGCAAATTTTGAAAAGGTTAAAAATCAGTATGTTCGTCTTGTTGTTGGCGGCACAATCCTTGGTATACTTATTTATATTTTTCCACCTTTTTACGGTGAGGGATATGATACCATTATGTCGCTGCTGCAGGGTGATTCTGGTAAGCTTTTTGCTGGCAGCCTTTTTGGAAGGATGACGGATAACTACCTGGTAATATTTGGTTTCCTCGCCGGGCTGATAATGCTAAAGGTGGTTGCAAGCAGTGCCACTAATGGAGCAGGAGGAGTAGGAGGGATTTTTGCCCCCACACTTTTTATCGGAGGAATAAGCGGTTTTTTCATTGCAGGTTTGCTTGGCAGGTATTTGCAGGTTGACCTTCCTGATAACCGGTTTGTACTGGCGGGAATGGCAGGGATGATGGCGGGAGTAATGCATGCTCCCCTTACAGCTATTTTCCTTATTGCAGAAATAACAGGTGGTTATAACCTTTTGATTCCCTTGATAATCACCTCAACAGTGGCTTATATTACTACCAGAAGCTTTGAAAAGCACTCGATCTATCATGTGGAACTGGCAAAACGAGGAGAACTGATAACACATGACAAGGATAAAGCAGTACTTACCCGTATGAACTGGAAAAGAGAGATAGAGACCGACCTTAAAATAGTAAGGCCGGGTGATACCTTGGGAGATTTAATAAGGATCATTTCCAACTCAAGCAGGAATATTTTCCCGGTAGTGGATCAGTATAATATTCTGGAGGGTGTAGTAAGTCTTGATGATGTAAGAGAGATTATGTTCAATCAGGAGTTATATAAGACTACCTTTGTGAAAGATATAATGGCCATACCTCCAACCTATATAGATATTAAAGAGAATATGGAAGTTGTAATGGAGGCATTCAGAAAGACGGGGGCATGGAACCTGCCTGTTCTTGATAATGGATATTATGTAGGATTTATTTCAAAATCGAGAATATATTCAACCTATAGGGAGCTGCTGGTGGAATATTCTGAAGAGTAGACATAAAAAAAATAATATCATGAGAGATAAATTGATTTTTGACCTTATTGAGAAGGAAAAAGAGCGCCAAATAAATGGCATAGAACTTATTGCATCAGAGAATTTTGTGAGCCCACAGGTATTGGAAGCAATGGGCTCTGTTATGACCAATAAATATGCGGAGGGTTATCCGGGTAACAGGTACTATGGTGGTTGTGAGGTTGTTGACCAGTCGGAACAGATAGCAATTGATCGGCTTAAGCAGCTTTTTGATGCGGAATACGCTAATGTCCAGCCTCATTCCGGTGCCCAGGCCAATATGGCAGTATTCATGACTGTAATGAACCCTGGTGATTCATTCATGGGACTGAACCTTGCTCATGGCGGGCATCTTTCTCACGGTTCTCCGGTTAACTCATCAGGCATCCTTTATAAACCTGTTGCTTACAGCGTTAAGGAAGAAAGTGGTCTGGTTGACTATGATATGATGGAGGAGATTGCCACTAAGGAAAAACTGAAGATGATCATTGGTGGTGCTTCAGCCTATTCACGTGAATGGGATTATGAAAGAATGCGAAAGATTGCTGATAATATTGGTGCAATATTTGTCGTTGATATGGCGCATCCGGCTGGTCTGATTGCCGCAGGCTTGCTAAAAAATCCACTGAAATTTGCCCATATTGTCACGTCAACAACCCATAAAACCCTTCGCGGACCAAGGGGTGGAGTTATTCTTATGGGAAAGGATTTTATCAATCCCTGGGGTATTAAAACTACAAAAGGAGAGTTGAGGATGATGTCATCTCTTCTTAATTCCTCAGTTTTTCCGGGAGTACAGGGTGGTCCGCTTGAACATGTTATCGCGTCAAAAGCAGTTGCCTTCAGTGAGGCGCTTGATCCTTCATTCGCTGAATATCAGAAAAAAGTAAAGAAGAACGCAGAAGAGATGTCAAAAGCATTTACCGGCAAAGGTTATAAAGTTGTATCCGGTGGAACTGACAACCATCTTATGCTAATAGATCTCAGGACTAAGTTTCCTAATATCACTGGAAAGATGGTAGAAAATACTCTTGGACTTGCACATATAACCGTAAATAAGAATATGGTGCCTTTTGACAGCCGATCACCATTCCTTGCATCAGGTATAAGGGTTGGAACTCCTGCTGTGACAACCAGGGGTCTGAAGGCTGAGGATATGGGTAATATTGTTGAACTGATTGATGAAGTGATCTCAAATATTGATAATGAGGCAGTAATTGCAAGAGTGGGAGAGAAAGTGGTAAGCATGATGAAATCATATCCGTTATTTGCTATGTAAGTGTAATATCCAATCCTTATTTCTATTTTTAGATTATTATTGAAAATATTGTTAAATTCGTAATATACACCAAATATGCCTTTTCATGGATAAACAGAAACTAATCTTCATGGTTGATGATGATCAATTAATTAATAATTTGGTTATGAAGCGGTTGGCATCAGAGGGATTCCATGTTGAGTCATTTACCTACGGAGAAGATTGTCTCAAGGTATTAAACAAGAATCCTGACATTATTATCCTCGATTATTATTTTATCAGCAATGATAAGAAAGTAATGAACGGGATGGAGGTATTTGATAAGATAAAGGAGACAAAACCTGAAACTCCTGTAATAATGTTATCAGGACAGGAGAAGGGAGAGATAGTTCTTGAGCTTGCCAGAAAAGGAATAAATGATTATATTATTAAGGACAATGATCTGATTGATAATCTCAGAAATGCTATTAATGAGATTTTAAAGCAATAATTTCAGGAGTTATTTCAGAATAAAATTATAAGTTATTGTGCCTTTCTGGACAACAGGAGCAGAAGGTTTGGCCTCAAATCTTGCCTGCAGAGCTGCCTCCTTTGCCACTCTCAGGAGGTATTCATCAAGCGTAGTTGATCCTTTTGAACCAGGAATAGCCTGTATCACTTTTCCTGCCCTGTCAACACTCACCTCAACAACAACTCTTCCTTCGCCCTGATAGTCATATTTAGGTGTGGGTAGTTTCTGGAAACCCCGTCCCTGGAGGTCATATGATATCCCGTTGTTGCCCGTACCTCCACCATCACCACGTACATTTGAATCGACTGAACCGGTTGTAACTCCCTGGTTCCCCGGACCACCTGCAACACCTTCACTGGTAGAGTTGCTTCCAGCATTTTTGGAACCTGCAAGGGCATTTTTTGTACGGTTCATTATATCTTCCTGGCGCTTCTGTTCAGCCTCAATTCTTTTTCTTTCAATTTCTTCTGCTTCTTTTCTCTTTCTCTCATTTTCCAATGTCTCTCTTTTTATTCTTTCAGCCTCTTCAATCTCCTTTTTTTTCTTTTCAGCTTCAGGATTAACCTTTTTAACTTCAGGAGCCTCCTCATCATTCTGGGTAAGGAGAGGTTCATCCTCTGTCTTTATTGTCTCCGTTGCCGGAGGCGGAGTTGTAGCATCAATCTGACTGGCAACAGTGGATGGCTCTATCATTCCAATGCCTGTAAAATCAGTTCCAAAATTAACTTCGATACCCTCCTCAATTTCAGGAGGGGCAGGTAATGAAAAACTGACAAATACAAGCACCAGTAATAAAACAAGATGTATTATTATGGAACCGGCTAATCCTTTACCTTTCTCGGAAGGCAATTTCCGGATATCTCTATTTGGGAGATGTTGCAATTATCAGCTTGTAATTATTTTTTTGAGCAATGTTCAATACATTTACCACGTTTTCAAATGGAACACTTTTATCTGCATGCAGGGAGATATAGGTATCAGGTTTTTCTCCCAGTTTTTGTTTCAAAACTCCTTCAAGCTCATCGAGCGCAACTGGCTGCAGTTCAACATAATACTTCAGGTCGCTGGTAACTGATACGGTTGTCAGGGGTTTAGCTGATGTCTGGTTACTGCCTTTAGGCAGCAGCAGCTTAAGAGCTGAAGGGTGAACGAGAGTAGATGTAAGCATGAAAAAAATAAGGAGATTAAATACCACATCGGTCATCCCTACAGTACTAAAGTTTAAGTTTATCTTATTTCTCTGGGTGAGTGCCATTTACTTTGAAGATTTAACAGGTTCATTCAAAATATCCATAAACTCTGTAAGCGTTGCTTCCAGATTAAAAACCACTCTTTCCACTCTTACCACAAGAGTATTGTAAGCAAAGTAGCCTAGAATTCCAACAGTAAGACCTGCGACAGTTGTTATCAGCGCAGTATAGATACCTCCCGACATCATTGATACTTCGACATTGTTCCCAGCCTGTGACATAGTATAAAAGGATTGTACCATACCTATCACTGTTCCAAGGAATCCAAGCATTGGTTCAGCTCCGGTTATTGTAGCCAGCGTGGGGAACCCTTTTTCAAGTTTTGAAATCTCAAGCTTACCTACATTCTCAATTGCAGTACTGATGTCCTGAAGTGGTCTTCCAAGGCGGTTTATTCCTTTTTCGACCATTCTGGCAGACGGACTGTCGGTAGACCTGCAGAGAGCTAGAGCTGCATCTATCTTTCCGTCGTGAATATAGTCTTTGATCCTGTTCATAAAATTGGTATCTTCTTTTGTAGCCTGCCTGATTACGTAATATCTTTCAATGAATATGTATGCGGCCACAAATGACAGAAGTATAATAGGGATCATTATCCATCCGCCTTTAACCATGAGATCCCAGAGAGATAATTCAATCTCTGCAGTACCTTCCACGGGAACCTGCGTGCCTTGAAAAAAAAGTTGTATCAATGCCATAAAGTTTTAAATTTTAATTATTTATGCGTTCGTCCTGATGTAATTTCAAATACATTTAAGTGCGAAGCTATTAAAAAACGTAATTAATGCCTGTTCTATTATCCATATTTAATAACAAACCTATATTATTTATTAACCAGGGTTTCCATTTACAGGATTTTACGATCATTTATCTTTCTCATCTTTTATATTTACCTCTTCCTCTTTCTTAATTTCTGACTTTTCCTTTTTTGAGAAGAGATCAGAGATTTTGTCAAATTCCTGCCTGAAGAAAACCCCAACGCCCTGTGTATATGGTTCTGTTTTTCCTGTATAGGGGTTGTTGTACCTGTTAAATACTTTTAATCGGATTCTGTCCGTTAATTTAACTTCAGCATCGAAATCACCTGTTATTTGATTGGTATTAGGATCAGCGTTGGAACCCCTAACGTCAAAATTCCCATTGATAATAACCTTGTCATTCAATATCTGTTTTGAAAGTGCAACTTCGAGCTGATCTGAATTGATTTCACTGTTCCCCACTCCAGGACGGTATACAACTCCAATATCGAAGTCACTGCTTATTTTGGATAGCATATTGCTAAGCTGGCTGGAGAGCATTTCTGATGTTGTTACTGCCGCGGCTGTGCCTGCAGTACCTGAGCTGGGGGGTGGTCCTGAAGTCATCGCAGGGTCAGGATAGAAGCTGTTCATTACGAGAAGGTAAAGGAACTGACGGCTCATTTGTTCCTCTGTGACAATAGCATTTCTGACAATTGTCCTGGTTTTCTCATCGGCAGTTGGAAGATAGACGTCAAATCTGATAAAAGGGTTGAACAGCTTTCCAGTAAGGTTTATCTGACATTCAACAGGTACTCTCTCATTCGACGCCATGTCCGGAGGCATTATATCAGCAAGTGATGCTCTCAATTTATATATAGCTTTGAGATCAATTTCTGCATCGTATATGTCTCCGTTAAACATTATTTTTCCACCGTTTTCAACTGAAAATGGCTTGTTTAATATATTCTGTAATGTGAAGAGATAATCACCATTATCAATAATATAATCACCAGTTATCCGGAATTCCCCTTTTTTATTAAGGCTAATGTTGAGATCTCCTGATCCGGTAGCTTTCATAACATCTCCAACAGTCATATCAAAAATAAGTTGAACTTCGGCAGCAGGGGTAACCTCAAGATCCATATTGATATCAAAACCGGTGGTTTTTACAGGTGCAGGAATAAGCTTTCTCGATGAAGTAGGATCAGCTGATGTGTCAATTGCTGTGTCGTCGAAAGTGATAAATGAAACATCTGAAACCGAAAGTGAAGTATTAAGTGGAACATAAAATCTTGTATTGCGACCGCTTCTTGCGGAGATATCAAATTCCACTGAGCCATTTTTAGTGCTTTTTATAGTTGTAACACCTGTAGCAAAAGCAGTTCCATAAAAAAGTTCATTGTCCTTTGGTTTGGTGTTAAGCACCATGCAATCATTTACGTTGATTGTGACATTTGATTCGAAATTCTTAAAATTCTTATGTGATACCAATCCGGATAGAGTCGCCAGATTACCCTTTTCATCACTAATCCTGATATTATTGAAATTAATACCTTTTCTGTCAAACCTGACTGAGTCATTCAGCTTATATTTTGTTTGGAGATAATCAATTTTCAATGACGAGTTCTCTGCAAACAATGCACCTGTAAGAACTATAGACCCTGGCTGCCCGACAAGGTTTACTTTACCTGTAGCTGTTCCGGATATATCTGAGGCAAAGGCTTTCAGAAGCTTATTTAGAGGTTTTATAGAAAGTTTTGTTGTAATGCCTGTCAGATCTAATTTCCTTGAAGGTGGGTCATAGAATCCTGTAATATCAATCATTTTCTTCCCTTCCATATTATTTTTTGCATTGATATTGATAACTTTACTGTTTATATCAAGTGCAGAGCTTATATCAAGGATTCCATACTCTGTCCCCAGTACTCCGAAATTTTCAACTGACAGGTTTCCAACAAGCTGCAATTCTTTGTATAGGTTAGAAATGAAAATGTTCCCATTTAGCTGTCCCTTGAATTCAGGAGAAAAGGCCTCTTTAGGTTTGTTCTTATTCCTGATAATTAAGTAATTAAGTGGTGTGATATCTATCCCTTTTAATCCAATTTTCAGAGTATCAGTAGGATTTTTTGAAACGGATCCGTTTATGCTGTAGAAGTAGTCATCAGTTCCAACCATGAACTTGTTGATCCTGACCGCATTTGAGTCTACAATAATTGTAGATCTTTTAACATTCCACCGATTGTTTTTTGAATAAAAATCTGAGGAGTCTATTACTATATTCAGTATAGCATTCTTTTGACTTGAGTCTTTTTTCGCAAAATTTCCCCTGGCATTAAAACTTCCTTTATTTTCTGAATTTTTTAAACCGCCCCAGTTCATAGCATAAACAAAATTGTCATACAAAGAACTGAAATCTATCTTGAAATTTTCAAGTTTAGACTGGCGGAGGAGCTCAAGAGAACTGCTCTGGATACCCAGACCAAGTTCATTACCTTTTATCCCAGAAGTGAGCACAAAATCATTGAATATATTATTGTAAACCGAGAGCTTTTTAGAATTACAGTAAATCCTTAATAAACTATCAGGATATATATCCCCTTCAATAAAACTGTTTTCAGAAATCAAGAAGCCGGTATGTAGAAAATTATTTATCTCATCTGAATTTTTAAATTTTATTTTAAATGAGAAATTGTTTCCTTTTATATCCTTTTCCTTCACATCTGCCGGAAACATCATAGGCATAATTCGCGACAGGAGATACCTGGTAAGGTTTCCAAATTCACTGAAATTGTGAGGACCAGTTATTTCGGCATCTACAAAGTCACTTCTCAGACTAAAAACTGGTTTGTCTTCAGACAGATAGGTTTTTACAGAAAAGTCATACAATTCGAGACTGTTACCATATCTGATAAAATTAGAGTTCAGTAGTCTGATCTCCCCGTCGAGATTATCAATAGTATTACCACTGAAGTTTGAAGTCAGGAGAAGCGTTGCTGAGGATGTGGTATCTGATTTTTCCAGATTGAGATTATAAAGATTTGCATTGGCGATATTGAGAGTAAAATCAAATTCTGGTAACTTATTTTCAAAGTTGAAAAGGCCCAGAAAATCCATTTTAACATTATTGTCAGTAATTTTAATACTTCCGTCCCAAGCTCTTTCCGTAAACAATCCCTCCAGGGAAATATCTCTGTAAGTATATTCTTTGAATTGCAGGCTGTCAATATTTCCAGTCAGATCCAAATTAAATTTCTTCATCGAACTGGCATAACCGTCAATATTTGTCCTGAAACTCATGTTTCCCAGAAGATTTCTTTTGCCTGATATTTCTCCCAGATTTATCGCATTTCCGTTCATCAGGCCTTTTATCCTGTAACTTTTTCTGGTTTCCGGCCTCATTGAAAGGTCGGTTGTAATTGTTCCAAAATCTGATCTGAAATGGCCGTATGTCACAAAGTCGGTAATGAATCCGGTGAAACTACCGTCAAATGAAATATTCCCCAGTTTAAGTAATAAATCAGGAAGTTCAAGTTTATTGTTTTCAGAAATAGTTATTTTCTCGAGGTCCTTTGCATTGGTGATCAGGTTATTTATGCCAAGATAAATAAATGAGTTATTAATATCAGGGAGCCCTGAGATATCAAAATCACAATCGAGGAGGGAGTAATCCCTGAAAGAGATCAGAATATTCCTTCCACGCAGTTCTGATATTGTTCCTGATACCCTGCCGGAGAGAAAGACTGACTCATTTATTTTTTTGAATACCGGCATAAAGTATTGCAGATCTGTGGTACTGATGAGGGATTTCTCCAAGCGAGTGGAAATTCTGACCTTTTCAGTAAAATTGCTGAATGAACCTGTGGAATCAGTCAGTAAAGTCAGATTATCGATATTTAAAATACTGCTTGCACTGGTAATAAATGCTTTGTTGAAGATTATACTGCCCTTCGAAATATTAAGTGTACTGCTGAGTTTTTTTACCTTGAATCCTGTTGATTCATCAAAACGCAGATTATGGATTGAGAATGATGCTGTATCATCTTCTATTCTCAGCATATCAAGGGATCCGTTAATTGAACTAAGGCAAAGATTATTGAAATTGAAATCACTTTTTCCTTGTTTGCCCCTTCTATCAGTAAGGGAAAATCTGGCATCATGAAAATCTATCAGATCCACTGAAATTCTGCTCTTTTTTCTATTTTGCATATCCGGGCTTCTTTTCAGTTTATCAAGATACCATCGGAGGTTCATGAGTCCGGTTGAATCAGTTATCAATGCAAATACCGGTTTGATAAGATAAATCTTTCCCAGTTTTACAGAATTCTCTCTCAGATAATAATTCCTTATTCCGGCTATTGTTTTCTCAACGTATATAAGAGTATCATTATTCTGGTCTTTAATTAGTAAATCATTTATTATAAGTCTGTTGAAGAATTTGTATTCGATTGATCCTATCTGGATGGTTGATTTGAAATCTTTTGAAATTCTATCAGAAACCTTATGTATAATAAAGGTCTGTACCACAGGTGCCTGTAATAGCAAAAAGATGGTCAGTAAGAGTATGGCCAACACTCCCGATACAAAAACAAAATACTTAAGAGCTTTTTTTATACTTTTGGCCATTGATCACTGTAATATTTCAGATATCAAAATAACCTAAAATATACCGAAAAACAAAGTAAGGATGGCAGTTACAATTCTAGCTATAGAATCTTCATGTGATGATACATCAGTGGCAGTAATCAGAGACGGATATGTTCTTTCAAACCTTATTGCAAACCAGGATGTACATAAATCTTATGGGGGAGTTGTCCCTGAACTGGCCTCAAGAGCCCATCAGGCCAATATTGTACCTGTAACCCAGCAGGCTTTAATTCGGGCAGGTATTAAAATTTCAGAGATAGATGCGGTAGCCTTTACCAGGGGACCAGGTTTGCTTGGATCATTGCTTGTGGGCACTTCCTTTGCAAAAGGGTTTGCTATAGCCAGAAAAATACCGCTGATAGAAGTTAATCATCTTCAAGCCCATATTATGGCTCATTTTATTCTTGAAAATAACAGGGAAAACAGGATTCCGTCTTTTCCTTTTCTTTGTTTACTTGTGTCGGGAGGTCATACAAGGATAATAATAATGAAGAATCATTATGAAATGGAGATGATAGGAAATACAATTGATGATGCTGCCGGCGAAGCCTTTGACAAATGCGGTAAAGTAATGGGTTTTGAATATCCGGCCGGACCGATGATTGACAAACTTGCAATGGAAGGAAATGACAGGGCTTTTAAGTTTGCAAAACCTGTTATTAAAGGTCTGGATTTCAGTTTCAGCGGATTAAAAACAAGTTTTCTCTATTTTCTCAGGGACAGGATTAAAGAAGACCCGGATTTTGTTGAGAAAAATAAAGCAGACATATGCGCTTCTCTTCAAAGTACTATTATCAGCATACTTATCAGTAAAACTGTAAAAGCATCACTGGAAACAGGTATTAGTGAAATAGGTATTGCCGGAGGCGTATCTGCCAATTCAGGATTAAGAAACAGTATGAAAGAAGAAGCGGGCAGGAGGAAATGGAATCTATTCGTTCCTGAATTCAGATATACAACTGATAATGCTGCTATGATTGGAATTACAGGATATTATAAATATATCAGGGGTGAGTTTTCAGGACATGAAGTGATTCCGCTGGCCAGATATTAATTTTTCCTTAGCTGTGTTCATGTACTCATTAACGATAAATTCTATAGGTTTTATCATATTTATTATTATTTTCGTAACAAAAGATATCAGATGCAGGAGCTGAAGATTTCTCCGACTAAGAATACACCTGAGATATTGTTAAGTCCTGATGGGATCATCAGATTCAGGGGGCGCTCAATTCATGAGAATGTCACTGAATTTTTTGCACCTATAGAGGACTGGGTAACTCAATATATCATTAATCCTGCAAATGTGACGCGTGTGGATATGAATCTGGAATACTGTAACAGTGCAAGTGCAAAGGTTCTGATCCATGTGATGCAGAAAATAACTTATGTGAGTTTGAAAAACAAAAAATTCATCATCAACTGGTACTATGAGGACGGTGATGATGATATACTTGAACGGGGTGAATATTTTGCCGCAATTCTCGATGTGCCATTTAATTTCATCAAGATAAGCTGATTTATCATTCTGCCAGTTTCCGGATTTTTTCACGTCCTGATCCTATAATCCATATCTTGTTACTGTATACATCTACCCTGGCAAAGCTGTTCTGGTTTTCGGTTTCAACCATACCCTTGAATGTAACAAAATGTGTCTTATTTATTTTTCCGTAATTTCCTGCATGGTTATGACCATTAAACCATGCTAAACAATTGTTATATTTTTCCATTACTGACAGAACATCTTTGTAATTAAGCAGGTTATGAATATTCTCAGGGAAAACCGGAAAATGACAAATGAGAATTACCTTACTGTTTTTCAGGGAGGCTTTATTAATCTGTTTATCAAGCCATATAAGTTGCTTTTTACTTACAGCACCATTCCATTCCACTGCATTTTGTTCACCTCTTTTTTTAATGGAATCGAGAAGAGTCTCGGCCTCTTTTATGTTTGATTTGTTTTTGTTGCTGTAAGTGCTTATTTCATTCCCGTTAATAAAGATAAACCTGAAGTTCTTATGAGTAATTGCAAAATAACCAGGTTTTTGGATGTAAACTTCAGGGAGTTTTTCTATATATGCTGGATCAACTGAATAATCATGATTTCCAGACACATGATAAAATTTCAAACCGGACGAATCCATAATATTAAGTAGAGGATTATAAGATCTTATGTCCTGATCTATTAGATCGCCAAGTGTAATAACGAAATCAACCGAATCTTGTTTGAAAGCAGAGATGGCCTCTCTTAACTTAGTGATCGATGATCTGTAATAACGTGTCCCTGCAGGCTCTTTATCAGCATATTGAACATCAGCAATTATCCCAAAGGAAAAAAGAGGTTCCTCGTTCTGCCCGCTATTAGCAAATTCCTCAGAATCTTTGTCTAACGACATTTTTATTAATAGGATAGAGATGAATAGCAAACCTGAAATAAACCTCATTTATCGATTTTTATATGCAATGTAATTATATTTTGGTCTATTCAATAATTATTGAGAAGATGGTGATTTTCTCTTTCTTTTTCTTTTTCTTGATTCGGCAATATAGTTTCTAAGGTATGTGACCGATACAATAAAAAATACAATACCTAGGAGCAGAAGCATAACAAATGCAAAAACTGAAGGTTTTTCCAAACCCGGAATAGGGTGATGAAGTCTGTAGAAATAACCAATAATTGTGTAAACAATGACCATTACTGAAATGATAAAACCATATATTATGGCTGTCCCATCAAATATCCTGGTCGTCTTGTAAAACTTTGTATTTCTGAAAGTTGAATATGGAGCTCTGGCATATGCACTGGCCCTTTTTCTGGACCGGTTCTGCCTGTATTTTCGCCACTCCTCCATCGCATGGAAATAGGCCTCCTCATCAGATTGGATTTTCTCATGGTAGGATATAAGGAAATCATATGCTTCAGTTATTAAAATAAAAAGATCCTTGGCATCATCTCCATGATTTATATCCGGATGGAACTGCCGGGCCTTTTTTCTGTAAGCCTTCTTGATCTCTTCAACTGACGCTTCAGGAGATAATCCGAGAACACGATAATAATCATTAAGTGTCATATTTTCCAATGCCGGGGAAACATAACACAATTAACAAATTATTTCCGAAGTAACAGATGAAATCTGACTTTTATTTTCCCTGTCTATCAGGAATAATTAGTATTTATTTACAAGAATCTTGGAAGTAAAAAAGTCTGTGCATGACTTCCAATACTTTAGTAGCTTATTTTTAAGAATACTTTTAAAGAGAGTTCAGATAAGTCGCGCTATCCTTGAAAGTAGCAGGACTCATTTCAATAAAAATATTCTTAACTCCTCCGGTCTTTAAAGCAGCGAAAAACTCTTTCCAGTCAACAATACCTTGACCGATTGGAGCCTCTTTCTTTGTTTGATCCGACCAGTCTGCCAGATGTGCTGAAATGAATCTTCCCGGATATTTTTTGAAATAATCTGCAGCTTTGTATCCTATGCTTATTACAGCAACCTGGAATTGCATTTTGACATAGTCCGGATCAAAAACTTTCATAAGTTCTTCATATATAAGTTTATCCCCGATCATGGCAAATTCCATATGGTGGTTGTGAAATCCCATTGGGATCCCGGCTTTCTTAGATTTTTCCCCAATCTTATTTAATTCATCTGCTGCCTTTCTCCAGTCATCAAGAGTTGCATCTTTAGGGAGCCAGAAGCTGGATAAAATCATCTGTTTTTGTCCTGATTCCAGTGCAAAATCTATCCTTTCCTGAAGGTTATCCCTGAGCTCTGCCGTAACATAATGAGAACTTTCACAAATAAGTCCGGCATCATTAATTATTTTTTTCATTTCCTTGGGCTTCAGCTTCATAAGAGGTCCAAATCCTGATGATTCATATCCTGGAGGTGAACACATTTCCATGCTTCTGTAACCCAGATCGTACATCATTTTCAATGTGCCAGGGAAGTCACTAACAAGCTTGTCCTTAATGGTCCAAACCTGGAAACCAACCGGCATGTTGACGGTTTTCATAAATGTATCTGAATCTAGGCTTACAGGAAACCGGGATGCGATCATTGCTGCTCCGAAACCTGCTGCACTTTTGCCGAAAAAATCCCTTCTGGTAATTTTTTTCATCATAATATAATTTTCTTAAAGTTTTATAATAATTAAGAAGCAAACTATCTGTAAGATTTGAATGCGCCTTCACTGAAGCTGTTAACACCGTCATCTGTTCCTATCCAAACGACACCTTTACTATCTGTAACTATGCATAGTATATTATTACTATTCAATCCGTTATCTTTTGTATAGTTCGTGAAGCCTTTGCCATCAAAAACAGATATTCCACCCAGGGTACCAAACCAGACGTTTCCTTTCTGATCAGCGCCGATAGCCTGAACGCTGTCATTAATAAGGCCCTCTTCTTTTGTATATACAACCCAGTTCTCAAGCGTATTAATACCGGTATGTAAGGCAACTCCCATATCTGTACCGAACCATTTTGCACCATTTTTCCCAATAAATACACTTAAAACATTGTCCGATGGGATTATTATGGGACCCCACTGGGAATAGACGGAAGCACCAGATATACCGTCGACTTCATTTTTGAAAATCCTTGCAACCCCGGCACCTTTAGTGCCGACATAAAGTGAATCGCCGGCCGGATTTGTTGCCATCGCTGTTATTGGGTACTCTTCGAATATAACTGAGGGATAAAGATCTTCATAATCGCTTTCAAGCCATTTGTTTTTATAAAAAGCTGCCACTCCTTTTGCTGTACCGACCCATTTGACATTGTTTTTCCCCACTACAACCTTAATAACATTGTTGCTCATAATTGCTGCGTTATCGGTAGTGTATATTGTTGACGGACTGTCTTTTTCAGCAGGGGATTTGAGTGAGGTTATGCCACTTCCGGTTGCTATCCAGAAACCGGTTCCTTCAATGCTGTAATCAAAGGCAATGTCTTTCAGATCTTTTCCCTGCATTTTACCATTATGAAGGCTCCATCTCTGTCCATCGTAACTTACAATTCCAAGTTCAGTAAGGAACCAGATATTATCTTTATTATCTACAGTAGCTGAATAATATTTCCTGGCAGGTATTCCAATATCATTTGAATTGCCATTAATAAAAATAAATATTAGTGCAAGAGAAGTTAAAAGAATTCTTTTTGTTGTAAGAATATTTTTCATTGTAAGAAGATTTATTATTAGTAAAAATAGAAAAAAAGTGCTGTATTATCATTTGCTTCGGTTCCAATTTATTTAATCCTATCAAAGATTGTACAATATTTAACAAATATTATGACAGGAGGGTTTACTAAATTCTTAAATTTACCCTCATATGCCATTTAACGGAGCAATAATTGAACCATAATATATTCTTAATGCTAACTTAATATGAAACAGAACGAAAATCATAATCTGAATATTCTGGCGTTTGGCATAGCCTTTCTTATGTTGTTTTTTTTAAAAGGAATAACTATTTCTGCGGAAGCACAGAGTATCGATATTCTTCTGAAGGGGGGGCATGTAATTGATCCCAAGAATAATATCGATGAAAAGATGGACATAGCTATTTCAGATGGAATAGTAAAGCAGGTAGCAAAGGATATTCCGGTTAAAAATGTAAGAAGAGTGGTCGATGTTACAGGAATGTATGTAACTCCAGGACTTATTGACATGCATGTACACGCGTTCCAGGGGAATGATCCGGAATCATATATTGCTAATGGATGGGATGCACTTCCACCTGATGGTTTTACATTCAGAGCCGGAGTAACGACTGTTGTTGATGCAGGATCAGCAGGATGGCGCAATTTCAGAACATTCAAGAAGCAAACAATTGACAGATCGAAAACCAGGGTACTCGCCTTTCTTAATATAGTAGGAGTAGGAATGCTGGGAAGATTTGAGGAGCAGGATATAAATGATATGAATCAGGAGATGGCTGCTTACATGATAACCCGGTTATACCCCGATATTCTGGTAGGTGTTAAATCAGCGCATTACTGGGGCCCTGATTTTACGCAGGTCGATCAGGCTGTAAAGGCAGGCACAATTGCAAATGTTCCGGTCATGGTCGATCTTGGTGAACATCACCCGCCGCTCCCAATTGAAGAGCTTTTTATGAAACATCTCCGACCTGGTGATATCTGGACACATACATATGCTAATGCTCCAAAGGACAGGGAAGTCCCTGTTGATGAAAACGGAAAAGTCAAACCATTCATTTTTGAGGCTCAGAAAAGGGGCATAATATTCGATGTCGGTCATGGAGGCGGTGCCTTTCATTTTGCCCAGGCAATACCTTCAATACAACAGGGATTTATTGCCGATGTTATAAGCTCAGATCTTCATACAGGTAGCATGAATGGAGGGATGAAGGATATGACTAACCTGCTTTCAAAATTCATGGCAATGGGATTGTCTGTACAGGATGTAATACTTCGTGCAACCTGGATTCCTGCCAAAGTAATCAAAAGACCGGAACTTGGAAACCTGAGTGTTGGAGCAGTTGCTGATGTGGCAGTTTTCAGTCTTCGTAAAGGTGAATTTGGATATACTGATGTAAGAGCGAAAAGGCTTAGCGGTACACAGAAACTTGAAGCTGAATTGACACTGAGGGAAGGCAGGGTTGTTTGGGACCTGAATGGCATCGCTTCACAGATGTGGAATGCTAAACCATGACTAGTTTATGTTTTCTATATTAAAAACAAAATGTTATGATAATAGATTTGTTTTCAGGTAGATATTTAAGATCAATAATGCTTCTGCTGGTATTATCAATCGGAATCTCAGCCGCCGGACAGGAAATTGATATCCTGATAAAGAATGGTCATGTGATAGATCCAGGGAATAATATTGATGAGCAAATGGATGTTGCAATATCAGGAGGAAAAATCCTGAAAGTTGCCAAAGGTATTTCTTCTGCTGGAGCAAAGAGAACCATAGATGCTAAAGGGATGTATGTAACTCCCGGATTTATTGATCCTCATACACATGTATTTGTAGGAAGCAACCAGGGTTTTGCTGATGGTTTCTCCTGTGTATCACCTGATGACATTACACTTAAGTCAGGTATAACAACTGTTGTGGATGCCGGCACATCAGGATGGAGAAACTTTCCTCTTCTCAAAAAAAATGTTATTGATCGTTCAGTTACACGCGTTCTGGTTTTTCTTAACATAGCAGGAGGAGGAATGACAGGATTTCCCAGTGAGGAGGATATGAATGATATGGATGCGAGGATGACTTCACTTGTAATTAAACAGTCCCCTGAAATTATTGTAGGAGTTAAACTGGGCCATTTCAGGGGAAAGGAGTGGACTCCTTTCGAAAGGTCTATGGAAGCCTGTGAAATTGCGAATGTACCCTTCTTTCTTGAATGTCACCTGCCTGAGTATCCTTTGGATGAGCTTCTTAAGCGCATGCGACCAGGAGATATCTTTTCCCATACATATTGTACAGCTTCTGACAGAGAGTGCATCCTGGATGAGAGTGGAAAACTTAAGAATTCTGTTATAGAAGCAAAGAAAAAAGGGGTGCTTTTTGATGTCGGCCATGGTGGCGGGATGTTTCATTTTGATGTTGCTATCCCTGCACTTAAACAGGGTCTTGTACCAAATTCTTTCGGGTCTGATCTTCATCGTTCAAGTATGAATTCAGGTATGAAGAATATGCTTGAAACCATGTCAAAATTTCTGAATTTGGGAATGAGCCTAAAGGATGTAATTAATTCAGCTACATGGAGCCCTGCAAGTGCTATTAAGAGGGCTGACCTGGGAAATCTTGGACCAGGAGCAGAAGCTGATATAGCAATTATTAGTGTTAGGAAAGGTACTTTTGGATTTATCGATACCAAAAACACCAGATTAACAGGCGACCGCAGGCTGGAGGCTGAGATGACTATCAAAGCCGGCAGGGTAGTCTGGGATATGAACGGATTGGGCGCAAAAAGCCTGGCAGTAAAATAGAAAAGCGATTGTCAGGTAATTAAATTAGTTGTAAATGAAAACAGTAAGGAGAGACGCAATAAGAAAAGTATTCACAGCATTAGCTGGTTTTGCGGGATTCGGTATAGCCGCTTCTGCAGGCGAGGGATATGATGCCGGAAAAGCGGTACCAGAATTAACAGATTACCAGGATATCCCAATGTTTTCAGGATATACCAGGCTTGGAAATCTTGTATTTGTATCAGGACGAGGAGATCGCCTTGACGGTGACATAAAAGTACATACTGATAATGTTCTGAAAGTTATTGAAGGAGAACTTAAGAAAGCAGGTTCTTCGATGGAAAAGGTTCTTAAGGTAAGCGTTTATCTCAATGATATGAAGGACTTTCAGGGGATGAATGAGGTCTACAGTGGAAGATTTGGAAAGAACCCACCTGTGCGAACCACAGTAGCTGTTCCGGGAGGTTTACCACCCGCTGACGCCTATATCCAGATGGATTGCATAGCATATGTTTAATTGACTAAAATACAGATATTTAAATAATCATAACCTAATCTATTTATCATGGAACGAAGAGATATTATAAAGAGTTTGTCTATTTTGCCATTCGCAGGCAGTGTACTTCCATTGGAGGCAATATTGTCTTCTGCCAGGGGACCTCTCGCACCTGGTCAGAATATCTACCAGTCGATTGGCGTTGATCCGGTAATTAACTGTGTCGGAACCTATACAATTATCGGAGGTTCAGTCGAAAGGCCTGAAGTTGTAACTGCCATGCATGATGCTGCGGGTTATTTCATACAATATGATGAGCTTGCATTTGGTATTGGAAGGAGACTTGCTGATATAACAGGTGCTGAATGGGGTATGGTTTCAGCTGGTTGTGCCGCCGGAATGAAGCATGTTACAGCTGCTTGTGTTACAGGTGGTAATCCTGAAAAACTGGTTAGGATACCTGATCTGACAGGATTTGACAAAACTGAGGTTGTTATTCCCAGAAGATCGAGGAATGCCTATGATCATGCAATAAGGAATATTGGTGTTAAAGTTATAACAATAGATACACCAGAAGAGCTTGAGAAATCTCTCAACAACAGGACGGCAATGATTTATATGATGGCTAATAATGATGTAGCTGCAGACCAGCCTTTCTCTCTTGAATCAATTGCAAGGATGGCAAAACCTTTCAATATTCCTATCCTGGTTGATGCTGCAGCCGAAGATTTGACTTTCCCGAATGTTCATCTCCAGAGGGGAGCTACTGTAGTTGCTTACAGTGGTGGTAAGGCTATATGTGGCCCGCAATGCGCTGGTCTGTTACTTGGTAAAAAAGATATCCTTATGTCAGCATGGCAGGCCAGCTCGCCTCATCATGGTCCAGGACGCGACAATAAGGTTGGCAAGGAAGAAATGATGGGAATGCTTGCTGCAGTTGAAGCCTGGATAAAAAGGGACCACGTGGAAAAGATGAAGACATGGCATACCTATCTTGAAAATATTTCAAAAAGATTATCATCTGTTAAAGATGTGACCTGTACTATTCGCGAACCACGAGGTCTTTCAAATCATAGTCCCTCACTTATTATTTCATGGGACCCTGATCAACTTAATATTAATGGAATGGATGTTGCTGAAGAACTGGCTACCAAACAACCAAGGATTGCTGTGCACAACACCTATCTAGATGACTCGGGAAAAACATCAGTAAATTTATCTTCAGGTCAGATGCAGCCAGGAAATGATAAGATTGTCGGTGACAGAATTTATGAGATCCTTTCAAGGAAGAACCAGAAGCCAAAAGTGATGGCTGCGCCGGCTGCGAATCTTGCAGGACGATGGGATGTAGATATTGAATTCTACAGCAGCAAAAGTCAGCATACTTTCTTTATTGAGCAGGATGGAAACTGGATAAAGGGATCGCATAAAAGTGATTTTTCAATGAGGGAGATGTATGGTATAATTGAAGGAGACCAGATTAAATTAAGCAGTAGTGAAAGACAGTTAGCTGATAATGTACCATTTATATTCTATGGTACTGCCTCAGCTGACAAGATGGAAGGGCAGATCTATATGGGCGAATATATAGCAGCAAAATTTACTGCAATACGCCATGAACATCGTCTTAATAACAGGCCTATAAGGATTCCCAAGGGACAACCTCTTGCAACCTGAAAAGCCGGATAATTAATTGATATTTAATATTTTGTATTAGTGGTGCCTGTAATTTTCACCAGGTACCACTTTTTTAATTGATCTGGTTGCAGGTAGCAACTAACTGATTTAACAATATTTAAAACTTTGGCAAACATTTTGAATTCTTATTTGTTTACTTTTATAGCTGAAAGACTTTACCCTTATAGCATATGAAAAGACGTGATTTTATAAAGGTTTCCTCTGCAGCAGGTATTGCTGGCCTGGTAGGAAAGGGATATGATGGATATGCATCTCCTTTCGATGCAAAAGCAGATGGTTTTGATCTTCATCCATTCATCAAGGAACATCCTGAAGCGGTTTTTATAAATCTTACTTCTGTCAAAGAAAAGACAGATTCAAAGGCTATATATGATGCCTCTTTCAAATTATCTTCTGAAATGTTTGTTAAGACCGGCAGAGGTAAGGGTTATCCAAATTCTACTAAAATAACCTGTAAACCAAACTGGACAAGCAGCAGGATCGACAAGAATGACCCTACTGCCAATATGGGTATTACTACAGATAATAACTTTATTGAAGGTTTTCTAAATGGTGTGAAGGTTAAGGGACCTCAGGAATTTTATCTAAGGGAGTGTGCAACTCCTAACTCCTGGGCCACTAATGGTTATACTGGAATGTGCGAAAGGAATAATTTTAACCTTAAAAACCTTTCAACCAAAGATTACTGGGAACTGGGTGATGAAATTATCTTCAAGAAGATTGACGGGGTTGTTTTTAAGGAAGCAGGGTATATGGCACCCATGAATGCTCCTGATACATTCCTGATTAATATAGCTAAATTCAAGTCGCACCAGATGGGTATTACTGCCTCCATTAAGAATCTTCAGGGCATAACCGGGCGAAAGTTCTATCAGTTCTGTGGAGGTCATTTTGATATCTTCAAATCATACGATAAGCATTATCACCAGTTTTTTCAGCCAGATTATATGGCTCATATTGCAGAGCTGCACAAAAAGCATGTTGCTGCCGGAATACCCAGATGGGATACTGTTATGGACAGACCTCCATATGGAGGCGGTCTGTTTATGGAGCAGTGGGTACAGAGAATGCTCGATTCATTCAGCGTAACACCCACAGGCATTAATATTGTAGAAGGTGTATACGGCCGTGACGGGGATGGTTTTGCAGGCGGACCTCATGATGGAAGGGCCAAAGACTTTATGAGCAATAATATCATCTTCGGGAAGGATCCTTTCCGCGTGGATATAATAACACACTGGCTTGCAGGACATGAGCCGGGTAATTTTGGTCTCTTCCATATAGGGATTGAAAGAGGTCTCTCAAATGTTCTTGATCCAGCTGATATCCCTGTTTATCTGTGGGAAGATGGAAAGGCAAAGAAAGTGAATCTTGATTCATTAAAAAGGACTCCTCTTGTGACATATTACCTCAGAAGAAATACAAACGGACAAAATGAAGACAAATACCATATATGCGACGAACCGTTTGATTATAATGCATGGAAGAGCGGAACCATTGCAAGGGTTGATACACCATCAATAAAGGCTCTTGGTACTGATTCAAACGAAAAGATAGTTATGGAGGTTTCTGTTCCTGAGAAAGGTGATGTTTATGTTGATATACTTAACCGTCAGGGAGAGCTTGTTTGGAGAATGCACGCTGATGATCTTGAACCAGGTACTCACCAGTTAGTATGGGATGGTTTCTCATCTCCGGGTTTGTACAATACTTATGTTAAAGGTATGGGATGGGATGCTGAGAGTGAAATGGTTATTTATACTTAAGAATGAGACGACGCGATTTTATAAAAGTATCATCAGCAGCAGGAGTATTAGGAATGGTTGGATCGCGATTTAACGCGTCGGCCAATCCTTTTAACGATTCATCAGATGGTTTTGATCTGCATCCTTTTATAAAGGAGCATCCTGAAGCTGTCTTTATAAATCTTACTTCTGTAAAGGAGAAGACAGATAAATCTGCAATTTATAAGGCAGCATATAAACTTGCCGGGGAAATGTTTGTTAAGACATCCGGAGGCAAGGGATATTCAAACAGTACAAGAATCACCTGTAAACCTAACTGGACTTGCAGTACTGGCAGTAAGAAGGACCCTGATGCAAATATGGGCATAACGACCGATCTGAATTTTATAGAAGGTTACCTAAATGCAGTAAGGGATATCGGGCCACAGGATTTTTATCTTCGCGAATGTGCCTGCGCGTTTCTGTGGAAGACAAACGGATACCAGGAGATGGCTGACAGGAATAATTTCAACCTTAAGGATCTTTCTTCAAAAAACTATTGGGATCTTGGAGATGAGATAATATTTAAAAAGGTTGATGGTGTGGTTTTCAAGGAGGTAGGATTTATGGCTCCAATGACAGCTTCCGATACATTCCTGATAAATATTGCCAAGTTTAAAGCTCACCAGATGGGAATTACAGGAGCTATCAAAAACCTCCAGGGCATTACAGGAAAGACCTTTCATTCCTATTGCGGTGGCAGCGTCGATATATTTAAGACATATGATAAAAGATATCACCAGTTCTTTCAGCCTGATTATCTGGCAAGGATAGATGAGCTGCAGAAGAAACATGTTGAAGCTGGTTTCCCAAGATGGAATGAGAAAATGGACAGGCCGCCTTTCAATAGTGGATTCTGGATGGAGCAATGGGCGCAGAGAATGTGTGACTCATATAGTATTACTCCAACAGGGATAAGTATTGTTGAAGGTATTTATGGCCGTGATGGTGATGGATTCCAGGGTGGACCCCACGACGGAAGGGCAATGGATTTCATGAGCAACAATATAATATTCGGAAAAGATTCTTTCAGGGTGGATATTATAGCTCACTGGCTTGCAGGTCACGAACCCGGTAATTTCGGACTTTTCCATATTGGTATTGAAAGGGGGCTTTCAAATGTTCTGGACCCGTTTGATATTCCTGTTTATCTCTGGAATGATGGAAAAGCGAAAAAGGTTAAACTAGATACATTTAAAAGGACACCTTTGTTAACTTACTATCTGCCCAGGAATACCGGGGGAATGAATGAAGAAAAGTATCACATGGTTGATCAGCCATTCGATTATAATTCCTGGAAATCAGGTAAAATTGCAAGGGTAGAAGAACCTTCCATCAGGGCAATAGGCACAGATTCAAGAGATAAGGTAGTTATGGAAGTAAATGTTCCTGAAAAAGGCGATGTTTATGTTGACATTCTCAATCGTCATGGTGAAGTGGTATGGAGGATGCATGCTGATGATCTGGAACCGGGTATTCACCAGGTGGTTTGGGATGGATTTTCCCAGCCAGGACTATATAATATGTATGTTAAAGGTATGGGTTGGGATGCTGAACGAGAGATGGTTATCTACACATGATCATATAATGTTATGTAAAAAAAGGGGTTTTATTTAAACCCCTTTTTTTGTGGGTTGTATTATCCTGTCGCTTTCTGGAGGATTTCCCTGATTCTGTTTGCCACTATATCCACCTGGTCGGGGCGAAGCAGTACAACTCCAACACTAAGTGAGTTGCCTCGACCGCCTGCTATAATGCTGGGCGTTCCATCTTCAAGTGCTTTGGATACTTCCCGCGGAGTTATCTTAACCTTTGACTGATCCCAGCTTATCCTAAGGCTTGGGAATACGTTTGCCGGGCCTTTAGGAATTGTCGTTTCTGCTTTTATTGTCGGTACCTTTTCAATTTTTGATATTATAAAACTGATTCTGTCAAGCCATTCCTGCCACTCTTTTTTATGATCTTTTTCAAGATATAACTTCAGTGCAGCGTACATCCCGAAGATCTCTTCTTTATTTACCTTCATAGGACGGCCAATAGGGCTCTCATATGGACTGTTGTTAAGCTTTGCAGCCTCAATCAGATATTTTCTGCCGAACAGCAGCCCGGCACTCTGTGGTCCCATTATCATCTTTCCCCCTGAGAATGTCACCAGGTCAAATCCTATTTTCTGATACTTGAAAAGATTGTCAACAGGTGGAACATCAGCAGCTGCATCTATGAATGATGGTATTTTATGACGTTTACATATCTCAACAAACTCTTCGTGCTTGATCTTGTCAGCAGGTCCACCCCATGATTCAGCTCCATTGAAGAAAAGTGCCATTACAGTACTTTCATTGATCGATCTTTCCATATGCCCGGCATCTTCAACTTCAACAAGTCTGACACCAGTACTTCTGACAGCCTGATCAAAAATATACCTGTGGGTTTTCTGTATTATTACCTCACGGCGAGGTCCAGGTGGATCTGGTAAAGTTTTTATCAATTCAGGATCTGTACCGGTAATACATGCAGCAGTTCCTAGCACCAAAGCCCCAGCGGCTCCTGATGTTACCATAGCTGCCTCACAATTTAGCATTTCGGCAATTTTTGCACCTGCCTTGTCCTGAAGTTCGTACATATTTGCAAAATCATGGCATGTAGAATTGATTGCCTCAAGTACTTCAGGCATCATAAGTGAGCCGGAAAGGTAAGTCATGGTAGCTCCAGCATTTATTCTGGGTATCACTCCAAGTTCCTTGAAGAAATCTCTTTTGGGTGCAGTAGTTTTATCTTTAGTTTTTATAAATGATTCAATATCAGGTATGGTGCCCATTGCAACTCCTGCAACAGGCAATATTGAAAGGTTTTTAATTGCTTGTCTTCTTTTCATAATCATTGTATTTACTATTTGGATACTTCAGAAACTACCGGAAGTAAAATATGGCTCAGTGTAGTTCCTCCATGATATATAGTTTGCTTTGCAACCCTTGTTTTTGCACTGCTGCCAAGAGGTTCTCCGGTATTAGGATTCCTGTCAAACTGCGGGAAATTACTTGATGTTATATCTACCCTTATCCTGTGACCTGGCAAGAATGCATTTGCTGTCCCTGTCATTTCAATATCATATTCATACGTCTGGTTTGGGCTTAATAATTTCATTTTATCAAGTCCATTACGGAAACGAGCCCTCAGGATACCTTCAGAAATGGGCATTGCGTATCCATCAGGATAAGCATCAACCAGTTTTATCATCCAGTCAGTATCTGTACCGTCTGTGGCTGCATGAAGTTTTATTCGAACTGGTCCTGCAATAGTTATGGTTTCTTTAAGAAATTCGCTGGTATACACAAGCATATCTTCCCTTCTTTCCAGCGGTCTTTGATCACGGGGCCCGGCGAGTGTCGGTGTTCCACAACAGTTGTTACCTCCGGTTGTGGGTACTGGATTTAGAGGATCATAGAAATACGTATCAATTTCTGCTGATGGTCTTGTAAATGTCAGCATTCCGTCTCCTCTGACTGAGTTTGCCTTGCCCTTGCTGTCGAGGTATAATTCTTTATACTGGGTTCCCGGTATTGGCCAGTCAGTCTCGCTTCTCCACTTATTGACACCCATATAGAAGAGCTGAACAGGCTTCTCATTTTCAATTCCTGTCTTTATCCCTTTAAGGTAGTAATCATAAAAGCGCATATGAAACTGGAACATGTCAAGCTTTGCGTCAGGTGTGAAGTCAATTCCTCCGTATGATTGTGTTGGTCCATGGCCCCATGGCCCTATTATCATGTGGGCACCATCTCTTGCTTCGGGTGTTGCACCATTCTTCTTCATCCCTGTATACCCGTTAATAGTACCCATCAGAAAGATATCGAACCATCCTCCAAGAGTCTGAGTAGGTACTTTTATCTTATTGAACCGTTCCTCATCGCTGATAGCTTTCCAGTATTCGTCATAGCTCTCATGTTTAAGCCAGTCTCTGTAATGCTGTACGGGGGAACCTTCAAAGGTAATATCCATATCATTAAGAGGGAGATGCATCAATACATTCTCATACTGGTAGTCTTCAGGCATATAACCCTCGGTGTGCCAGTATTGGGGAAGCATAATCCTGTTTGGCATTCTTACCACCCCCCAGCCATAATTGAAGCTCAGACGAAAAGCACCGCCCATAGTAATCCAGTTACCATAAATGTTAGTAGATGCAAGAGAAGGGAAAGCTGCAACCATGTGAGGTGGAGCCTGTGAAGAAGCTGCCCACTGGTTATGTCCAACATAGCTGCCTCCATATGTAGCCACTTTTCCATTTGAGAAAGGTTGTATAGCGGCCCATTCAATAGCCTCATAACCATCCTTTGCCTCATGCCTGAATGGTTCCCATTTTCCTTCGCTTTCATACCGACCACGGACATCAAAATATGCAACTGCATAACCGTGTTGTGCAAATTTTACAAACATTTCATGAGAACCGTCTCTCTGTACTCCGTATGGCGTACTTGACACAATTGTAGGGTATTTTCCGGGTTCTGCAGGCAGATACAGATCAGCATAAAGTATAATTCCATCACTCATTTTCACAGGCTGATGTCTTTCAATCCGGATAATGTTTGAAAGTGTATTTAGCTGGGAATATGATATGGATGAAAATGAACACAGTACTATCATCAGAGAGGAGAGAACTCTGATATTTCTGAAAAGCCTTTTGCGATATATTATTCTCATGGGGTTATTTGTTTCATTATCAATGAAATCCAGTTAAAAAAAATAACCTATATGAATTTCATATAGGTTATCTGCTCATTTATATCTGATTAAATATATGCAATAGCATCCATCTCAACCAGAGAATCACCTGGAACGCCACCTTTGGCAACAGCAACTGTTGTACGTACCGGAGGTTTCTGGCCAAAACGACCTTTATATACTTCATTCATCCCTTTATAGTCGGCAATGTCATTCAGAAAAACACTGACTTTCAGTACTTTTTCCATCGATGAACCAGCTTTTATAAGTTCTTTCTCAAGTTCTTTAAGTACTATTTCAGTATGGGCTTCAATGGTAAATGGTGCTACATGAGCTCCTTTCCCAGCTATAAAAACCAGGTTCCCTAATTTAGTGTTGCCTGAGAATAGAGGAGCATTCTGGAAGTTAGTGACATTTCCTGCTGTCTTTTCATCTGAGGAACTTGCTTTTGCAGCCAGTCCAAGGCCTGCCAATCCTACAACCGAAGCAAACATTTTCTTAAGTGCTGATCTTCTTTCTGTTTTCATAATAGATTTTTTATAGTTAATTAATATGCTTAAAATTAGAATAGATTATATATTTGTTATTTAAGCCGATAGGGGTTTGATTATTATTTTTTAACTTCATTTGCAGCCAGTCCGTTAAGGTCCCACACAATTTTTCCGGCTCTGATAGTAAGCTCTGCAACAATTTTCTGATCACCTTTTAATTTATCTGTGCCTATATCCACGAATCCAAAATCCCCTTTAACAATACTGAACAATGCAACATCAGCTTCAGTTCCAACACTCAGGTTACCAAGTAATGGCCTGTTAATCATCTGGGCAGGCATCCATGTTGATCGGTTAATTACATCCTGAAGTGGAAGGCCCAGGGCGAGAAACTTCGACATAAGGTTGGTCATATCCTTCATTCCTCCGTTCATACTTCCTGTATGAAGATCAGAACTGATAGCGTCTGGCAAAAAGCCCTGCTGAACAGATGGTATTGCAACTTTCCACCGGAAAGATCCTCCTCCATGACCCACATCAAATTTAATACCTCTCTTAACTGCCTCAAAAACAAAAGGTTTTACTTTTCCATTAGCATCTATTACCGGCTCTCGTGTATCAGGGAAATAAGCATATTGATGAGTATAAATGTCTCCTGGTCTGAGATGTTTCATAAGCAGTTCCTCGAGGGGCAGGGGAGGCTCTGCTCCTCCAAAATCAATCATTACAGGAAGGTTAGCCATTTTGCCTGCAGCCACAACGCTATCGGTCGGACCCCATTCATGACCGCTGTAATGTGCAAGCTTGAATCCTACAACTATATCGGGATATTTCTTAGCAACCTCAGCCGCTCGTTTTGGGATCATATCCTTTGTTGTCTGTTCAAACGGACCGCCTCTCATTCCTTCACCGGCAATATTGATCAGTGCCAGTATTCTCGTCTGGGAACCATCTATGCTTGTCTCCTTGAATTTTGGGAAAGTTCTGTACCCGGAGCTTCCAACATCCACCATAGTTGTAACACCTGCCCTGAATGAGAATGCATCAGCCTGAACTGAACTTGGTCCATCCATCAATCCCTGGTCCATATTATTCCCATAATATAAGTGCACATGTGCATCTATAATACCGGGTGTAACAAAGAGTCCTTTTGCATTAATTGTACGTTTTCCCTCTTTTTCGTCGATAGTTTTAGCTACCAGGGCAATTTTTTTATCCTTGATAGCAAGGTCCATGACAGCATCAATCTTGTTTTTGGGATCAATAACATGTCCTCCTTTAATCACTATGTCATAATTCTGGGCAGAACTCATACCTGGCAGGATAATGAGGCAAGCAGTACAGAGTATGTTTCTTATTCTCATAATTTTGAGGATTAGTTTTAAATCGTAGCTTTAGTTATGCTGAAGCTTTCTTTAACTCCTCGACAATCCTGGCTGCAACAATTTTATCCTCACCGTCCTTCATCATCCAGGATGTAATGACCAGGTTATCCTTACCGCCCATCATTTCAATTGAAGGATTTCCATCCCTCAGCCTGCTTCGGAATTCATTGCAGTCTACTTTTATTTTTGACGTATCCCATGAAATAGAAAGCGTAGGAGTAATATTTGCTACAGGTGGAACAGAGACACTTGTAGTTACACCATCGATTGATTTAGCTGCATTCTCCATTACGGCAATCCTGTCTTCCCAGATTTTCCATTGTTTTTCGTGGTCTCTGTTTATAAATTTCTCAAGTGCAACATACATTCCAAGTATTTCCTCTTTATTTACCTTCATGCCACGGCCGATATTACCTCCATTAGGAGGTGCATTCAGCCTGGCAGCAGCAATAAGGTCTTTTTTGCCCATCAGGATGCCTGCACTCTGAGGCCCTGTAAGTCCTTTACCACCCGAAACGCAGACCAGGTCAAATCCCATATCGTTGAATTTCCGCAGATTTGAAACAGGAGTTGAATCAGCTGCCATATCAATCATTGTGGGAATATTATGCTTTTTGCCAAGAGCAACCCATTCCTGATCCTGTATCTGACCCGACGGGCCGGCATAATTAAGGAACCACATCATGGCTGTTTTTTCATTTATTGCATTCTCCAGTTCTTCAACAGTTTCAATTTCCACGATAGATACACCGGTGTTTGTAAGGGCATGAACATAACCATGATTATGTGTCTTTTGTACTATTACTTCTGATTTAAGATTTTCAAGATTGGGAAGCATTGCAACTTTTTCACGATCAGTACCTGTAAGCACACCGGCAGTTCCCAAAACCAGAGCTGACCAGCAGCCTGCTGTAACCATAGCAGATTCAGCATGGCATAGTTCTGCAATTTTTGCCCCTACTTTGTCCTGTACTTCATTGATGGCTGCATATTTCTGTGATGAATGCCTGATTGTTTCAACTACTTCTTCATGCATAATACATCCTGATAATGCAGTATATGTTCCCGCTGCATTTATAAATGTTCTTATTCCCAGTTCTTTGAAAATGTCGCGTTTTGGGGTAGAACATGATAAAATTCCGGTTCCAAGCACAGCTGTGCTGCCTAAAACTGCTCCTGATATGGGGATTACAGAAAGGCTTTTGATTACTTCTCTTCTTTTCATTTTTGTCTGGTATTTTTTTAACGATTATTAACTGCTATTGATGCAAAACAAGATTTAAAATTAAGGAATTCAGATCATTTGACCAACATATAATAAAAACATCATTGGTATCTTCTTCGTGCAAGCACCACAGGATTGGCAATACCGTTGAGATCATAAACTATTTTGCCTGCTCTTATCGTCATCTCGCATTCCAGTTTCTTATTTGCTTCAATTTTTTTGCCGGTATAATCAAAGAAGCCAAATTTTCCTGTTCTCATATTCAGGATAGCGATATCTGCTTCTGAACCTACTGAGAGATGGCCTAATTCAGGATGTTTTATAATCTGGGCAGGCTTCCAGGTACTGGCTTTAATTACACTTTCAAGATCCATTCCAATGGACATGAATTTGTTCATTGTTGTCAGCATGTCTTTCATTGCATTGTTCATACTGCCGATATGAAGATCTGTACTTATTGCATCAGGATAGAAACCGCTTTTGACGGCAGGTATTGCCTGTGAATATGCAAAACTGATGCCTCCATAACCAACATCAAATATTACACCGCGTTTTTGTGCGTCCCATACGAAGGGTCTGATTTTGTTAGTATTTACATCCACAATGCTTTCCCTGCTTTCTCCCAGTTGCCCAAAGCAGTGGGTGAATATATCACCCGGACGGTACACCTGCATAAAAAGTGTGTCGAGTGAAAGTGCGGGTCTAGCACCCCCAAGGTCAACCATAATAGGCATATCACAGAGTTTGCCTGCTTCCTCAGCAAGCAGTACAGGATTCCAGTCCCGTCCGCTGTAGTGAGCCAGTTTTATTCCAACGATATCTTTTGAATTCTTTTTTGCAAATTCTGCTGTAACCTTAGGATCCATGTCTTTCTGGTTCTGCTCAAAAGGTCCTCCTCGCATTCCCTCGCCTACAATATTAAGAAAAGCAAGCACCCTAGTCTGAGAAGCATCAATTGTCTGTTTCTTAAAATCCGGAAATGTTCTCCATCCTGCACATCCTGCATCCACAACTGTAGTAACACCAACCCTGAAAGTAAATCCGTCTGGCGGAACCGGATTCGGGCCGTTCATATATTGCTGATCCATTTTTGTCCCGTTGTATACATGAACATGAATGTCAATCAGGCCGGGGGTTACATACATTCCTTTGGCATCAACAACCTGGATTCCCTCTTTAGGATCAATATTTTTTGCAAGCAAGGCAATCTTGCCATCTTTCACAGCAACATCCATCAGTTCATTAATGTTGTTTTTTGGGTCAATGACATGACCTCCCTTTATAACAATGTTATATGTCTGGGCCGATATTATGGCTGCAGTGATCAAACTTAGAAACAGTAACAGTAAAGCTTTTTTTCTCATTTTATTTCTTTTTTGAAATTGAAACTATGATCTCTGACATTTAAAATAATGTCCTCCTGATATTATATCCTGAAACAGGAGCTTTCTCATATTAATGAACCTCAATCCTGATATTTCGTTATTTATCAGTTTGAAAACCATGTATCACTACAAATGGGAAATCAGGTAAAACAAATTTAATTAAAATCCCGTAATAGTGCGGGAATTTAAGTTTTTTTAAGAGTAATATGAAAAATTAGATGGGAATGATCAAAAAGCTACTTGACAATCCCTGTGAACCCCATAAAGGCAAGTGCCAGTATTCCAGCGATTACAAGGGATACAGGAACACCTTTCATTCCTTTGGGGACATCTGCCAGTTCAAGCTGCTCTCTGATTCCTGCAAGAATCACAAGAGCTAAGCCGAATCCAATTGCTGTTGCTCCACTGTACACTACGCCTTCGATCAGATTATAATTTTTTTTGATTACAAGAATTGCAACACCCAGGACAGCACAGTTGGTTGTAATTAGAGGAAGAAAGATACCCAATGCCTGGTATAATCCTTTACTGACTTTTTTAAGTATTATTTCCACCATCTGGACAAGGGAAGCAATCACAAGAATGAATGTTATTGTCTGCATAAATCCTATTCCAAGAGGATTTAATATAAATACCTGGATCAGATATGTTACCATCGTTGCAAGAACTGTGACAAATGTCACAGCCCCAGCCATACCAAGAGCTGTACTCACTTTATTTGATACACCAAGAAAAGGGCAGATCCCAAGAAATTGTGCCAGTACCACATTATTTATAAATACAGCTGATATAATGATTAAGATATATTCCATTTGTCAGATATTATGTTTTTCGGATTTTGTTAACAATCGCTATCATGTAACCCAGGGCAATGAAGGCTCCCGGCGCCAGTATAAAGACGAGGATCCCGTCACCGGGAATGAATTTATATCCCAGAATCGATCCGCTTCCGACTATCTCCCGTATGGCTCCAAGGATACCCAGAGCAGCAGTGAATCCAAGTCCCATTCCTGCTCCATCAATAAAAGATGATAAAACACTGTTTTTACTTGCAAATGCTTCAGCTCTTCCAAGAACAATACAGTTTACAACAATAAGAGGAATGAATATTCCAAGTTTCTCATAAAGACCTGGTACGTATGCCTGCATCAGGAGATCTACAATCGTAACGAATGAAGCAATAATCACAATAAATGATGGAATTCTTACCTTGTCAGGGATCAGGTTAGCAAGCAACGATACTACTACATTTGATCCTACCAGGACAAATGTGGTTGCAATTCCCATCCCCAGTCCATTCAATGCTGAAGACGTGGTAGCAAGGGTAGGGCAGCAGCCCAGGATAAGGACCAGGATAGGATTCTCTTTTATAAATCCTTTTGTGAAGTTTGTTAACTGATTCATTTCATCTCTCCTTTCTGAAGTGTGTTATAGGCTCTCTGAACTGCATCGCAGAAAGCCCTTGAGCTTATTGTGGCTGCTGTAATTGCATCAACAGCTCCTCCGTCTTTTTTTACCTTAAGTTTGAATTCTGATGGATTTTTTTCCATAAACTGGTCTTTGAACCCTGGTTGAGTCATCTTTGTACCAAGCCCCGGAGTCTCTTTATGTTCAAGAACCGTTATGTTTACAATAGTTCCATCTGGTTTGAATCCTGCCATTAGTGTAATATTTCCACTAAACCCGTTTTTAGTAAAAGTAGTTATTGCATAACCTACAAGTACATCATCTTTTTTTGCTGGAAATATATCCAGGCTGTCTCCTTCACCTGTCGGAAGTCTGAACATCTCTTCATACGGGTTATTATTGAATTCAGGGACCACTTGTTTGATAGCATTTACTTTCTTGTTTAGATTAGATAGTTCTATTGGTCCCTTGGTGAATTCATATACAAAACCGAGGCATGCAGAAGCCACAAGTGAAATAAGAGTAAGTGACAGGACCATGTTCCTGAAGTTGGATTCTGTTTTAGCCATGTTTTACCTCCTCTCCGAATCTGCGGGGTTTAATATAGGTGTTCATAAGCGGTACAAATGCATTCATGATCAGAATAGCGAATGAGACTCCCTCGGGATATGCTCCCCATATCCTGATTATAGCCGTTAGTATCCCAATCCCGCAACCATATATTATCATAGCTTTTGGGTTCATAGGGGATGTCACATAGTCGGTAGCCATGAATATTGCTCCTAGGAGGACCCCTCCGGCAAGGAGATGAAATCCCGGGCTTGCATAGGAATCAGGATTTATAATCCATAAAACAGAAGTTAACACAGCTAAACTTCCTATTACGGATACTGGTATATGCCAGGTAATTATCTTTTTCCAGAGCATATATAACAAACCAATTATAAGCGCAATTGCTGATACTTCACCAAGTGATCCTCCCATATTTCCAAGAACCATATTAAGGTTATCAGGTATCTTTTCCATTAACTGGGACAGTGATTCTCCGTTTTTAAGACCCTCCTTGATTATTGCCAGGGGAGTGGCACCTGTTGATGCATCTATGTAACCGGTTTTTAAACCTGATGGAACAGGCCAGGTAGTCATCTGAACAGGAAAGGAAATAAGCATAAACACCCTTCCTACCAGTGCCGGATTAAAAGGATTGCAGCCAAGCCCACCGAAAGTCATTTTACCTACTCCAATAGCCACCAGGCTTCCAATAATTATCAAAAAAACTGGAATATTTGAAGGCAGGTTCATAGCAAGCAGTAATCCCGTCACAAGTGCAGACCCATCAGAAATTGACTGAGGTTTTTTAAGTAAAAATCTTTGTATAAGGTATTCAAAAGTAATACATGAAGCAACTGCTGTTGCAGTAACAATTATTGCACCCATACCAAAAAAGTATATGGATGCAAGGAGGGCAGGAGTTAAGGCAAGTACCACTCCATACATCAGTTTTTCTGTTGATTCCTTTGCCTGGATATGTGGAGAGTGGGATATGTACAGCAGATTGCTCATGAAATATAATTTTCTGTTATTTAATGTTTCTCTTTCGTGCCATCCTGACAACGGTTGATTTTCCTAGTCTTATATAATCGAGAAGTGGTCTGCCGGCTGGACAGATAAAGCTGCAGGAACCACATTCCATACAATCAGTTATTTTTTCCTGTTCAGCTCTCTCGAATAACCCTTTTTCTGATAGATTGGCAAGCAGGTGAGGCTCAAGGTTCAAGGCACATGCGGAAATGCATCTGGCACACCTGATACACGGCTTTACCTGAGCTCTTTTCGATTCTGCTTCTGGGAATAGTACTATTCCTGATGTCCCTTTTACAACAGGTACATCTGTATTATTCAAGGCTTTTCCCATCATGGGGCCACCATTGATAATCTTGCCTGTGTTTTCAGGGAGTCCTCCTGCTGTTTCAATCAGATCTTTTACAGGTGTTCCTATCCTTACAAGGAAGTTACCGGGATTTGAGAGTGATTTTCCGGTTACTGTCACTACCCTCTCAAAAAGAGGCTTCTTTTTCTGTAGTGCCTCATATATAGCATATGCAGTGCCAACATTATGTACAACAGTTCCCACATCAATTGGGAGCCGGCCTGAAGGGACTTCCCTGTTTATAAGTGCCTTGATAAGTTGTTTTTCTGCACCCTGAGGATATTTGACAGCTAGTGCATGAACTGTTATACCTTTATAATTTAATGCCAGTTTTGAAAGTAGTTTTATAGCATCCTTTTTGTTGTTCTCGATGCCTATCATTGCCCTGTCTACGCCAAGAGCTTTCATGAGTATTGTGATTCCGACAATAACCTCTTCTCCTTTTTCCAACATCAGCCTGTGATCAGAAGTAAGATATGGTTCGCATTCCACTCCATTTATTATCAGTATGTTACATTTCTTCCCCTTCGGAATAGCAAGCTTCACATGTGATGGAAATGTGGCACCACCAAGTCCCACAATACCTGCATCCCGGCATTTTTCTGTTATCTCTTCAGGAGAAAGATTAATCTCATTTATAAGGTTAGGGCTTCGGTCTATTGTATCAATCCATATATCATCTATTACATCAATATATACTGCCATCTGCCTGTACCCGGTAGTATCAAGTATTGTATCTATCTTACTGACGGTACCGGATACTGATGAATGGATGTTTGATGATACGAATCCGTTTACTGATGCTATCAGTTGTCCTGTTTTAACATTATCACCTTTTTTTACAAGTATCGTAGCCGGAGCACCGATATGTTGTGCCATAGGAATAGTAACGCTTTGAGGAACAGGAAGCTGTCTGATCGGTTCATTTGAAGTCAATTTGAACTCTGGCGGATGAATGCCTCCTACTGGAAATGTCTTAAGCACTTTGTTTATACTTTTTATGATTCGTTTAATTACCTGTTTATTGTTTCTGTTGCTAACTCTGCTTTGGGTTTCCGGGGCGGGAAATTAATTTCGAGTATTGAATTTGTTGGACATTCGGAGACACATTTTCTACAGAATGTGCATTTCCCGGCATTAATATACGCAAGGTTATTTTCAATTGTAATAGCATCAAACTCACATACTTTAAAACATTTGCTGCACCCGATGCAGGCCACCTTGCACGCTCTTCTTGCTGGTCCTCCCTTATCACAATTTGAACATGCAACATATAGCTTTCTGTCTTTTTTTGCCTTTTTGCGAAGTTCTATCAGGTTTCTGGGGCAGGCTTTAACACAGGCACCACATGCTACGCAATTATTGTCAACAATTACCGGAAGATTGGTAGTCGGGTCCATAAACATGGCATCAAACTGACAAGCTCTTACACAATCGCCATTTCCCAGGCAGCCATAGCTGCAATCCGTTTCTCCTAAATACAGGCTGTGTTGTATCCTGCAATCAGCTGTACCGTTATATACTGAAGTATGAGGTCTGAATTCAGACGTACCATTGCATAGGAGAACCGCGACTGTCGGATCCACAGCAATAGCTGCCTTTCCCAGAATACCTGCTGCCGCATCCATTACTGAATTTCCGCCTACAGGGCAATTCAACCCTTCAAAGGTTTCGGCTGTAACAAGAGCTTCAGCAAAATTGCGACAGCCTGCAAATCCGCAGCCTCCGCAATTAGCTGCAGGGAGAATATCCTGAATCTGATCAATCCTTGGATCTTCATAAACCTTGAATTTTTGCGCGACAAAATATAAAATTACTGCTGCAACACTGGCCAGCAGACTTAGACTTATGATCGTTATAATAACAACAGAGCTCATCAATCAGACTTTTAATGAAAAAATAAACTTATCATCGATTCTTTTTCTCAGCAAGTAGAGAATCAGATAATAAGGAAGAAGTGAAGAAATGGCTGCCAGACCAGTTGTCAGCTCAGGATATTTCAGAGCCGCAAATATTATCATGCATGTTATCACCACAATAAGAGGTAGAATATATCCGAGAAACAGTGCGGTAAAACCAGACGATTGCTTCAAAACTACAGTCACTGGATCTCCCTCTTTCACATTATAATGACCCTTTATATCAACTATTTTATCCTGTTTACCTGATAAAGAGCAAGAGCCCTCTGCATGACATCCGGAGCAGGCTGGTTCAACGGTAATAAAAACTGTAACAGATTCATTTTCGGATTTTTGTACAATTCCTTTGTGAATTATAGTTTTCTCTGAGTATAGATCTTTCATTTATTTCTGAAAATTTCAGATGACAAATTTAAAATTGTGCAAAAATCTGAACCTGCTTTTTATCAGTTTTTGATAAAATCAGATTATTTATCCTGAATATAAATAAGACAGTAATTAACTTATATTGCTCCATGACTGTTTCTGACTGAATATTCTTGAGAGCTCTGCCCTGAGTACCCCATTCTTTGCGTCAGAAAGTAATGGATCTCTTTCAAGTATATTTTCAGCAATATGTCTTACATATTCTATTATCTGGCCATCTTTTCCGATGTTGGCTATTTTGAGATCAAAAGGAATACCGCTTTGCTGTGTCCCTTCAATATCACCAGGTCCCCTCAGCTGAAGGTCTGTTTCTGCAATTTCAAAACCGTCATTTGTACTGATCATTACCTCGATGCGTTTAACTGCTTCCTTCGACAATTTATCGGAGCTCATAAGTATACAATATGACTGATCGGCTCCTCTTCCGACTCGGCCCCTGAGCTGGTGTAGTTGTGAGAGGCCAAATCGTTCTGAGCTTTCAATTACCATTACTGTGGCATTTGGAATATCTACACCTACTTCAATAACTGTCGTGGCAACCAGGATATGAGCATGGCCCTCCTTGAATAATATCATTGAGCTTTCTTTTTCGGAAGGAGTCATCCTTCCATGCACAATACTTATGCAGTATTCAGGCGAAGGAAACACCCTGGATATAGTATCCCATCCATCCTCAAGGTCCTTATAATCCATAGATTCGGATTCCTTAATCAACGGATAAACAAAGTATGCCTGGCGTCCCTCCCTTATCTGGTTTCTGACAAAACCAAATACCTTGTTCCTTTCAGGGTCAGTGAAGTGCATGGTTTTGATCGGAACTCTGCCAGGAGGCAGTTCATCTATTACCGATACGTCAAGATCACCATATAATGTCATTGCAAGAGTCCTCGGAATAGGAGTGGCCGTCATAACAAGTACATGAGGGGGATGTAGGTTTTTCTGCCACAGACGGGCTCTCTGCTCAACTCCAAATCTATGTTGTTCATCAATTATAACCAGCCCCAGATTATTGAATTTTACGTTGTCTTCAATAAGAGCATGAGTACCAATAAGGATATTAAGGGAGCTGTCCATTAATGTTTCAGCGATCCGGTTTCGTGATGTACGTTTTGATGAGCCTGTCAGTAGAGATATCTTTATATCAATTCCTTCCAGAAGTTTTATAATTGTATTATAATGCTGAGTTGCAAGTATTTCAGTAGGAGCCATAATACAGGCTTGATAGCCATTGTCAACTGCAATAAGCATGCTCATCATTGCAACCAGAGTCTTTCCGCTACCAACATCTCCCTGCAGTAATCTGTTCATTTGCCTGCCTGAACCCAGATCTTTTCTTATCTCCTTCATGACACGTTTCTGGGCTTCAGTAAGCCTGAATGGCAGGTTATTGTAGTAGAAACTGTTGAAATATTTACCTACATTACTGAATACAAATCCCTTATACCTGATATTTCTGTTTGCCTTAAATCTTAATAAGTTGAGCTGAATGTAAAACAGCTCTTCAAATTTTAGCCTGTATCTTGCTTTTTCAAGCTCGTCGGTATTGGATGGAAAATGTATTTTGTGGATGGCATCATGAAGTTCCATCAGCTTATACTGAGATACCATCCAGGATGACAGAGACTCATGGATTCTGAACTTTATCTGTTTTAACAGCGTCCCAACAAGCGTACTGATAGACTTTGATGTCAGGAACTGATTCTTAAGCTTTTCTGTAGTGCTATATTGGGCCTGTAAAGCTGAGCTTATCCTTTCTGAAACCTTGCTTGATGCCTCAATTTCAGGATGGATTATATTGATCATACCATTAAAGACACCGGGCTTGCCAAAAACAATATATTCAATACCCGGTGGATAATTTGCACTTACCCACTTTGTTCCTTTAAACCAGACAAGCTTTATAGTGCCGGTATCATCCTGGAAATCAGCAGTAAGACGTTTCCCTTTCCCATGGCCTTCTGTTGAATATCCTTTTATGGATCCCTTTATCTGTACATGTGGAAGTTCAGGATCAAGTTCTTCAATTTTATAAAATTTTGTGCGGTCAATATATTTATACGGGAAATAGTAAAGAAGGTCCCTGAATGTGAATATTGATAACTCTTTATTTAGAAGTTCAGCCCTTTTGGGACCAACCCCGGGTAAATATGTTATGTTTGTATCGAAAAATTCCTGTACAATCATCAGGGAATTTATTAAAAGAAATGCAATCCGAAATTAATTATTTTTACCATCCTGACCTAATTAAATCATAAGGCGGAATGTTTTTTTTCAGAACAAAAGAATATCTCAGGTACAAGCTATTTTCTCGTCACAGAAAGGGTCATGGAATTAATAGTCCTTTTATTTATGATGTAGTTTCAAGAGTATTCAGGAATAAAATTGATGAAGCTGTTGTCAGTAAGATTGAGTGGGTACGGAAAGAACTTGAACGAGATAAAAGAACAATAATGGTTAATGACCTTGGAACCGGATCTGTAAAAAATAATAGTGCACAAAGAAGCAGGAAAGTATCCGACATAGCCAGGAATTCGTCAATTCCTGAAAAATACGGGAAACTGTTATCAAACCTTGCGAAACAATTCGGAGGTACAGGTGTTATTGAGCTCGGTACTGCATTGGGAATAAGTTCTATGTATATGGCTGTATCATGTTCTGAAAGTAAAATAGACACAATAGAAGGATGCGTGGAAACTGCCAGGTTAGCAGAAAATACAATCAGGAATGCCGGTGTAGGTAATATCTCAGTTCATTGCGGATCATTTGATGATTGCCTGCCGTCATTATTAAATCGGAAAGATTCTCCGGGCCTGGTATTTATTGATGGAAATCACAGGAAAGATGCTGTTTTGAGATATTTTAATATTATTGCTGAAAATTCGGGCTATCAGACAGTTGTTGTGCTGGATGACATTTATCTTACTCCTGAAATGAAGGATGCATGGAAAACTATCAGGGAACACAGAAAAGTGACAATGACAATAGATATACACAGAATGGGAATAGTCTTTTTCCGCACAGGAATTAACAGCAATCACTTTGTTGTGAGCCATTAACAAAAATTAGGAATTATTAATTCAATATTTAACTTATTTAGTCTAATTTCGGAAATTCAAATTTTTAAACTACTATGAATAAAGTTATTGAGATTCATAATATTGTCAAGAACTACCAGGTCGGATCGGTTATTGTAAGAGCATTACGTTCAGTATCTGTTAATATTGGAAGGAATGAATATGTGGCAATTATGGGACCCTCCGGATCTGGCAAATCTACGCTGATGAACCTTCTTGGATGCCTTGACACACCTTCAAGTGGAAGCTATGTTCTTAACGGAATAGATGTCAGCAAGATGGAAGATGATTACCTGGCAGAAATACGTAACAAGGAGATTGGATTTGTATTCCAGACATTTAACCTTCTTCCACGTTATTCTGCTCTTGAGAATGTAACCCTTCCTTTGATATATGCGGGCGTTCCAAAAGCTGAAAGAGAGAAAATGGCTATAGACACCCTTAATGAGGTAGGCCTTGCGGACCGTATGACGCACAAGCCTAATGAATTGTCAGGTGGTCAGCGTCAGAGAGTGGCAATTGCCAGAGCACTTGTAAATAAGCCTTCAATTATACTTGCGGATGAACCAACCGGAAACCTTGATAGTAAGACTTCAGTTGATATAATGGGACTTCTTGATAATATTCATAAACAGGGAAATACTGTCATTGTCGTTACTCATGAGGAGGATATTGCAAAACATGCTGCCCGAATAATCCGTCTTTTCGATGGTGAAATTTCGCAAGATATTATTAATGAGAAGTATATCAAAGCTTAGGCTTTCCTGAAGTCTGACTTACATTAAATTTCACACCATCAATGAAAATCTATACTCTTACAGGTGATGATGGCACTACATCCCTTTCCGGCGGGAGAAGAGTCCCTAAGCATTCACAACGAGTTGAAGCCTATGGGTCTGTAGATGAACTTATAGCATGGATAGGGCTATTAAGGGATCATAAGGAAAACCAGGCAAGGAAAGATCTGCTTATATATTTGCAGAGTCAGCTGATGTTATGTGCTGCAGCACTTGCCAGCGATCCTGAAAACCCAAATGCCAGAATTATTTTGCCTGAGGAGAAGTGTCTCGCAGTGCTGGAGGAAGAAATAGATAAGATGGAAGAGACCCTGCAACCTCTGAAAAATTTTCTCCTTCCTGGCGGGAGCATTATTGTTTCATATTGTCATATTTCAAGGTGTGTATGCAGAAGGGCAGAAAGAGCTGTATTACGTCTGAATGAAACTGAAAAAATTCCTGTAGTTGTCGTCAAAATTCTTAACAGACTGTCTGATTTTCTTTTTGTTTTGTCCAGGAAAATTTCAATAGATACTGATAATGAGGAAGTTAAATGGATTGAATGATACGTTGAAAAAGTAAAAAGCCAGTATTGTTTTTTACATAAAATAATTTTTATATTTGCAGACTTTGAAAAGTCATATTTTAATTAAGAAATTATGTACTGGACACTTGAATTAGCATCAAAACTTGAGGATGCTCCATGGCCTGCAACTAAAGATGAGCTGATTGATTTCGCCATTAGGTCAGGTGCCCCTATGGAAGTGATTGAGAACCTTCAGGAGATTGAAGATGAAGGAGATATTTATGAAAGTATAGAAGATATCTGGCCTGATTATCCAAGTAAGGACGATTTCTTCTTTAATGAGGATGAATATTAATAAGGAGGCTGGTTGAATGATCAGCCTCTTTATTTTCTGAATATATCAGTTTTTCCCTTAGGCCTTAATATTTCAAGCCAACTAAAGCCTTCCAGTTTAGGTTCTTTCAGACTTAGAGATACAGGAGGATCAATATATCCTGAAGGATTTTGATTTTCAATCACTTCAGATACTTTACCCTCCTCCATCAATATCTGTATGTCGGTTGATTTTGACCTGTTTACACCGGCAAGCTCTTGCCCGTCAAGTAGATAATATATGGATTCTCCATTACCTTTAAGAACTATTTTATATACTTTATCATCCTTGAAGTACGCAATCAGATTGTCTCCTTTTACCTGGTTATATCTGAGTGTATCTATTTTGCTTGTGACAAATGCAGAGTTATACAATTCGAGCCTGTCAGTCTCCTGGTTTTTAGTGAATAGGGCCATAGAATCAGCTGTAAGCTGGTTCTCAGTTGACCATATAACAGGATCGTGATACAGCCTTATTATAGTATCCTGGAATGAAAATGTCAGTGAATCGCATTTAGCTTGAATATCCTTGCTGAAGATTCTGCATTTATAAAAGGCTTTTACAAGGCGGTACTCTTTTATTGTATCCGGAATATTGAAAGCCATAAGCGTATCAGCATGGAGATACAAAGAATCATTATTTGTAACCTGAATAAACAGCGCACTATCGGTTGCAAAATACTTTTCAGGAGTTTTATTGTAGTAGGCGTAGTTGCCACTAACAAAGAGGTTATTTGTAGTATCCTCTATTACAACATTTCTGAAACCTTCACCAAATCCAATGCTGTCATTGTAAAAGATTGAATCAGCCCTGAGGCTGTTTTTCATATTGTCAATATATGCATTGCTCCAGATTGAGCTTATTCTGGTTCTGGTATCATACCAGCCTCTTTCACAATACATGTAAATGCTGTCTCCTCTGACTTCAGAAGGTCCTGTAAAATGGACAGTTTCCGTTTTTGTATTATAATCCATTGTATCTGAAGTCATCACATAATCCGGATTCACAATCTTTACACTGTCTTTGAAATGAAACAGATTCTGATTTACAAAATAAATTCCGATTATGCTGGTTAGAGTATTATCAGCATTAGTGATTCGCCCTCTTGATTCGTAATCGGCAATCTGGTTTATTACATCATAATTTATTGCATCAGTATAAAGATGGGTTTCTTTATCGATCAGCTCCACGTTCCCCTTAACGACAGCAATATCTGTTTTTCCATCATAAAACATATAGTCACCAAAAAGGTTTAGCGTGTCACCCTGTTCCAGATGAGCTCTGCTGAATGCTGATATCTGCATTTTGTCAGGCAACCAGTGAGCACTGTCGCAGGACAGTGTGCTTTCATCCATTCTGAATTTTACATTGCCGATAATATGATGTATATCAGTTCCTGTATGTTCATCTCTTAGAACAATATCTTCATCAGCATAGATCAGTTCAACTTTTCTCTTATTCCGGATGTTCTCAGGAGAGTCCTGCGACTGCAATGAAAATGCAAATAGCAATGCAATCAGGATGTAAGGGAGAAGCCTGATGTCAGGAAGTTTTCTATGCTTTTGCAGGGACTTTATTTCAGCCATCCTTTCTGAAGGAAATCGCATGTTTTGTACTCTTCACTTATTCTAATATAGGTGATCTCAAGTTTATTGGTGATCCATTCTTCATACAATTTCTGTCTCTTTTCCATCAATGCCCCATCATACAGAATCTGATAATCATCCTTCAGGTTTGCCTTGTGTGCAGGTATTTCAGAATCAAGTTTGACTATTCTGAATACCGGGTTGTTATTGTCGTCAGTTGTTTTAAAAGCTCTGGATATTTCACCAACCTTGAGCTCCCTTACGTTCATGTACATATCAGTGTTCAATTCTTCAAGGTTTAGCCAGGTTACCCTGTCAGAAGGGTTTGGATTAACAAGTCTTCCTCCGTTTATGCGGCTGTCTTTATGCGATGAGAACCTTAGTGCGGCCTCTTCAAATTTCATACTGTCTCTTCTTATCAGGTCAGCAATGCTGTCCAGTTTATTTACAGCTTCTTTTTCCTGGTCAGGTTTAACCTTCGGTCGTATCAGAATATGCCTGGTATTTACCATATCACCTTTGCGGTCGATAAGCTGGATCAGATGGAAGCCAAATTTCGATTCAACAACTTTTGATACAGTGTTTTTTGTCAGGCTGAATGCAGCATTTGCGTACTCCTTATCCAGTTCACCTCGTGTCAGATATCCTATTTCACCACCATTTTTTGCTGATTCTTTATCCTCTGAATATAGGGTGGCAAGAACACTGAAACTTTTTCCCTCAAGTATCTGGCTCCTCATATCCAATAACCTCTGGCGCGCTTCAGCTTTATTATCCTCATTAGATGGTGGTTCAAGCTGGATAATCCTTAATTGATATTTAGCCGGTATAACCGGAAGACTATCCTTGTCCATTGCGCTGTAAAACCTTTTTACTCCGGAGGGTGTCATTGTAAGGTTTTCAGAAATTTTTGACTGCACCTCCCGTACAACCTCCTGTTCAAGCATAGTTTTTCTGATATCTCGTCTTATCTCAATCATGCTCTTCTTGAAATATTGCTCAAGGGCTTCCTGGCTGCCTGCTCTTCTAATAGCATCATTAATACGCATATTTAGTTCACCTTCAATAACATCATCAGTGACTTCAATACTGTCGATTCTTGCCTGATCAATAAATAGTTTTGAAATGAGCATTTCATTGAACACATTGCATCTTAATTCATCCAGGGGGGCCTTGTTTCCTGATCTCTTCAGATCTGCAATGGTAGCTTCCAGGTCGGAAAGATATATAACCTCATTACCTATCACAGCAGCTATTGATTCAACAAGAGCTTGGGCATTTAGCAATGGCATCCTGACCGTATATAAACTTAAAACAATAATCAACAATACTTTTATTCTTCTCATCACAAATCAATATATCTTAAAACTGTTTTCTTTCAAACCCTCATTATAAATTCCATTCTCAAGCGATTGAATAAATTCAAATCTCCTTGAATTTATTATAATTCTTTTAATATCATCTTTCACATATTCGAATGGGGCAAGCGTTGACCTCAACCTGTAATCCCTGATCGAGATAAGGTATACTGACGATGAGTCGTTTATTTCGTGGAAAGTGGTCCTTCTCAGAAAGTTCTCCTCATTCTCAATCTCCTGAGGTAGCTCAATAGAAAGCCTGTCCATTCTTACCCAGTCTTCATTGAAGTCATCAAATTTTTCTGCGAATTGATAACATATACTTTCAAGTTGCTGCAAATCACTTTGATCATTTGACCGGGCGAGACTTCTGATTTTGTTAATATCAGGAGTCTCAGCAGGCAGCTTAATAAATAGTGCTTTTAGAATATTGGAATTAAGTGTGAAGCTTCTTTCGTTTGAGGCATAGTAGTTTTCTATCTCTGCATCAGTAATCACTGTATCCATCTTTTCAAGCATCATCTGCCTCTGATACTGATATATAATAAGGTTAGCCCTTGTCTCTTCAATCTGTTTATCAATTTCATCCATAACTTCTCTGGACATATTTTGTCCGGCCTTCTGAAGTAATAGTTCCCGTTTTGCCCATTTATTGATATAGTTCTGCACTATTGCAATACTGTCCGCTTCATTTATCCCTTTTTGTATAAGTTTTGGCAGTTCGTCGTAATATAGTACAACCTTGCCAACCTCTGCAACCGGGACTCTCTGAGGAGGTTTATTGTTATTGATGCAAGCTGCCATGAGCAGTATAAAAAGTGATAGGATGCTGACTCTATTCATTTGAAATCCTCTTCTTCACATTATTAAATTCGTTGCTATCGACCTTAACGGAATATTTCCCCTTTAATTGTTCTATCCAGTCATTCTCCAGCTTTTCCTGATATCCAGACATCATTAGGCCCTGAACCTTTTCAAATGGAAGCGGTATTGGATTAATAATGTTCCTGATTACGCCCACAGATGGGTACCCTTTCCAGCTAAATGAATGTGCACCTTTTTCCCACCTGATGCTATCAATTTCATTATCACAACCCTGAAACCAGGTACTGTCAGTTATTGAGAGATTCATAATACCTTTTTTGCTGAATTTTTTTGAGAGTCTTGAATCCAGATCGGGTTTACCTGAAAATTTTGCATATGCATCATCAAGAGATTTTTGCTGCCCGGGTATCATTATAGTATATATTTTTGCCTCAATTCCTTTTACAGAAAGATGTTCATTTTTATGCTCATCATAATAATTCATAATTCCTGTCGAATCACTATCGAGCCTTTGCCAAACCTTCTTTCCTGATATTTCAAACAGTAAAATTCCATCATGGAATTCATTCATCAGGTATCTGAATTCCGGATATTTCTTTTCAAGGATACTATTTTCATAGGTAAGTATATGTTCTGATGATCTTTCTTCTACTGATCTATCAATAAACAGTTCAGGTTCCCTTACCAGGATTAACGATCCACTCTTCTCAATATAATTTGCAAATTCTCTGGCAGATAATGACTGGTTGGCAAAGGTATATATATTTCCAGCAGGCAGACTATCTCTGTCATATTTTTTTAAGCCATGGATAATAAGCGAATCAGTATTTCTTATAAACCATGCGTAAAGCTCATTTCCTAAAGTGAATTTATATTCCTTTTTTAGTTTGTTTACCAGCTCTTTTCTGCTTACTGCATTGAGATAAGATTGATTCATTTTGCTTTCTAAGAATGATTTTGTCTCTTCAAAAGAGCCAGGTGGTCTTTTTTCCAGAAGTATAATTATATGCCATCCATAAGGGGTCCTTACAGGTTTACTGTAAGATCCAGTGTCTGCAATTGCAAAAGCTGCTTCAGCAAATTCAGGGATCATCTCACCGGCTCCGAACCAATTCAGTTCACCTCCTCTTGAAGCTGATTCTTTATGGTCAGAAAGAGTTTTTGCCAGTTCACTAAAAGATTCACCATTCTCCAGTCTTGAATAGATATTTGAAATATCAGATTCCACCTTTTTTATAGTATCATCGTTTGCTCCGGGAGGTACAACTTTCATAATATGAGCAACATGAACCTTGCCACGGGAAGGGCGTATATCAGTAACTTTTATAATATGATATCCGTACGGAGTACGCACAGGATTTGATAATTCCCTTTTTTTAAGTGTAAATGCTGCATCTTCAAATGGCATAATCATTTGAAATGCAGTAAAATATCCAAGATTACCTCCGTTTACTTTTACTGACTGATCATCGGATGCAGCACGGGCTACCTGTTCAAACTGTTCCCCCTGAAGAATCCTGGTCCTGACATCCATGGCTTTATCCCATGCAATAATTGTATCCTCAGGTTGGGGATTCTGGGGAAGTGATATAAGTATATGCCAGGCGTTAATTTCAGATAACGTTCTCTGGTAAGCCTTTTTAAGTAATTCCTCTTTTTTTCTGTTATCTGTAAGATAGCTTTGAGCCAGCTGCCTTCGGTATCCGTTGAGTTCTGTTTTAAAGGCCTTTGTTGTGTCAATACCTTCACTTATGGCATCTGCAACCTTTAATTTAAAAATTATGAACTGATTCAGATATGAATTCACATCCGACTGTTTCCCAGGTTCCCTGCTTTTGTTGTACATCCTTATAAACTCTCCAGACTGGATTCTGACTCCATTAACTGTAAGTAAAATTTTATTATTTGGGTCCTGTGCCTCACTCAGAAAAGGTGACAACAGTAAAAAAATGAACAATAATGATGAACTAATCCTCATCAGAAAAAGATGATACCTGTTATATTATTCAAACGATTTCCTGCTGTAATTTGGTGATTCTCTGGTTATTGATACGTCATGAGGATGACTTTCAATTATGCCTGAATTAGTAATTCTTACAAATTTGCCCTCTTTCTTCAGAATTGAAATGTTTTTTGCACCTACGTAACCCATTCCAGCTCGCAGGCCTCCTGTCATCTGGTATACCACCTCAGACAGCGTTCCCTTATATGGCACCCTGGCTGCAATACCTTCAGGAACAAGCTTTTTAATGTCATCTTCAACGTCCTGGAAATACCTGTCTTTTGATCCCTGCTGCATTGCTTCTATTGAACCCATTCCCCTGTAAGCCTTGAACTTTCTTCCATTATAAATAATAGTCTCACCAGGCGATTCCTCAACTCCAGCAAACAGAGATCCTGCCATAATGGAGTCAGCACCTGCAGCTAAGGCTTTTATTATATCACCTGAATATCTGATACCTCCATCTGCAATCACAGGTATTCCCGATCCTTCGATAGCCTTTGCAACATTATATATAGCTGATATCTGGGGAATTCCCACACCGGCAACTACCCTTGTTGTACATATCGATCCCGGACCTATTCCTACCTTAAGGGCATCCGCACCTTCGCTGGCTAGTTTCTTTGCTGCTTCAGCAGTCCCTATATTACCAACAATGACCTCAATATAAGGATAGTTACGTTTTACTTCCCTAAGAATATTAATAACATTTACAGAGTGACCATGGGCAGTATCAATTACTATTGCATCAACATTGGCATTTATCAGGGCTTCAACCCTTGTAAGTGTATCAGCTGCAATCCCTACAGCACCTGCAACCATCAGTCTACCCATTTCATCCTTGCATGAGTTTGGACGGTCCTTTGTCTTGGTTATGTCCTTGTATGTTATAAGCCCGATAAGTTTGCCTTTTTCATCAACCATCGGCAGTTTCTCGATTTTATGTTTTTGAAGAATCCTTGCAGCAGCCTCCAGGTTTGTTTTGTGATTCGTTGTTATAAGATCGGTAGTCATCACATCAGTGATCTTCTTTTTGTGGTTATTTTCAAATCGGAGATCTCTGTTTGTTACAATCCCTTTCAGAATACCATCCTTGTCAACAACAGGAATTCCCCCTATCCTGTACTCACTCATCAGGTTCATCGCCTCTGCAACATTTGCATCGAGGCTTATGGTTATAGGATCAAAGATCATTACATTTTCTGCTCTCTTAACTCTTTTAACCTGAGCAGCCTGTCTCTCAATTGACATGTTCTTATGTATAACCCCAATTCCTCCTTCACGGGCTATAGCTATTGCGAGCTCTTCCTCTGTAACAGTATCCATAGCAGCTGAAACAATAGGAGTGTTCAGGCGTATTTTCCTGGTGAAGTATGTGCTCAGATCAACTTCCCTTGGAAGCACTTCCGAGTATGAAGGAACGAGAAGAACATCGTCGAAAGTTAATCCTTCATAAAGTATTTTATCTTTAATGAATGACATGAGGGTAGGGTTTTCATTTTGCTGGCGCAAATTACGAAAAAAAACAGAACTCCAGAAACATCTCTTTCTTTTCAACCACATAAAAAATTGAATTACAGTTATTACATTTGTGAATAGTGCAAAAAGGACATGAATCTCGAAACTTACAGGAAGATCTTAATTAAATACTGGGGCTTTACTTCTTTCAGACCTTTGCAGGAAGAGATAATAAGTTCAGTTGTCTCGGGCAGAGATACTCTCGGACTTATGCCTACAGGAGGAGGGAAGTCACTGACATTCCAGGTTCCTGCAATTGCATCAAAAGGAATATGCCTTGTGATCACACCTCTTATTGCCTTAATGAAAGAACAGGTAAGTAGGCTTAATGGCATGGAGATCAAGTCAATAGCCATACATTCAGGGATGTCTTCTGAAGAGATAGAAATAGCTCTGGAAAACTGCATTTATGGTGATTATAAGTTCCTGTATGTCTCTCCTGAAAGAATAGCAACCAGTTTGTTCCAGTACAAGGTATCAAGACTTAATCTTTCACTTGTTGCCATTGATGAAGCTCATTGTATATCACAATGGGGATACGATTTCAGACCATCTTATCTAAAGATTTCGGACTTGAGAGATCATATCAGGGCAGATATTCCGTTTCTTGCCCTCACTGCTACTGCAACACCACTGGTTATTGAAGATATAATGAAAAAGCTACGGTTCAGGGAATCTAATGTTCTCAGAACCAGCTTTGAACGGAAAAATATATCATATCTTGTACGAAAGGTGGAGGATAAGGGGAGTTACCTTGTAAAGACATTATCGAAGATATCAGGAAGCGGGATAGTTTATGTCAGAAGCAGGAAGAGATGCCGTGAGATAGCTGAGTTGCTTATTAAGGAAGGTATCAGTGCCGATTATTATCATGCAGGCCTTTCTGATGATATAAGGGATAAGAGGCAGGCAGCATGGACAAAGGGAGAGACTCGTGTAATTGTGTCAACGAATGCATTTGGAATGGGTATCGACAAAGCAGAGGTACGATTCGTAATTCATTGGGATATACCCGATTCAATTGAAAACTTTTTTCAGGAGAGTGGAAGGGTAGGCCGTGATAACAAGCCTGCTTTTGCAGTTTTACTTTATTCGAAAGCCGATAAGGGAAGACTGACAGATTCAATAAGGAAGAAATTTCCTCCGGTCGAAAAAATCAAAGATGTTTACGAGGCTTTATGCAACTATCTGAAGGTGCCGGAGGGTTCCGGAAAAGACAATGTATTTGACTTTAATCTTTATGAATTCATTTCAAAATACAGGTTTCCTGTGATTGAAACTTATAACAGTCTTCAGTTTCTCCAGAGAGAGGGTTATATGGAGTTTACTGAAGAGATCAACAATCCATCACGAGTGCATTTTATTGTTAGTCGTGATGATCTTTATAAGTTTCAGGTTGCCAATGAATCCTTCGATTCATTCATTAAGCTATTGTTGCGTTCATACACCGGCATGTTCTCTGATTTTGTTCCGGTAAATGAAGAGGTTTTAAGCCGCAAATCGGGTGCAAGCCGTGATACAATCTATCAGTACCTGGTTAAGCTATCATCATATAATATTATAAGGTATATCCCCGGAAAGAAGAGCTCCCTTGTAATTTTTAATGAAGAACGCCTTATGAGGAAAGCCCTGCTAATCACTGCTGAAAACTACCTCCAGGTAAAAGAAAAGTATGAGAAGAGACTTACCCGGATGATTGAATATGTTGAATCAGAAAACCGTTGCAGGTCTGTCATGCTACTTGATTATTTTGGTGAGGAATCAGACAGGTGCGGAATATGTGATGTTTGCCGGAAACGAAATGAACTGGAACTCAGTAAATATGAATTTGACCTGATCCTTGGCGAAGTTAAAAAGGCACTGGAAATACAAAGTGTCGATGCGGAACAACTTGTAAGAATTACAGGATATCCTGAGGATAAGGTTATCAAAGTTATCCGATGGCTGCTTGATCACAATAAGCTCAGTCAGGATAATGAATTGAAACTCTCCTGGCGTTGCTGATCAGAACTTAAGTTTTCTGCTGCTGATAACCGGAACAATTTTGTCATTTTCGGGTCGCGACGGAATCTTTAGTTCGTCAGGGCCAGATCCCACAAAAGAACTGTTTACTCCTGAAACAGAGATTGTCCCTTTTTTTACTTCAACAATCGCATACAGTGGATCCTGATAGGGTATTGTATATTTTATCCATGGGTATTTTTTATCAATTTCTTCACTATACCTTATCATGGCATATTGCTCACCTACCCAGGAATAAGACATGCTGTTTACCTGGATATAAAATATACCGTTGATTCCCGTAGAATAATCTGTGTGGTGATGTCCGCTGAAGCAGGCGATAATCTTTTTAAAACCGGCAGAAGAATTTTCATCTTCAAGTATTTTCCTGATCTCTTCCCTGTTTTCAATTCCATTTCCCTCAAGTGACTGGTGGGAAAAGATAAATGTATGATATTTACTGTATCTGAGGTCGTTGATCAGCCATTTCTTCTGCTCATCTCCAATAAATCTTGGATAACCTGAAGCCTTATCGGGCGATGGATTAACATCATTGCCATCGAGAATGATGAAATGAAAACCATTTTTATCAAAAGAGTAATATTTTGCGGGAGACCCCAGGAATTTTATCGATTCTTCCCTGGTAAATCCTCCGTCAGTTTCGTGATTGCCAAGAACATGGTACTTCTCTCCAGGAAAGCTATTCCATATTTTTAAAAACGCGAGATTATAATCATATGGTCTGCAAAAATCACCAAGCTGGATAATAAAGTCCAGATCCGAAGCAGTTGCTTTATTAATGAATGCAGCCAGCCTTTCATCTGCATCATGCATAATATCTTTATGGACATCAGTGCAGATACCGAACCTGACGACAGTATTCTCTTCGGGCAGATCAGCTGTAATGCTGACGGAAGTCAGCGAAAAAAGAATAGCTATAACAAGCGATTTTAATATATAAGTCCTCATATTATCTAATTTACTGTTTTACGGGAATCCCCTCAGTCATAAGTGTTTTAAGGTCTTCAAGATAAGTATGATATATATCCCTTGGCATTGCATTTTTCTTTTTGCAGAGTGAAGCTGCCATACCAACAACTTCTCCCATCATAGAAGTAGTACGCTGTACCCTGACTGTACCCAGAGCAACATGCGTAACACTGATGTTCCTGCCAGCCATGAACATATTGCTTACATTTCTGGAATAAAGACATCTGTAAGGTACCGGGTATGGTTTGATATCTTTCTGATCGGCAGTTGACCGGAAAGGTTCGCCTGTAAAATCATCTGATTTTGCCGGATAATGGAGATCTATGCTCCAGGTAGTCGTGAAGGATGCATCAGGATAAATGACCCTGTTGTCAATATCCTGTTCTTTAAGAACTATATCACCCATAAGTCTCCTGGATTCTCTTTTTCCACCTATATATGCCACCCACGCCAGTTTGTAGTGATCATATATATTTTTATTCCTGCTTTTGTTTTTCAGGTAATCCCAATTGCCAAAGGTAACCCTGAGGGCATAATCGCGTATGAATTCAATCTCGTCAACCTGGTTCCTGCTTAATCCTGTTTCCCAATCCCAGTCACCCCTTATCACTTTATGCACGGTTTTTTCATTGAACTGAACTGCCCACGGACATTCAGGGAAAGGAGATACTTCCTGAACTTCCTCGGCATACCATTGAACTGATGTTCCCATCACCAGATAATCAGGTGATTCAGGAGCACTTGGCTCTCCGGTTTCATCCCTTCCCTCTCTGCCATCCCTGAAGTCGGCACCAGCCATAAATCCAAGATTTGCATCACCGGTACAGTCAGCGAATAGTTTTCCACTGAATTTTGTTTCAACCCCTGTAATAATATTTTTACCATAAACAACTGCTATGCGGTCATTATCCATATCTGCCCTGAAGACATGAGTGTTCAGGAAAAGTGAAATATTTGGTTCTCCTTCAATTACTCCTCTCTTCCTTTCATCTCCATAATTTGAAGCGGGACCTGCATTATGAATCTTTTTCTCCGGGTTTTTTGCAATAATTTCAAGAATGTTTCTGCTGCGGGGAGATTGAGGATCCTGATTTGCTTCATATAGTGTCCAGTGGCCAACAGATCCTATCTCATCCACACTCTTACCCAGGTTTTTATAAGGCTCCTGGTAAATAAGGCCGGAAAGTCCTACACGAACTTCCGAACTGTTGTTTCCACCTAATACAGGTCTGTTCTGTATCAGCGCCACTTTGCAGCCCAGTCTGGCGGCAGTGAGAGCTGCAGAACAACCTGCCATTCCGCCACCAACCACAACCAGGTCGAATGAACCTGCATCATCAGGTTCTATACCGGACAGAGTTAATCTTTTCCTGAGTTCATTCAGCCGGTCATTATCTTCCGGCGGAATGAATTGTATATCAGACGATAGGATGATGGCATCACACCTGCCATCAAATCCGGTAAGGTCATGTATTGCAATAGTGACATTCCCCTTATTTAATTTTACTGAAACACCCGACTGCCAGTTCCATCTGATCCCTTCTGTACCAAAAACAGTATTTAGCGGTTTGTTGTCGATAATTAGTTCAAATTTACCAGGTGCGCCTTTAACATCCCATGGAGCAATCCAGTCGTGTGTTCTTACCCAAATCCTGTATTCACTGGTTACAGGGACATTTATTGTTGTTGAAGCATCCTCAACCGGAATTCCAAGACCATGCGCGAGGATATAGGGAGATCCTATTAAATCAGTTGATTGCTGGTCAATCACCCATCCACCCCGATTACTGAAACTTTCAGCTTCCAGAAAAATAATATGTTCTTTTCTGCTGCCCGACGTTGTTGTCAGAAAAGCAATAATAAGCAATAAAAATTCAGCGAGTTTTCGCATAGATTCTGCTTGTTACAATGTTATGGCATTTTTTTGAATATAGTTGTCAAGGCTTGAAGTGGGAGGACCAATATAATGAAAACACTCTGCCCATTCCAATCCATATTTTGCCCCGTTTATCCTGTCTGGCTCCAATACGAATTCCTTGATATAATTAAAGTTTGCTGTCCTGTCATCATTGCCGAGGATCGGAAGTTTTTTCCCGTCTGCTGCCATTTTTAGTCTTAGCCTTGAACCCGCATTACCTCCGGGCCCCTGGGTTTTACAGACGATATTGCTTTCAACTTTGGTATCTATAAAACGGCTTATGTCAACAACCCGGTTTACAATCTGAGGCCCGCGGGCATGGTAATACATCTCCTTAACAGTGTGAGGTTGTACTACCTCGAGCTGTTCAGGATAATCAGTACCCATACCTGCCATCCATCTTGCTGCCTCCACAGCCCTGGCTGTTATATAGTGATCAGGATTTTCTTCATACAATCCCCAGGGATCATAGGAAATGAGAGTATCTACCTTCAGAAGTCTGAACAGGAAGATCAGCCTGCCCTTGATCTCCTGGATATTATATTCATCCATCCTGTGATTTGCATAGTTAAGGTCATATGTTTTCTTAAGACCGAGAACCCTGGCAACTTCGGCATTATCCTTTTCATTATTCAAAAAACGCTCTCCTGATGTTGCTCCTGAACCTGCAGCTTCATCATTGGTGGTTCTGATCAGGTAACCTGTATATCCTTCATAAATCAGTTTAGCAACAGTACCTGCGGCAAATATTGGTATGTCATCGCAATGGGGCTGGATTACTGCCAGTACTTTACCCTTATGAGGTTTGTCTTCTCGTGGTTTTTCAATGATGACTTCTTCCTGATTCTGGATGGGGTGTCCTGCATTTTGACCTGCCAATCCCATTGTAGCGTATGAAGCTGGAATCATTGCTCCAATAGCCAGATTATTGGAAATAAAACTTCGCCTTTTCATGTGATCTATTTTTAAAAGTAAAAATAGATAAAATAACTATATTTGGGTTGGACTAAATTACATATTGCTAATTAATTGATTTATAAATGAAAGCAAGTAATATTAAAATTTGTATTTCGGTTATTCTGTGTCTGTTCATAACAAATGCTTTTTCACAAAAGATCAAAAACAAAGGTGTATTAAATCCTAATGAGATCCCTCGAGTTGAAAGCCAGCTCCCCTCCGGATTCAGATGGAAGTTGGTTTGGAACGACGAATTTGATGGATTCGATTTAGATACCAATAAATGGGATTACAGGTTATACATTATGCATTCCCGGCATAAAACATGGACTGATGATGCCGCTCAACTTGACGGGAAAGGTAACCTCCTACTTAGAATATATGAAAAGGACGGTGATTACTATTCTTCACAACTGCAGACAGGGAGTAATTATATGGATTTTCCAGGAGATCAGTATGGTAACTCAAAATTGTCCTGGCCAATTGGAAAAATAGAATCTGCGAGATTTTTGCATAAATATGGTTATTATGAGATCAGGTGTAAATTGCCTACACAACCAGGTTGGTGGTCCGCTTTCTGGCTTCAATCCCCAACAATAGGATCAACGCTCGATCCTTTGGATTCAGGAGTTGAAATAGATATTATGGAAAATTTTACACGGGATGGCATAATAAGTCACAATATTCACTGGAACGGTTATGGAAAGGATCATAAAGGAGAGGGATCAGGACCTATTAGTATTAGGGAAACCAATGATGACTTTCATACTTTTGGTCTTCACTGGAGTCCAACTGGCTATGTCTTTTATGTTGATGGCAAAGAGACCTGGAGAATTTCAGGTCCTGTTTCACATCGTGAACAGTTTATCTTATTGTCGACTGAATGTATGGGTTACCGTGAGGGATCATCTTCTCCAATTTTGAAGAATATTAAGCTCCCTGATTATTTCATTGTGGATTATGTACGTGTTTACGATGAGATTAAATAGTTATAAAGACAATTAAGATTTAATCACCTTTATCAAACTTGATCAGTTAGTATCTGAGTCAGGTATAAATTCTATGATGCATGATCCATTGGTTTTAAGTGTATAATCTACACTTATAATTCCCCCTGAATAGTAAGAAATCTTCTTTCTCTCCTTATAATCAATAATATATATACTGCCGGAAGATGTCAGATCATAATCTTCAGCATTGAATTTCAGGTCGATTCTGAAAGGATCATCACTGATATTCGCAATTGCTATTCCCAGATCACCGTTTTCAGCTTTCCATGTGCCGGTATAAATAAGGGGGAAGCTACCTTTGAAAGATGTTACGCTTTCACCCATTTTTCCGGCATATATCGATAACTTTGAAATATCCATCTCTTCATAAGGTATTTCAAAATATGGTGTCCTCATGAATTTTCCTCTCAACAGATATTCCAATCCCTGGTTTCTGACTTTGCACAGATCTAAAAAATACCCTATTTCATCTTTTCTTTCAGTAGCAAGAAAAGCCTGGTAGTTAGAGATTGTGGGCTGAAGTCCCCATGCAAATGACCTTGCCTGTTCCATAAGAAATTGCCTGTTATATTTGCTGTCAAGCATCTTAAGTGGCTCTTTTGGAGCATATTGTGAAGGCCATAATTCATCATAGGGAGGAACAAGAAGAGAAGAATAGTTGCCATAAGTTATGGAATACTGATGGTATACAGCCTGGAAGAAAGGTATGGTTTCCCACGCCCCCGGACCGGCATATCGTTCTTTGCTGACTGCAAGCGTAAGGAAAAGATCGAGGTAGGGCAGCCACACTTCACCGGCTCCTTCACCGGCAAGTACGAGGTTATCTTTGTCCCTGATCTTTGATCTGATAAGACTTGTCATTTTTCCGAAATTCTGAATATGATAATTGCCTCCACCTATGGGATGACCATGGCTTCTGTCAAAACACATGGTATTAAGGCAAGCCATATCCATATAAACACCATTTGCACCATAGGTATTCACTGCACTGTCACACAGGGATGAATACTTATCTTTCCAGAACTGCGTCCCCATGCACATGTATGCAGTCGGTTTAACGGTAAATATATTGAATACATGTGTAAGAGTATTTCCTTTGATATCTTTTGCAGCATACCTCTCAGCATCCTCATCTTTCCAGCTTTCAGTAGTAGTTCCCCAAAGCGCCTGGTTCATGTAAACAATTGCATTAATTCCTTTGTCATGAGCAAACGACATTGCTTTAGTAAAAGATATCTTTCCTTCGCGTGGAGGAATATATTCAGGAAATCCGTCATCGTAGGAGCAGCCATGCCACCAGTGCCAGAAGACACTAACCGGAAGACCCAGCCTCTTCTGTATGTCTGAAGCAGGAGCCAGTACATTTGATGATCTGCCCCTGTTCCATACCCATAATGCAGTCTTTTCAAGCCATTCAGGGGTCTTGTTAAGATTAAACCTGCTCTCCCTCGACCATTTCTGTTTCGAACCCCAGTCGCGGTATAATATAGCAGCTGTTATCCAATCACCAGCAAAAGAACCAATAATTGAAGAGTATGTGGTTTCATACTTACTTGAAGCAGCGTCTATAGCCGGAAAATTATTCATCTGGTAAACCAGGTTGCCTGCACTGTCGAGTATGAATGCCATATTTTTTCTATATGCAAGCGTATCATTACATGATGCATAAAAACCCCTTTCACCTGGCGTGTATAATGCCGCACACTGCATTGAGAGCGGGCCCGGATAACTCCACTCAAATTTCTTGATACTGGTATTCAATGAATTCAAATAGTCTCTCGGATTTTTCATTAACTGTCCCATCCATTCCGGTACTGCAAGATATTCGTCTCCTTCAATTTTCGTTATCTTAATTCTCGGGAAGGCCAGTCTGTTGACCTGAATACCTCTTGTACTATCGAGGGAGATCCTCCAGTATGACATTGATTTTGTACTGTCAAGTTCAACAATGGCTGTGACAGCAAATTTTTTACTCTTCAGAACATTAAATCTGTCCCATTCAAGGATAAGAGTAGTTTCATTTGGTTTCCAGTACCTGAATCTTGTTGCATCTTCGTTATTAATGGTTTGTATTCCTGAAGAGTCAGTCAGCTCTATTTCCCATGGCGAATAAGCATGTATACTTTCGTCATGGAAGTCGCAGGCGTCAGCGAGATCCCTGAAGTTAACCAGGGCGCCGGTTTTTTTATCGAAGTTGAACAATAACCTGTCATTTTCAATCGACACATTACGTTCAGGCTCACCGCATCCGGGAAGAAAGATGATAGCTACGGAACAGAGAATTATATTACAAGACTCTCTGATTAGTTGCTTTATTTTCATCGCATTAATAAAGTCAGCCGAATTGATTAAACAACATCGGGCAACAGATAAGGAGCTCGGTATTCACGGCTAAGCATGGCATTAGCTTCATTCTCACCTTCACCGATGAATCTTTCTGCCACATGATCAAATTCAAGTTGACGTCCAAGCCGATAAGAGATATTTCCAAGATGTGCGAGGGATGAAGCCAGATGACCAGTCTGAACAGGGCCATTCTGAATTGACATATTACGTGCCCGGATAGCTTCAAACCAGTTCTGGAAGTGCAGTGTAAGTTCCCCTGTCTCAGATCTTGATGGGCCCTTTTCACGGTTTTCTCCAAGGTAAGTTTCGTATGTTCCGTATCCTTTGATGACCATATAGCCTTTATCTCCGTAAAAGATATTGCCAACTCCGGCTCCATCTTCAAGATTGGTGCACCAGTTGCGTACTTCGAACTGAATTATCTTTTTCTCTTTTGGGTAATGGTAAATTGATGTCTGTATTTCAGGCACCTCTTTACAGTCATCCCACAGGAATTTTCCTCCCATTGAGGTAATCCTTTCAGGCAGTTTATCAACACCCAGTCCCCACATGCAAAGATCAGTTTCGTGGATGCCCTGGTTTCCCACATCACCGTTACCATAATTCCAGTGCCAGTGCCAGTTATAGTGGACTAGGTTACGGCTGAATGGGCGCATGGGAGCGGGGCCACACCAGAGATCGTAATTAAGTCCTGCAGGAATCTGTGAGATGCCCTTATCTCCAATATCGGGCCTCCACCTGTAAACCAGTCCGCGCGACATGTGTACACGTCCGATCAATCCCTCTTCCAGATGCTTGACAGCTTCTCTTATAGACACTGAGCTTCGTAGCTGAACCCCATGCTGGACTATACGGTTATACTTATAGGCAGCCTCTATCATTTTTCTGCCTTCAGTTACATTATGAGTAGCTGGTTTTTCAACATAAACATCTTTGCCTGCCTGGCAGGCCCATATTGTTTGAAGAGCATGCCAGTGGTTAGGAGAAGCTATAGCTACAGCATGAATGGTCTTATCCTCATACGCCTTTCTGAAGTCCTGTTCTATCATAACTTTTTTGCCATATTTTTTTTCAAAATCTACGGCCCTTTCTCTGAGAATATCCATATCAGGGTCACATAGAGCAGCAACTTCAACATTCATTTTTTTTGACAGCCCCATAATCTCTTCTATATGTGTCTGACCCCGGCCATTTATTCCCAGGACAGCAACCCGGATCCTGTCATTTGACCCCTGTGCTGACTGAGGAACAATCTCTGGAATTGTTATCGATCCCTTAACTACAGATGGAGCAACAGCAGCTGCAACGGCCCCGCTGACAGCTGTTTTTATAAAGGTTCTTCTTGATTTGTTCTTTTTTGTTTCCATTAGTGAAGATTTTATGATTCAGTTTTTTCATAGTATATTCTAATAATAAATGCAGATTATTACATGGTAGTCATGTCTATTTAAATTCAGCGGCCATTCTATTTATCTGTTCATCTTTAATATCTCCGGTAATAAGTATTTTATGCTTAAATACAATTTTTTCTCCTGGCTGAAGGATTATTTTTACTTCACCGGCGGTTTTATCAATAGCGCGGCCCCCGAGGTTATTACAGGCAAAGAGCCCATAGCCGCGGGCATGTGACCATGCCGGGAAATTTGGATTTCCGGGATTATCGAAGATGACAATAGTTATTATCTCTCCTTCTTTTTCTGCACGGAGAGCCACCCACCGGCTTCGTTTTCCCCATACATCGCCACCGGTTTTTCCTTCCTCGTTCCTGTAAATGCCATTTACTCCTTCATTATTCAGAACAGGAACTTCAGTCTCTATCCCATTGGCATCCAGAAATTTTTCAGGTTGGGTTGAAGGTTCTTCAAAAGCCCGGTCAACACGTAATCCCAGCAATCCTTCTTTGTTTTCAGTGAAGGTGACCTGCTCACGTGCTGTAAGCGTTGTACTCCTCTCTATAATTCTTGAATTCTCATCTCCTGAAAAATTAAATGATGTTTCTTCATCGAGGAGTATCCCCGAATTTATATCCTCCCACCAGGAACTAGTTATCAGGTTACCTTTAGAGGGATCCATGGAGACTATTTTGTTAAACTTTACAGAGCCATACCTGTGCTTTACTGAATCGGCAATTGCAAACGAATTGTTCCAGAAGTCCAGACCGTTGACATCACCAAAATTGAGCCAGAGACCAACATGGTGAGGATGGTCTGTTCTTTCAAAAGCTCTTGGTTCTAAAGGGTAGCCTCGGGTAACAGGTTTTCCTGATGCTGTATTGATAGGATAGAGTACCTGCTTTTCCATATTTTCAGGATAGATGAATGCAGTGAAAAGCTTTCCATCAATAAGCACCTCCACTCTCTTATCCTGTTCCTTGTTTACGAATTCCACCTTGCCTGATTCAGATGAGCATGATGACGCAATCAGGCCAAAGGTTAAAATTGTAACAGTCAGAGATTTTTTCATAAAATATAGAATTAATATTACTTAATAAATGAAGTTTAACATAAAATATAAAATAGGAATCATCTACTTAATCTTGTAAATATATACCTGCCGGCTTCCGGAATTAGTAGAGTTAAACCCAATAATTTTTCCACTCTGACTCCACCGGCAATGAATATCGCAGCGCCAGTATCCTTCAAATTCAGCAGGCTGAACAAATCTGCCGAGTGATATTACTGCTTCACTTTTCATGTCCATCAGATAAATTTTTTGTTCCTTTAATCCGCCCGATGGGTAAGTATCAGTCACCATCCATTTCTGATCAGGCGAGAAGGTACCATGACCATCATAATCAAGAAGTCCTTTGCCAAGCCGTTTATAATTTTTTTCCCCGACAGTGAAAAGTACATGGGCATATTGTTTCCCCTCGTAAGCTGATGTGATCATGAGCTCATCATCATTCAGCCAGTCAAAATGAGAGCCTCCCCAGTTATCTGGAAAGCATCTTTGAAGATTTGTTCCATCAATGTTGACAGTAAAGGAGGTGGTAATTCTCTGGTTGCCGCTTGTCTGCCTTGACAGCCAGAATATTTTTGAACCATTTCTGCTGAAAAGGGTATGGTTAAACCATTCAATGCTTCCTTCTTCAAGAGGAGGGACCAGATCTTTTACCTGATCATATGAAACAAGAAGCTTTAAATCACCTGTTTTCAGGTCGATAAGAAACAGACCGTCATCTTCCGGGAAAGGGATATCCTTCCGTGAATCCTGACCATTGCCACCGTAACCATAATCTGGTCTTGTAATTCTAAGTCTGGAGAAATTGATGCTAATTGCATGTAATCCGTCTGAAGCAACTGCGCTTATCGGAAATGGAAAGGTTTTAATCTCTTCTTTTGTATGTACGTTCACTATTACTGAAACGAACTTACCATTTCTCAAGTCGTTGAAGATGATCAGTGAATCAGGAGAAGTTCCAAGCCAGTGAGCCATACAGCCCTGCTGGAAATTCCAGGCCCTTGTCTGGGAAAGCGGAATAAATTCTTTTGTTTTCAGATCAATCATCCCCAGTGTAGCCGGATTATTTTTATCCGGAAGCTCATATTTCAGTTCAGTCTCCAGCACTGTGGCATAGGTTTCTGATCTGTTGAATGAATTTATTCCATAATAGCTTGCGAAGAGATGTTCCTTGTTGTTATCGGTGATCTGGATGGGACCATTAATAACAGGGAAACTGACATTGACAGCCTCTTTTTCAGCAGGTATGTTATTGCATGTAACTGAAATTGTTAAAAGCACCATAAATAGAATGCATCCTGATGGTTTCATGATTTTATTATTATTTACACTGGTTCTTAAAGTAATATATTTATGCAATTATTTATTTGTTCTAACATAATATTAGATATTTTCATTTGCTAGTTAACTATTACAAGATCAGTCACTTTATTTTGAACTACTTACCCTGTCCACCAGATATACAATCGATTTATGCGATACTCCTGAATGAAGACTCAACCCTATTTCACATGTCCTGCTTGTTGAGTAACCATTAGTTACATCATCAGGGATCTGTGATTTCAGATTCCGAAGGCCATGCTTATTTAGTTCGGGATAGGTAAATCCCCGGTCGCCGGCAAAACCGCAACAGTTGGTATCTGCCACTATCACCTCCCTTGCACACAGTCGCGCAAGCTCAGCAAGTTTGTTTTCGAGCCCCATCTTCTTCATGCTGCAAACCGGAAAAACTGTGATTGTTTTATCAACAGGTGTAATTTTAAGATTTGGAATCAGATATGTCATAATAAACTCAACCGGTTCATATAATTTAAGTCCTGATTTTATATTCTCTTTCATGGTAAAGAGGCATGGGCTCATATCGCAAATAACAGGGTATACTCCATTATTACTTGCTTTAAGTAACTCAGTCTCAAGCTCCTTTGATTTTTTATCGCCAGCCTCTATATAACCTTTGCTCAGGAAGGCCATTCCACAGCACAGATTATTCAGATTTTCAGGATATATTACTTCGTAACCTCCTTTTTCTATAAGTTGTACCATCATTTCCGAGAGTTGTTTCTCCTCCATGTATTCCCGCGATACACCCATCGACCTGTTGATGCAGGAAGGGAAATAGACAACCTTGCTTCTTTTTTCTGATAATGGTGACTGATCTTTTCTGATTTTTGATGAACCCGATGGCATATATTCATTCCAGGCAGGAATTGAGTTAAAAGAGATCCTTCTTATGCCACCTGCTAAAAATTTCATAACTGTGGTTCCTATTACACTGTGAATAAATGATACAGTGCTTAGCGCTACCCTCATAACTGAGGTTACCTTATTCATGTTATCGGCAATCCACATAGCCATGCGGTGTTTATTTCCTATCTTTTCTTTTCTGAGGCTCTTAACAAGTTTGCCTGTGTCAATTTTAACAGGACAACTCACAGCACATAGGCCATCAGTTGCACAGGTCTCATTTCCTGCATAGGAATATGCTTTTACAAGCGAGGCGGCCAGATGTGGCTGATCGCCTGTTGAAAGTAGTGATTTGATTTCGCGGTGTACTGTGATCCTTTGTCTCGGCGATAGTGTCATGTCGGCCGAAACGCAAGCAGATTCACAGAATCCGCAATCGGTACACTTATCAATTATTTCATTAGCGGCGTGCAGGGGTTTAAAATCCTTCAGATGAATATTACTGTCATCATTAAGTATTACTCCAGGATTTAAAATCCCCTCAGGATCAAAGATCTTTTTTATCTCTATCATCATCTGGTATGCTTCCCTGCCCCATTCGAGCTCAACAAAGGGCGCCATATTCCGGCCCGTACCATGTTCGGCCTTTAATGACCCGTCATATTTCTTTACTACAAGATCTGACACTTCTACAAGCATATTACTATACCTGCCTATCTCTGATTGTATGCTGAAATCCTGAGTAAACACAAAATGAAGATTGCCTTCAAGTGTGTGTCCGAAGATTACGGCTTCATTATAGTTGTATTTCTTAAGAATATCCTGCAGGTCAAGCGTCGCTTCAGCAAGCCTGGGCACGGGAAATGCAACATCCTCAATTATTACAGTTTTTCCGGCCCTGCGCATCGCACCTACTGAAGGGAATAATCCTTTGCGGATTTTCCATAACAGCTCATATTCAGCCGGGATATCTGTAAATTTTACTCCAAAAAGTGTAGGTATTGAAATTATACTTTGCTTAATGATCTCAATCTTATTCTCCAGTCCTTCAATATCTTCGGCTGCTGTTTCAATCAAAAGGGCACATGCTGTATTATCAAGTGTTTTAAGGTATCCTGGTACTCCATTTTCATTTTCTACTGATCTTAAGCCTGCCCTGTCAATCAGTTCAACTGCCTGAACCGGTGTAGATTTAAGCAATGAAACGGCCATACAGGCATTCTTGATATCAGGAAAAATAATCAATGAAGTAGCTTTATGAGGAAGTTCCGTGACAGTTCTGAATGTTATCTCTGAGATAAATCCCAATGTTCCTTCAGAACCAACCATCAAATGCTCTATAATCTCAAAGGGATCTGTAAAATCAACCAGAGCATTCAGACTATAGCCGGTTGTGTTTTTCATTTTGTACTTCTTCCTGATGCGCTCTGCCAGTGTGGTATTCTCTTTAGCCTTTTTTGCCAGCTTTCTAATATCTGATAAAAGCATAGGATGGCTCTCACTGAATTTATCTTTACTTTTCTGGTCTCTGGTATTGAGAATGGTTCCGTCAGCCAGCACTATCCTGAGACCTGCAACAGTTTTGTAGGAATTTTCAGCAGTTCCACAACACATTCCGCTGGCATTGTTTGCAACAATACCACCTATCATCGCTGCATTTATTGAAGCCGGATCGGGACCAATTTTTTTCCCGTATGGTGCAAGCATTTTGTTGACCCTGCCACCTATAAGGCCCGGCTGCAGAGTTATATAATTGCCTTTATCCTCTATCCTGGCATTTTTCCACTCATTTCCTGCAACCAGAAGAACTGAATCAGTTATGGCCTGACCTGAAAGACTAGTTCCGGCAGCCCTGAATGTAACAGGTATCATCAGTTTGCTGCATTCCTGAAGGATCAGTGAGACCTCCTGCTCATTATTTGCCCGAATAACCATTTTGGGAATAAGTCTGTAGAAGCTTGCATCGGTACCATATGCAAGGGTATAGAGAGGATCATGATAAATTCTGTGGCAATCGATGCTTTTTACTATGATATCATATAAAAGCTTGTAGTTTCCGAATAACATTGGAATTATTTTTCAAGGATTAATCAATAAAAATACAGATATATGTCAGTTAATACAAAAAAAAGAGGTTGTTTACTTATACTAATAGTAAATGTCTAATTTTGTAGCTTATTTATAAAATATCTATGGAAAACAGTTCAGAACCGGTATATTCAAGGAATGTAATTGAATTTGTTGCTGTCGCAAACGAATTCTGTAAATATGCCGAGCATGCCCGGGACCTGAAAGGGGATGAACTTCTTAAAATACTACAGCGGATACTTCCTCTTATGTATCTCAAAGCTTCATTACTTCCACAACTTGATCCAATATTTGAAGACGGTAATGAAAAATTTGTTACTGAGAATGACTGGATAAGGATATGCGATAATCTGAGAAAGAAGTTCGGTACAGCGGATGATTATATGGAGGTTTTTGACGAAAGAACAAAAGAAACCGATGAGGCGATAGTTGCATCCATATCCGAAAATATGTCCGATATATATCAGGATATCAAGGATTTTCTTCTTTTATATCAAACCGGGACAAATGAAGTTATGAATGATGCCATTTGGGAGTGCAGGCTTAATTTTGAGACATTCTGGGGACAGAAACTGGTAAATTCAATGAGGGCAATACATAGTTTTATTTATTCGGGAGAGGAGATAGGAAAGATTGAGGAAGAGGATATCAGTGATGATGAGAGGAATACTTCCGACTGGTTCATAAGCAGACGTCAGAGAGAATTCAGAAATAATAATGGTAAACAGTAAATACAACCCCAATATCACGGCAGAAGAGATTGCCGTACGTGACCTTTCCTGGTTCCGGGGGGAGATAGTTGTGGTAGAAGATTATAAAACTTTCAGATCAGTATTTCCGAAACTTTTAGGCAAGGATCTTCTCGGTTTTGATACCGAGACAAGGCCTACCTTCAAAAAAGGTAAAAGAAATAAAGTTTCTCTGATTCAGCTATCTACTGAAAATCTTGCAGTACTGTTCAGGATAAACAGGATTGGCCTTCCAGAGGAATTAATAGATCTTTTATCAGATCCGGCAGTAACGAAGGCAGGTGTAGCAATACATGATGATATCCGTTTCCTGAAGGGTGTTAAAAAGTTTTCACCCGAAGGATTTATTGATCTTCAGTCATTTGTAAAAGAATTCGGAATAGAAAGCTCTGGGTTGAAAAAAATTACAGCTATCGTACTTGGTTTCAGGATATCCAAAAGACAGCAGGTCACTGACTGGGAAGCAGAAAAACTTACCGAGGCACAACAGGTTTATGCTGCTACTGATGCGTGGGTATGTCACCAGATTTACAGGAAGCTGACCAATGGAAGAGAAGTTCGGAGTGCCTAAAATATTTAAAGTTTAAAGGTTTTAATGTGATATGATGGAAAGGATTAAGATTGTACTTAGATCTGGAAAGGAGCAATCAGTTAAAAGATTTCACCCATGGGTGTTTTCCGGTGCTATAAAGAAGATGTACGGTACTCCTGCTGAGGGTGATCTGGTTGATGTATTTGACAATAAAGATAATTTTCTTGCTGTAGGTCATTATCAGCCAAGTTCAATTGCGGTAAGGATTCTCTCCTTTGAAAATATAAATATTGACATAGATTTTTTCAGAGAAAAGATCAGAAATGCAATCAGTTACAGAAAATCCATTGGAATAATTGGTAATTCTGACCTGAATGTTTACAGGCTGATACATGGAGAAGGCGATGGACTTCCCGGACTTATTATCGACTATTACAACGGGGTAGCTGTAATGCAGATGCATTCAGTTGGGTTCTATAGAATAAGGGAGGTGATAACTTCTGTTCTGGTTGAATTACTTAAAGATCAGATAGTTTCTGTTTATGACAAAAGCGAGGGAACAATACCGCATATGTCCTGTGTAAAGGCCTCAAATGAATATCTGTACGGGAATTCAGAGCCTGTCACTGTAACTGAAAATGGATATAAATTCCGGATAGACTGGACAACAGGACAGAAGACAGGATTTTTTATTGACCAGCGCGACAACAGGAAGCTGCTTTGTAAGTTTACAGAAGGACGAAATGTTCTTAATATGTTTGGTTATACAGGTGGTTTCTCTGTTTATGCCATGAACAATGCAGCAACTGTTCATACCGTTGACAGTTCATATTCAGCAATTGAACTTGCAAATGAGAATATCCGGCTCAATTACGGTGATGATAAAAGGCATGAGTCCTTTAAGGTTGATGCATTCGAATATATGAATGATATCAAAGACAGGTATGACCTGATAATATTGGATCCTCCTGCTTTTGCGAAACATAATAATGTTCTTGCAAATGCATTGCAGGGATACAAGCGACTTAATATGAAAGCTATAGAACAGGTAAAACCAGGAGGAATAATTTTTACCTTTTCATGCTCACAGGTAGTGACAAAGGAGAACTTCAGGAAATCAGTATTTGCAGCCGCAGCAAATACAGGAAGGACTGTCAGGATTCTTTATCAGATGAGTCAGCCGCCTGATCATCCTGTGAATATCTATCACCCGGAAAGCGAATACCTGAAGGGATTGGTTATTTATGTTGAATAATTCTAAGTAATTGAAAACATTTGAGCTTATAGGCAAACCCACCCCTGGCCCCACGCTGATGCGGGGCAGGCTCTCCCCAGAGGGGAACCAAAACATTCTAACCGTTGGACTGTCGTACCATCGTACCCTTGAACCGTCGAACCCTCAAACCCTCGAACAGTAACACCATCAAAATATGAGTGCAGATAAGAATATCCTTTTAATCGCAAAGAAACTGGCCCTTCATGACTGGCAGGTGGAGAACACCATCAGGCTTCTTGATGGAGGTGCTACAGTTCCCTTCATCAGCAGGTACCGCAAGGAGATGACAGGAAGCCTTGATGAGGTACAGCTGATGCATATCAAGGAAGAATTCGAGAGGCTGAAAGAACTTGATGCTCGCAGGGAAGCTATAATAAGGTCGATTGATGAGCAGGAAAAAATGACTCCTGAGCTGAGAGCCAGGATAGATGCTGCATTGACAATGTCGGAGCTTGAGGATATCTACCTTCCATACAGACCAAAGAGGAGGACCCGTGCAACAATTGCCAGAGAGAAGGGCCTTGAGCCTCTGGCACAACTCATTATAGAACAGAAAGAAAACGATCCTGCAGGCCGGGCGGAGGAATTCCTGAATGAGCAGGTGATAACTGTGGAGGAAGCCATTGCAGGTGCTTCTGATATTATTGCAGAATGGGTCAGCGAGGATGAAAAAGCGAGGAAACATCTTAGAAATATCTTTGAAAAAGAGGCTGTTATCTATTCAAAGGCTGTTAAGGGGAAGGAGGCAGAAGGAATAAAATACAGTGATTATTTCGACTGGTCGGAGCCACTCAGAAAATGCCCGTCTCACAGACTTCTGGCAATGAGAAGGGGAGAGGAGGAAGGATTCCTGAGGCTATCAATAGAACCTTCTGAGGAAAGAGCTTTAGAAACTCTGAATTCTATTTTCATCATTGGCAGAAATGATTCATCGGAAATTGTAAGTGAAGCCGTAAAGGATAGCTGGAAGAGATTACTGTCATCATCGATGGAAACTGAATTCAGGAACATTTCAAAGGAAAAAGCTGATAATGATGCTATAGCGGTTTTTGCTGACAATCTGCGTCAACTATTACTGGGCTCTCCCCTTGGTGAGAAAAATGTACTTGCCATCGATCCTGGATTCAGAACCGGATGCAAGATTGTCTGTCTCGACAGGCAGGGTAATCTGCTTCATAATGAAACTATTTATCCTCATCCTCCACAGAATGAAACTGCGATGTCGGTGAAGAAGATTCTTACTATGGTAAATGCATACAAGATTGAAGCAATTGCCATAGGTAACGGTACAGCAAGCAGGGAGACAGAGGAATTTATCAAATGGGTCAAATTTGAAAATGATATTCAGGTATTTGTTGTAAGTGAGGCTGGAGCTTCAATTTATTCCGCTTCAAAAGTTGCACGTGAGGAATTCTCTGATTATGATGTTACGGTAAGGGGAGCTGTATCGATAGGCAGAAGACTCATGGATCCGCTGGCAGAACTTGTTAAGATTGATCCGAAGTCAATTGGCGTTGGTCAGTACCAGCACGATATAGATCAGCAAAAGCTACAGAAATCGCTCGATGATGTGGTCATGAGCTGTGTGAATGCTGTAGGTGTTGAAGTTAATACTGCAAGCAAGCATCTTCTTACATATGTTTCAGGGCTGGGTCCACAACTGGCACAGAATATAATCGATTACAGAACTGATAATGGTCCGTTCAAGGCAAGAAAAGATCTTCTCAAGGTTAAAAGGATGGGTGATAAGGCTTTTGAACAGAGTGCCGGATTTCTGAGGATCAGAAATGCATCCAATCCACTGGATTCAAGTGCTGTACATCCGGAAAGCTACCACGTTGTTGAAAGGATGTCGAAGGATCTTGGATGCGATGTCAGGGAGTTGATGACAAATGATGCAAAGAGAAAGGAGATAAAGTTTGATAAATATATTACCAGTGCAACAGGTTTACCTACGCTAAAGGATATAATGGAAGAACTTGCCAAGCCGGGACGTGATCCGAGATCCAAAATTAAAGTTTTCCAGTTTGCAGACATTCATTCAATGGAGGACTGTAAGCCTGGTATGGTAGTTCCTGGAATTGTAACAAATGTTACAAAATTTGGCGCCTTCGTAGATATAGGAATCAAGCAGGATGGTCTTGTTCATATTTCAAACCTGAGCAACAAATATGTATCAGATCCATCAACCGTTGTGAAACTTCACCAGCATGTTATGGTGAAGATTATTGCTGTTGACATCGAACGGAAACGTGTTCAATTATCGATGAAAGATATGGAAAATAAGTCGAATTAACTGCACAACGGCACAACGGTATAACAGCATAACGAAATAACAAAATTGTGCTGATTGATTGTTGATGCGGATTTAAATTTCATTTACCAGATAAGGTTTAAAAATGAAAAAAACATTAATTATAACCTTCGTTATCTCATTTCTGGCCGCAAAAACTGCAGGACAGAAGTTAAAAATATATTCTGATTTTCCATCTGGAAATATTTCTGTAGAAAGAATTAGTAATGACACTATCTGGATGCATCCTGATCTGAGAGACACTGAAGGTGATTGGTTCTACTGGTGCTTTGCTGTCAAACAGGCAAAGGGTAAGTCCCTGACTTTCGTTTTTACTAAGCCTAATGTATTTACAGCAATGGGTCAGGCAATCAGTAAGGATCAGGGTTCAACCTGGCATTGGATTAACGGAGAGATTGAATATAGTGAAGCCTTCTCTTTCACTTTTGATACCGATGACGATGTTCGTTTTAGTATGGGAATGCCCTATGTCCAGAAGGACTTCGATAATTTTATTAAGCCATTTTTGGAATCTGACTATGTAACTCTAAATAGTCTGACAAAAACCAAAACAGGAAAAGAAATAGAGAGACTATTCATAAAACCACCAAATGATAATGTTAAGTATAAGGTACTAATCACTGCCCGTCACCATGCCTGCGAGATGATGGCAAATTATGAAATAGAAGGACTTGTTAAAGAAATTTTGAATGACAATTGGTTGAAAAATAATGTTGAATTTTGCTTTATCCCCTTTATCGATAAAGATGGAGTTGAAAATGGGGATCAGGGAAAAAACAGGAAACCTCATGATCAAAACAGGGACTATGGAGAAAGAAGCATATATGGGTCAACTAAAGCTTTAAAAGAATGGGTTCCGCAGTGGGCTGAAAATAAATTAGCCATTGCCATGGACTTACATTGTCCATGGATAAAGGGTGATTATCATGAAAATATTCTTGTTGTAGGTACAGAAAATGAGAGGATTGCAGAACAACAGAAATTATTCTGTAAGATTCTGAAAAGCACTAACAAAGGTGAGCTTAAGGTTTCCAATAAAATTTATATGCCTTTTGGAATTGACTGGAATACTTCAGCTTCTTATACTGCAGGAGTTTCATTTAAAACATGGGCATCTACCCTTGAAGGTGTTAAACTGCCAATTTCGTTTGAATTTCCATATGGGACCAACGAGGGACAAATAATTACTCAGCAAAACGCACGGGATTTTGGGGCTGATTTGGCCATAGCGATAAAGAAATATTTGAAACAACTTTAGTTTGGAACTTATAATGGTAGTAATGTTGGATTGCTAAAATCCATGAGATGATAGGTCCACGATCAAAATTTTGTAATTATTAGTAAATATTTATAATTTGTAATAGATGTATGATTTATGAAGAATCTGAATTTATTAGTACTAATTCTCATCTTGCTGCTTTCTGGATGTAATAATCAAAAGTATGAGGTATTGATTGAGACTGAAAGTTTTTCTGATAAAGGCGGCTGGGTTGTTGATCCACAATTTGTATTTCAGATGGGATCGCCATATCTTCTGGCACATGGACTTGGCAGACCTGTTGAAGATGCAGTGCAAGAGTTAGATATCCCCGCTCCGGGAAAATATAATATTTGGGTACGGACCATGAACTGGGCCGTTGGCGAATGGGATGCCCCCGGACGATTCAGAGTGCTGGTTGATGGAAAGGAGCTTGATACGGACCTGGGAACTAATGGTGGATGGGGATGGCAGTATGCAGGAGATGTGAAGATCAAAGATAAGGTTGCAAGGGTCGGACTTCATGATCTGACCGGTTTTGAAGGACGTTGTGATGCAATCTATTTAAGTACTGTGAAAACAGCTCCTCCGTCTGATCTCAAAGAGCTGACACTATTTAGAAAGACCCTCCTGAAGGAAAGTGACTTTCCTCAAAGAAAAGAATCGTTTGATCTGGTTGTTGTAGGAGGAGGGATAGCAGGATGTGCTGCATCAATTGCTGCTGCAGAACAGGGAATGAAGGTGGCACTTATTCATGATCGTCCCATTCTTGGTGGAAATGCAAGCAGTGAGATCCGTGTACATACTGAAGGTATAACCTGGAAGTCAGGACGAATATTAAATATGCTTAATACGGTCCACTGGCCTAACGGCTCTCCCGATGCTGTAAGGGATGACAGAAAACGCCATAACGCTATGAGTCAGTACCCTGATATTCATCAGTTTCTGAACTTCAAAGCATATTCTGCAAATACAATTTCCGATTCAATAACGTCAGTGGATGCGAAGCATACCTCCACGGGTGAGACAATACGTTTTTCAGCCCCCATCTTCATTGACTGTACCGGTGATGGCTGGATAGGCTACTGGGCAGGAGCCGAGTATATGTACGGAAGGGAAGACTCCTTGAAATACAATGAAAACTGGGATTTACATAAAGAATTATGGAGCCCGGTAAAAGCTGATAACAGGGTGATGGGATCATCTCTTTTGTGGCGCAGTGTTGATAAGGGAGTTCCGGTTCTTTTTCCTGAGGTTCCATGGGCTATGGATGTTGCCGGGGACTTTGCTGCTTTACAGGGTGAATGGGAATGGGAGTATTCTGTAGATGACATGCACCAGGTAGATGATGCTGAGGCCATCAGGGACCACATGTTCAAGGCTGTTTATGGTTCCTTCTATAATGCGAAGAAAATTCCTGAAAATGCTAGTTTCGACCTTGATTGGGTTTCATTTCTTATCGGGAAAAGAGAATCGCGACGCCTTGTAGGGGATTATATATATACCTTTCAGGATGAAAAGAATATGGTTGAGTTTCCCGATGCTGTAGCCATGGAACAGAGAGATATAGATGTTCACTATCAGCAGAATCTGAAGGATAATTCAAAACCTGATTTTCTTTCAGTAGCTCTTTTCTATCCTGTTGATCATTATTATATCCCATACAGATCACTCTATTCAAAGAATATCAGGAACCTCCTGATGGCCGGAAGGTGCTTCAGCTGCTCTCATGTTGGTCTGGGGGGCCCCAGGGTGATGAATACAACAGGTCAGATGGGAGTTGCAACAGGCTACGCTGCCTCGCTTTGCAAAAAATACAATACCTCTCCGCGAGGTATTTACATGTCACATATAAAAGAGTTGCAGAAGTTAATCGGAGGGAAGTAAAAAATCCCCCTTCAAAGGTGGAAGGGGGATGTAAATTTAATACCTGATAATTCATTTTAGAATCTTGGTCTTTCTGATTCAGGTCTTGGTTTCATTACAGGTTTTGCCGGTATCTTTGCCATACGCATTGCAGCATTATATGCAAAAGCTGCTGTGATCACCGCATTGTGTTTAAGATCTTCCATTACCAGCCTCTCATATGTATCCATTACTGTATGATAACCACGTCGATATTCAATTTCATCCTGTATGAACTGAAATCCAGGTAGTCCCAAACCATTGAATGTCAGATGGTCGGTGCCACCTGTATTATTCGGAGAAATGGTGGTAACCCCCATATCTTCAAATGGTTTCATCCATTCCTTAAACACCGGTCTGATAACATCATTTTCCTGGAGGTAAATGCCTCTGTACTTACCTGATCCGTTATCCATATTAAAGTAACCTGCGAACTTATCATAATCCGGTTTATGCTCTTTGGTTTTCGGATCAACAAGGTATTTGTCTGCATATCCCCTCGATCCGAGGAATCCCTCTTCCTCGCCACCCCACAGGGCAACTCTAATCGTTCTTTTTGGTGCGGCATCAATTGCCTTTAAAATTCTTAATGCTTCCATCATCACAATACAGCCAGATGCATTATCAGCTGCTCCGGTTCCTCCATGCCAGGAATCGATATGGGCTCCAATCATGACTACTTCGTTTTTTAGCGTTTTGTCAGTACCAGGGATTTCACCTATTACGTTGTACACAGTAGGACTATCAAAGAACTTATTCTGAATCTCGATTTCCATCTCCACCGGAAGGTTATGCTTGAGGATCCTTTCCATTCTGCCATGTGCCTCAACCGGCAGGTTCAGTTGGGCCACCGGTTCTTTTTCTCCCTTCTTATAACTGACGCTGTTTGATCTGGGAACATTAAAAGTACCTGAACCATTTAGAATTACAGCAGCCCCTTCATTACTGAGAAATTCTGAAATTTTGTTCCGCAAAGCCCTCATTGCTGCATATTGAGCAAAGTCCATCCGGGGTCTTCTGCCTGATCTGCCTTCTGATCTCTTTGCCATTTCGGCAAGTTGTGCATCAATATATCTGCTTGCCAGTGGATCAAAATTAACTTCATATTGTGTTGCGGATGGAAGCAGTACTATCTTTCCTGAAAGCTTACCCTTGTATTTATCCATATCCGCTTCAGTATTTATATCAACATATACAACTTCAGCTTTGATTAATCCATTTGTGCTACCTGTCCAGGCAACAGGATTACACGCAAAGTTGGCATAGTATGGAGCAGTCATTGCCGCATATGTTTTAAGATTATCCCATCCCGGTTTACTGAAGTCGCAAGCCGCTTCTATCCTTACGTTCTGGAATCCAAGTTCTTCCATCTTCTTTTTTGCCCACTCATTGCCACGAGTCATCCCGGTTGAACCAGTGAGTCTTGGCCCTGTGAGATCAGTAAGCCCAAATGCAAGCTCTTCGATCTGGGAGTATTTCAATCCTTCCTGCTTGATCTTGTATATCATCGCAAGATCGACATTTTCATTCTGTGCAAGTAATAGCGAAGGCAGCAGGAACAAGACAAAAACTGCTGCTTTAAGATTTATTAATTTCATAATGATATTTGTTAATTAATTATGTTGAGTATCAAATGTATTTAAAAATGTATATCCATATAAAAAGAGGAATTTTATTAACAAAAATTAACAAATACGCCTCAGCCCACTACCTGTTGAGGGGCAGGCTCTCTCAGAAGAGGACCCTGAATATCCGGATTTATTTTTTCTTTACAAAAATCACCGACGGATCAACCGGGTACCGGCCGAAGCGTTCTCCATAAATGGCAAGTCCGCCAGGGAATGATTCATCTACCTCAAATCTTATCTTAAGTTGTCTGTCTGATGCCTTCCTGATCACTTCTGCCGGTATTGATGCTTTAACCAGGTATCCGTAAGAACCTGCTTCATACAATTTTCTGTCATGTGGTTGTGAATACCACGATAGTATGCCCCGGTGATCAGCAGGATCATCCTCAAGGAAGAATGTTCCAAGTGACTCTCCGTTTACAACAATCCTTACCATGGAAGAATATTTTCGTGTATCTGTCATCGGATAGGAGTTCGGATTCTGGCTGGGATCATTGGTTCCCTTTCCAAGCATATAGTCACCTTCCGGAAGTCTGGCATCTTTTCTGTCTTTTCCAAACAGCTGTTTTGCAGAGAGTTCCGCTATCAAAGAAACAGTTTCAGTATTATCTGCCGAAATTGTTTCCGGCAGTTCTATTTCATATTCAAAATATCCGTATCCGGCACCATCAACCTTTAATCCGTTAAGTACATTCCACTGCTTCTGGCTCCAGCTTTGCGATTTAAATGAAGAAGGGGCAAATCTTACAACGGTCATTTCCTGACCCTCATTATTGATGCTATCCAGTCGGTTAAATGACTTGTCGCCAATGAAGAAGGTTGTGAAGTTCCTGTGCAGCACCCGGCCGGAAGCATCAACAGTAACAACTGTTAATATAGCGATTCCTTGTTTATCAGGGATCATTAAATTAATCCTGCCAGCCACTCCTGCATCCCATTTCTTATACTGGATTGATAAAGAAGAGCCTGGCAGAAACCAATAGTTCCCGGTATTGTCCCAGCCATAAAGGTCCGTCTTTACCGTCAGGTTTGTACCAAGATCCGCATCGGTCATGAACGACGCAAAGAGTGGAAGCTGAACAGATTCGAAAGGCTTTACTTCCCTGCAAAGAGGACCATCAACAGAGATATAAACATCACTGTGAAGATCTTTCAGGGTCATTCCTGGCACAATATCCTCAAGGCCGGTATATTTTTCACTTCTGTCATATTTATAGTATCCGTTCCACTCATTAATAACATCATGATGTTCCGTATAAAGCCAGCCACATATTTTAGGATGACTTCTGAACTCATTCATCATAAGGTGATAATCCCAGCTCCAGTCAACATCTCCTGTACTGCCGCTATAGCCCCATACATTTCCACATTCGCTGTTGAACAGAGGTTGTTCTTCCTGGATTCGACCTCCGATAAAGTTCCATTTCGATCCGGGAAAAGTGTTAGAGCATACCTCATCAAGATGTTTTTTCCATTCATATCCCGGGATATAGACATGCCAGCTGTTTACGTCTGACACCACATGATCGTAATTGCATGCAGAATTATCTTCAACCAGCCTGGTTGGATCCATAACTTTAGCCTGTCTGTATAAACTTTCGACCCATTCCTGTGTTTCCGGAAGGTACAATCTCTCCTTTTTAGGTTCTTTTTTCTCGGTGAATAATCCCCATGTTTCATTAAAGAGAACCCACTGGAATATTGAAGGATGATTGTAATCTCTTTCAATCATACCTTCCATTGCAACAAGATGTTCATGCTGAGCCTCTTTGTCAGGCTCACCCCAGAAATTTGGTACATCAGCCATGATCAGAAGTCCCAGTTTGTCAGCCCAGTATAGCTTTCGGGGAATTTCAACCTTAATATGTATCCTGTTAGTATTCAATCCTATACGCTTTGAGCGCACTATTTCTTCTTTCATAAATTCATCTGAAGGAAAGGTATAGAATCCATCAGGGTTATATGACTGGTCAAGACACATCTGAAGATAGACAGGTTTATTATTAAGAGCGATATAATTATAGTTCAGACCGGGAAGATTGACTGTACTGATTTTTCTCATCCCAAAATAACTTTGCACATGATCAATCTCAGCATTATTTTCAAGAATAGTCACCAATACATCATAAAGGAAAGGGTTGTTCAGATCCCAAAGGACCATGTTTTCTACCGGAAGCTGGAAGTTAAGCTCATTCTCCCCCTTTTTAATTTTTTGTATTATTTCAGGTTTTGCCTGGCTGCCGTTCATGAAAGTAAGCTTAAGAGTAGTTTTAGTTGTTGCAGGCTGGCTTGTTATAACTTTTACAGTCACTTTCTGTTTATCTATGTCAGGGGTGAAATGCACTGATTTAATGAAGTTGTCACCCCGGGCATCAAGATAAACAGTCTGCCAGATACCCTTGGCCTGACCGTAACCCTGCTTGCCTTCAAGTTTATATGAGAAAGGCGAATCATCTACGCGCACTACAAGTTGGTGTTTCTGTCCATTTTTGATAAAAGGTGTAATGTCAAATTCGAAAGGAGTATATCCACCCTGGAAAGTTCCAATTTTCTGTCCATTTAGCCACGCAGTTGTTATCCAGTCGCTTGCACCAAAAACAATAAAAACTTTCTTTCCATCCCAGTCTTCTGGTATCTCAATTTCCCGGTTGTACCAGCCAATTTCAGCTTCGTTACTTACTCCTGATAATTTCGATCCCCATGGGAAAGGCACTACTATTTTTCTGTCAAATTTGTCAGGCTGGTTATACCATTGGTCATTTATTCCACTATTCTCCGGATCAAATCTGAAATTCCAAATACCATTCAGATTTTTCCATTTCTCCCTCTGGAAATCAGGACGTGGATGCTCAGGAAGGGGGATGGTTTCATAAATCTGACAATCGACTTTTTGAAAGAATAGATTAATAAATAAAAATGTGGTAATGAGTAATTTGAAATCTAATATTTTCATTTTCCTGAGAATGTATTATTATAATAATTTCATGATATATTCTTGGTGAATCTTAGTGTCTTGGCGTCTTTGTGGCTATTAATTTTTTTTACCACCAAGGCTCAAAGGCACCAAGTTACACTAAGATTTTTTAAATCAAAATAGTCAATAAAAGATCAAGCCCTCATTTTTTCTTTTGCATCGTCGCCTGACGCCTGACACCTGATGCCTTTTTTCTTCTAAAAAACATCCCCCTGCCCGATAGCTATCGGGACCCTTCAAAGGGGGAATAAGAAACATTATTACTATAATCTTTATACTTTTGTATTTTATCTTTGACAAATGATTTACCCCGAGAATTTCGAAAGCAAGATTGGATTTGACAGGATCAGAAGTATGTTGAAGGAGAACTGCCTTAGTCCCATGGGTATTGAAATGGTTGATAATTTAAATTTTTCAGATGATTTTGATTTTTTATCCCATGAATTATCAGCCACTTATGAATTCCAGCAGTTACTTCAGCTTGAGGAAAAGTTCCCTTCAGAGCATTATTATAAAATATCAGACTCACTAAACAAGATAAGGATTGAGGGAACTTTTCCTGAGGTACATGAGGTATTTGACCTGAAACGATCGCTAGAAACTGTAAAGTCAATTCTCAATTTTTTCAGTGGTAAAGAGGCAGTAAAATACCCGGTTCTCCGAGGGATGTGCAGTCCGGTTAAAACATACCCTTATGTGCTGGAGGCTATTGACAGAATAATAGATAAGAAGGGGATTATTAGAGACCATGCATCTTCCAGGCTGAAGGAAATAAGGGCTGACCTTATTGGCAAAAACATTCAGGTATCCAGGAGGCTGCATGCTATTCTTAAACAAGCCCAGGCGGAGGGATTTGTTGATGCAGATACTTCAGCATCAGTCAGGAACGGAAGGGGAGTAATTCCCGTAAATGCTTATGATAAAAGAAAAATCAGAGGACTAATCCACGATCAGTCAGCCTCAGGTAAGACTGTTTTTATTGAGCCTGAGGAGATTGTGGAGATGAATAATGATATTGTTGAGCTGGAATATGAGGAGAAAAGGGAGATTGTTAGGATACTGATTGCATTTGCTGACAATATCAGGCCATATGTTGACGATCTTCTCGAATTGAATTTTTTTCTTGGTGAAATTGATTTTCTGAGAGCTAAGGCAAAACTTGGAAATAGACTCCATTCAATCAAGCCTGGCTTGAATCCTGCGCCGGTGATCATCTGGAGGAAAGCTGTACATCCACTATTGTTTCTGTCATTCGGGAAAACACCCGGAAGAAAAGTTGTACCGCTCGATATGGTTCTGGACGAGAAGGAGAGGATATTGCTTATCTCCGGTCCTAACGCAGGAGGCAAATCAGTGTGCCTGAAAACTGTTGGGCTGCTTCAGTATATGATTCAGTGCGGACTTACAATTCCTGTGGCTGAAGGTTCGGAGACTGGAATTTTTAAAAGCATTCTTATAGATATAGGCGATGAGCAGAGTATCGACAATGATTTGAGTACTTATAGTTCCCATCTTATAAACATGAAGTTCTTTGTGAAGAACAGCAATGAAAAAACGCTGATTCTTATTGATGAGTTCGGGACAGGAACCGAACCTATGCTTGGTGGGTCAATTGCAGAGGCAATACTTGGTAAGCTTAACAGAGAAAAAGTTTTTGGTGTGATCACGACTCACTATACAAATCTCAAGCACTTCGCATCACTTACTGATGGAATTGTAAACGGTGCAATGGCTTTCGACAACCATCTTATGCAACCGCTTTTCCAGCTGAATATAGGAAAACCGGGAAGTTCTTTTGCATTCGAAATAGCACGTAAGATAGGATTGCCGGAGGAAATACTTTCTGCAGCATCTGAAAAGGCAGGTGTGAAGAATATAAACTATGACAGGCATCTTAAAGATATTGCACGCGACAAGCGTTACTGGGAGATGAAGCGTCAAAGCATACGGCAGCATGAAAAGAGGCTTGAGGAGCTTATGGTCGATTATGAAAATGAACTTTCGGGGGCAAAAAGTCTTAGAAAAGAGATTATTGCCAAAGCTAAAGATGAAGCTCAGAAATTGCTGAGTGAATCAAACAGAATGATAGAAAACACTATCAGGCAGATTAAAGAATCGCAGGCAGAAAAAGAGAAAACAAAGGAGGTACGACAGCAACTTGAAGAGTTTAAAGATGTATTGGAAGAAGAGATTAAACCGATTGTAACTCCTACTGAACAAAAGATCGCTGTATTGCATTCTAAAGCTAAAAAGATCCGAAGGGAAAAAGACCCGGAAAAGAAAGAATCTCCGCCTGTGGAAAATAACCTGCCATTTCAGCTTGGTGATGCTGTGAGGATGAAGGATACAATGGCTGCAGGAGAAATTGTCTCCATAAAAGGCAAAAAGGCCGAGGTTGAAACCGGCACTCTGATATTTCAGGTTCCTCTCGATAAAATAGAACGGATTACCCGGTCGGAATTAAAAAAAAGCCTCAGGTCAAATATGCCTCTAAGAGAAAACGACGCGGGACTTGTACAGCGGAATATCAGCTTCAAGCCCGAGATCGATATACGGGGTGTCAGGGGAGAGGAAGCAATCAACCAGGTACGTGATCTGATTGATAATGCCTTAATTGTTCAGCATCGTAACTTGAGGATCCTTCACGGGAAAGGGAATGGTATACTCCGTCAGCTAATCCGTGAATATCTGGCAACAATCGATGTGGTAAAGAGTTACAGAGATGAACATGTTGAGTTCGGGGGTTCAGGGATTACAGTTGTTGAGATGGATATATAAAGGCGTAACGGCGCAAAGGCACAATGGCGCAACGGTACATTGGCATGTCATCTTTAATATGCGAATTAACCTGGTAGCAGTATAACTGTCAATAACTGGCTTCTAATTCAATTGATACTATTTCTTACCAGTTTTCTGAAATTTTTTATCCTGTGGAATGTAAGATAATTAGCGTCATGGTAATTATTGGCACCACCAAATTCATCATCGTATGAGGTTCTCGACAGGAAGATAATGTCTTTTCCATCGAACTGCCAGTCAATATACTGGAAACCATGTTTTTTATGATCCGGATGGTGAAGAAGAATTTTATGAACAGTCCAATTTTTCAGATCATCTGAACTCTGAATTACCAGAGTGTTTCTGACTGAACCTGCGTCCAGTTCTTTAAAATCGTCTGTTATCATATTGGAAATTGTCCAGTATATGCCTGTTCCTTTGTCACGGCGTATGCTGAATTTTCTTGAACCACCGATAAAATTTATGAAACCTTCAGAAGTATCAAATGAAGCAGAAAGCCCATCATCACTGATGTTAACAAAAGCAGCCATGTCTTTTCCTTTCTCTGATGTGGCTACCCTTAAAATATCTACCATATTGGCTTCTGGCGTGACAACAGCATTACCTTCAAGCCATCCACTGAATTTGCCATCCAGATAGGTCGAGTCGTATGGTAATGAATTGGATGCTGTCCAGTTTGAGGCATTTAACAGGTCTTTATCAACAGGTATGGAGAGAACCATAGCACTATATCGTCTGCCCCATGCTGTGGTAGATGATTTTGCGTTTTCAATTGCCCGCCAGAGCCGCCCATTGTGAATAATAACCGGCATTGGAGCCGTATGGTATTCTCCCTCAAGCAGCAGACCATTTGCACTGTCGACAGGCTTACTCCATGAAATACCCTCATCCAACGAGCGACGAATTATTAGATTTCCATGGTGTTTCCATGTACCCATAATATATAAGGCACCATTATGTACGAAAAGGTTAGACCAGAACTGACCATCAATTTCAGATATCTTCTTCCATGATTTCCCTTTGTCAGTTGATCTGAATACTGCTGTTAAGGCTTTTGCATGTTCAGTTGAACCTGGGCCGAAGTGGTCGTGTGAGGCTATATAATCTCCGTTTGGCAATATACAAATTGATGGAGATCCAATGAATACATTTGTTGATGCCGGTATATAATCTACAATAACACCCGGAACTTTATTTGATTGACTAATAAGATTGGCAGAGGAACCTGCAAAAAGTATTGTTAATAAAATAACAGTACTGGTTTTAATTGGTTTCATGTTTTTTTATTTTGTTTATCAGGTATCCAATCAGAAAACCCACAATAAAAATAACAGTTGTTCCAAAAACAATTGAGAGGTAGCTGTGAAAGGGGCTTAAAAAATTCTGAAACTCGTTGTTGGTAAAGAAGATAGGGGAGAGGCTCATCCAACCTATAACTAATACACCAATGATAACTCCTGATAAGGCAGCAGTATTTTTGACTTTTGGTGAAAAATAACCCAGCAGGAATAAGCCAAGCATGCCTCCACTGAAGATAGAAGCCAGTTTCCACCATGCATCCAGAGCACTCTGAACATTTATCATTGCTACAGCAATTAAGATCGCTGTAATACTGAATACAAATGAAGATATATAAAGTATTTTCATATTACTTCTTTCCCTATTCTCTGACCTGGTCTTTTTCAGAAAATAGTCATTCAGGATTACTGTTGCCGAGCTGTTAATACTTGTTGAAATTGTACTCATACCTGCAGCAAATATTGAAGCTATCAGAAGTCCCTTAAGTCCGGTCGGTAATGAGCTTACAATGAAATAGGGGAAAATTCTGTCTGTCTGTATGTTATCAGGTAAAATCCCGGGATGTGCAGAATAGTAGCTGAACAATGAAGTGCCAATGAAAAGAAAGAGCATCGAAACGGGAATATATATCAGTCCTCCCCACACTGCTGACTTTTGAGCCTCTTTGTCTGAAGAAGCAGTCATATATCGCTGAATGTAGTTCTGGTCTATCCCAAAATTCTGAAGATTTATAAATATACCGTAGATCAGTACCACCCAGAAAGTTGATTCACCCGGTGAAAGACTAAAGCTTCCCAGGCTGAATTTGTTATTTTCTTCAGCTATTGTGAAAATCTGTAAGGGACCTTCAGGCATTCCAAAAATAATTACCAAAGTACTTACAACAGCCCCGGCAATAAGAATGATCCCCTGTACCGCATCAGTCCATACGACTGCCTGTATTCCGCCCAGCATTGCATATATCATTACGCTTACTCCTGTTAATAAAATGACAGTAACCATATCCCAGCCCGATATAATATTAAGCGTCAGGGCAAGCAGGAACAATATTGTTCCGGTCCTCATAAGCTGGGTCAGAAGGTACATTACAGAGGCATATATCCTGGCCCAGGGACCGAATCTCAATTCGAGATAAGTATAAGCGGATGGACTGTTTACTGACCTGTAAAGAGGTACAAAAAACTTTGCTGCCATGTATGAAGCAAATGGCAGTGAAAGACTGAATACAAATGGATTCCAGTTCGATTGAAATGCCTGGCCGGGCAAGGCAATATAGCTTATGCTGCTGACGAAGGTGGCGAATATTGACATGGAGATTACCCAGGTAGGTATCTTTCCATTCCCTAAGGTAAATGCTGCGGATGATTTATTCTTTCTGAAAAAAGAACTTCCGAATATGACAATCCCTGCAAGATAGATTACAAAAATAATTATATCAACCGTCTGCATTCAGGAGAATATTAGCCGAACCTGTAATGCTTCTTAACAGCTTTCTTAATATTCCATGTGCACTTCAATCCCTCGCTGAATATAACAAGGTCTCCTTTGCCAAAGCTTACCGGCTTGCCATCAGCCGGAGTGACTTCAACCTCACCTTCAAGAATATAGCATGTCTCTTTATCATCATATTCCCATGGGAAGACGGAAACCTCTTTTTCCCAGATCGGCCATGATTCAACTCCAAGCTTCTCAAGCTTATCTTCTGTTGGTTTTTCTACATGTAACATTTCAAAAATTATTAATATTGTATGGTTACTTGTTACCTGAATAAATGAATATAAAAACAGATGAAATTAAGAATTTCGTTAACAACAGTGCTAATAGCTGCAGTACTATTTGCATCTTCCTGTGGAAAAAGGAATAAGTCTTTAACAGATAATGCAGATAAACAGATTGTTATACAGGAATGGGCAATAGTAGTCCATGGCGGAGCCGGGGCTATGTCGACAGAGAATCTGACTCCTGAACTGGATAAGCAATACAGAGCTGCTCTAAAAGAGGCACTTGATATTGGAAAAGAGATACTTTCTCAAGGTGGTACATCACTTGATGCTGTTGAAAAAACGATCCGTTATCTTGAAGACAATCCTCTTTTTAATGCCGGGAAGGGAGCTGTTTTTACTCATGAAGGCCGTAATGAGCTTGATGCTTCTATTATGGATGGATCTGACCTGTCAGCAGGAGCCGTTGCAGGTGTAACGGACATAAAGAATCCTATAACAGCAGCACGGACAGTAATGGCAAAGTCTGCACATGTTATGCTGACCGGCTCAGGTGCATCAGAATTTGCAAAAGAACAGGGCCTGGAGATTGTGCCTCCATCATATTTTAAAACTGACAAAAGATATAATGAGCTGCTTGAGATACTTAAACGGGAAAAGAATGGTACTGTCGGTTGTTGTGCGCTCGACAGGCATGGGAATCTTGCAGCAGGTACATCTACAGGGGGGATGACAAATAAAAGGTATAACAGAATAGGGGATGCACCGATAATTGGGGCTGGTACCTATGCAAACAATAATACGTGTGCAGTTTCTGCAACCGGACATGGTGAATACTTTATCAGATGGACCGTGGCACACGACATTTCAGCTTTGATGGAATACAAAGGTTTAACACTAAAAGAAGCTTCTGAAATAGTTGTCAATGATAAACTTGTAAAAGCAGGTGGAAGTGGAGGTGTAATTTGTGTGGATAAATCCGGTAAAGTATCAATGCCATTTAACTCAAAAGGTATGTTCCGTGGCTTTGCTACAGCTGACGGGGAGGAGGGAGTTTTTATCTTTAAGGAAGAAGGTGGAATGGAATGAAGGGGAGAAAGGGAAATAAATGGAAAATAAAAGCAGACCGGATTTGATAACATGTTATAAAACATAAACAGGGCGGAATTTCTTCCGCCCTGTTTCTTAACTCTGAAAACTGTTTTTTTGCCCTGAGCCCTGAGCCTTATTGATATAGTTTTACTGTCCCGTATGAAGCTTCAATTTTAACTTTTGATTTTGGTGAATCATTTTTACCTACAACTCCTGAAACCTCAGTTGAATTATTCTCTACAATTCTTCTGTTGAATTTGAAGTTATCCTCGTTGTACCTCAATCCGCCGTATCTCACATGACCATCCAGTTCGTAGCTGGCATTCTCGGCAATTCCGAGCTTTACACCCATATACCTTGCTTCCAGGTCGATTGATTCAAAATCCGCCGGTATATTCTCTATTGAGAATGATCCATAACTGCCTTCATATCTGAGTTTTGTTGCCAGAGTGCCTATGCTTACGTCTGAATATCCATTGTCAAGATCGAGATTTTTGATTTTATCAATTTTGATATTGTCATACTTGCTTTCGCCAACAACAGAACTCGTTTCTCCGAGAGAAAGCTTTGAATACTTACTGTCGAGAAGGATTGCAGTACTCTTGTTTATTTCAAGTCTGCCTGTATATCTGATATTAACTGTCATCCAGCCTATCTCTTCAATTGATCCTTTACCGTAAGCCAGGTTAAGGCTGTTCCATGGTTTCTCATTTCCCCTTACGAGTCTGCCTGCTGTCAGATTACCATATTTGATATCAAGACTGACCGGCCCTGTCATTTCATTGATCTTGGTATTTCCATACCTGTTGGCCAGTCTGAGTGCTATGTTTTTAGGCATTTTTACATCATAATCAATGCTGAATTTTCTTGATTCACCTCCCCAGCCCGTAAAGCTGAACTTGTCATCAATTACTGTTGTGGCTTTAATGAGATCGCCATCTTCAGTGAACTGAACATCAATGTATTCCAGCAGTTTTTCTGCCTTCTCCCTGTTGGGGAGCTCAACAGTTACCTTTACATCTATCACTATCTGGTTTTTATCCCAGCTTGTGATAGCTACATCTCCATACCTGTTGTTTATCTCCAGGGTAGTATTTGGCCCCGGTGTATACTCCTTGTGGAATTCCTTTGATACCTCTTCTGCCCTGGCAAAAAGAGGGAAACAGAGAATAGCCGCTAGAAGGAGCAATCCTGTTTTATAATAATACCTTTTCATTTTCCTCAATATTAGTGTTATTAGTGTTGTTATTTCTGATAGTCTTAAGCTGATTTACAATAAATGTCATAACCTCCAGTTTCGTCTGGTAATGTTCAATCATTGCATTGATTATCCGTTCGTCGTTCGGATTGGCTTTAAGCTCTTTCTGCAGTGAAACGTAAACAGAATCCATGCTTTTTAGCTCACTGATAAGCATCTCCTTCTGTTCGAGGGAATTATGAACATCAGTATTCACTATCTCCTCTTCCATAAGGTTTACCTCGTGGATGTAGTAGTTCTCAACCTCTCTGTATTGTGGTGAAACTTCTCCGAGCGACATTCTTTTGCTGTCTGAACGAATGAAGTGATCCCATGTCCAGAGTGAGGAGAGTGTTACAAGCAAAGTAACAACTGCTGCTTTCAGGAGATAGGGCACAATGCTTCTCCTGGGTGTTCTTGCCTGCCTTCTGAGTTCAAGCTTAACGCTGAATCTTTCGAAGTGACCCTCTTCAGGCTCCTGGTCATCCCAGAAATTTTTGCTGCTTCTTACAATTTCCTCTATCGTTTTCATACCTGTTGATTTTTCATTTCCTCTTCAATTCACTGATGAGTTTCTGCTTTGCTCTTGATAGTTGAGATCTTGATGTACTGCTGTTTATTGAAAGTATTTCAGCAATTTCATCATGATCATAACCTTCAAGAAGGTAGAGGGAGAGGATGATCCTGTAACCGTCAGGAAGCCTTTCAATAGACTCCTTCACTTCCTCAATCCTCACGTCCAGCTCTTCGTTCCGGGCTGCTTCATCTCCCGAATCGTCTTTTAACCCAACAAGTGAATCAATATCTTCAAAGATCGCTTTACGTCTGCTAAGAGCATCAAGTGATCTGTTGACCACTATCTTCTTAAGCCATGCCCCGAAACTTACTGTTCCTGAGTAAGTGTCAATCTTTTCAAAGGCCGACAAGAATGACTCCTGCATTATATCCTCGGCTTCCATTGAGTCGGTTACTATTCTCAGACTTGTATTATACATCGCCTTGTAGTATAATTTGTAAATCTGAAACTGCGCTTTCTGGTCGCCTGTTTTACACCCGTCAATTAAATCCTGGTGTATGTTCTTGAATGCGGCTTCTACATTTGCCATCTTTATATAAAGACTTGGTTTTATCTGTGTTGCTGCACCCACTTTCTATCAATTTTACAATCAATAGACGGGGTAAATATTACAATGCTGCACTTGAATCAAAAAAAATCAAAAAAAATCAAAAATAATCAGAAAAAAATCATAGTCATTCCCTGTGTAACTTTTCCGCTCGTATAATCAAGTTCTGATCCGAACAGACTGTGCGGAATTGAGTATACAAGCAGAAGTATGAATGCAGCAATAATAGTGTATATCGGTTTATCTTTTTTCCTGTTCATATATACTGCCAGGATCCAGAAAAGATAAGAAATAAGAGTTTTATTGTCTGTGAGGTCCCATCCAAAAGGAACTCCTGTCCATAGCTCATCAAAAGCATATTTTTGTACAAGAGGTCCGAGAATCATTCCTCCTGCAGTAAGAAGTATCAGGGTCCATAGTGCATACTGCTTATACAAAGGCATTTTTACCATTGCCATCAGTCCGGCAAGGGTTGAAAAAAGCATCGCAACAAACATTATAAGAACATGAGGTACCAGTATGTAAGAAGGAACTCCCCCCTTGTACCTGATTACTATCGGTGAGTCTTTGAAAAGTGACTGAGTACCTTTTGAATCAGTTATTTCAATAAAATACTGAAGTTTCCCGGCAGCAGGCTGCGGTGGCAGCTCGGCAAACAGCCCTTTCTCTTTGGTTATGTGAAATACCTTGTTCATCAGAAATGATTCAACAGGATATTCCTTGTATTGAAACTCTGAAATCTGAAACTCTTCCTCAATACCAAGCCTTTTAAAGAAAAGATTAGCTTTAACCGAAGGGTCAGTTATTTTAAGCTTAACCTCTGACCTGTCATTAAGGGCAATGCTTCGGACCATATTAAGCTTGTAAACCGAATCATTGACTGTGACCAATACTTTTCTTGGATGAGTAGGCCCTGTCTTTCTCTGGTAATAGGCTGCCAAAAGAGTAATAATTATTGTTAGTATCCAGAGCATTGATTTTATCATCTTTATCTCGGTTTTGTTTAATTGATTTCTATACTTTCGTTACACGCTCCACGCCCTTCCGCCTTCCGCTTACAATTGTATCAGCAGTACCTCTTTCTTCCCGTCTCTTAATACTTCAACGTTAATTGTTTCCCCGCGTTTAAGCTGAGCCATTCTGAACATATAGTCCTGTATATTATTTACCGGCATGCCATTGATAGCTGTGATTATATCACCTTTTTTCATACCTCCAAGGGCAGCCGGTTTACCGGGTGTCACAAAATCAGCCCTCAGTCCATTCTTGATAATTCCTGCAACATCCGGCATTATACCCAGTGTAATCCCCTTTCTCCTTGACGGCTTTGATGATTCAACTGGAGGAGCGGCCTCTCTGAATTTCATCCTATCAGGCGATGTGGCAAGCGTTAATCCCATGCTGTATATTAGAGATGAGATGGCGATCATACCATTGTAATTAATACTGTCGGCAATATCGTTAGGAGTGTGATAGTCAAGATGAGCACCTGTGGTATAGGACAGGACAGGGATATTTTTTCCGTAGAAAGCGGAATGATCGGACGGACCATAACCTTCTTCAGAGAGAGCGAGTTTGATCACTGTTGTATCACTCAGGGAATAGACAAGTTCCCTTAACCCTTCAGCGGTTCCTACTCCGCTTATCTGCAGCATATTGGTTTCTCGAAGTCTGCCAATCATATCCATATTGATCATGGCATTGACCATTTTAAGATCGATGCCAGGATTCTCGGTGAAATACTTGGAGCCCAGCAATCCCATTTCTTCCCCTGTAAAACCGATACAGATGATACTTCTTTTGTGACTGTTTTTAGTCTGGGCAAATTTTTCAGCAAGTTCCAGCATCATTGCTACACCCGACGCATTATCATCTGCCCCATGATGGACCCCGATAGTGTCAACAGCCCTGCTTGATGATCCCGGGCCTCCCAATCCAATATGGTCGAAATGTGCCCCTATTATTATATATTCGTTTTTAAGTTTTTCGTCAGTTCCAGAAAGTATCATTGCCACATTTCTTGTACCTGTTTCCTCTTTTTCAATTTCAGCTTTTGCCGTCAGGTTTACTCCTGTATTAAGTCCAAAAGGCTTTCTGCTGTCATTGAGTTTTTTCTCAAGGGCGGCAGTTGTAGCCCTTACTTTTTTAAGGATCTGATCCGCAACTTCACGTTTTATCCTGAATACTGGCAGGCCAACTGAAAAATCATTCTTATTGAGAGGTTCAAATGTATCCTGGTCATCTGATCCGGGTCCTGCTACCAGCAGTACTCCTGAGGCTCCCATATCTCTGGCTATAAGGGCTTTATTCCTGTCTCCGCTAAAAGGAATGAAGAAGCTTCTTGTATCATTCACCTCCGGATCATCCCGTAATATCATGACCCATTTATCTTTGACATTAAGGTTTGCATAATCATTCCATTTTATGCTGTCAGTATTGATATTGAATCCATATCCGGCAAAAATTACTTCAGCTTCCACTTCACCATTAGAGCTAAATCCCATAGGGATAAAATCCTTTTCAAGATTGTATTCCTTTCCATTAACTGAAAAGAAATTATTACTGCCCGGGAATACCTTTTTTGTTATAGTGAATCTCTGGAAGCCATCTCCCGTGAGAGGTTCAAATCCAAATGAAGTAAGTTCATTCTTTATATATAATGCCGCCAGGCTGTCACCTTCCGAGCCTGTTAGTCTTCCCTGCAACTGGTCAGAGGAAAGGTATTCAATATGCTGAGCGAGCTGTTTTTCAGTAACGTCACTGGTTTTGGTTGCAGCACACGAGCTTAAAAAATATATAAATAGAAAGGCCCCAGGCAAGGTGCTGAGGCTCCGAAATCTGTTTCTTATAGTCATAGATAAATCTTTAAACCAGTGGTACGCCCTGTTTCAGGCTGTTGCCAGTCAGGTTGAATTCTATTGTTATTCAAATAATTTAAATGCCTCTTTGATAAGTACTATTGCTTCTCTGAGCTGTGTTTCAGTGATAACGAGGGGAGGAGCAAACCTGATGATATGTCCGTGTGTTGGTTTAGCTATAACACCCTTTTCTTTCATTGCCAGACATACATCCCATGCTTCCTTTCCGTTCTTAGGCCTGATAACAACTGCATTAAGCAGCCCTTTCCCTCTTACAAGCTCAATCATATCCGAATTAATATTACTGAACTCTGATCGGAATATCTGTCCGAGATGATCAGCATTTTCAGCCAGTTTTTCATTTTTTATAACTTCCAGAGCCGCTATGGCCACTTTGCAGGCAAGAGGGTTCCCTCCAAATGTAGAACCATGCTCTCCGGGTTTGATTGTAAGCATTATCTCATCATCGGCAAAAACTGCAGAAACAGGCAGAACACCTCCCGAAAGAGCTTTGCCAAGTATAAGGATATCAGGACGTACACCCTCATGGTCACATGCCAGAAGTTTTCCTGTACGGGCAATACCAGTCTGTACCTCGTCAGCAATGAACAGAACATTATTTGCCTTGCAAAGGTCATAAGCTTTTTTCAGATATCCTTCATCAGGGACGTATACCCCGGCCTCTCCCTGTATCGGTTCTACCAGGAAACCGGAAACATCCGGATCCTTAAGAGCTTCTTCAAGAGCATGGAGATCGTTATAAGGAATTATTATATAACCCGGGGTGAAGGGGCCGTAATCATTCCTTGCATCAGGATCCGTCGACATTGAAATTATGCTAATAGTCCTTCCATGAAAGTTTCCGTCACAGGCAATGATCTTTGCATGATCCTGCTTTATACCTTTTTTCTTATATGCCCATTTTCGGCAAAGTTTAAGTGCAGTCTCATCAGCTTCTGCTCCTGAATTCATTGGGAGTACTTTATCGTATTTGAAATATTTTGTTACATACTCCTCATATTCGCCGAGAACAGAATTGTAGAATGCCCTTGATGTAAGTGTAAGCCTGGTAGCCTGGTCAGTCAGAGCCTTAATAATTTTGGGATGGCAATGTCCCTGGTTTACTGCCGAATAAGCGGACAGAAAATCAAAATATCTCTTTCCTTCTACATCCCAAACGAACGGACCTTCGCCTCTCTCAAGCACCACAGGAAGCGGATGATAATTGTGTGCACCGTATTTATCTTCCCGGGTGATATAATCCTGAGTATTCATGTTGTTGATTATTAAATGGTTAATAAACAGATAAGTGTGAATACAATCTTACAAAAGCTTTTTAAGAATTCAAAATAACATATTGACTTTAATCCGTGTAATATATTATCCTTACAGGCCCCAATAAACCTGATTCATATAACGGATCTTCCTTTTTATAATATCGATGGGTTGTAAAAGTAAAACGTTTGCTATTCCTTTCAATTCCGCTTACCAGCCATTCAGGCCATTTACCATCAGTTATACCATCCCATGGCTCTTTTTCATCACCAATAAGCCTGTTAATCCAAAGGTTTGCCACTTCTATCTCAAGAAGATTTTCATTTTTCATGAAATCTCCTGTTATCTCTACCTGCCAAGGCGCTGTCCATACAACTCCAAGATCATTTCCATTTAGTCTTATTCTGGCCAGATTGCGAACCTTACCAAGATTAAGATAATAGCGACTATTTTCATTTAAATCAGCATTTTCAACCGGCTTGAATTTTATGCTATAAAGAGCTGTACCGGAATAGTACCTGATTCCTTCATCAGAATTGGCTGACCAGTCAGAAAGAGTTTCAAAAACGACATTTTCCGGACCTCCCCAGGTTGTATCAAATGTTACATTCCATGGTCCATCAAGTGTGGAAAGGACTTTTCCCTCTGAAAAATTAATAGTCTGGTTCTTATCATTTTTCCGACCATGGTAAAAAACCACAAAATAACTCTGATATGGTTCCAATCTGATTTTAAGTGTATATGAATTTTTATCACTTATAACATCTGCAGAATTGATATTTCCTGTCAGAGGGTCCCATATTTCTGCATTTACTGATCCGTTTCTGAAGTTACAATCATCATATATTGTTGAATCAGTGCGGTTTGATATGAAATAGATCTCCCTGTCAGATAACGATCTGTGGATATAACGTATACTGCCTGATGATGTAAAATCCTGGTTCAGTCCTGAATTTTCCAGCAGAGAAACAGTGATCTGGTAATCTGGATAAATATTCAGGCTGTCTTTAAGCTGGAAACCAGTGTTAAACTTACTGAGGATCTTTTCGCCACACCAAATTTCTCCCTTTCCATAATCTCTTTTCTGGAACTCTGCCGGCAATTTTCCTGTTCCCCATATCTCCTCTGTCAGAATAGCAACCTGCCGGTCGCAATCGGGGTAGTTTACCATCGATGGTGACTTTAATGGTGGATTTCCAACGATCACTGCACCTTCATTGACAAGTGATTTTATTTTTGAAAGTAGTTCTGGTGTCATTGTTTCTACTTGCGGAAGTATCATTATGCTGTATGAGCCTCCTCCTGGAAACACTATCTTCCCATTATCTGTTTTTGCATTCTCAACCAGGAAGCGAGGGGAACAGCCATCGAACGAATATCCCTTTTTATCTGGCATTACTGAAGTTCCTTCAAGTGCTGTAGGAGGAGGAAGAAACACCTGTGGAGCTCCTTCCGGTGCAAGGTATAGTATATCAGTCACTGTACTACCCTGTGACAGAACGTATTGGCACCGTGTAACATATTTATGGTATCCGTCAGACATATTCCACCAGGTTTGTCCGCGGTCCCAGTGTACACCATAGGGACCCATGGTCATACCGGGTCTGTATTTATCGGGTAACGGCTTATGGGCAAAAGTATGGTAGATAAATCTGTTTATACCCATGCAAAAGGCCCAGTCACCCTGGTTTTTCATATTTCCGGGGTACTTTTTCCATGCTTCCGGGGAATCAGCGGTAAAAGCTTCTGCTGCTACCACTGGTAATCCTTTTACATGAGCAACAGAGGTAGCCTCAATGCAGCTGAAGGATGAGTTAAACCCAAGACCATCTGTCCAGAATTCGCACATAGGAATATCTGCCACAGCACCCAGGTCAAGATCTGCTGCCGGATTCATGTCGTATGGCTCAATTGAGAGTCTGAAGCCCTCACGTCTGCCAAGTTCTTTGAATCGTCCTGCATGATTTCCAATTATAAGTTCATTGGCAGTTTGGCGGAGGTCCCAAAGGAATCGCTCACTTATTTCCCTGCTGCCGACAATTCTGCCGGTATAGACTGGCAGGAAGGGGAGCGGATCATACCCTCTTCTTTTTTTGAATTCTGATCTGAAATGCGGACTCCAGTTCTGAGCACCCATTTCCCAGCTATCGATGTGAATCATTGTCCATCCGCCTCCTGATTTGTCCTTTGCAGGCTTTACTTTTCTGATAAGTTTTCCAACATATGTATCATAATGGGAATCAAATGATGCAGTATCAAATTTATCAGCTTCGAATCCTAATCCAGGTTCCGGTGCAGGTCGCGTCACAGCACCGTTATTCCTTCTTGCAAATCTCATTATGGTCCATTTGCCGGGAGGTACTTCCCATTCAAGGATACCATCCTTATGAAGTCGTCCCACAATTTGTACAACAGATTCCGGATCAATTGCAGAATCCTTTGATTCATTGTTGTATGCGGAAGAGACGATATATGGCAAAACACCTGGTTGTGATGTATATGGAGCACGGTAGTAAAGAGCTTTTTCATCGGTATCCTCTATTCTTTTGCCATCACCTTTTTCCGGAAAAGCAAGAACAAATACATCTTCGTACCAGTCATCCCGTATTTTCTTAAGTCCGGGAGTCAGGCTGCCTTCACCGAAAAATGGCTTTTTATTTTGCGGGACTTTGAGTTTCCCATTAAATTTACCCGGACCTTGAATTGTTGTATCAGTTGCTACAAGGTGAGTCATCGATTTTCCGGGTGTAACCCATGGCCCTCCGCTGCCAGCCCATCCCGGACCTGATCCCAGAATAATTTTTATTCCAAGCCGTTCAGCTTCCCTGACTGCATGCTTGTAAAGCTCCTGCCACTCCTCGCTGAGAAAGTCTACTTTACCTCGTGGGATACCTACATTAACTTCCAGGAAAAGAACATAGCCTATTCCGGCTCGTTTCATTGATTCTAGATCTGCTGTCATGGCCTCACGGTTGAGGTTACCATCCATAAAATACCAGTAGACTCCTGGTCTTGCTGAATCTGGTGGATTTAGGAAACCAACTTTAAGGGAGTCTTCTGCAGATTTGTTTGAGCATGAAAAGAACAAAAATGAAAGGACTATGATACTGCCCATCATAAACATTGAGTAAATCTTATTCATCATCAGAAAGGTCTGGTCTTAGTTTTTGAGTTCTTTCGACAGATTGTTCATGTCTCCATTTATCTATCTCAGCTGCATGTCCCGAAAGAAGAATATCAGGCACTTTCCACCCTTTGAAATCGGCCGGTCGTGTATAAACAGGAGGAGCCAGTAGGTTATCCTGGAAAGAGTCGGAGAGGGCTGACTGTTCATCAGATATTGCTCCCGGTATCAGCCGGACAATTGCATCTGTAATGGCAGCAGCCGGTATCTCACCACCTGACAGGACATAATCACCGATTGATATCTCCCTGGTTATCAGGTGTTCGCGTATTCGATGATCAATACCTTTATAATGACCAGCCAGTATTATGATGTTATTTTTAAGGGAGAGCATATTTGCCATTTTCTGAGTAAACCTTTCACCATCTGGTGACGTATAGATGATATCATCATATTCTCTATCTTTCTTTAATGCCTCAATTGCCTTGAAAACCGGTTCTATCATCATTACCATTCCCGCACCTCCGCCGAAAGCATAGTCATCCACAGTTTTATATTTATCTGATGTGAAATCCCGGAGATTGATGATATTAATTTCAACGAGGCCCTTTTCTCTTGCCCTTTTTACTATAGAATAGTTGAGAGGACTCTCAAGTAATTCAGGCAAGACTGTAATTATATCAATTCTCATTTACCCCTTTTTTTCAAAAGTAATAAGAAAGTAACAAAGGCGCAAAAACAGCTGCATAAAGAGGGAAATGGCGCAATGGCACAATGGCACAAGGAAAAAAGCAGTAAGAATTCAGGCTAAGAATATTCTTTCATCATGATTTACTTGTCAGATGCCAGAACCCGCATTCAGTACATTTATATGGACGTATTTCCCTTACAACACGCTGATCATTAATATAATTGATCATATCCTGTGCCTCCTCCAATGAATTATAAATTCTCTTTTTGCAAGTTGGATTTAGAGGTGTTGTTTTACTCATATTTGATTTTTTGCGGATCATTAATTCATTTATATTCAGCAGTTACAAAGCTACAATATTGTATATTAGTTATGCTATAAAGCACTCTGATTTCAAATTCCTTTCAGTCTATTGCCTTTTGCCTTTAATCTTTATATTTTTGTCTTTTATCTTGTTCCTATGGATTGTCGTCCAGGCTGTGGTGCATGCTGCATTGCAATATCGATTTCGTCATACATACCCGGAATGCCTGATGGTAAACCTTCTGGAGTAAGATGTATCCACCTTCTTGATGATTACAAGTGTGCCCTTTTCAATGATCCGTCAAGGCCAAAGGTTTGTTCTGACTATCAGGCAGAACCTGATTTTTGCGGCAGGAACAGGGAAGAGGCACTTGAGATTCTTTATTCCCTGGAGGGAAGGAGTAACTATCTCTTTCCCGAAGAATAAACTACCTTGCCTCCTACAATAGTATAATCAATTTTTGTTTGCATTATTTCATTCTCCAGGATATTAAAGAGATCTTTGTCAGTTATAACAATATCAGCAAGATATCCTGCTTTTATCTTGCCTTTCCTGTCTTCCATAAACTGAGCATAAGATGCTCCTGTAGTATAATATTTTATTGCATCAGCCATTGAAATTTTTTGCTCAGGATACCATCCATCTCCCTCTTCTCCCATCCTATCTTTCCTGGTAACAGAAGCATAAAGTCCTTCCATAGGATTAAGAGGTTCCACCTGGTAGTCAGTTCCAAATGCTATTCTGGCACCTGCATCAGCAAGACTTTTCCATGCATATGCACCTTTTGATCTTTCTTCACCAATTCGTTTAATAACGAATTTTTTGTCTGATATACAGTGAGTTGGCTGCATGGAAGCAATCACCCCAAGCTCAGCAAATCTTGGTATATCAGCAGGGGAGAGCGTTTGGGCATGTTCATCCCGGTGCCTGCTGTCACGTAATCCATTTACTTCTCTTGCTTTTTCAAATGCATTTAAAGTCCAGTTATTACCCTTATCGCCAATAGAATGGACACCTATCTGAAAACCGAGCTTGTCAGCAGCAAGTACCATATTTTCAAACTCTTCATAAGGCATCATTGCCAGTCCTGAAGTTTCCGGATTATCAGTGAATGGTTCAAACATCAGGGCTGTTCCTGATCCGATTGTCCCGTCTATAAATGCCTTAAGGTAACCGAATCGGATCCAGTCGTTTTCCCTGGGATATTGTTTTGCTGTTTCAAGATATTTTTTCAATTTTTCATGATCAGCGGTAAGAGGTTCTCCAATATCTATCCTGCTTGTAAGATATCCTTCTGTCCGCAGCTTCCTGTAGGCATCAAAATCACCCCAGCCGGGGATCTGAATACTTGTTACTCCCAGCTGGCGTGCCTCTTTAAGTGCAAGAAGGTACCCCTGCCATGTCTTCTCTTCCTTTTCTTTATCAGATAGTGCTGTAACCTTTGCACCTGTTTTGATAAGATCCATAGCATTCTCTTTTATTATACCAGTGGGTTCTCCTGTCACGGGATCTTTCTGGATCTCACCACCAAATGGCACCTTTGTAACCTTCGTAATTCCCGATGCCTTTAGAATATATGAATTAACAAGTACTGAATGTCCGTCAGCCCTGGTTAGTATTACAGGATTATTGGGTGAAACCTTGTCAATCAGTTCTTTGGTCGGCCATTTTTTATCTATGAACATTTCGTGTTCCCAGTGCCCTCCTCTTATTAGCTGGCCCGGTATTGACTTTGCAACCTGTTCCCTGACTTTTTCAGTAAATACTGAAGGATTGGTAGTGTATCTTAGTTCAATATAATCAGGATCGAGCGGCCCGAAGTGAACATGAGCATCGTTAAAGCCTGGCAGTACAAGTCTTCCTCTAGCATCAATAACAGTTGTGGTTCCAACTGCGATCATTTTTTTAACCTTCCGGGTTGTGCCTGCCAGGATTATTTTTTCACCTTTCACAGCTATAGCCTCGGCTGCAGGATTTTCATCATCCGCTGTAAATATCCTGCCATTAATTATTACAAGATCGGCAGTTTCATTGTTGCTGCACGAACCTGCTATTATCATTCCTGCCATTGATAATGAGATGATTATGTTTTTCATGGTACTGTTATTTCTGATCGGAAATATAATATTATTTTTTATGTCTGCCTCAGACCATGAAGAGTCAGAAGTAATAAGTAAAGAATTGTTACGTTATTATTTGCAAAAGTAAAGATATGACAATAGTTATGGTATTTTGTATGATTTTATTTCTCTTACATGATTGAAACAGGTAAATTCGCAAAAATTATTTCAGCATGAATATAGCTCTTATCGGTTATGGCAGGATGGGCCACGAGGTTGAAACTATTGCACTTAAGCGGGGTCATAATATCGGATTAATTATTGATAAGGATAATACCTCTGATTTAAATAAACTAAATCTTAAGGGAATTGATACAGCAATTGAGTTTTCACTTCCATCAACCGCATTTCATAATATCTCAGAATGTCTGAATTGTGGTATCCCTGTTTTATCAGGCACAACAGGATGGCTTGATGATTATGAAAGGGCAGCTGATTTATGCAGGAAAAATAATACATCTTTTATTCATGCTACCAATTTCAGCCTGGGTGTTAACCTCTTTTTCAGGCTTAGTTCAGAACTGGCCCGTAGTATGAAAAAATACAGTGACTATTCGGTGTCAATTGAAGAAATACATCATACAAGGAAGCTTGATTCCCCGAGTGGTACAGCAATTACCCTGGCAGAAGGTATAGCCGGCGAGCACAATGGATATAAAGGATGGCACAAAGGAAGTAGTCAGCAGGCAGGATCGATACCGATCATCTCAATAAGGGAAGGTGATGTACCCGGTACACATTCTGTTAACTGGGATTGTGAGATAGATAGTCTTAGTTTCAGACATGAGGCAAAGAACAGGAAGGGTTTAGCATTGGGTGCTGTGGTTGCTGCCGAGTTTATTTCCACCAGAAAGGGAGTATTCACCATGAATGATGTAATGGGATTCTGATAATTATATTACTTTTGTCGCTTCTGAAAAAACACTTAAATAATGAATGAGATCTTTTCAAGTAAATATTTCCGCTTTGGTATAGTCGCACTGATATACATCCTGGTGGTAATCTGGATAGGCAATTTCTGGCTCCTGCTGGGACTTGGCATTATATTCGACATGTATGTCACTGAAAAAGTTAACTGGACTTTCTGGAAGAAACGTAATGGAAGGAACAATGCTTTTATTGAGTGGCTTGATGCACTGATTTTTGCTGTGATTGCTGTTACCCTTATAAACATTTTCCTCTTTCAGAACTATCGTATACCTACACCATCGATGGAGAAGTCGCTACTCGTTGGAGACCATCTATTTGTGAGTAAACTGGCATACGGTCCCAGGATGCCCAATACTCCGATTGCATTCCCGTTTACACAGCATACGATGCCGATAACCAACGGGCGGTCGTGGTCAAACCTCGTAATATGGCCTTATAAGCGTCTTGCAGGTGGTGGAAAGGTTAAGAATAATGACCCAATCGTATTTAATTTTCCTGCTGGCGATACAGTGGTAGCTGATGAACAGGTTACAAGCTATTATGAGATTGTAAGAAGAACAGCCAGGGATTTCAAATCGAGGGATCAATATACAGGATCTGTACCCTTACCGGAAGATGTCTATATGCAGATGGCAAGGAATCAGATCAGGCAGCAGCATGAAATTATTTACAGACCTGTTGACAGGCGTGATAATTATGTTAAGAGATGTGTTGGTATTCCAGGTGATACTGTCACTATAAAAGCAGGGGTATTGTTTGTCAATGGTGCTGAAGTACCTGACAATTCTACCCAGCAGACAACATTTGTTGTCAGGACCAACGGAACTTCAATCAATCCAAAGGCGTTTGAAAGACTGTCGATTTCAAGGGCTGACCAGGCTATGATTTCAGGATCAGCATATCTGCTGCCGCTTACAAAAGCAAATGCTGCTACAATATCAAATTTTACCAATGTATCAGAGGTATCGCCTGTACTGGCCCGTGAAGGCGAATGGGCTTCGCATATTTTTCCTCATAATCCCGCTTATAAGTGGAACGAAGATAATTTTGGGCCTCTGTGGCTGCCGGAAAAAGGGTCAACAGTGCAGCTTGACACTTCCAATATATGCCTCTTTGAAAGAATTATAGATGTTTATGAGGATAATGATCTTAAGGTTGAAGGCGGCACCATATATATTAATGGTTCTCCCGCAACAAGTTATACTTTCAAAATGGGATACTACTGGATGATGGGCGATAACCGTCACAATTCAGCAGATTCGCGTTACTGGGGCTTTGTTCCTGATGATCATATAGTCGGCAAACCCAAATTTATCTGGCTCTCTATTGACAAGGAAGCTCAGGGTCTTAAGAAGATCAGGTGGGGAAGGATGTTTATGAAAGTCCGGTAGTATAATCGATTATTTAACCTTTTCAACAATCGCTTTGAATGCCTCCGGGTGATTCATTGCCAGGTCGGCCAGGGTTTTCCGGTTAAGTGTTATTCCCTTTTTGTCGAGCTTTCCGATAAACTCAGAATAGCTCATATCATACTGGCGGACTCCTGCATTAATCCTCTGTATCCAGAGAGACCTGAACTGGCCCTTCTTCTTTCTTCTGTCACGATAAGCATATCCTAAACCTTTATCAAGGGTATTCTTCGCAACTGTTATTACATTCCTTCGTGAACCGAAATTTCCTTTTGTCTGCTTAAGAACCTTTTTTCTTCTGGTTCTCGATGCAACCGAATTTACTGATCTTGGCATAACTCATTTTTTTTGAAAGTCAGCGTCCCGTTTCAGAGGGAGCTTAAAGCTGAACATTCTGTTAATACTAATTTTACTTTAATCTGAGCGTATTACAATTATTTCATTGCAAGTAACAACTTTACATTTTTGAGGTCAGTTTTGTCAACCTCGCCTGAATATCCAAGGTTTCTTTTTCTCTTGGTTGATTTCTTTGTAAGGATGTGACTTTTGAAAGCATGCTTACGCTTGATCTTTCCTGTTCCGGTCAGTGAGAATCTCTTCTTCGCACCGGAGTTTGTTTTCATTTTTGGCATTTTCTCTATAAAATATATCAAATTTAACTATTTCTTCTTCTTTGTTGAGAATGAAACTATCATGCGCTTTCCTTCAAGTTTTGGCAGCTGATCGGGCTTACCATACTCTTCGAGGTCGTTTGCAAAGCGCAGAAGCAGAACTTCTCCCTGTTCCTTAAAGAGAATTGATCTTCCTTTAAAGAAAACATAAGCTCTCACCTTTGCACCCTCTTCGAGGAACCTTATGGCATGCTTGAGCTTAAAATTATAGTCGTGGTCATCAGTATTGGGACCAAACCTGATCTCTTTAACCACAACTTTAGTAGTTTTAGCTTTGATCTCTTTCTGTTTTTTCTTTTGCTGATACAGAAATTTCTGGTAATCAACAATTTTACAAACAGGAGGATCTGCGCTTGGAGAGATTTCCACAAGATCTAGTTCCAGGTTGTCTGCCAGGCGAAGTGCATCTGCAATACTCATTACCTGAGCTTCGATCTCTTCACCTACTACCCTGACCACTTTAGCAGTGATCCTTTGATTGATTTTGTGAGCCGGTTGGGTTATCCTTGCCGGGCTTCGCCTTATTGGTAAAGCTATGACTCTTTCCTCCTTATTTTTATTAATACTAATTGCATCAAATGGCTATCTCTTTTTTTATCTCTTCATGAATAAAGCTGACAAATTCTTCTACTTTCATGCTTCCCTTATCTCCTTCGCCCTGCTTACGGACAGAAATTGTACCGTTTTCAACCTCTTTTTCACCTATAATTAACAGGTAGGGAATCCTCTTTAATTCATTATCCCTGATCTTTTTACCTATCTTTTCGCTTCTTTCGTCAATAAGAGTGCAAATATCGGAATTATTTAGAATTTCCAAAACTTTTCCTGCATAATCATTGAATTTTTCGCTTATTGGCAATATGACTGCTTTATCGGGTGCAAGCCAGAGAGGGAATTTTCCTGCCGAGTTTTCAATAAGTACGGCAACGAATCTCTCCAGCGATCCGAAGATAGTACGATGGATCATTACAGGCCTGTGCTTCTGGTTGTCGCTACCATTATAGGTCAGTTCGAATCTTTCAGGAAGGTTATAGTCTACCTGTATAGTCCCAAGCTGCCATTTCCTTCCAATCGCATCTTTAACCATGAAGTCGAGCTTGGGTCCGTAAAATGCAGCTTCCCCCAGAACAACTGTTGTCTGAAGGTTCTTTTCGGCAGCAGCCTCTATAATATCACGTTCAGCTTTTTCCCAGTTCTCATCCGATCCTATATATTTCTGCTTGTTTTCGGGATCACGCAGCGAAACCTGTGCAGTGAAATCGTTGAAATTCAGAATATGGAAGATATAGAGAATCAAATCAATAATGCTCTTGAATTCCTCACGGAGCTGATCCTGCCTGCAGAAATGGTGTGCATCATCCTGTGTGAAACTTCTGACCCTTGTAAGTCCATGAAGCTCACCACTCTGTTCGTACCTGTAAACAGTGCCAAACTCGGCCATCCTTAAAGGAAGATCTTTGTAAGAGTGTGGAGTTGCATTATATATTTCGCAATGGTGAGGACAGTTCATAGGCTTCAGCATAAATTGTTCCCCCTCTTGTGGAGTGGATATAGGCTGAAATGAATCTGCTCCATATTTCTCATAATGACCAGATGTCTTATAGAGATTTACATTCCCGATATGGGGAGTGGTAACAATCTTATAACCTCTTTTCCTGAGTACAGATGTAAGGAATGTAATAAGGTTCTGCCTGATATCCGACCCTTTTGGCATCCAGAGAGGAAGTCCCATCCCTACTTTCGGTGAGAAAGTGAAAAGTTCAAGTTCTTTTCCTATTTTCCTGTGGTCCCTTCTTTTCGCCTCTTCAAGGAATACCAGGTATTCATCGAGCAATTTCTGCTTAGGGAAGGTTATGCCATATATCCTGGTGAGCATCTTTCTGTTCTCATTTCCTCTCCAGTAGGCACCGGCAACACTTAAGAGCTTTATTGCTTTCAGCGGTTCTGTTGATGGCAGGTGAGGTCCTCTGCAGAGATCAGTGAAATTACCCTGGGTATAGAGAGTTATCGTCCCATCCTCTAGTTCGCTGATAAGTTCGGTTTTATAATCATCACCTTTCCTTGTAAAAAGTTCGATAGCCTCTTTTTTGCTGATATCCTGCCTTTTATAAGTCAGGTTCATTGCAGCAAGTTCCTTCATCCGGTTCTCAATTTTAACCAGGTCAGCATCTGTAATAACCTTATCATCGCCGGGATCAACATCATAGTAGAACCCATTCTCTATCGCCGGTCCGATACCAAACTTTATTCCTGGATATAATGATTCAAGCGCTTCAGCCATTAAATGTGCCGATGAATGCCAGAAAGCATGTTTGCCCTCTTCATCATCCCACTTATTTAGCTTAAGGGCTGAGTCACTATTGATAGGTTTGGTAAGATCCCAGGTTTCACCATTAACTGTTGCTGAATAGACCTCTTTTGCAAGTCTGGGACTGATATGTTCAGCTATCTGAAGGCTGTTTATTCCACTATTATATTCCCTTACTGATGAGTCGGGAAATGTTATTTTAATCATTATTATTTATATGCTTTAAATTGGAGTGCAAAGATAATGATATTTTTTATATTTACAGGCTCATTCCGGGCAGCAGAAGAAGATTACTTAGTCCTCTGGAGAAAACGAAATACAAATGGCACGCAATTTGAAATAACAATTTTAGAAATTAATAACAATCTTATGAAAAAGATATTTTATATCACGTTTATTCTTCCTCTGGTTCTTATTTCCTGTTCTAAAGATCCGGTGGCAGATTTTTATATCGAAATAGATAAAGCAAAGGTTGGTTCAGAAGTTTTTTTTAATAACACTTCGGACAATGCAGAGACATTTGAATGGGATTTTGGTGATGGTTATATTTCAACTGATAAGCATCCGGTTCATGTCTTCCAGCTTACTGGTCAGTACGATGTTGTTCTTACTGCCTATTCCAAAAAGGGAAAGGAATCAAAGGCAATTATGCAGCTTGATGTAGTTGAGCCCAGCCTTCTTGTAGTTGAGGTACTTGAGTATTGGGATGAATATGCAGTTCCTGATGCCAGTGTTATTCTCTATCAGACACTTTCAGACTGGGACAACCTGACTAATATGATAATTGAAGGTTATACTGATAACGATGGAATCGTAGTATTCGCTGATCTCGATCCTATAAAGCACTATGTTGATGTGTGGGAAGAAACACACGATAATTATACTCTGAGGGATGAAGATCCTGCTTTTGTTACTACTCAAAAGATTATTCCGGACAAGATCCAGTGGTTTGTTGCCTGGGTTGATGTTGTTGATCATGGAAAAGGTAATACACGCGGTGAAAGAAGCATGGTTATCAAAAAACTTGAACGTAAAGTTGAAGGAAAAACTTACCCCGGAACCTATAAGGGACCGAAAGATTATGAATATCTTCTGAATAAAAGCATAAGGAAGAAATAGATTTGGGGGTATTGAAAAAGTAAAAATCCATTAACCACAGAGATCACCAAGAAAATGCACAGAGGTCACAAAGGTCTAATAAACAAGGTTTTATCTTCGTGTACTTTGATATAACTTTGTGTCCTCAGTGGTTAAATTTTATTATTTTGACAGCCCCGATACAATTAATGCCAATGTATGGACATACCACGGCATGTTCCTACATGTTATCATACATAAAGAAACATTTATTTAAGTACCGAATCCAACTCCTTCTTCACAATCTCCTTCCATAAAGCATATCCCTGATCATTCAGGTGCAGGAGATCATCCCTGAATAATTCATCCTTAGGTTTGCCATCCTGTCCGAGAAATGCGAAATCAGTTGTGATAAAATAGAGGTTTTGACTCTTTTCGCAGTATTCCTTAATGAGCTTATTGGCATTCCGGATCTGAGGCCATGCTTTCCATCTCGAACTTGTGGGTGTTATGGCAATCCAGAAAACAGGAGTATTTTTATGATTCTTGCGAATTGTTTTAACCACGTGCTTATAAAGTCTGAGTACCTCTTCCGGGCTCTTGTCGTTTTCTGAACCTGTAATGTCGTTGGCAACAAAGATAACTATGGCTCTGCATTCATGCGGATCAAATATGCGATCGGCATAAACTGCAAAATCACTCAATTTAGCGCCTCCGTATCCTCTCTGAATAACAGGATATGGTGCAATATCTTCCTTTAAAGTAGACCACAGCCGGATGCTGGAACTCCCTGCAAAAATTATTGATTCTGAGGGATAATTTTCTGTTTTGTCAAGTTGTTCAAACTTCAGGATATCATTTTCCCAGGACTTAACCTCAGGCAGGTTTTGATATTCACTTAATGGATTGCAGGATAGAAGAATAAGTGCAGTCAGAACATAGAGAGTCTTTTTCATCTTTGATTTGTTTTTGTCTTCAAATGTAAATTTTTAAAATGCTATTTTAAACAAAATATCAGCCAATTTTACATTTCTTAATTCTTAATTTCCTTTTCAGGAGTTAATAAATTATTTGTAATATTGGCCGAAATTAACTTTGACAGTACGGCTGGGCAATTTATATAGTGAAGTACCATCTGTTTTTTAAAAGGTCAGAATACATCAGACTTATTAAAATCAACTAACAAAAAATATGAACGATTCTTCAGACAACAGCAGAGATAGTTTTTCCAGCAGATTTGCTGTTATTGCAGCAGTTGCCGGCTCAGCAATCGGTTTAGGAAATATCTGGCGCTTTCCATACGTAGCAGGAGAGAACGGTGGCGGAGCATTTCTGATTATCTACCTGTTATTTGTATTTGCTATAGGCATTCCTGTAATGACTTCAGAATTTGTTATTGGCAGGGCAGGGCAGAAGAATCCATATGGATCCTTCAGAAAACTGGCTCCTGGCCAGCCATGGTATCTTATTGGTATAATGGGAGTTGCGGCTGCCTTCATGATTCTTGCCTTCTATACGACTGTTTCAGGCTGGACTCTTGAATACTTCTATCAGACTCTAACCGGCAACCTGGCAGGGAAAAATGATTCAGAACTCACACTGATGTTTGATGAGTTTCTTCAGGGTTCGTATCGACCTGTTATATGGTTCGTTGTATTCATGGGATTCACTGGTTTTATAATACTTTCAGGAGTCAAAAACGGGATTGAAAGATATACAAAGATGCTGATGCCAATCCTGTTTGTTTTGCTTATAGCTTTGTGCATAAGGTCAGTAACTCTTGAAGGTTCAAGGGCAGGACTTAATTTTCTCTTTTATCCGGATTTTGGCAAAATAACTCCAAAGGTGATACTTGAGGCTCTCGGTCAGGCCTTTTTTTCACTTAGTATTGGAATGGGAACCCTCATTACTTACGGTTCCTACATAAATAAGAGTGAGAATTTAGGGTCATCTGCCGTGGCTGTCAGCATAGCGGATACCTTGATAGCTATAATTGCCGGAGTGGCAATCTTCCCGGCTGTATTTGCCCTGGGTGGTTCGCCTGCTTCAGGCACAGGCCTTGTATTTATTGTATTGCCGGGAGTTTTTCAGAAGATGCCCCTTGGCCAGGTATTTCAGCTGATATTTTTCATTCTGCTTGCAGTTGCAGCTCTGACATCAACGATATCAGTACTGGAGGTCATAGTTGCTTATCTTGTGGAAGAACTCAGGATGACCAGGAAGAAGGCTACTATTGCAGCCACACTAATGGTTTCTGTACTGGGCATTGTAACTGTCTTATCAATGGGAAGTCTGAGAAACTTAACTATAGCCGGAAAAAATATTTTTGGATTGCTGGAATTTCTTACGTCCAACATAATGTTGCCTCTTGGAGGTCTGTTCATTGTAATTTTTATAGGCTGGTCTTTCAACCCTCAGCGTACAAAAGATGAACTTACAAATGAAGGTAAACTTAAAGCCGGGTATCTGCCTGTTTATATGTTTATTGTAAGGTTTGTAGCTCCTGTTGCTATTGCAATGGTATTCCTTTACAGCCTTGGTATCCTGAAATTATAATTTTTCATCAAAGCTCATCTGAGAAAACTGATTTCGGCAGTTCCCTTAGATTATATCTTGATGCCATTGCTTCACCATATGCTCCTGCTGACCTTATTGCAATGATGTCGTTTCGTTGTGTTTCAGGTAATTCAATATACTTGGCAAACGTATCAGATGATTCGCAAACAGGACCTACAACATCATACCTGTACAGGTTTCCTTTTGATGTGAGATTTTCTATTTTATGACGTGCCTGGTAAAGAGCAGGTCTTATAAGATCTGTCATACCGGCATCAATAATGGCGAATTGTGTATTACTTCCGTTCTTGATATAGAGAACACGGGATATGAGGCTGCCGCACTGGCCTATTATTGAACGGCCCGGTTCCATATGGATTGTCTGCCCGGGAAGCAGATCGATAAATTCATTAAGAAGAGAGAAATACTTTTCAATTGGAGGAGTAATCTCAGGATTTTCATAATCAATCCCCAGGCCACCACCAACATTCACAACTTCAAGAAACAATCCCCTCGAGGTAAACCAGTTCTGAATCTCATTTAGACGTGTGCAGAGGCTTTTAAAAACAGACATCCTTGTTATCTGAGAACCAATGTGAAAATGCATTCCGATAAGTTTCACATTATTGAGTTCCTTAAGCTTAATAATTACATTATCTAGTTCCCAGGTGTTTATGCCAAACTTGCTTTCCTCAATTCCTGTGGTAATATATTTGTGAGTATGTGCCTCGATATACGGATTTATCCTAAGTGCAATTTTGGCTGTCTTGTTCTGTTCTGATGCCAGGTGGTTGATTACCTCGATCTCAGGTATCGATTCGCAATTGAAACAGAATATATCTGCTTTCAATGCTAATTCGATCTCTCTGTCGGTTTTCCCAACACCGGCAAATACAATATCATCAGGATTGAATCCTGCCTCTATTGCAGCAGCTATCTCGTTCCCGCTGACACAATCAGCACCGAAGCCGTATGAAGATATTAATTTAAGAATACGGGGATTATGGTTAGCCTTTACTGCATAATGAACCTTATATCCTGAATTATCTGATTCTTTTTTCAGAATGTCAAGAGTAGACTTCAGTACCTCCATATCGTAATAGTAGAAAGGGGTAGGTATGTTCCTTAATTTTTCAAGTATTTGAGGGCTGATCATAACTCTAAATGAAAAGGTGTTTACTTAATAGCTTCAAGGCATCCACTTTGTTGGCAGTATCAATAAGCAATGAGAGGCTGTAAGAGCTGCCTCCGTAAGATATCATTTTTAGCGGTATGGTATCAAGGGCTTCGAAGATTTCAGGTGCAGAACCTGTGCGGGAAGTCCTGAAATCGCCTACAACACATACAATAGTCTGGTTCTGTTCAATCTCCACAGCGCCAAGTTCCCTGAGGTCTTTGGCTATTTCATTGATAAACTTTGAATTATCAACTGTAATAGATACCGATACCTCTGAAGTTGTGATCATATCAATAGGCGTCTTATAAGCTTCAAATATTTCGAAAACCTTTCTGAGAAACCCGTATGCCATAAGCATCCTGTCGGATCTTATTCTCAGTACTGATATCCCATCCTTGGCTGCAACCGCCTTATAATCCTCAAGCTTACATTCAGCCGTTATCAATGTACCAACATCTTCAGGGTCCAATGTATTCTTAAGTCTTACAGGTATATTCTTTTCCCTGGCGGGGTTAACGCTTGAGGGGTGCAGTATTTTTGCTCCAAAATAAGCCAGTTCAGCTGCCTCATCGAATGAAAGCTCCCTGATAACTTGTGTATTCTCAACAAAACGGGGATCATTATTATGGAAGCCATTTATATCTGTCCATATCTGTATCTCATCAGCTTTTATGGATGCTCCAATGATCGATGCAGTGAAATCGCTTCCGCCTCTTTTCAGGTTGTCAATTTCACCGTACGCATTGCGGCAAATGAATCCCTGGGTGATAATGATATTATCCTTTGGACATCTCCTGAGCTCTCTTTTCAGATTTTCCTCTATATAATAATAATCCGGTTCACCATCTTTATCAATTCTCATAAAAGAAAGTGCCGGTAAAAGACCTGCCCTGATGCCTTTCTCCTGCAGAAGCATATGAAAGAGTGAGGTGGAAATAAGTTCTCCCTGGGCCAGTATTGCTCTTTCCTGCAGCTTTGTAAAAACTCTTAGCGTAAAGTTTCTTATATATTCAAAATGGGTGTTAATAAGCTCATGTCCTGATTTTAAATATTTTTCAGTCTCATAAAGTTCATCAACTACCTTATGGTACTGCGCTCTGAGCTGATCGTTCTTTTGTGATGCCTCATCAATCTTGTCGGCATAAAGAAGTTCTGCAATCTCTACAAGGCTGTTGGTGGTTCCTGCCATCGCTGACAATACCACAATATTCCTGTCGGAATCAATTATTAAAGGTATCAGAGCTCTCATCCTGTCAGTATTTCCGACCGAGGTACCTCCGAATTTCATTACTTTCATCATGCAGAATTTGGTTAAAAAAAAACCTGCATCTTCTTGCAGGTCTCTTATCTTATTAATCTCTCACTGTACATTATAAAGATTATGCAGACCTGCACCACAGATGCTTAATACACCACAATATCTTTTTAATGCCGTTTTTCATACAACTGAATCAGGGAGCAAAAATAATCTTTTAATTAAGATTGCTTATTATCAGGTTATTTTTTTTACAAACATTTATTTCCAGGATATGTTTATTCAATTTTTTATTTATTTTTGCACCCGCTGTCACTCGATAGAGCCCAGATGGCGAAATTGGTAGACGCGCTAGTTTCAGGGACTAGTGTCAGCAATGATGTGCAGGTTCGAGTCCTGTTCTGGGCACATCCACCTGCCCAGGTGGTGAAATTGGTAGACACGCCAGCTTGAGGGGCTGGTGCTCGTAAGGGTGTGCAAGTTCGAGTCTTGTCCTGGGCACAAAAAAACCAGACTTATTTTTCAGGTCTGGTTTTTTTATTTACCTCGGTCTTCCTTTTAGCTATTGTGACGTCTTCCGTCTTCATTCTATAATTGAATCATATATTGCCTGAAGAATCGATCCTCTGACACTCAAATCGGATATAAGGTTGTTGTTCCTGGTGGGAAAAACCCTGTTAGAGAAGAAAACATATGAAATTTCTTTTTCCGGGTCAACCCAAACAAATGTGCCAGTATACCCTGAATGACCAAAACTTGATGGAGATGCATCTTTTGCCGGATATGCACTCTCTGGCGGTAATTGTGAATTATTTAACATTGGTTTGTCAAATCCCACACCTCTTCTGTTATCATTCGCGGGGAATTGAACGCTTGTATACTCCTTCAAAACATCATGGCCAATAAGTTGTTCTCCTCCATAATTACCCATTCTCCTGTAGAGCTCCATAAGCTTCATGAGATCATTTGAAGTTGCAAACAGCCCGGCATGTCCTGAGATGCCTCCAAGCATACCTGCCATTTCATCATGAACAGTTCCATGCAATTGCTGTTTGCGGAAAAGTGAATCATATTCTGTAGGAATAATTCTGCTTAAGGAGTACTTCCTGTAAGGATTAAATGTAAGATCATTGGCACCTATTTTCCTGTATATATTATCTGTAACAAATTCGACCCAGTTTTGCCCGGTAATATTTTCAATGATAGCAGGAGTTATAATGAAGGTAAGGTCTGAATAATTATATTTTTTTTCACCGAGCTTGCTCTTTTTGATCTCGGCGAACATCTTCTTCCTGTAATTCTTATATAGATACACGTTATTTGCAATCATAACCGGGTATTTGTTGCTGTATACCGGGCTACAGGTATGCCTTTTGTAACTGCCATCTTCCTTTGTTGTAAATCTGTAAAAGGGAATAAATGGAGTCAGCCCCGCCTGGTGGGTAAATATATCCCTCATAACAAGATCTCCCTTGTTGGATTTATTGAAATAGGGCAGATAACTGCCTAGAGTATTGTCGGGTGAGAATTTATCTTCAGTATCCAGTACCATGAATCCTGGAAGTGAAGAAGATACTTTGCTTACAGATGCAAGATCAAAAAGATCATCATCCCTTACAGGAGTTCTGTCATCATAGGTCTGGAATCCGTATGCCTTATGGAAGACAACAATCCCTTTTCGAGCTGCCATAACAACACATCCGGGAAATGCTTTTGCTTTAAGCGCAGCATTAACAATTGAGTCAATTTTATGATTTATGACAGATGAGGAGATTCCTGCACTCTCAGGAATTCCATACTGTAATCTGAGATTACCCGGAGTAATAATTCCAAATTCAGATTTCCATTTATTATTTATTGTAACAGGAAGGGCACCTTTTGCGCCAATACCTCCAAAAATGAGCTGACCCGAAAGCTCCTCTGCATCAATATTCTCCTGATAGGCCAGGATAAGCCCGTCTGCCCGCTCAAGAGAAGCAATTTTAGCTATCCCATATGGATTTCCAAACCAGGTCACAATTGTTTTCTGATTGACAACAAGCTGATCAATGAAACTTGTCATTTCGGTTGTTATTCCGAATCCTCTCTGAGGCCTCTGGTCAAGTCCGTAAACGCCAGCCATTACAATATCATATTCGACAAGCTTTTTCAGGAGGCTGCTAACCTCATCTTTATCAGAAGGATCTATATTATAATGGTCTGCCTTAAGATATTTGCCGATCTGAACCTGGTAAGGAGTTATTGCTTTCCGGTTAACTGCTACTGTTGCAATCCTTATTTTATCAAGATTTTTAAGCGGGAGAAGATTTTGATTATTATTCAGAACCGTAAGGGCGCTTGCATAGAGGTTTCGGATCAATGCTTTTGAAGCTGCAGGTGATAAGTCTTCATTAATATTCTCTGGGTTAATTATCCTTTTTTCAGATAGTCCTGCCCAGTATTTCAAAGCAATTATTTTACGGCACTTCAGCGATAGTTCTTCAGGTCTTATCTTTTTTGCATTTAAGTAATTTTTGATTTCATTTATTGCTGCCTCGACATTCAATACGAATTCAACTACGTCATTTCCTGCCAGAAGTGCCCTGGCATCAGCTTCCCCGGGTTTGAAATATTTTGTGACACCCTGCATGTTCATGGCATCTGTTATTACCAGTCCTTTAAATCCCAGTTGTTGCTTCAGCAGTTCCTTTATAATTACAGGTGAAAGAGTTGATGGTAGCCCGGATGTTGTATCAAGCGATGGAAGATTAATATGAGCTGTCATAATTGCACCAGCCCCCTCATTTATGAGCTTTTGGAAGGGGTATATTTCAATCTCCTCCAGCCGTGACCTGGGATGTGAAATTTTTGGAAGATCTTCATGCGAGTCAACATCCGTATCGCCATGCCCTGGAAAATGTTTGGCTGTTGCCAGTATGCCGTTATCCTGCATACCTTTCATATACATGATTGTTTTTGTGGCGACATTCTCTCTTTCTTCACCAAATGACCTGTAATTTATGACAGGATTTTCAGGATTATTATTAATATCCGCTACAGGAGCAAGGTTGACATGCATTCCAAGCCTTCTGAACTGTAAGGCTACTGCCTTGCCAAACTGATAAATAAGCGAATCGTTTTTGATTGCTCCGAGGGTCATCTGGTAGGGATACCTGTCCACATTGTTCAGCCTCATTCCAGTACCCCATTCAGCATCCATGGCAATAAGCAGAGGTACTTTAGATATTCTCTGATAATAATTTGTGAGTTCTGCCTGCTTGGCCGCAGTACCCTGGAAGAAGATAACTCCTCCTATACCATATTTTTTTATTATCTCGCTTGTTTCAAATTCATGGGCTATATCTTTGTCTGACCAGGCAGCTATCCAGATGCATTGAGCAATCTGTTCATCAAGTGAGAGTGTCTTCAAAACAGAATCCACCCAGGGATGATTAAGATATTTCAGAAACGGAGGGTCTTGTGTTTGTGCTTTGGCTTCAGGTACTAAAAACAAAGAAGCCAGCATTAATACAAGCAATAGCGGATTTTTCTTTTGAGTCATAATTAAGTGTTGTTTTTAAAATGATCAGGAACTAATGTCAAATGTAATTAAATTTTTTTCGTACTCGTTTAAGCATCCTGCTTCGTGGAAAATTCTTTCTGAAAAGAAAGAGAAAATGTCAGGCAGTATATAAGGGTTAGTATTTGTTAAATGGGTTTCTTCTTATTGATAAATTATTACATTTGCCAATACACATAAAACCATTTACCAATAATTAAATCCCTTTTATGCAACAAATCAACGAATTTTTAATAATGCTCGATGGTTACATTGGAGGTCACCCCTGGTTCGTTATCCTCCTTCTGGGAACAGGCATTTTCTTTACAATTTATCTTAAATTTCCTCAATTCAGATATTTCAGACATGCTGTTGATGTAGTGAAAGGTAAGTATGATCATCATCTTGATGTTGGCGATACTACACATTTTCAGGCATTGGCGACTGCTCTGTCAGGTACAGTTGGTACGGGAAATATTGCAGGAGTGGCACTGGCGATTCATCTCGGTGGACCTGCCGCACTTTTCTGGATGCTTGTTACTGCTGCTATAGGTATGTGTACAAAAATGGTTGAGGTTTCTATTTCACATAAGTACAGAGATGTACTCCCGGATGGATCAGTTTCAGGCGGACCAATGTATTACATGAAAAAGAGGCTAAATATTAAAACTAAAAGTGGAAAAGTGATAAAAACGGGAGTTGTTCTGGGCGCTTTTTTTGCTGCAGCTACTGTGCTTTCTTCTTTTGGAACAGGAAGCTTGCCTCAGATAAACAGCATTTCAAATTCAGTATTTGCAACATTCGGGATTAAGCATATTATTACCGGAGCAATATTATCATTGTTACTGGCTCTTATAATAATTGGTGGAATAAAAAGAATTGCCAAAGTAACTGAAAAACTTGTCCCGGGCATGGCTATTTTCTATTTCATTGGTGCCATATTTGTGATCCTCACTAATTATGAGAATATAATTCCATCATTCATTTCGCTCTTTTCAACGGTTTTTACCGGTTCCGCTGCCACTGGTGGATTTATGGGGGCATCTGTTGCTTTTGCAATCAACAGGGGTGTAAACAGGGGATTATTCTCCAACGAATCAGGCCAGGGATCAGCTCCTATTGCACATTCTGCTGCAAGAGCACCGGAGCCTGTATCGGAGGGAATGGTCGCGATCCTTGAGCCTTTTATTGATACAATAATTATTTGTACTCTAACAGGACTTGTTATTCTTTCTTCCGGAGTATGGACCGAAAAAATTGAGAACCAGTTCCAGAGTGCTGATATGGTATTCCTCGATCGCAGCTATGATGAGAATGTACCTTCAGATAAAAAACTAGTTGTAAATTTTGTAAGAAACAATGGTCCAATGCCATTATTTAATGGAAATCTTGAAATATCTGATGGTGAATTAATTACTCCGATAACATTGATATGTTCACGTTCGGTAGCTGAAGGTTTTAAATTTTATGATGGTAAGGATCTGTTTACAGGTCAGATAAATGTTACAAATGGTAAATGGCAACCTTCTTCTCCGTCTGTTAATGTAGTAGGGAAGTCGCTAATACACAGTGCTCAGCTTACGACAGAAGCTTTCCGCAGAAGCTTCCTGGGAGACTGGGGACAATATATTGTTTCCATCGGGCTTTTGCTATTTGCATTTTCCACAGCAATATCATGGTCTTACTATGGCGACAGGGCCCTTACATACCTTATTGGGCCGAAATATATAATATATTACAGGTTTGTTTATGTTGGAGCATTCTTTATTGCATCGTTTACTGATACAACAATAATCTGGTCTCTTTCCTATATTACTATCGCATTGATGACAGTTCCAAATCTGATTGGTCTCTGGATATTAAGAAAGGAAATAAAATCAACTATTGCTGAATATTGGGTCACTTTCGCAAGCACCCACCCTGAGGATAGAATGGCGAAGAAATATTTGCGTGATGGCAGACTTTAAAGGGTTATAACTATTAGTATTTCTTAAACCAGTTAGCCTTAAGTACTCACGTTAAATTATTAATTTTACCAGTTATATTGAAATTCACTTTATGGCAAAAAAATCAGCACGGTTAGTCTCATTAGATATTTTCAGGGGATTGACCATCGCATTTATGATTATAGTTAATACCCCTGGTAGCTGGGATTATGTTTATCCGCCTCTCAGGCATGCCAAATGGCATGGATGTACTCCAACCGATCTGGTTTTTCCTTTCTTCCTGTTTATCGTTGGAGTATCAACATTTTATTCGCTTAAGAAATATGGTAATGAATTCAATACAGGATCTGTAATAAGAATTGTCAGACGCATGATTCTGATCTTCATTGTCGGACTCTTCCTGGCAATATTCCCGAAATTCATACGGGACTATTCAACCCTGAGGATAATGGGTGTACTTCAAAGGATTGCCCTTGCCTATGGTTTTGGCGCCATCATATGCCTTACAGTAAAACGTGACTATTTATGGATTGTAGTTGCCATAATATTGTTGGGCTACTGGGGATTACTGGCTTTGTTCGGCGGGGCAGATCCCTATAGTCTTGAATCGAACCTGGCTGCAAAGGTTGACCTGGCCTTGCTTGGTACTAATCACATTTACAGGGGATTCGGAGTACCTTTTGAACCTGAAGGATTACTAAGCACAATACCGGCCATAGCAACAGTAATTATTGGATATTTCACCGGTGAAATGATCAGCAGAAGTACAAAAGGAGATAAGGCTGTTATAAGACTCATTCTGTTGGGAGTAGCCTCTGCCGGTCTTGGTTATCTGTGGGGATTATTTTTTCCAGTCAATAAGCCTCTCTGGACAAGTTCATATGTGCTTTATACTGCAGGACTAGCAATGATATTACTGGCTGTAATTTATCTGGTAGCTGACGTTCTTAAACTACAGAAATGGGGAACATTCTTTCTGGTTTTTGGAACGAATGCTATCTTTGCCTATTCACTCGCCGGAATATGGACCAGGATTATGCTTAACGTCAGGATCGAAGCAGGAGAGGAACAATTAAATCTTTATTCATGGATTTATCAGAAGATTTTTGCTCCACTCGCAGGGCCTATGATGGGAAGTTTCCTATTTGCTATATTTCAGGTATTAATTATATGGTCGATTGTGCTGATACTGTACAGAAAGAAAATATTTATTAAGTTATGATTACGCACGACGCAGGGCACAAGGCACGAGATACAAGATACTTTATCGTTGAACCTTGAACAATTTAGATAATAGTTAACAGTTACAAGAAGAAAGAAAATAAATGCAGATAATTGATATAGTATCAGACGGTTATAAGATGTTTTTCGGGGTTGAGGATATTCAGATAGTTGCTCTTCCCCAATCAGGTTCCGACAGGAAGTACTTCAGAATATATGATGGAAAGAAGAGTATCATTGGTGCCTATAATGCCAATCCTGAAGAAAATGCGGCTTTTACTGGATTTACAGCCCATTTTCTGTCTAAAGGATTACCTGTGCCTGAAATATATGGAATAATGTCTGACCAGTTTATCTACTTCCTCAGGGATCTGGGTGATAATAATTTATATACATGGCTTCAGACCAACGGATTTAAATCAGAAGCAGAAGAACTGTACAGGAAAGTACTGGATACACTGATCAGCTTTCAGATGGAGGGTATTAAAGGACTTGATCTTGAATTATGCTACCCTCACAAGAGTTTTGACAGGCAGTCGATGATGTGGGACATGAATTATTTCAAATACATGCTTCTCAAACTTCTTGCTGCACCATTCAATGAACGGAGGCTTGAAAACGATTTCGATAAAATGTCCGACTTCCTTCTTGAAACAGGTCAGGATTATTTTCTTTACCGCGACTTCCAGTCAGCGAATGTGATGGTTGTTGACGGAGAACCATGGTTCATTGATTACCAGGGAGGAAGAAAAGGAGCTCCGCAATATGATGTTGCTTCACTGTTGTATGATGCCAAGGCACATGTACCGGCAGAATCAAGAAAGAGGCTTCTAGACTATTACGTTGAGAATTTCTGCTTGATCTCAGGTGAAAACAAAGATGAATTCAGAGGATATTATGCAGGATTCAGCATGATCAGACTTATGCAGGCACTAGGAGCTTTCGGTTTCAGAGGTTTATATGAAAAGAAACCAACTTTTACAGGTAGTATTGTTCCTGCAATTGAACTTCTTACAAGTATTATTGACTCGGGTAGCCTGCCGATCGATCTTCCGGAATTGTTTACAGCAGTCAGAAACGTTCCTTCAACTGGATTGTATAAAAACCTGAAGGAGGACAATATAATCGCATAACCGTATGACCAGAAGACCTTAAGACCAGAAGACAATGAAAGCAATGATCTTCGCTGCCGGTATGGGCAAACGACTAGGTAAGATAACTGAAACAATTCCAAAGGCTCTTGTTGATGTTAATGGAAAAACTCTGCTTCATCGTGCCGTTGAACGTTGCTCCTCATACGGATTTGATGATATAATCATTAATGTTCACCATTTTGCAGATATGGTGGAGGCTGAGATAAGGAAGCTTAACCGGATGGGATTCAGAATCTCTGTATCAAATGAACGTGATATGCTTCTCGAGAACGGAGGAGGTCTGTATAAGGCAAAGTGGTTTTTCGATGACAATCCATTTCTGCTTTATAATGTTGATATTGTTTCTGATCTTGATCTGAAGTCTCTATATAATCTGCACCTTGAGAAAAAAGGACTTGCAACCCTCGCAGTAAGACACAGGCCAGGTAAAAGATTTATCCTGATTGATGAGGAAACTCGTCTGAGGGGATGGAGAAATGCAGAAACAGGAGAAGAGATACTGTCAGGAGTCAAATCATCAGGCAGATTGCATCAGATTGCTTTTTCGAGTATGCATATTGTTGAACCTGAGATCTTCGGGTATATGAAAGAGGGCATATATTCAATAATTGACCTTTACCTTGAACTTGCTGATGCACATTCTATCTTTACCCTTAAGCACGATGAAGGATACTGGGTGGATGTAGGAACTCCTGAGAGTCTTGAACGTGTAAGGCAGATTCTTACTGACTGAAATAAGTCACTTAATACACTGACTTCTGTTCGTTTTATTGGGGTCAGAGTCACCAATCTGGCTCCTGATGCCTGAATCACATGTTACACCTTCCAGAAGGTTCTTGTAAAAATAGCCATTATAGTTATCATTTCCACTCTTCCCACGATCATCAGCAAGCTTAGAATTAGTTTGGTAATTTCATGCATATGCGAATAATTGTGCAGGGGACCTACAGTTCCCAGTCCAGGACCTACATTGCCGAGTGATGCAGCAACAGCGCTTGCGGAGGTTAATACGTCCGGACCTGTTAGTACCACTATAAGAGTACCAGCCATGAATATAAAGAGGTAAAGGATTAGAAATGAAAGGATTGAAAAATTGATCTTTTCAGTCATTACTTTGCCATTGAATCTGATATTGGCAAGAGCATTAGGGTGGTTTATTTTAACAAAAACACTTTTTATATTCTTGAGCACAATCAGATGTCTTCCCATCTTTATATTACCTGTGGTTGAACCGGTACTTGCACCTGTAAACAACATCAGGAAGACCAGCATAAGCGCCGGCCCCGGCCACTTAATATAGTCTGTTGATGCGTAACCTGTTGTGGTAATTAATGAGATCACATTAAAAAAACCATGCCTGATTGAATGTTCAAGCGGAGCAGTTGATTCAGCAAGAAGAATTGAGGTAACCAATCCTCCTATAACCACAACTGTCCCGATATAGAACCAGAACTCTTCATTCTGAATGATCTTCCTGAAATTAAGCTTGATCAGGTAGTAATAGACAACCATACTAACACCGGCAAGGAACATAAAGATCATTACTATATACTGACTATAAGCTGAAAAAGCGGACATTCCAATATTCCTGGTTGAGAATCCGCCTGTCGCAACAGTTCCGAATGAGTGGCAGATGCTTTCGAATAAGCTCATCTCTCCAAGATTCAGCAGAATAATCTGAGCAATAGTAAGTCCCAGATATATGAACATAATCCTGTATCCGATCGATTTTGTTTTTGGATGTATCTTTTCTTTCAGGGATGATTCAAGACTGAAGAGCTGATAACCTGTAACTTTAAGCGATGGTAATATAATTATTATCAAAACAATGAAACCTAATCCTCCCAGCCAGTGAGTGAGGCTTCTCCAGAAATGGATAGAATAGGGAAGGACCTCTACATCACTAAAAATAGTTGCTCCGGTTGTTGTGAATCCCGAACTGGATTCAAAAAATGCATCTATGAAAGATGGTATTGTCCCGCTAAGAATATATGGAAGAGATCCAAATGCAAGGAATAAAATCCACGAGAGTGCAACAACAAGGTATCCATCCCTGTTGCTGAATTTTTTATACTCAGCATCGCTGGTTATAAACCTGAATAATGCCGCAAAAAGGAAGGAGAATATAGCAGACCATATGAAAGGTTCAGGAGGTTCATGGTATATCAGTGCTACCGGGATGCATGAAAGGACAGAAACTGTTTCAATCAACAGTATTGTACTTAAGATCCTCAGAATCAGCAACGGATTTATCAGTTTCATAGAGATCTTCAGGAGAATTAAGGATACAAATATAATCAGAATTAGTTACCTGTTTCTGCCAGTTAAGTAAGAGATATTCTTTTGTCTGGCTGAGGAATATCATTGAATGGTCATTTATAAGTTTTATATTTGAAGCAGAATCGTAATTTCTTTAAACATCCTATTGTCACATATGAGTGAAAAAAAATAAAAATATGGGAAAAGTATTAGTAATAGGAGCCGGTGGTGTAGGAACTGTCGTTGTTCATAAAATGGCTGCCCTTCCTGATGTTTTCAGCGAAATAATGCTTGCGAGCCGTACTAAATCAAAATGTGATGCAATTGCAGCAAAAATTGGCGGAAACAGAGTTCAGACGGCTCAGGTTGACGCAGATGATGTAACCCAACTGGTTAAACTAATTAAATCTTTTAATCCGGAAATTGTTGTAAATGTGGCCTTGCCATACCAGGATCTTCATATAATGGATGCCTGCCTTGAGACGGGAGTGGCATATCTCGATACCGCCAATTATGAACCTCTTGAGGAAGCCAGATTTGAATATAGCTGGCAATGGGCATATCAGGACAGATTTAAAAATGCCGGACTTACAGCGATACTGGGCTGCGGATTCGATCCGGGAGTAACCTCAATTTTTACAGCCTATGCTGCGAAACATCATTTTGATGAACTGCATTATCTGGATATAGTTGACTGTAATGCAGGTGATCACGGGAAACCATTTGCAACCAATTTTAATCCGGAGATAAATATCAGGGAGGTTACACAGAAAGGCAAATACTGGGAAAATGGTCAGTGGGTATTCACAAGGCCTCATGAAATACATAAACCGATTAACTATCCTCACATAGGACCTAAGGAATCTTATGTAATATACCATGAAGAGCTTGAGTCGCTTGTAAAGAATTTTCCCACTCTCAAAAGAGCCAGATTCTGGATGACATTCGGGCAGGAGTATCTTACCCATCTTCGTGTTATTCAGAATATAGGGATGGCAGGTATTGAACCTATCATGTTCGAAGGAAGGCAAATAATTCCATTACAGTTCCTTAAGGCTGTTCTTCCTGATCCGGGTGAACTTGGCGAAAACTATAAAGGACAGACATCAATAGGTTGCAGGATCAAAGGGCTTAAGGATGGAAAAGAGAAAACATATTATGTTTACAATAATTGCAGCCATGAGACAGCATATGCTGAAACAGGAACTCAGGGAGTAAGTTATACAACTGGAGTGCCTGCAACTATTGGGGCAATGATGTATCTTAAAGGTATCTGGAAGAAACACGGGGTATTCAACGTTGAAGAATTTGATCCCGATCCTTTCATGGCGGAATTGAATAAGCTCGGTCTTCCATGGGTGGAACTGCATGATGTGGATCTCGAGATGTAGGTCTTCCTGGTTATTGATTTGGAAATATGATAAATTATTCAAAGATACCTTCTCCCTGTTATGTGATAGACGAGGAGAGATTTCGCAATAACCTTGCATTGATAAAAAATGTCTCTGATAGATCAGGGGCAGAGATAATTCTTGCCTTCAAGGGATTTGCAATGTGGGGTGTGTTTCCAATTCTGAGAGAATATGTTTCAGGAGCTGCTGCCAGCTCAGCTGATGAGGCAAGGCTTTGCTTTGATGAGATCGGGGTATCTGCACATACATATTCACCTGTATTTAAGGAAAAAGATTTCGATAAAGTGTTGAAATTCAGTTCGCATGTAACTTTTAATTCAATCAAACAGTATAATAATTTTTCGAATATTCTACAGAAAGATTCGAAAAAAATTTCTGCAGGGCTGAGAATTAATCCTGAATACTCAGAGGTAAGCCATGGTATCTATAATCCATGCAGCCCGGGTTCAAGACTCGGTGTTACTGCTGAGGCAATTGGTGATAATTTGCCTGAAGGGATTGAAGGCTTTCATTTTCATGTTCTTTTCGAATCTGATTCCTATGCTCTTGAGAAAGTTCTTGATATTGTTGAAAATAAGTTTGGAAAATATTTCAACAAGATAAAATGGATTAACATGGGAGGGGGGCATCTTATAACACGAAAAAACTACGACACTGATCATCTCATAAGGATATTGAAGAGTTTCAGGGAGAGGACGGGACTTCATATCATTCTTGAACCCGGGAGTGCATTTGCATGGGAAACCGGTGAATTAGTTGCTGTTGTTGAAGATATTGTTGAAAATCAGAATATTAAGACGGCCATTCTCGACGTTTCCTTTACTGCTCACATGCCTGACTGCTTGGAAATGCCTTATAAACCTAAAATTATCGGAGCTTCAGATCCGGTTGAGGGAAAACCTACTTACCGCCTGGGAGGAAATTCATGTCTCTCAGGTGATGTAATGGGAGACTGGTCGTTCGACAGTGAACTGAAACCCGGCGACAGGATTGTATTCCTTGATATGATACATTATACAATGGTAAAAACCACAACATTTAACGGAGTACATCATCCCTCCATTGGCATCTGGACCAGGGAAAATATTTTTAAACTTATTCGTGAATTTGGTTATAAAGATTACAGGAATCGCCTCTCCTGATCTTCCAGTCTCCCAGTCACCTCCTGTTGATAGTAATATCCGTGACAAGCATCTTGTCAGAGAGAACTACTGCATTTACAATCTTCTCTGCTACAAGTGCCGGATCCATAAATGCGGATAAGTCCCGTGACTGACCTGGCATATTCCAGAAATCTGTCCTCATTCCGCCAGGATAAACAGCTATAATATTTCTTTTTAAACCTTTAAGCTCAACACGGAGTGCCTCAGTAAATCCCCTTGCACCCCATTTTGCTGCACAATAGATAGTCTCTTCAGCTCTTCCAATAAGCGCGGAAGTTGACATAATATTGACAATGGTTAGCTCTTCCTCCAGAGGAGTCATTCTTAGAATTTCAGATGTAAGGAGAATCATACCCTTGAGGTTTGCTTCGAAAACCCTGTCCACCATTGCAGATGTCAGGGAATATGATTTTACAAACAGGCCCATTCCTGCATTGTTGAAAAGAAATTCAACCAGCATCTGGTTCCTCACAAGGTAGTCACCTAATTTTTTAATGTCGCACTCATTTCCAATGTTGCACATCATTGCTTCAGGTACAACTCCGGATGCACTTTTTTTCAGTTTTTCACATGCTCTCTGAAGTTTGTCATTAGTTCGGCCCAGGATAATAACTTTTTTACCCTCTTTTACAAGCAATGAAGCAATTTCAAAACCAAGACCACTGGCTCCTCCGCTTATTATTGAGACTTTATTCATACCTTTTTATTGAGTATTGGAATTATCTATAAAATTGCATTGATTTTCAAGCTATCTACTATTTATTATTCATGATTGCCGATATTCATATTATTTTTCTTCAAATATATCTATAATTAGTCATAGTAATAACCTGCATGTTAATAATGGAGTTGAGGTTTAATTATTTTGCAAAGCATTGATGTTTTAATACTTTTGCATCTCAAAATTCAGGTATGTTTAAAAGTGGTTTTAAAACCAGGGCTCACCTTTCGCTTCTGATTGCCAATATCATTTATGGTATGAATTACTCGATCGCAAAAGCCATTATGCCTGAACAGATCAAACCACTTGCCCTTGTAGCTATCAGAAGCATCAGTGCTGTTTCACTCTTCTGGTTTACCAGCCTTTTCCTGCCCAGGGAAAAGGTGAGCAGGCAGGATATCTTCTTTCTTGCTTTCTGTTCTCTTTTCGGGGTAGTAACTAATCAGGTTTTGTTTCTTGTTGGCCTGAATTATACATCCCCGGTTAACTCTTCAATTATCGTATCTACAAACCCGATATTTGCCTTTATTCTTGCTGCACTTATTCTAAAAGAGAATATTACCTTTCTCAAAGGAATAGGTCTTTCAATAGGATTGACCGGTGTACTTATCCTGATACTTGAAAATGGGACTCCGGATGTAAGCAGCAGGACTTTTGTGGGAGATATTCTGACTCTTGTGAACACAATAAGCTGGGCATTTTATACAGTGATTATTAAAAGAATGCTTGAGAAATATCATCCGGTAAATGTGATGAAATGGACCTTTTTCTTCGGGATGTTTATCAATATCTCACTTGGTTTTCCCAGCCTCCGGGCCACCGACTGGTCAGCAATTACATTTAATGGATGGCTTGGAATAGGATTTGTCCTGTTTTTTGCCACTTATCTTGGCTACCTGCTCATAGCATTCGGACTCAGGCGTTTGAGCCCTACTATTGTAAGTACCTATACATACCTCAATCCGGTTATTGCTGCCTATCTTGCTACTATTTTAGGGCAGGACAGAATTGATATTCATATGATATTATCTGCAGTGCTTATTTTTACAGGCGTCTTTGTTGTCAGCTGGCAGAACAAGCCAAATCAGATTAAGCCTTTGCCGGAAAAATAAGACTTACTGCAAGGAACCCGTAGAAAAGAGAGCTGCTGAAATCAGGATTCTTGTCCCGTCACACTAAAATGCCGTCAGACATCACCGGGCAATTACTCCTGAACCCAAAACTTCATCACCTTCATACCATGCAGCAAACTGTCCTGGTGCAACACCTCTCTGAAGTTGATCGAAGATAATATGCAGTCCCTCTTTTCTCATATAAAGACGAGCCTTCTGCAGGGGCTGGCGATATCTTATTCTTACAAGTAAATCGCAGCTTTCACCATCTTTAATTTCCTTGTCCCTGCGAATCCAGTGAACCTCATCCCTGTTTATAGTAAGTCCTTTCCGGTTCAGACCCGGATGGGAATGCCCCTCACCAACATAAACAATATTATTCTCCACATCGATGGCAATAACAAACAAGGGTTCGGTATAACCGCCTATATTCATTCCCTTGCGTTGACCTATTGTATAATAGTGAGCCCCGTTGTGGTTACCTATTTTCCTTCCACTATCCGGCCTGTATCTAAAAGGTTCAGACATTTTTTTCAGCCAGTCATTTGAAATTTCTTCTGATGGATACCCGTCTTCAATTGAAGGATAAGCCGACCTGTCGGTAATTTCAATTATGTCACCATTTTTTTGTGCCAGCTTTTGCTGGAGGAATGTAGGCAGATGTACTTTTCCAACGAAACAGATACCCTGGGAATCCTTACGCTGTGCAGTTGCCAGCCCAAGATTGTCTGCAATTTTCCTGACTTCCGGTTTGACCAGGTCGCCGACAGGAAAAAGAGCTGTGGCAAGCTGCTCCTGGCTTAACTGACACAAGAAATAGCTCTGGTCCTTGTTTTCATCTTTCCCTGCAAGAAGCCGGTGTATAAGTGTATTTCTGACACTAATTGTATCTTTTCTGCAGTAATGACCTGTGGCCACATAGTCTCCGCCAAGCTTTCTTGCCTCATCGGCAAAAGAATCAAATTTTATCTCTCTGTTACAAAGAACATCGGGGTTAGGTGTACGGCCTTTCTCATATTCTGCAAACATGTAATCAACAACTCGCTGTCTGTATGGGCCGCTCAGATCAACCATATGAAACGGTATTTTCAGCTTTTTTGCCACCATTTCTGCAAACATCATATCATCCTCCCAGTGGCAATCACTCTGCAGGAGTCCTGTAGTATCATGCCAGTTCCTCATAAATAGTCCGGTCACATCATAGCCCTGTTCTTTGAGAATCCAGGCAGCAACACTTGAATCAACGCCTCCCGATAATCCTATGACAACCCTCTTTTTCACGGTGCAAAGATAAAAAACATTACCTTTATATCACCATGGGTAAAGGTACTCTCACGATATACAACGCATCAGCCGGATCGGGTAAAACATACACACTTGCAGCTGTTTACCTTGCTCATGTTTTCAAGTCACGTTATAATTACAGAAGAATCCTGGCAGTAACTTTTACCAACAAAGCCACTGCGGAAATGAAGTTGAGGATACTTGAAAACCTTCACCGGCTTGGAACGGGGCAGAAGTCTGATTACCTGGATCAGCTTATCATATCCACAGGCAGATCAGAAGAATGGATAAGAGAAGAAGCTGGGGAGATTTTGAACTCCATTCTTCATGACTACTCCAGGTTTTCAGTTTCAACTATAGATAGTTTTTTTCAAAAAATATTAAGAGCCTTTGCGAGGGAGGCAGGTCTGCATTCAGGATTTAATATCGAGATGGACCACAGCCTGATTCTTTCTTCAGCAGTCGATGAAATGATTAAATCCGCCGGGGAGGATCCTCAGCTTAAATTATGGCTCACAAAGTTTGCCCTGTCAAATATTGAGGAGGAAAAAAGCTGGAACCTTAGAGATAGTATACTTTCCCTTTCGGAGGAGCTGTTCAAAGAAAAATTCAAAGTTCTTTCTGAATCTGAGCGTGCTCTTATTGGTAATAAGGAATTTCTTCTTGAATACATAAAAGAACTCAGATCAATTAATTTTTCATTTGAGAATTCTCTGCGGAAATTCGGTAAACAGGCTGATGTCATTTTCTCTGAACACAATCTTGATGATTCAATGTTTTATCAGAAGGGAAAAGGAATACCTGGTTTTATACGTTCACTATTGTCAGGTTCCGTTAAAGAACCGAACAGTTATGTGCTTGAAATCACCGGTGAGAATCCTAAATGGTCAACGGGTGAGCCACATCTTTCTCTCCGGAATACAATAGATGCAGGACTGGGCCAGACATTGCTGGAAGCATTGAAATATTATTATCAGCATATTATTGAATACAAAACCTCGGAGGCAATTCTTCTGAACATATATTCCCTGGGAATTCTTTCTGATGTTCTGAAGAATATTCATGAGATTACATCTTCAGAAAACAGTTTCCTTCTGTCTGATGCCGGAGAGGTACTGAGACTAATCACTGCAGGTGACCAGGCATCATTCATTTATGAGAAGGCTGGTAACAGGTATGATAATTTTATGATAGATGAGTTCCAGGATACCTCAGTTATTCAGTGGAATAATTTTCAGCCTCTTATTGATAACAGCATGGCTGAAGGTTCAGACAACCTGGTGGTAGGAGATGTAAAGCAGTCAATATACAGATGGCGGAACAGCGACTGGAGAATACTGGGTACAGTGTTAAACAATATGGTAGATCATGAGAGGATCATCAGCAAGCCTCTGACTACTAACTGGAGAAGTTCTCCGGAAATAATCAGGTTCAATAACACACTCTTCTCCGTTATTCCTGAACAGATTGATGAGATGCTGTCAGACGGAAAATATCCGGTCAGTTTTAAAAGACTCTATTCTGAAGCTGTACAGAAAGATGCAGGAAAGCGCCAGGGTGGTTATATACGATTAGAATTTATTGAGAACACAAAAGAAAATGCATGGAAGGCATCTGTACTTGAGAAACTGCCTGAAATAATTGTTTCTGTCCTTGAAAAAGGCTATAAACCATCTGATATTGGTATCATAGTAAGGGATGGGAGAGAAGGTTCAATGGTTCTTAAAACTCTTATCGATTATAACAATCTGCCGGCAATTGAACGTCCTTCTGAAGAATTCAGGGCAGTATCGAATGACTCATTGCTGCTGGGGAATGCACCGGTATTGAATTTTATCATAGCGGTTCTTAAGGTAATAAACGATCCTTCCGATATGATTTCAAGAGCGCTTATGCTCAGGTTTTATCTCTTGTCAGAAGGTGATGCCAGAGCAGACTCTGTTAATTTGATCAGTTCAGAGCTTATTGAGGAGTCATCAAGGTATTTTCCTGAAGGATTCAAAGAGTTTTTGGAGCTCTTAAGGCATCTGCCATTATTTGAAGCCACTGAAAGAATAATAAGTTTCTTCAAACTTGGTGCTGTTTCATGGAATGTGCCATATCTGCATACTTTTCAGGATCATGTGCTAAATTACTCAGGTACCCGGACTACAGACTCTGCTTCATTTCTTGAATGGTGGGAAACAACCGGAAGTAATAAATCCGTGGTTCTTCCTGATAATCAGGATGCTGTAAGAATTCTGACCATCCATAAATCAAAGGGGCTGGAATTCAGGATAGTAATACTTCCTTTCATATCATGGAACCTCGATCATCTTCCTGCAAAACCTCCGGTCCTATGGGTGAAGCCTTCAACCGAGCCATTTAATAAACTGGGAATAGTCCCTGTCAGATATAGCAGGGAGTTATTAAATACCATCTTTTCTGATGACTATACTGATGAAAGATACTCAGTCTTCATTGATAATATAAATCTCCTGTATGTAGCTTTTACAAGGGCTAAAGAGGCATTGTACGGATTCAGTGTAGATAATCCGCGTGGTGAAAATACTATAGCCTCTGTCCTAAAGAATGCCCTTATTGCAGGAAAATTAACTGATAATTTCAGTGATACTGACCTTGCATGTTATTTTAACACAGAGACAAGAATTTTTGAAATGGGAGAAATTACTGTCACAGGAAGTGAGCCGGTTAAATTTAAGGGCAGGCAGTATAATAGTTATCATGTAAGCAGGGAAACAGATTCACTCCGGCTGAAACTTCACGGGGAATACTATTTTCATCAGAGGGATGGAGGATTCATGGACAGGATCAACTATGGAAAGCTTATGCATGAGGTTTTTGAAGGTATTGATACTGCTGATGATATAAAACCTTCGGTAAGAAAACTTGTGCTGGAAGGAAAGATAACGGAAGAAGAATCATCTTCCATTGAGCAGAAAATAAATTCACTTATTTCATCTCCTGGTATAAAAGAATGGTTCAGCCATGAAAATAAAGTGCTTAAAGAAGCCGGGATACTATTACCATCAGGTTCTCAGCGAAGACCTGACAGAATTATTTTCCGGGATGGAAAGACCATAATTGTGGATTTTAAATTTGGAGAGCCTGCTAATCAATATCTTAGACAGTTAGATTACTACAGGAAGCTCCTTTCTGAAATGGGATTTAAAGATATTGAAGCATTTATCTGGTATGTTGATAATAACCTTGTAGTTCCGGCCTGAATGGTAGATCATAAAAGAATATATCAGTGGGGTCATGAGCGAAGGTTCAATGCTTATTCCAACTATTTCCGGTCGCTTTATGGTGCCAGGGTTCAGAAAGTTTCGATCGATGCAGGGTTTACATGTCCAAACCGCGACGGGACAAAAGGTACAGGAGGATGCACATATTGCAATAATGATGCTTTTAATCCGTCATACTGTATTCCTGAGAAATCAGTGACCACTCAAATAGAGGAAGGTATTCAGTTTCATAAATGGAGATATAGTGAGGCTGTTTCGTACCTTGCTTATTTTCAGGCCTTTTCAAACACCTATGCTCCGGTCGAAAAGTTGCGAAAATTATATAGTGAGGCTCTTGGATACCCCGGGGTTATAGGTTTGGTCATAGGTACTCGTCCTGATTGCATAAATGATGAAAAGCTTGCTTATTTGAGTGAGCTTTCTGAAAAATTCTATGTAGCGGTGGAATACGGTATTGAGTCGTGTTACAATAAAACTCTTACCAGGATCAACAGGGGACACTCATTTGAGGAAGCAGTGGAGGCTGTTGAAAAGACGGCAGCAATGGGGATCAGGACCGGAGCTCATTTTATTTTTGGATTACCGGGAGAATCCCGTCAGGAGATGATTGACCAGGCGGAAATAATTTCAGATCTGCCATTACATACTGTTAAATTTCACCAGCTTCAGATCATAAAGGGAACCGGAATGGAAATGGAGTTTAAAGATAATCCAAGTGACTTTGAGCTATTTACATGGGATGAATACCTTATGTTTTTCATTCAGTTTCTTGAACGGCTGACCCCACGAATAGTTGTTGAAAGATTTACGGGCGAGGCACCTCCAAGGTTTCTGACAGGAGAAGGGTGGGGTAAGAAACGTACTGATCAGATTGTCAGCCTTATAGAAAATAAAATGGAAGTGTTGGACACATGGCAGGGAAGATTGTATAAAAGTTAATACCTGCCAAATTCCATCAGAGTATCCCACATAGCCCAGAAATTTTCAGCAGGCACATCTTCCTGTACGTTATGGACGGGAGTATATACAAATCCTCCTCCCGGAGCCATAATGTCAATAATCCTTTTAACTTCATCCTTCACTTCAGAAACGCTGCCGCTTTTGAGTGTGGACTGGGTATTTATTCCTCCTCCCCAGAATACCAGATCCTTACCGAAATCTCTCTTCAGAGCTTTAATATCCATGTTTGCAGCTGTGAATTGAACAGGATTATAAATATCAAGACCAGCCTCAATAAGATCAGGAAGTAACTCTCTTACTGAACCGCAGGTGTGCATAAAGATCTTCACATGCGGCAGTTTGTTTTTTATATGTGCCCATAAGGACCCAAACCTTGGAATAACAGCCGTTCTCAGGTATTCTGGCTCAATCAACGTAGAGGTTTGTGTACCAAGATCATCACATTCGGATATTACATCAACTTCGCCATCCAGATCATTTTTAATCAACCAGTCAGTAACAAGGTCCCAGTAGCTGAACTTGTACTCCAGTACGATATCAAATAGTTTTTCTACTCCAGCTTTATCAGTAATGGTGTCAATAAACCAGTTCTGATATCCTCTTATACGTAATGATGTTTCTGTAAGTCCCGCACAGTTTCTGTCAGCAATTACTCCGTAACCCTTAATAGATTTTACCTGCTCTTCCAGATCACTTAATATTATCTCTTTATGATAATTTATGGAAGGGATCTTATAGTTTTTGAGCCCTTCCTCTATTGAAGGATATGACTCAAGTGGAAACGAACACTGATTGAAATAGAAATCGGTGTTCTCATTCATCTTCCATTCGCAGCCCCATACATCTGTAAGAGATAACTTTTCATCAATTCTGGAAACAATCTTTTCAAAATCGGGGATCCTTCGCGCACCGATCCTTCTTGTATCAGACCTGAGCTCATTAAGTGTTGATTCAACAGGCGTTACTATCTGCTGGATCGGATCAATCTCTTTTATTTCATATTCTTGTGATATTCCCCTTAATTTCATTGCCCTTATAAAGGCCTTCTTGCTTATGCCTGTTACAGTTGTCCCTGCAAGATCGTATGGTACCCTGTCAGGCTCTGTATGATTCAGAGCGAGCTTAATTCTTTTCTTACTGTTCATCTTAATCAGATTTTACCAGGGTGTTGTTCTTCCCAGCTTGTCTTATCCTGAAGAAATGGCGCCAATATCAAGTCCGTCTATACGCTCTTACACATTTTCAGGAACCACAAAAGGCTTTCTGTACTCCTTTGTGAGCATTGCATCTGCCTCAGTATCATTTATGAATTTCATTTTTACAGGATCAAAATCAAGGGTTCTTCCCAGCCTGTAGGAGATATTTGCAAGATGTATGAGTGCACATGAATAAAAGCCTTCCCTTATGTCTCCCATGGCAAGTTTCTGGTCATTTGCCCTGATTGCTTCCACGAAATCTTCGTAATGGTCACCCAGCCCGCTGCCTTTTTCTCCTGCAACCCTGTCCTTACCCATATATGTTTCCCACTCATTGACATTCTTTGTCATGAATCCTTTTGAACCGTAAAAGAGATTGCCTACCGTATTGTCAGCGCTTACCATGTAAGTATTTCCGTCTGCCGGATTCTCACTTTTTATTGCTTCACGGTTTGTTATCCAGTGGCGTACTTCGAATTGCAGGATTTTCTTTTTATCACCTTCACCCTCGGGATTTGGAAATTCAAATACTGCCATGAGTACATTGGGTGTCTGCTGATCATCATCAAACATTACATGTCCGCCAATTGCGCTTATCCTTGTAGGAAGTGTAACTCCGAGTCCCCATCTTGCAATGTCCATTTCATGAACACCCTGATTCCCCATATCACCATTTCCAAAATCCCAGTTCCAGTGCCAGTTATAGTGGAACCTGTTTTTTGTGAACGGACGTTTTGGTGCCGGACCAAGCCAAAGATCATAATCAACTCCATCAGGAACAGGTTCTTCATAAGTTTTTCCTATTGTGTCTCTCCACTTATAGCACAGACCTTTCGCCATATACACCTCGCCAAGTTTCCCGCTATGAAGATATTCTGCCATGCTCCTGGCGCAAGGATTGGTCCGTTGCTCGGCACCGTCCTGGACAATAAGCTTGTATTTTTCTGCAGCTTCAACCAGTTTCCTTCCTTCAAAGAAATTATAACAGCATGGTTTCTCTACTGAAACGTGTTTACCAGCCTGTAGTGCCCATATTGAAGCAAGCGCATGCCAGTGGTTTGGGGTGGCAATCGATACTGCATCTATATCCTTGTTTTCAAGCAGTTTTCTAATATCACTGTATTTCTTTGGTTCAGGCAGTCCCTTATCAGTGAAATGATTCCTGATCCTTTCATCAAAAAGATTACTGTCAGGATCGCAAAGAGCAACCACCCTCGCATTTTTATGAGCAGAGTATCCTGCTATATGCGATTGTCCCATGCTTCTGATACCTATTACTGCAATATTAACCCTCTCATTGGCCCCTTTCCATCCGTTCTCTGTAAGGATCATAGGGGAGATGCTGATACTGGCAGCACCGGTTACGGCTGTTCTTGTAAAATCTCGTCTGTTCATGGTTTTATAATGGTTAATGGTTAATGGTTAATGGTTAATGGTTAATGGTTAATGGTTAATGGTTAATGGTTAATGGTTAATGGTTAATGGTTAATGGTTAATGGTTAATGGTTAATGGGTAATGGGTAATTTAAAATTATTCAGCTCTTGATACTATTATATGCAAACGATCACCCGCCTTTAGTCTGATTGGAAAACCTTCCTTAAGTGCATTCCCCTGGAGCTCATATTCTTTTCGACTATTTTCTTTTTTTATTCGAAATTTATTTCCGTTTTCAATTGTAAAATATTCAGGAAATTGATTAATCCTGGGCCAGTCGAGGGGAAGATTCATAAACTCCTTATGTCTTTTTCTATCGAACATTAACTTTCCTTCCCAATCCTTTTTTGAAAATAAGGAAATATAAAGCGTACTGTCTTTCTGGACGGCACCTAACTCCAGTTCATTATTCCAGGGCACCAGGTATGTACCCTGGGTTTTCCAAAGACAATACATAATAGTAGTTCTGGCGAAATTGCCATCACCGTGCCATCCTTCAATAATTCCTGAATTCTGTTGCTTGTTCCACATTACCAATATTTCACTGTCAAGCCATTCTTCGGTGCTTTCCAGAGGTTCTCTTGCATACAGGTTCAGCGCACCTTCGATAGCATCGGCATATCCATCGGAGCTTGTTCCCTCCCATGCATAATTCCTGTATTTTGAATTAAGTATTGAGTTGGCTTTTAGTACCGGCGACCTGTATTTTTCTTCATTATCAATAAGATAGACTGTGTAAAACCCGTTTAGGGTATATCCGAAATTATCAGCTATTCCTTCATCCACCGGTTCTCCTCTGACAGGATCTATTGAATTATAAAAGAGGCCATCTTCATTCCTGCCCACTTCCAGAATCCTGTCAAGCATTTCATGAACAGGTTTTCTGTATTCCTCTCTTTTTTGAGGATCAGCAAATGAGACAGTAGCATAGAGCTCGCAAAGTCCTGATACAATTTCGCAGCCATGGTCCCTGAGTCGCAGAACCCTGAAGTTTTTTGTCGGATGATTATTTCCAAGGAGATAGTAATCACCCAGTCTTATGGCATACTCTAGATATTTATTGTCGCCTGTGATCCAGTATACCCTTGAAAGAGACTGGAGCATATCTCCGTTTACTTCAGGGTCTATAGAAATTATTTTTCCGCCCGGGGTTTCAAATTCAGCATGTTTCCATACCTCATCAATAATGGTGATCATTCTTTCAGACCATTGGCTTGGGCCGAGCCACTCAGTCAAAGGTATTAGCCCGTCTTTAATATATTCTGCCGAACCGAAAATTATATCTGACATAATAACATCATTATTAGCAAAGTCACCTTTTGAGAATGAATAAGTGTCAGGTAATGAGCCTATTCTTGATGTAAGCCTGATTTCTGTATTAAGCATATCAGTCATTATACCCTTAAAAAGGTTTTTGTCAAGAAGAGCAGTAGTAAGTACCATAAATGGATAATTATCAGCTGCACAGTCTTTTGCATTCCATATATCGCGACTGATGCTGTCATTAATATTACGTGGTATAAGTCCTGTCTGTTTATCGGCAAGTGTAAGCCAGCCATTGGTGAATTTCAGGCATCGGTCAAATCCTTCATTTACCAGCTTCCCGTTAATTTCTGCCTGTTTGAATTCAGGCTTTGAACCATTCCTGTTTCCAGAACATCCGGTAACAATAATAAGAATAAATATAAAAACAGATTCTCTTAAGCCTCTCATTATTTGAACTCTTAGGTATGTTAACAAATATAATCAGAATAATCACCTTCAACCAATTCTCTTTCACTAAATTTGATTCAGAAAATTATAACTCCGGAGTCAGACGCACCTTACCTGACGCCTGACGCCTTCCCGATAGCTATCGGGAGCCAGACGCCATTTATTATGGAATACTTTCTTGACAGGATAGCAGGATCATTGTACAGCGAGTTTGGTAATACACTGAACAGGCATTGCATTATTTTTCCTAACAGAAGGGCCGGACTCTTCTTCATGAAATATCTTGCATCCCACATTGAGAAGCCTGTCTGGGAACCGTCAGTATTGACAATAAATGAATTATTCAGGTCTCATTCCAAATTACAGGTCGCAGGAAATGAGGTTCTTCTCTTTGAGCTTTATAAGGTTTACAAAAGAGTTAAAAAATCAACAGAAACATTTGATAATTTTTTCTACTGGGGTGATATCCTTCTGAATGACTTTGATGATGTGGACAAATATCTTGTCAATGCATCACTGCTATTTCAGAATGTACTCGACATTAAGAATATTGACCTGCAGTTTGGAGGATTGAATGAGAGCCAGACAGAGGTAATAAAGAAGTTCTGGATCAATTTTAACCCTGATAAGCCTACAGAACAAAAAGCCGGTTTTTTAAGCATCTGGTCAGTATTAAATGAAATTTATTCAGAATTCAGACATTCCCTGAGGGATCATAATCTTGCATATGAGGGGATGATATTCAGGGATCTGGCTGAAAACACTGATGAAATGATTTCAGCAGGTATTAAATGGAATCTTGTCCATTTTGTTGGATTCAATGCTTTGAATGAATGCGAGAAGCGGATAATGACACGCCTGAAAAAGGAAGGCAAAGCCAGGTTCTACTGGGATTATGATGAATCATATATTTCTGAATCAGTCTCAAACTCAGCCGGTTATTTCTTACGTGAGAATATAAGGATATATGGAAATGATATGCCACCGGACTGGAGTTTCAGGACTTATCTTTCCTCTGGTGATCAAAAAATAATACGACAGATAATTGATTCATCATCCGATGTTGCTCAGGTTAAGCTGGTTCCTGATCTGCTTAAAGAACTCCCAAAGCTGACATCAGAAAATGCACATCAGACCGCTGTGGTTCTTGCTGATGAAAATCTGCTTATTCCTATGCTGTCAAGCCTGCCTGAAGATATAGGTGATGTAAATATCACTATGGGATATCCTCTCAGGCAGACAAGGATCTATACCCTGGTCAGAAATCTTATGGACCTTCAGAGAAATGCCGTGGTTACCGGTGGAAAGACATGGTTCAGATACTGTGATGTTACTGGTGTGTTAAGAAATTCTCTGATATCCTCGTTTGTCAACGGATCATCTGAAAAGCTGATCGCAAATATAACTAACGCAAATCTCATTACTGTCCCGCAAGATTATTTTGCTGAATATGAAGAACTTCTTAAGATATTTGTAAAACAGAATACTCCTGTGCTTCTTTCAAATTATTTCAGAACAGTTCTTTCTTCAATTGCCACAAAAGGATTCAAAGAGAATAAAGAGAATGAGGGTAAAAGGAATGCTGATAAAATATTGAATGAATTCATCTACCACATTGTTTTATCAGTCAACAGGCTGGAGTCAATAGTCAGTTCAGAAGATGTTTCTTTATCGTGTGAAACATATATGCTTATTCTTGACAGAATTCTTCGTAATCTGTCTGTTCCGTTTGCCGGGGAACCTCTATCAGGTCTGCAGATAATGGGTATTCTTGAAACCAGGGCTCTCGATTTTAAAAATCTTATAATCCTGTCAGTTAATGAAGGTGTGCTACCCGCGGTTTCTTCTCCCTCGTCATCATATATACCTTTCAGTTTGCGCGAAGCTTTTGGACTACCATCAGTGAACCACCAGGAATCAATCTATGCATATCATTTTTACAGATTGTTGCAAAGAGCAGAAAATGTGACCTTTACATATAATTCAAATTCTGATGGATTGAGAAGTGGAGAGATGAGCAGGTTTTTGATTCAGATGTTATATAATCCTCAGCTCAAGCCTGATTTGATCGATATTAATCCTGAAATAAAATCTCATGGAAGCATAAGTCAGGAGATTAACAAGACCGGCAGGCATAAACAACAGTTGATATCACGATACTCTGATGGTGTAACTGAACATCTTATATCTCCATCAGCAATAAATACCTGGCTCAGCTGCCGCATGAAATTCTATTACAGGTATGTTTGCAATCTGAAAGAGCCAAAGGTGATAAAAGATGATATTGACCCGGCCATGCTTGGTGATATCCTTCATGAGATTATGAAATCTCTTTATGAAGATTATGAAGGAAAGACTCTTGACAAGACTTATATCGAAACACTACTTAAGGAGGAAAATATCCTTACAGGTATAATAAGTGAAGCCGTTAACAGGAGATTTCTGAGTGAAGCTGACAGGATAGAACATGGAAATGAAACGGTTGTCAGGGATGTTCTGCAAACTTATATTACAAGGATTCTGAAAACAGATTTGTCTATAACACCTGTTTACATTGTGAGTCTTGAAAAGAAGTACTCCTTTCCTTTCGAATTCAATGACGGTGCCAATAAATATGAACTTATGGTGGGAGGTTATATCGACAGGGTGGACATTGTTAATGGTACTGCGCGTATTGTTGATTACAAAACCGGTTCAGTTGCCGATTTAATAGGTTCAATATCAGATCTTTTTGCTGATGACAGGAAGAAAGACTCAGATGGATGGTTGCAGACTCTTATTTATTGTGAAGCAGTGTATGGAAGAACTACTGCCGATGCAATAAGACCTTCTATTTACAAAATAAAAAAGAGTAACACCGGCATTCTTTCCGATAAGCTCAGAATAAAGACCGAAACAAAGAAGGATATTCTGCTTGAGGATTATTCTGTGATAAGAGGTAGTTTTATTGATGGACTTACAGAGACTATTAGTTTGATATTCAATGAAAATGAACCTTTCAGGATGACAGAAGACAGGGCAGGGAAATGCAGATACTGTGTATATCGTGGATTATGTATGCGATAATAATAATTTTAAAATTAAGAGTAAATATTTCTTAAATTAGCCTGTTCTTTCACTTTAATATTAATGGTAACAACCTATACAAACTATACTGTCGAGATTAAGAATGTGAAATTCATTTCTGATGATGGCAGGACATGTCCCCGAACAGCAATCGTTACACTTCTGGATGACAGGGGAGAAGAGATTGGCAATGAGTTATTTGGTGCAGTCGACCTGCAGAGTGTGTATGATGATATTAAGGCAGGGAAAGATATAAATATTGATAATTTCTATATCCCTGAGTTTTCGCTGGCATCATACAGGAGACATAATAATCTGGATAAAAAGGATCCGGTTCTTTTCAGGGGATTTTCTGCAAGAAATGCATTCTTTGAGGCCAAAACAATAACTGATTTCACCTATTCATCATTTGCTGACGGAGATGTAAGTTTTGAAGGCAGTCATTTTGCAAAGGGCAGAGTGAGCTTTATCGGTTCTGTTTTCGGGAAAGGAAATGTAAATTTTTCCGGAACAGTGTTCAGGGACGGGAATATTGAATTTGCCGGTACAACATATGGAGAAGGTGATTTCCTGTTTAAGAATGCTATTGTAAAAGATGGTATCAAGGATTTTCAGGATATCCATTTCGGGGACGGTGAAGTGAGTTTCGCGAATACCGAATTCAACTCAGGAGAGCTTCTGTTCATCAATACAAAATTCAATAACGGCCGTTTTAATTTTAAGATAACAAGGATTGCCGGGGGGAAGGTGGATTTCCATTATTCCGTATTCGGAAATTGCGAAATAATATTTGAAAGAACGGAATTCGGGAATAGCCGGGTTGATTTCAGAACTGTCGAATTTGGTTCCGGAAGAATTAATTTTAACCGTTCAGTATTTGGCAATGGTGAAGTGAACTTTGAGGGAGCTTCATGCAGTGCAGGAAAGATACAGTTCAAGAAAACTGAAATGGGCACCGGGCCTAAGAACTTTAACCTCATGGAGATGGAAGGGACTGAGATAAGCTTTGAAAGAACATTCTTCGGTAATGGGAATGTTACATTTTATGAATCAAGCTTTAAATCATTGTCTCTTAAGTCATGTCATCTTGATCAGTACTTTGATCTTCGTCTGGCAAAGGCTGACGTTCTTGATATCTCAGATACCATCGTAAGGGATATTATTGATCTTGAACCATATGATTTTCCAGTCGATATCAAGGTCATTGATATTTCCGGAATGAGGCTGATAGGCAAGCTATACATTGACTGGAATCTTAATAAATGCAATCTTTCGATTGGCAATCAGGAGAATACTTCGCTACGGCAGAAGGCTGAACAATACAGGATCCTTAAAGAAAATTTTAATGGAACCGGCAAATATGAGGATGAAGATGAAGCCTATGTTATGTTTAAGAGATATGAGGCAAAGTCGTGGCTTACTGAACAAAAGGAAAAGGGGGGAATTAGAAAAATTGCCAGCTATATACCACATGGCTTCCAGTGGATTGTTTTTGACAAGATAGGCCTTTATGCCACGTCACCGGGAAGGGTTTTGATAAGTGTTATAATTTTCTGGATCTTCTTTGGTACCCTGTATACACTGGTAGAACTTACCGGCCTTGGAAAAACAGTCTCTTCTGTTGGAAATCCCGATCAGCTATCATTGGTACTGCAATCTTTTTATCACAGTGCAATAACTTTCTTTACAATAGGTTATGGTGATGTTTATCCTATGGGCTTAAGCAGGATAATGTCGGGTATAGAAGGATTTATGGGAGTCTTTATGATGTCCTATTTTACTGTTGCTTTTGTAAGGAAAGTGTTGCGATAGATCTACTTTTCCATTTCACGTTGCAAAGCAGCCATTTTTATAGCGGTAATTGCTGCTTCATCACCCTTATTGCCGTGCTTACCTCCCGATCTGTCTTTGGCCTGCTGTGTATCAAGCGTAGTCAGAACACCAAATATGAATGGTATATTGTATTCAAGGTTAAGTTGCGTAATTCCCTGTGTGACTCCCTGGCAGATATAGGTAAAATGTGGTGTTTCACCCTGGATGACACAGCCAAGGCAAATGACACCATCCAGATCATCATATTCTGCCAGAAACTGGGCGCCAAGGGTTAACTCAAAACTACCCGGTACGTGCTTTACTACAATATTATCTTCAGTAACCCCATGATTTGAAAGAGTTTTGGTTGCACCTTCCAAAAGCGACCAGGTTATTTCCCTGTTCCAGTCTGATACCACAATCCCAAATCTCATTTCAGATGCGTCAGGTATGGTTTCAGGATTATAATCTGACAAATTGGTTGTTCCCATTTGGTCTATATTTAAAAGAAAACGCACCTTTTTCAATTGAAAATGAGCCAGATGCGCTGTTTTATAAATACTGAAAAAACTCTGCTATTTTATAAGAAGCTTTACTCTGGCTATGTATTTTTCGATAGATGATCCTTCTGTACTTTCGGGATATTCACTCTCGATACGCTCATATATTTTCAAGGATTCTGAAAACTTGCCGGTAAGTTCATAAATTTCGCCTGCTTTCATCAGAAAAAGAGGTGTATTGAATGAATTATCAGCATAATCAGCAGCTTCAATATATTTTGATATACCTTTCTCGAGTTCACCAAGCTCAACATATGCATCACCGATAGCTCCAATTGCCAGCGATCCAATTACCTTATCCTTTTTTGAATATTTGTTGAGATAGTCAATTGCAGACTGATAATCACCAAGATGAAGAAAGCATATACCTGCGCCGTAATTTGCGAGGTTTCCTGTTTTTGTTGCTTTATAGCTTTTTGCAATATCTATGAATCCAAGATAGTTACCATCACCGTTGAGAGCAAGGTTAAGAGAATCCATTTCAAGATACTTTTCAGCCTGATAAATCTGCGACTGAGCCTCATCATTCCTCTTTGAAAGATACAGCTTAGCTAGCCAGACAAGTCCCACAATTGCAACAACTACTACAAGTCCTGTAAGCAACGGCTTATAATTGTCTTCAAGGAATTTTTCTGTTCTGGTCAGAGTCTCTTCAACATTTGATATAGTCTGTGGATTGGAATCCTTCTTGTTCTTTGCCATAACGCTTTTTACTATTTAACTTCAAAATTTTTCACCGCAAAAGTAATTTTTTTCAGACAATTAAAAAATATTTGATAAACGATAATCAGAAAATGGTTTTAAAAGTCAATTAATCTACTCCTAAGATACACGAAATACAAAAAACGACGCCCCTTAACCGGTAGCTGGTAGGTAATTTGCCAACTGCTCTTTGCCAACTGCCTTTTTACTTCTATCTTTATACTTTTGTCTTTTGGCTTTATCCACTTAACTTTGATCTTTTAATTTGTGCCGGTTTCATGCATCTTAAAAAACTAACCCTTACCAACTTCAAAAATTATGAGCTTTCGGAGCTTGAGTTCTCTCCAAAGATCAATTGCTTCGTTGGCAATAATGGGGTAGGTAAGACCAATATCCTTGATGCAATTCATTACCTGTCTCTTGCAAAAAGCTTTTTCAACAACATTGACATTATCAACATCAGGCATGGGGAGGAATATTTCATTTTACGGGGTACCATGGAAAGGGACGGTACAAATGATGATATCTCTTGTGCATTTCAGAAGCTGAAGCAGAAGTTGTTTAAACTCAATGGTAAAGTGTACCAGAAAATATCTGATCATGTGGGAAGGTATCCTGTTGTAATGATATCACCGGCTGACAGTGCACTAATTTCAGAAGGAAGCGAAGACCGCAGGAGGTTCATGAACAAGATAATCAGTCAGTATAATTCAGGATATCTTGAATCAGTGCTCTCTTATAATAAAGCTCTTCAGCAGCGCAACAGGTTGTTAAAGGATTTCAGGTCAACCGGTAAGTTTGACGAAGATATGCTTTCAATCTGGGATTCGCAGCTTATTAAATACGGGAATTATATCTTCAGTGAAAGGCAAAATCTTGTCAATGATCTTATCCCGGTATTCCAGGAGTATTATTCAATGATATCATCAGGAAGAGAGAAAGTTAAACTGAGTTATAATTCACATCTTTCCGATGGTGATTTCAGTACAGCACTGTCAAATGCATTGCAAAAGGACAGGTTTCTTGAGTATACAACTGTAGGTGTTCATAAGGACGACTTAATTCTTCAAATGAATGACTATCCTGTAAAGTCGCTTGGCTCTCAGGGACAGCAGAAATCTTATCTCGTGGCACTTAAGCTTGCTAAATTTGATTATATAAAGCGCAAAGCCGGATATTCTCCGATACTGCTTCTGGATGATATTTTCGATAAGTTTGATGCTGACAGGGTGGAGCAGATCATCAGGCTGGTCGGAAACCATCGGTTCGGACAGATCTTTATTACAGATACACACAGAAGCAGGCTTCAGGATATTCTTACCTCTCACAATACAGATTATAAGCTTTTCTCAATTGATAATAACAAGGTGGAAGTTGTCACACAAAATGGAAAAACAATCTGATGAGACGAAGTAAAACAATATCCCTTGCCGAAGCTATCAAAGATTACATAACAGAAATGAATCTAGGTGATAAGTTGTCGGAAACTGCTGTGGTCAATTCCTGGGAAGAGACGGTAGGTAAAGCAATAAGCTCCAGAACTTCAAAGATTTATGTAAAAGATCATGTTTTGTATGTTCATCTTACGTCATCTGTGGTCAGGAATGAGCTTATGATGCTGCGGGAATCGCTTCGTGAAAAACTGAATGAAAAGGCAGGTAAGGAGGTGATCAGGGATATTATTCTGAGATAAAGCAGAAATCCATTTTTATATCAAGAGACATTTATTTCACCATTTGTAACCGTGATTGTCTTGCTGAATTTTTTTGCTGATCTGAAATAATAGGTCTTTCCATTAGCTTCAAGTATGACCTTGTTTTTGTTGACGGATATTTTGATAGAGGCATTTTTTTCTGCATTTAAGATAACATCTGCCAGTAACAGGGCTTTTTCAATACCATCCCCTCTCCTGAAGTTCCATACTTCATCAGGGAGCGCAAGACGGTTCATTTCATAAATTGATTCATCAGGAAGCTTGTTTAATAAGTCATATATATCATTTGTGCTTTTACCGGCAAGATCATTGAAACAAACAGGGTTTCTTTCAATGGCTGCCTTGATAAAAGGCTTCCAGTCAATCTTTTCCATATCCCTGTACACATATAATGACAGCAGGGCCATTTCTGACCTGTCAATACTTCCCGATAACTTTTCAATTATTAGTTCACGACTGTCAGCAGGGCTTATACACAGGATAAAGTTATCACTGTATTTTTTGTCAGGGTCCGGAAGTTTCGGATTAATTAATATGAACTCTTTTAGATCGGAAAATAACTCTTCAAGAACCTTTCTGAATTCTGGTCCCGAGAAGTTAATGACCTCATCTTTAACCTCTTCAATGCTTTTGCCTTTAAGGTTTTCAATTATATCTTCAACATCATTCAGAAATAGTTTACCTTGAATTGGGCTCATGTGAAATTCATCACCTTCAATCTCTTTCACCAGCGATTGCCTCGATTCAGCTGAAACATTGTATTTACTTGTATGTTCATATTCAAACATTTTTTCAAGTGATATAAATCTGTCGCTGCCGGAGCAGTCGCATCTGAATTGGAACAGTGATTTATATTTTGACTTGAAGCGAAGGAAGTTTATGAAGATGAGACAGGAAAGATCTGAGGTGAGAAATTCTTTCAGCTTATTGCAGAATAACTTATATGCTCTTTTATTAATGGATGCCTCATCATATAACTGATGTATATGTCCTGTAATATGTGATACAATAGTTACTTTTTCATTCTCCATGGCCCTTCTGGCTTTTTCTGATAGAGATGTACCATTGAACCACATGTTTTTAGTAACTATCCTGCGGTTATTTGTAATCAGGCCATCTTTTTCAGTCAAAAAATTCTGTGAGTGAAGTGGAGTAGCAATAAGAAATATTTTCTCAAGAGGGATTCTTCCCATAATGAACATTGCAGCTGCATACAGGGCTGACAATGAGACACATTCACCTGCTCCGCTTGAGAACCCTTCTTTGTACTTAAAGGCTGTCATAGCCTCTATTGTTTCAGTCTTCCAGTAAGGTATTATATCTGAATTAAACTTGTCAAGACCAAAATGTTTACGTATGTCAATGTCAAAATAGTATTTATCACCTTCATATCCGAATAATGCATTTGACTTTTTAAGCAGCTCGATATCAAAGAAATCACTGAATCTTGCTATCTCTTTATCTTTTGTGGTCAACCCCCATGTAGAGAGATCAAGATTAAATACATAATTCTGAATAATGTATTGCTTGATACGGTTAACCTTGTTGTTAAAACTTTTCTTTTCAATATCCTTAAACCATGGATCATCCCTCCATTTCCATATTTCAGGCGACATTATATTAGCAAGAACCAGAGGGTAAAATAGTTCAGGAAATATAAAGATTTCCATATCGGACAGGGTAAAAGCCGAAGATAATTTCTCGAGAGTTTTTTTATCTGAGAAATCAGTTGTATGTCTTAAATTCATTATTCGTACTATCTAAAGGAAACGCTCAACTCCTGAAAAGAAGAAGCTGGCTTCAATGGCGGCATTTTCAGCACAGTCCGATCCGTGTACTGCATTCATCTGGGTTGAAACAGCATATAGCTTTCTTATTGTGCCTTGTTCTGCCTTGTTTGGATCTGTCGATCCTATAAGCTTTCGGAATAGTTCTACAGCATTTTCATGCCTTAAAATCATAACTACTACCGGACCTGATGTCATGAACTCTATAAGCCCTTCAAAGAAGGGTTTTCCTTTATGCACTGAATAAAATGATTCAGCCTGTGGTTTTGTAAGTCGTACCATACGCATAGCTGCAATTTCAAATCCTGCTTCATTTATCATGGCCAGGATAGGCCCTGTTTTTCCGGTTCTGACAGCGTTTGGCTTGATGATAGAAAATGTGAAATCCGTATACATAAAAGGTTTAATGTTACTTCTGAATGGAATTGCTTAAGGAATAATATTTATCTTTAAAAAAAACTTAAAATTGTTATCAGGTGTTAGATCTTTCCAAATATACAAAACAATTATCTAATCTATTTTGTTCGAGTAATAAAATATTGATCATCTCTCATATCAACCCTGATGGAGATGCCATTGGATCTCAGATTGCTTTATCACAGTATCTTAAATCTATAGGCAGAAATGTCAGTATGATGACTCCAAATTACCTTCAGGAGTTTTTGAAATGGATGGATGGGAGCGATCAGATAAATATTTTTATCCGTAACAAGAGAAAATGTGTAAAACTTATCCAGGCAGCTGATCTTATCGTAATGGTTGACTTCAATCAGCCCAACAGAATGGGAGAAGCAGAACAATTGATTAAAGACTCATCCGCTAAAAAACTACTGATTGATCATCACCTCAATCCCGTCCATTTTGCAGATCTGATTATCTCTGAATCTTCAATGTGTTCAACATCAGAACTTATTCATGAGCTGATATGTAACCTTAATGGAAAACCTTTCATGAACAAGACTTATGCTGAAGCCCTCTATACCGGGATCATTACTGACACAGGAAATTTTGATCATGGCTCATATACTGCCCGCACCTTAAGTATAGTTGGTGATCTTCTGGAGACCGGGCTTGAGAAGGAAAGAATTCTCAATCTTATCTATAATAATTACTCAGCTGACAGGCTGCGTTTGCAGGGCTATGCTCTGAATAAGAGGATGGTTGTAATGCCAGAACTTAAAAGCGCATATATTTTTCTTACGAAGAATGACCTGAAGGAGTATAATCATGTGAAGGGAGATACAGAAGGATTTGTGAACATCCCGCTTTCAATAAAAGGAATTGTCTTCTCAACACTTTTTATAGAGAAGGATGGATTTATAAAACTTTCATTCCGGTCAAAAGGTACCTTCCCTTCAAATGAAATTGCATCACAATATTTCTCAGGCGGAGGACATTTGAATGCTTCCGGAGGTGAATATTTTGATACACTTGACAATACCATTTCTTTCTTCCTTAAGGTACTCCGGGAAAATGCCTGGAGATTTGACAATATTGAATAACCTGATGACCCTAAAAGTTTTAACTATTATATCTCTGTTCCTCTTTTTTCTTTCATGCAGGGAAAGGACTGATAAGGCAACATCCGCATACCGTCCGGACAAGGATGATATGGTTGATGTTAACAGGTATATTATTCAAAAGGACAGAGAAAGGATCCAAAGCTATTTTGAAAGGAAAGGACTTACAATGACCGAGACATCCACAGGATTGTGGTATTGTATAACAAAGTATGGAGAAGGAGAATCGTTTAAAGAGAATGACAGGATTATTTACAATTATCAATGCCATCTGCTTGATGGTACACTATGTTACAGTTCGAAAGATAAGGGACCGAATGATATCAGGCTTGGGAGAAGCGAGTTGCCTGCGGGTTTAAATGAAGGAATGAAGTTGCTGCGTCCTGGCTCTGAGGCAATATTCATTCTGCCTCCGTTCCTGGCATATGGACTAATAGGGGATGGCAAGAAGATACCACCGCGATCACCATTAGTATATAATATTCAGGTGATCCGCTAAAAATATTTATATTTGCGCAGCTAAAAAAATAACAGAAATGAGAAGAAAGTTTTTTATATGGATTTTATCTGCACTCTTAATAATGATCGGCCTGGTTTCATGTAATAAAACTAATGAGTTTGAAGCGGCTGAACAACAGGAGATTCTGGATTACCTCGACCGAAACAGCACACTTAATTTTGAATTGAAGCCCAGCGGTCTTTATTATCTTGAACTTGTAAAAGGAACAGGAAGAAACCTTGTAAAATTTGATACTGTTTTTGTCAGATATACCGGTAAATTTCTTGACGGTCGTGTTTTTGATACAAATGTCGGAACCACATCACCTATGGAGGTCATTGTAGGTACTCCAGGAATTATTATGGGTTTTAATGAAGGTCTTACATATATGGCCCAGGGAGGTAAATCATGGTTTTTAATTCCATCATCCCTCGGATATGGTTCCATGGGAAATTATTATGGTGGTATCGGTGGATATACACCGCTGCTGTTTGAAGTTCAGGTTGTTGATGTAAAACTGGGTCCTGGCAAATAAGATTACCCTATTATATAAACCACAAGCCTGTTCTTAAGGGCAGGAATATTCTTTTTCCATTCAGATATTTTCATGGCTCTTATCCATTCTGATGTAAGTGTAATATCAGCAGCAATACACAGGTTTGTGTCATTGTTGCAAATCCCGACAAGTGTTTCTAACATCTTCTGGTTTCTGTAGGGTGTTTCCATGAAGATCTGTGAGTATCCTTCCCTGGCTCGCTTCTCAAGCTCTCTGATCTTTAATATCTTTTTATCAGGTTTTACAGGCAGATAACCGTTAAAGGTGAAATTCTGTCCGTTAAAACCCGATGAGATAAGTGCCATTATTATTGATGAAGGACCGGCTAATGGGATAACACTGTAATTCCTTTTATGGGCTATTGAAACTATCTTTGAACCAGGATCAGCAAGGCAGGGCAAACCAGCCTCACTCATCAATCCAATATCCGACCCGCTTTTAAGAGGTTCAAGAAAAAGATCAATATCAGTATCTGGTGTATGTTCATTAAGTACTGAAAAGTGGCTTTCATTAAGAGGGAACTGCCTGTCAATAAGCCTGAGATATCTGCGGGCACTTCTGAGTTCTTCGACGATGAAATACCTAAGATTTCTGGTTATATTTAAAACCTGGTCAGGGATGACATAGGAATATTCTTCTCCTCCAAGAGTTACAGGTATAAGAAATAGTCGGCCAGCCATATATAACAAAAGTTTAGCCAAATATAAGAAATAAACCTTGGCCTGGACCATTAACAATATTTTCTGGTCTTTTGGGATTTGTTGATTTTTAAGTAGGTTTGTTGTGTAAATCTGATTTTGTGAAAATTACATTTCTAGGTACAGGAACTTCACAGGGAGTGCCGGTAATTGCCTGCGATTGCGATACCTGCAAATCTGATGATCCCCATGATAAAAGACTTAGAACTTCACTTCTTATTCAGACAGAGAATATTACATTACTCTTTGACGCTGGTCCTGATTTCAGACAACAGATGCTAAGGGCACAAGTATCAAGACTCGATGGCATAATTCTGACACATGAACATAAAGATCATATAGCAGGTCTTGACGATGTAAGAGCCTTTAATTACAGAAACCAGTCAGCAATTGACATTTATTCAGAGGAGAGGGTACAGAAGGCCATCAAAGAGGAGTACTCCTATGTTTTTTCAGAAATTCAGTACCCTGGAATACCAAAAATGAAGCTGATTCAAATTACTGAGCATGGATTTTCTGTTAAAGGACTTGAAATAGTTCCTGTCAGGGTCTTTCATTACCATCTGCCTGTTTACGGATTCAAAATCGGAAATTTCGCATATATCACCGATGCTAATTATATCCCTGAAGAGAGCAAGGAAAAATTGTATGGCGTTAAATATCTGGTAATTAATGCTCTTAGAAAAGAGAAACACATTTCGCATTTCAACCTCCGTGAAGCCCTCGATTTCATAAGAGAGGTTTCTCCCAAAAAGGCATTTATTACACATATAAGCCATCAGATGGGATTTCATGCAGAAGTTTCAAAGGAGCTACCAAAAGGAACAAACCTGGCCTATGACGGACTTGTTGTGAATTTAAGAGAGTAAATTAACTACCGCTTCTTCTTATAATTCTTACTTAGCTTTTTCTGGTACCCTGATGAGAAATAATACTTATTTCTTCCCAGCTGCGAAGTATTTACTCGGGAAGCCGATCTTTTCTTTGAAGAATAAGAATTCTTATTAGAGGAAGCACAGTCAGTTAACGTAAATATAAGTACAAATAAAATGAGGTATCTAATTATTCTCCCGGTGGCTGACATCACAACTTCATCATTTATAGCATTTAAAAATACAACATATTTCTATAAAATGAAAATATTGCACTTTTAAAGTGCCATTTGAGTTCTAAGAATTATCTTGCAAAATATTTTTTATTGTTGTTTATGGATGGTTTAAAGGGATTAAGAGGATTTTTTATTGTAATTCTGATTTTCATTAATTTATTTTCAAGTGCACAGCAGCTATCTGATGTTCAAATAGCTTACAGCCATGGATTAACAATGAACTCGGTTCTCATGACTGACTCTTCTGTTTTGGTAATAAACAGAATCAGACCACTATATAGCTTTCTGTTAAACGGGAAGCCAAGAAATTCCTCAGGAGTTAATGTTGCAAAAAACGGAAATGAATACACCCAGATTTATGATAATGGTCTGCAGGTGAACTTTACAGTAAATGACTCTTCAGGGAGTATTTGGAAAGGTAAGCTGGTATTTATTAATACTGGCCGCGATACACTTATTATTAGTAATTGCGTCCCATTTGGTGAAGATTCTTCTTCTGTATACATAACAGGAAATGGTCCTGCTGATCTGGCCAGGGCATGGCTCTTTCGTCCCGGATATAAGCCTTTAAGAGTGGTACTGCCTGATAATGCATGGGAATTGGGATATTCCTCATTTTACTGTAATAATAATATTTCTTTGTGTTCGGTCATAAGGCGCCGGAGTGTTGAAAAAGGATTGAAAAAAAGATATGAATCTGTGCTTCCTCCCAAAGCAAGTGTATCCTATAATATGTATACCGAGCTTTATTCAGGAGAATGGCAGGTGGGTTTGCGTAAAATATTAAAAGACAGGTTTCTCTACGATGTGGATAAGTTTGACAACACCTTATTTGATAGGGAAGATCTGGCCTGGATAAAAGAGAGTTATATCATCGTTCTGCAGATGGCATGGGACAAAGAGTTTTATGACAGGTTTTCCGGTAAATTTACTTACCCTGAATCACTCAAAAAATATAAGGAAAAGTTTGGAAATCTTGATGTATTCGGTATCTGGCCAACCTGGCCTCGACTTGGTCTTGATCAGAGGAATCAGTGGGATCTGTACCGTGACCTTCCAGGCGGCCTTGAACAGCTCCGTAACTTTGTCAGGATGTCACAAATGGAAGGTACAAAGTTCTTTATATCTTATAACCCATGGGATAACAGTACCAGAAAGGATGATCATTTCAGGGGTCTGTCAAAACTCATTGCTGATACTGAAGCTGATGGAGTGGTCCTTGACACCAGAGGTAATTCAGGGCCTGAGCTTCAGGAAGCAGCTGATAGTGTCAGAAAGGGAGTTGTTATGTACTCAGAAGGCATGGCAGTACCTGAAGATATGCAGGGAATTGTTTCCGGAAGAGTTCATAATGCATTATTTCTCAGCCCGGAGCTTAACCTTAATAAGCTCATAAAACCTGATTTTGCAATATTCAGAGTCTGCGACGTGGGTGAAGATGTTCTTCACCGGGAGATTGCTGTTGCCTTTTTTAATGGTTATGGCAGTGAACTGAATATGTTCCGGCCTGGAGGGAGAGGTGAGTCTTTTGAAAGCGATTTGTCATTCCTGGCAAAAACAACATTTATACTTAGGCAAAATAATGATGCTTTCCTAGATCAAAACTGGAACCCGTTAATTTCTACAACCAAAGACAGGATTTATGTAAACAAATGGAGTACAGGAGACAAAATTGTTTATACCATCCTCAATATGAGACACGAAGGCGTGAAGGAAGCTCTATTCCCGGCTGAAGAAAACAATAATTTTCATTATGTATCTCTCTGGAATCATGAAGCTGTTGTTCCAGTAGATGTAAATGGCAAAAAATATTTAACAGTAAATGCAGGAGGCTGGGAATCTGCTTATAACAATACCAGAAAAGAAGGATCGGTTGACTGTATTGCTGGCTTCCGCGAACTTCTGCATTCAAAAATTAATGGTGATTCACTGATTTTAAAATGCCTGGTATCAGGAAAATTGAATATCTGGAAAGGTGATCCTGCTTTTAACGGAAAATATGTAGAACTAAAACTGCCTGTTGATACAGCAGTAAGAATAAGAGACCTGTTTGGTTATTATGAAGGTAAACTGGTTCTTCAGGTAATTGCGGATAAAAGACTTAAAGATGAGAATATTTTAAAGGTCACCGGTGGTAAACCGTGGTTAATAAGCAAAGTTGTTCCAGCATCTCCTTCTGAAACCATTCCTGATGAAATGGTATTGGTCCCGGGATCAACTCTGATAATGAATCTTAAGCCTGGTGATGAGTTTATTCCCTATCCTGATATATCTTCGATGGAAGTAGTTGTCGACAGCTTTCTTATTGACAGGTACCCGGTCACAAATGCTGAGTATTATGAATTTATCAACTCTTCCGGTTATAAACCTGCTGATACAGCTGGATATCTGAGGCATTGGCAATCTGGCATTTTCAGACAGGGTCAGGACAAATATCCTGTGGTTAATGTGAGTTTTGAAGACATGAAAGCTTATGCACGCTGGACTGGAAAAAGACTACCCACTCAAGCCGAATGGCAGCTTGCAGCTCAGGGTACTGATAAACGCAAATGGCCGTGGGGGAACGATTTTCATGGTACATACTGCAATAATACATTTAACCGTCAGACTCCTGTTGATGCATTTCCAAAGGGACAAAGCCCTTATGGTGCTATGGATATGGTTGGCAATATCTGGCAGATGACTAATGATATCTATTTCAATGGTACTAATTATTTTGGAATTATCAGAGGTGGCAGTTACTTTAAACCAGAATCCAGCTGGTGGTATCTTCAGGGTGGACCTCAATCGCTTGACAATACTCAGATAATGCTTCTTGTATCACCCGGCTTTGACAGAAGTTCAACAGTTGGATTCAGATGCGTCAGAGAAATTGATAAGAAAAAATTCAGATTAAAAAAATAAAAAAAGGGAAGCTTTCTCTTCCCTTCGTTCTATTTCCTTATACCCTTCGCCCTGCTTTGTCATCCGTAGCTTTAGCGTAGGATGGAGTCCTTTGCTCTACACCTTCAGTTTCTTCTCAATCTCGTTTATCTGGTTCCTGAAGTGTTTATCAGTGTCAATAAGATTATTGACAGTCTTGCAGGCATGCAGAACCGTTGCATGGTCTTTTCCTCCGATATGAGATCCAATGCTTGCCAGGGAGGCCTTTGTAAGGCTTTTTGAGAAAAACATTGATACCTGTCTTGCCTGAACAATCTCTCTTTTTCTTGTTTTTCCCTGAATAAGGTCTATGGGAATTTTATAATAATCACATACTATCTTCTGGATATAATCTATTGTTATCTCACGTCTGGTTGTACTTATAAGCTTTTCAACCATCATTCTTGCCAGATCAAGTGTAATCTCTTTCCTGTTCAGCGTCGACTGGGCGTAAAGCGAAATAAGAACAGCTTCAAGTTCCCGGATATTGTTAGAAATATTGATGGCCAGAAATTCAAATATCTCCTCCGGAAGTTCAATCCCATCGTTATATGCTTTTTTCTTCAGGATAGCCAGACGTGTCTCATAATCTGGTCGTTGCAAATCAGCCTGCAAGCCCCATTTGAACCTTGACAGAAGTCGTTGTTCCATTCCCTGTAACTCAACCGGAGGTCTGTCACAGGTTAGTATCAGCTGTTTTCCGGACTGATGCAGATGATTGAATATATGAAAGAAAGTATCCTGAGTTTTTTCCTTGCCGGCAAACTCATGTACATCATCCAGTATCAGGACATCAATCATCTGGTAGAAATGAAGAAAATCATTTTTGTTATTGTTTCTGACAGATTCGACAAACTGGGTCTGAAATTTATTTGCGTTTACATAGAGAACAGTTTTATCAGGATGTTTTTCCTTAACCAGGATTCCAATAGCCTGTCCAAGATGTGTTTTCCCAAGGCCTGAATCGCCATAAATCATAAGCGGATTAAAGGCAGTTCCTCCTGGATTATTTCCAACGGCAATACCTGCTGACCTGGCCAGCCTGTTGCATTCACCTTCAACATAATTGTTAAAATTATAGTCTGGATTCAGTTTTGGATCGAAATGCACTTTTTTTATGCCCGGTATTACAAAGGGATTTCTTATTGAAGGTTGTGTAATATCGAAAGGTACCTGAACAGGTTTATTGCTAAGTTCTGTTTTGTTTCTTGAAGGATATCTGACTGTATATGGTTTTCCATTGGAGTAATTGGCATTCTCCATTACAACATTGTACTCTAGCTTGGCATCAGCACCAATTTCACGTCGGAGGGTCTTCCTTAGTATTTCAATATATTGTTCTTCGAGATATTCATAAAAAAACGGACTAGGAACCTGGATTGTCAGAACATTGTTTTCAAGCTTAAGCGGAATAATTGGTTCAAACCAGGTTTTAAAACTGATGGATGGAATTATGTCTTTTATTATATGCAGACAATTATTCCATACATCATTATGAGACTTGTTCATTTAGGTTGTTATTTTAAAAATTTATCTGATCCCAATCGTGCTGATTCAGATAGCAATATTTGTAAAAAAAAAACTAATAAAAAAAATTTTTTTTACTTGATTTTTTCAAAAATAGTATATGTTTTTAACCATCAGCAACTTATCCTTACAAAAAAATATATATTTTTTATCACATTGATTGTCAAGTATTTGCAAAGGTGATGTTCATTTTGTAAGTGTATTACAGTGCATTAGGGAATGTTGATCAAAATTTAACTTACACCGTTTAAAAGGAGGACTATTTTGACATTAATTATTCAGCGATTTTTAATACAAAGATTATCTGAATTTTAATAAAATTCCATTACTGGTCTTTCTGTTTTTTCCCAAAGATTGAGAAGTGAACATATTTTTTCGGATTAGCTTTCATGTCAGTTAAAAGCAGGTTCAAACTCTCAAGACTGTTTGAAAGATTAGTGTAAAGAGTATCATTTGTCATAAGCTGGCCGGCAGTTCCCTTTCCATTGTTCATATTGTCTAATGCGATCGACGTTTTTTCAAGACTTGCTTTAAGGTTATAAACTGTTCCATATATATCAGCAGCTGCCAGGGTATCGGAAATATTATTGAGATTTGTAAATGTATTTTCCATTTTTTCAGAATTTTCTGCCAGCATTCGTGAAAAAGTGTTAAGATTTTCAATACTATTTTTAAGATCCGTTTCTTTTGACCCCACTATCCGTTTAAGACTTCCGGTTGTACTGTTCAGGTTTTCAATGGTTCCGCTGAGGTCTTCTTTGAATTCCTCATTCACCATTTCATCAATAGATTTTGTTATTGAGTCCAGATTAACAATTAAATCTGAGATCTTGTCTTTAAGAGGCAATATTTCCTTATCAATCAGTTCAAAGAGTGAAGGCGCCAATCTTCCGGGAATAGTATCACCTTCTTCATAAAATCCGGGTCCATTGCCATAGATAAACTGGACTTTCATACCACCCAGGGGAGAGATAGGAGTAATTTCAGCCACAGTATTCCTCGGTAATTTGAAATCTCTGCCTACTGAGAAGGATGCCAGAAGTCTGCCGCTTGTTGCATCAAGAAATTCAATTGACTGCACAACGCCAACCTTATAGCCGTTTATTTCAACCGGATTTGATTCTGATAATCCTCCTACTTCATCATAAACAGTATAATAATAAACCACATTCTGAAAAAGATCCTTGCCCTTGAGAAAATTATAAAGCCATATAAATAATATTAGAGTTATAATTGCAGTTGCTCCGACCTTGACTTCGTTCGAAATTTTCATCATTTGATGTTTATTTTAAAAATTCTTCTTTTTCTGTTCTATTGCTTCCTGCAAAGGTACTGTTTTGTTGCCTTTAACTGCAATAACAAATGCATCAGGATAATTATCCCTGATCTTTTTCCTGTATTTTGCGGCTTCCTCATAATCTTCGAAATGCCCCGAAGCATATTTGTACCTTTCATTCTCATTTATTTCCAGGATGTCGTTAAGGCCATTGAAATTCTCAGGCTTTAGTTCGGTTCTGTTAGAGGATGTCGCAATCTGAACCATAAAAATCAATTCCTCAGCAGTTTTTTGTTCAGGCTTTTTAATGGCAGATATTCCGCTTCTGCTTTCGGTCTCGCTGATATATTCCCTGCATGCTCTGAAAACAGCTGAGGCCAGATAATCCTGACCCTCTATAGAGGTAAGAAATTTTTCCTCCGAAGGGTGTGTTATGAAACCAAGTTCAGTAAGAACACTGGGCATGGTTGTCATAAAAAGGACCCAGAATCCTGCCTGTTTAACTCCTCTGTCAGTTCTGCTTATCCGTTCCTTGAACTGCGATTGTATCTTAGCTGCCAGCAGGGTACTTTGATCCTGATAAACATTCTGCATCAGAGTGAACATAATATATGATTCAGGTGATTTTGGATCAAATCCTTCATACTGGGTAGAATAATCACTCTCAAGGAGTATAACTTCATTCTCTTTCATAGCAACCTGCAGGTTTGCCTCATCCTTGGCATGACCCATAATAAACGTTTCAGCTCCAAGTATCTTTTTTGAAGGAGCCCAGTTTGCATGAATTGAGATGAAGATATCTGCTTTGTTCTTGTTGGCAATGTTTGCCCTGTCTTTAAGGTCTATAAAAACATCCGTTTTCCTGGTATAAATAACTTTGACATTATTAAGGTTCTTTTCAATGTATTCACCTGTTTTAAGAGCGACAGCCAGAGTTATCTCCTTTTCCCTGCTTGAAGACCCGAGTGCACCGGGGTCTTTTCCCCCATGTCCGGCATCTATGACAATTACCCATTTTTTTTCCACATTATCCTTTGCAAAAGAGCAAAGTGATATCAGGAAAAAAGTTATTGTAACTATTATTCTCAGGGTCTTTATATTATTGTTATGGAGTTTATCGTTTTTAAGTACCGGTGTCATTTAAATTGTGGTTTTTTATTAGTTTTGCGCTGGCATCACAGTAAACACAAAAACTATACAAAAATAACATTTAAGTTGTATTTTTTTAAAGAAAAGCGGTTCGTTGTTTTGTGCCTGTTGATGGTAACAAATTTTTCATTGCCGGCTCAGGAACTGATGCCACCTTCAGATAGTATCCTTGTGAAGAGTGATAGCATTCTGGTTGACAGTCTGAGACCTGGATTCCGTAAAATATCTCCAAATGCTATTGATCAGAAAGTGATTTACCAGGCTGCCGGACAGGTTAGAAGGGATATAAGGAACAAAAGAGTGATTCTTATTGATCAGGCAGTAGTGAATTATGGAGATATAGAAATAAAGGCCGATTCTATGATATTCAATATGAGCAATAATCTTCTCTTTGCAGCAGGAAGAGCAGATACCAGTGGCAAATTGATAGGGACACCTGTTTTCAGGGAAGGGAGTAATGAATTTAAAGCTGACCAGCTGACATATAACTTCAAAACCAAGAAAGCTCTCATAAAAAATATTATTACTAAACAGGATGAAGGTCTTGTACATAGCACCTATACAAAACTTCTCGAGGATGGGACATCAAACATATCAAAAAGTACATATTCAACCTGTGATGCAGATACCCCACACTTCTATATTAATATGCCAAAAGCCAGGGTTTATCCTGGCGAAAAGATAGTCTCTGGACCGGGTAACCTGGTGGTTGAAGGAATTCCCCTGCCACTTGTAATACCTTTCGGATATTTTCCTATCAATACCAATAGATCTTCATCAGGAATTCTTTTTCCAAGTTTCGGACAGGAGCAGCAAAGAGGATACTCTTTCAAAGATATGGGATATTATTTCAGTATAAGCAGTTATATGGACCTTAGCGTAAAGGGTGATATCTATTCGAACGGGACATGGCTTGCAAATGCAGTGTCAAACTATTATAAGCTCTATAAATTCAATGGTAATTTCAGTTTTAGTTATGCAAATAATATAGATGGACATAAAGGTTTGGAAGATTATTCACAATCAACCAATTACCGGATTGGGTGGATGTTTAGCCAGGATCCCAAAGCCTCACCCGGTTCGAGGTTTTCTGCAAGTGTGAACATGAGTTCAGCGGGATATGACCAGAATAACAGCTATAATGTTAGCGATCATGTTACAACAACCAGGCAATCGAGTGTAAGTTATTCAAAGTCGTGGGCAGGAACTCCGTTTAACTTATCTGCCAGCATGAATCACAGTCAGAACGTAAAAAACAAGACAGTTGATGTCAATCTTCCTAAGCTAAGTTTCAATATGGCAAGGATTTATCCTTTGAAAATGGGCCGGCAAACGGGAAAAACAAAATGGTACCAGGAACTCCAGTTTCAGTATTCATCATCACTTGACAACAGGATCAGTACATATGATAGTCTGTTATTTACAAACGAAGGACTTAATAGCATGAAGAACGGATTCAAGCATGATGCACCTCTGAGTATTCAGCTGCGGCCTTTCAAGAACTTCAATGTCTCACCTTCACTTACTTATTCAGGAGTATTATATTCCAGGAAAATTGAAAAGCACTGGGATTCTGAAACAGCGAAAGTAAGGAAGGATACCCTTCAAGGAATGTTTTATGGACAGGCTGTGAATCCGGCTATTTCTGCAGGATTCAATCCACAAATTTTCGGTATGTACACGTTTCTTAATCCTGATTCGAGAATTCAGGCTGTCAGGCATGTAATAAAACCATCAGTAGGTTTCAGCTATATTCCGGAAATCCCTGGTCTGAGTTCAGGCATGTATAAGACAGTACAGTCAGACGCTAGCGGACAGAATTTTGAAGAGTACTCGGTCTTTGAAGGAAATATCTATGGGACCCCTTCGTTGTCAAGAAAAAGCGCTTCACTCTCCTTTGGTCTGGTCAATCTTGTTGAAGCAAAAGTGTTTGAGAAGAATGATACTACAGGTGTGGCAAAAAAAGTAAAGCTAATTGACAACTTCGGCATCAATACGGGATATGATATTTTTGCCGACTCCATGGGATGGTCTCCTGTATCAATGACAGCCAGGACTACCCTGATGGAAAATATTAATATTTCCGGAAGAGCAGGATTCTCTCTTTACGGAATTGATACTCTGGGAAACTCCCTGAGCACTTTCGCCCTTAAAGCCAATAACAAAATTATGAGGTTAACAGGATTTGGAGCCAGCGTTGATTTCAGTCTCGACAGGCTTATAATGGGCAAAGGTGCAGGTGGAAGTTCCGCTCCGGGTGACGGGCAGCAGAGAACAGGAAGCTCCGGATTACCGGGAGGACCGGATGAGGGACATAATGATATGGCAGGTATCAGAACGGACCTTTACGGATATCAGGCTTTTGAAATGCCATGGACATTTAATGTCAGCTATAGCCTTAACTATTCAAAACCTGCTCTTAAAGCAACTGTCAGTCAGACTCTTTCTTTCAATGGAAGTGTTACAATCACAAAGAGGATGCTGATGGATTATACCAGTGGATACGATTTTACAAGCAAAACAATGACTATGACCCAGATTGGGATACGACGAGACCTCCATTGCTGGATCATGAATGTAAACTGGGTACCGAATGGATCTATGAAAGGATGGAATTTTACAATCAGGGCAAAAGCATCTATTCTTGGTGATCTGAAATATGAAAGAAAGAAAGATTTCCATGATAAGTTCTGATAATGTATAGATATATTTAGTCATTGGTACCTGGTCAAATAAGAGCATATTCTTCGTTCCGACCACGATTTTTAAATCAATAAAATACATCTCCGGACAGTAGTTACATAAAATAAAAAAGGGGCTTTTAAACAGCCCCTTATATTTATCTTGTAAGTATGAATTATTCTGCAATAATTTCAAACTCAATTTCAACCTTGACATCTCTGTGAAGTTTGACTACTGCTTTGTAAGTACCAACTTCCTTAATCTGATCAACAGGTAGAGTAATGTTCTTGCGGTCAATGTCAAACCCCTTTTCCTTCAATGATTCAGCAATCTGTATTGTGTTGACTGAACCAAAAATTTTACCTGAAGAGCTGGTTTTTGCACCAACAGTTATTTTTACACCTTCAAGCTTCCCTGCTATTTCCTGTGCAGCTACTCTGATCTTTTCTTCTTTATGTGATCTCTGCCTTAAATTCTCGGCATGCATCTTCTTAGCTGAAGAAGTTGCAGCAACAGCAAATCCTCTGGGGATAAGATAATTTCTTCCGTATCCGTCTTTTACATTGACGATATCATCCTTCTGTCCCAGTTTATTGACATCCTGTATAAGTATAATTTCCATAGTATATCCTCCTTATTTTAATAGGTCAGTTACATAAGGAAGAAGTGCAAGATGTCTTGCTCTCTTAACAGCCTTTGCTACTTTCCTCTGATATTTAAGTGAAGTACCGGTTATCCTTCTTGGAAGAATTTTACCCTGGTCATTTATAAATTTTTTCAGGAATTCAGGATCCTTATAGTCGATATATTTTATCCTGTTCTTCTTGAAACGGCAGTATTTTTTCTTTTTTACCTCAACTGTAGGAGGTGTTAAATATCTGATTTCTGATTCGTTCTGTGCCATATCTTATTCCTCCTTTGATTTTCCTGATTCTTTCTGTCTTCTCTTCTTTTCTGCGTATTCGACGGCAAATTTTTCCATCCTGAAAGTTAAAAACCTGATAATCCTTTCGTCACGACGATATTGGACTTCAAGCTTTTCTACAAGATCACCTGTACCTTTGAATTCAACGAGGTAATAAAACCCAGTCGACTTCTTTTGAATTGGATAGGCCAGTTTTTTCAGGCCCCAGTTCTCTTCATGAATGATCTCACCTTCATTGTCGGTGATGACCTTCTTGAATTTTTGTACCGCTTCCTTCATCTGGTTCTCAGATAAAACGGGAGTTGCAATGAAAACGGTTTCGTACTGATTCAACATAATTTTAATTCTTTATTAGTTTAATGATTTTGGCTCGCAAAAGTACAATAAATTTAGATTATACGAAAAAAATAGATAAAAAATGATTGAATACACATAACTATTTATACAATCAGGCCAGGATGTTTTATTTATCCCAACCTTATCTGAGATGGCTTTTTAAAGCTATATTTGTACAAAATAATTGTTAGAGAATAAGCATCGGATTTATGGAAAATTTTATCGTTTCAGCACGTAAATACCGCCCTGCCACCTTCGACATGGTGGTCGGTCAGGATACAATAACAAATACGCTGAAGAATGCAATAAAAAATAATCATTTGGCTCAGGCATACCTTTTCTGTGGCCCAAGGGGGGTTGGAAAAACAACATGTGCAAGGATATTTGCAAAAACAATAAACTGCATCAATCTGGGTGAAAATGCTGAAGCCTGTGATAAATGCGAATCCTGTCTTTCTTTTAACTCACTGAGATCCTTCAATATTCATGAGCTTGATGCTGCTTCTAATAACAAAGTTGAAGACATAAGGAGTCTGAATGATCAGGTACGAATTCCTCCCCAGATAGGTAAATACAGCATTTATATAATTGATGAGGTTCATATGCTTTCATCTTCAGCATTTAATGCCTTCCTTAAAACTCTTGAGGAGCCCCCGGCACATGCAATATTTATTTTAGCAACAACTGAAAAACATAAAATAATTCCGACAATTCTTTCCCGTTGCCAGATATTTGATTTTAACAGGATACGGATTGAAGATATAGTGGGCAGATTAATGTATGTTGCTGATAATGAAGGAATAATTGCTGCCGAAGAAGCTCTGCATGTAATCGGACAGAAAGCTGACGGGGCCTTGCGTGATGCCCTTTCGATATTCGATCAGATAGTAAGTCTTTGCGGAAATAATATTACCTATAAGGATGTCATTCAGAACCTGAATGTCCTTGATTATGAATATTACTTCAAGACTGTTGACAGAGCTATGGATGGTGACGTATCGTCAGTTTTGCTTACTTTCAATGAGATCCTTGAGAAAGGATTTGACGGTCACAATTTTATTTCTGGACTTAACAGCCATTTCCGTGATCTGCTGGTCTGTAAGGACCAATCCACAGTAAAGCTTCTTGAGGCTACACCTGCAGTAAAACAACAATATCTGAATCAGACAGCAGAATGTTCGGTTGATTTTCTTTTCGAAGCGCTTGAAACCGGTACAAACTGTGAGCTTGCGTACAAATCGAGTAAGAATCCAAGGCTGCATGTTGAGCTTGCACTTATAAGATTATGCAGGTTAAAGTCTGAAATCTACGGGGAGGCTGAAAAAAAAAAGTCTGAGTCACTAGTACAAATCAGTAAAGGTGATGAATTGCCACTACCCTCTAAGTCTGAGATTGTACGACAGGCAGAAAATCAACCGGAAAGGAAGGAGGTGCAATCTGAATTTGTACCTGGAAAGCACGAACCCAAAATAGAGAAATCGGCAAAATCAATTTCAATAAAGGAGCTGTTAAGTGATGACGCGACAGCTCAGAAGAAAACAAATGATCGTCAGGACGAAGCAACATTTACATTAAATTCTGTCGATAATGCTGTACAAAAAGCTGAATTAAACCTGGAATCGCTTGAAAAAGCCTGGCAAGAATTTACTGATCAGATGGGAGGTGAAGGAGCCAGAATAAAAAGTATGTTCAAATCTATTATGCCTGAGATGGAAAACAACCAGGTTATAAAAATTCATCTTAGCAATGCAACTCAGAAAGACACTTTTGTTCAATTTTATAAACAGAAACTGATTACATTCCTTGAAAGAAAATTTTTTCTTCAGGAAATTGATATTGAAACAATTGTAGATTTATCCGAGACTAATGAAATCATTTATTCTGATGATCAGAAATACAATTATCTTTTCAATAAGTATCCTATATTGAAAGATATGAAGAAGAACTTTAATCTTGATATTAATTAGTCTGGCTTGATTATTTCATACAGTAATGATTATTATGAAATCCAAAAGGGAACAGAATAATGGCGGGAAAAATTTGAAATCTCTTTCACGTGAAAGGGAGATATCAGAAAGTATCATTAACCATTCAAGATCAATGATCAGCGTAATTAACCGTGATTACATTTATGAAAAGGTTAACCTGGCATTCTGTAGTGCCCATAATATAAGTGGGGAAAAGGTAGTGGGAAAATCCTTGTCAGATCTATGGGGTACAGAAACTTTTTGCAATTTCATTAAACATAATATAGATAGGTGTTTTGAAGGAGAGACAATCAGTTATGAAGCATCATTTGAAACTCCGGGATACGGTGTAAGATATTTTGAGGTAACATTCAGGCCGCTTTCAATAGAGGGAGATAGTATTACACATCTTTTAGCCGAGACGTTCGACATACATGACGTTAAGCAAAAGGAGCAGGAATTAAAGAAAAAGGAGGAGGAACTGAAGAAGCTGGAAACCAATCTTCCTATTGGTATTGTGAGGTGTTTGCCCGATGGAAGCATTTTGCATGCTAACAAGGCCTTCCTGAATATTATGGAATGCATTGATGAATCATTTGTTTTAGAAGCTAATTTCAGGAGTTTTTATCCGCAGGACTATCTGTTCGACATCCATTGTGAGCAGCTTCTTGAAAAACATATCGTAAATTTTGGAAGGATCTCTTTGCATGACTGTCATGGTAAAGAAATTTCATGCAGGATCAGTGGATTTATTGCATTTGACAGTACAAGCACCAGGTCATATCTCGATTTTGTAGTCGAGGATGCAACCAGGGAACTGATGCTCGAAAACCGCCTTTTGCAGGCAAATAAGCTTGAAACCATAGGAGCACTTGCAGGAGGAATTGCTCATGATTTTAATAATATATTAACGACAATATCAGGTTATTCTGAGTTGCTTATTGAGGACCTTCCTCCGAATTCTGATCTTTCTGACAAGGTTGGAAAAATTCAGGGTGCGGTTCTTCGGGCCAAATCGATTACAAACCAGATACTCACTTTCAGCAGACAGGTTGAACAGGATAAAATTTCGATAAGCGTGGGGGAGGTGCTTAAAGAAACTCTTGGTTTTATTAAATCCTCAGTTCCTTCAAATATTGATTTGAAGAGTGAGCATTTAACTGATGATGTAATGGTACTGGCGGACCCAACTCAGTTATTCAGGGTCTTTATTAATCTGATGACAAATGCTATTCAGGCAATGGAAGAAAAAGGCGGAGTTCTATCGGTTAGTATGAAGGTGGTCGAAGGAAAGCTTGTTAAAGATGTGATTAACAAAAATATTGTTGCTGATGAATATGTTTTTCTAACTTTTCAGGATACAGGCAAAGGAATGGAACCGTCTGTGATGAGCAGAATATTTGAACCATTTTTTACAACACGCGAGGTAGGGAAGGGAACAGGACTGGGTCTCTCAGTTACCTATGGAATTATTTCGGAAATGGAAGGCGAGATACTTGTTTCCAGCAGAACTGACAAGGGCTCAGAATTTTATGTTTATCTTCCAGTGGCACGCCAGGAAATAGGTGTCGAATCATTTACCGGAACGAAAAAGAAAATCATGTTTATTGCCGGAAATAAACATGAATCGAGAATGCTCTCAATGGCACTTGAGAATACTGGTTTTGATCTTATGTATGTTCCTGACAGGCAGAGTTTTGTAAAAGCCTTCTTAAAGTCAGCCAAAATTCCGGATCTGGTTATTTATATGACTGACTCGGGCCAGGTGAAACCTGAAGATTTTATAAACATATACAAAAGAGAGAAAATTGCTACACCATGTATAATCATTACTAGTCAAAACTGCAGTATTTTTGAAGAAAAATTGCTAAATTCGGAGATTGTTAAGCAACATCTGATAAAACCTGTCTCTTTGAAGGAAATAAAGAATGCTATTCAGATGTCTACTAGAGATGCTGAATGATTTTTTAATATTTGAGAAATGATGTGACAAGCATTTTAATTGTGAGTTTTATACTTTGTTAATGTCTGCTAAATTTAGTATTTATGCAAAGGGTGCTTATAATTGAGGATGAAATGGAGTTAAGAGAAATGATAAAAACATCTCTTATCAGAAGAAAATACACAGTGTTTGAAGCTGCAAACGGGAAAGATGCAATCACACATTTTAAACCATCAATGACAGACCTGGTTGTTACAGACTTGATTATGCCTGAGGAAGATGGGTTAAAAGTTATCATGAAGCTAAAGGAGATGAAGCCATCACTTAAGATAATTGCAATTTCGGGAGGAGGAAAAGCCGGTCCGGGAGGCTATCTTAATCTGGCTAAAGCGCTTGGTGCTCATGCGGTTCTTTCAAAACCATTCTCAATTAATGATCTTATATCAAAAATAGAAGAGCTGCTTGCACCTGAACAACAAAACTGACATGATTGTTATTATGTATAATAATTAAAACTAAATTGTTATGTTAAAGAAAAAAATTGAAGATATCTGTAACCGTCAGGTTGAAAGAGAAGCCTATTCATCAAATCTTTATCTTGCTATGGCAATCTGGGCTGAAACTAACGGATATGCCGGAGTTGCAGGCTGGCTTTATATGCAGGCTGAGGAAGAAAAGTTGCATATGCTTAAATTCATTAAATATATAAACGAAAGAGGTGCCAAGGCTGTAATGCCGGCAATTAAAAAACCTGTTGCTGAATATAAGAGTATTGAACATGTATTTAATGAAGTGCTGAAACATGAAGAATTTGTTACAGCAAGTATAAATGAAATTGTTGCGCTTGCTCTGGAAGAGAAAGATTTCAATTCCCATAGTTTTCTGCAGTGGTTTGTTACTGAACAACTTGAAGAGGAAGCTTCGGTCAGGGCCATTATTGACAAGGTAAAACTTGTCGGTAAGAATAATCTGTATCAGTTTGACAGAGATATTCTGGGGTTGCGTGCTCC
>Ga0307375_10000046_pt1 | contig 174151 bp, 155 predicted proteins | sample TR1MG_FD_202531 | JGI IMG/M metagenome (GOLD analysis project Ga0307375, IMG submission 202531) | Soil microbial communities from Risofladan, Vaasa, Finland - TR-1 | ecosystem: Environmental > Terrestrial > Soil > Coastal area > Acid sulfate soil | place: Finland: Risofladan, Vaasa...
CAGTTGGGAACCATATTGCTTGGATACATTATTTGCTTCAAAAAGAGCCATTGAAATGTGATTTAACTTAATATTTATAATGAGGTGTAAATATAAATAAAAAACCTCACTGCAAAAACAGTCAGTCTGTTTACAAAGCTTATGGTTTTAATGCAATATTTGAGTTGACTTTAGCCTTCGAAATAACCTCTCATCCTTTCGAATAAGCCCTTGTCATTTTTATCAGGAGCAGGTTCAAATGATTTTGATTCCCTGAATTTTTCGAATGTCTTCAATTCATCCCGGCTGATACTTTTAGGTATCCAGACATTAACATTGACAAGAAGATCACCTCTGCCATATCCATTAACTTCAGGAAGGCCTTTACCTCTAAGTCTGAGTATTCTTCCCGGTTGGGTACCAGGTTCTATTTTTATCTTTACATTGTTATCTACAGTAGGGATCTCCACATGTGTACCCAGAACCGCATCAGGGATACTTATGAACAGATTATATATCAGGTCATTTCCCTCTCTTATAAGATCAGGGTGTTCCTCTTCATCTATTACAACCAGGAGATCGCCGTTTACACCTCCTCTTCTGGGGGCATTTCCTTTTCCGCTGACAGTCATCTGCATTCCTTTACCGACACCTGCAGGAATATTGATCTTGATAACCTCTTCCTTTTGAACTATCCCTTCACCGTAGCATGATGTACATTTTCTGGTTATTGATTTGCCTTCGCCACCACACGAAGGACATACTGCAGTTGTTTGCATCTGCCCCAGCATGGTATTGGTAACTCTAGTTACATGACCAGAACCCCGGCATGTGGTGCAGTCAGAAATGCTCGAGGAGTCTTCTGCACCAGTACCCCCACATGTATCGCATGTAACGTATTTGGATACTTTGATCTTTTTTTCACAACCTGAGGCTATCTCCGTAAGGCTTAGTTTTACCTTTACACGCAGATTTGTGCCTTTATTTACCCTTCTTCCTCTTCTTCCACCGCCTCCGAATGCACCAAATCCTCCAAATGCATCTCCGAAAATATCTCCGAATGATGAGAAGATATCCTCCATTGTCATGGTATGTCCGCCAAACCCACCTCCTGAGTTTCCCATTCCGGCATGTCCGAAACGGTCGTATCGTGCTTTCTTCTCATCATTGCTGAGTACTTCATAAGCTTCAGCAGCTTCCTTAAAATGTTCCTCAGCCTTTTTATCTCCAGGATTCTTATCCGGATGATATTTAAGAGCCTGCTTGCGGTAAGCTTTTTTTATCTCATCCTTAGTGGCTTCTTTCGATAAACCCAGAATCTCATAGTAATCTCTTTTTCCCATCCTGTCTACAATATTTTAATAGCCACTAATTATCCTGTTAAAACGCTTTAAATTATTCACCAACCACAACTTTAGAAAACCTCAGAACCTTATCCTGCAGGTAATAGCCTTTCAGAATAACATCAACTACTTTACCTTTTTGATCTTCTTCAGGTACAGGAACCTTAGCAACAGCCTCATGTATATCAACATTGAAATTGCTGTTAAGTGCTTCTATTTCTTTAACCCCGTTTTGCCGGAGGAATTCATTGAATTTACCATAAATAAGGTCTATCCCACTTTTCATTGCCACACAGTCGGATGCATCTTCCATATGTTTAAGTGCTCGTTCAAAATCATCCATGAGCGGAATTATTTTGATAAGAAGATTTTCTTCTGCATATTTTGAAATATCCATCTTCTCCCTCAGCGTTCTTTTTCGATAGTTGTCAAATTCGGCTGAAAGCCGGATATATTTATCTTGCATTTCTGCCAGTTTTGACATTGTCTCCTTTAGTTCATTTTCAACTTTGTCAGTCTCAGGGGCATTATCTGCTTTCTCTTCCTCTGATTGTTGTTGCTGCTGTTCTGAAGCCGGTACTCCTGTTTTGTTTATGTCCTGATCTTTCTGTGAGGGTGTATTGTCTTTATTTTCAGCTGATTCAGTGTTGATATTTATTTTCGCTTCTTCCTGTGGTTTCTGTTTTTTCTTCATCATCATTCACATAGTTACAAAGTTACTTTAGCAGATAACAAAATTACTGCCAATGATGTTGAATTGACAAATTGACAGTAATGGCATAAAGGCACAACGGCACAAAGGCTCAACGGCAGCTAAATTTGTCAGTTCTACCTTTGAGCCTTTGTGCCATTACGCCGCTTTACAGCCTAATGTCTGCTGTATCCTTTCTTTTTATTGTATGGTTTGTTCTGATGTTTCCCCTGAGATTTTCCCTGTGGTTTCTTTTTAGGTTGAGGCATGAGCTCTCTGATCTCCAGTATCTTAACGCCATCAGTCATTTTGAGTTTTCCCCGCGATAATACCTTCATGTCATTGATTATTACCTCATCAGCAACCTGGCTGCGGTTCCAGGTAATGTATGACTTTTTCATCTGGTTTACGATCAGAGTGGTAAGATACTCTTTTTCATCACCATCCTCAAGTTCAGTTGCTGCTTGTATCATGAGTTCTATAATCCGTCCATAATGAAGATACCTTATCTCTCCCTGCATGTATGGGATCTCCCTGGGCTTTTCTCTCAATTTTGAGATTTCAGGTACAGGATAGGGTGAATCAATGTCAAGATCAAATTCGGCAATTATTGCAAGATGATCCCATAGTTTATGTTTAAAATCTCCAACATCACGAAGATGAGGATTGAGATTACCCATTATTCCAATGATGGTTTTGGCAGCACGGTTTCTTTCATCTCTGTCCTGAATGGTCTTGATATGATCCACCATCTTCTGGACATTTCTCCCATATTCCGGCAACTCCATTCTCTTTCTCTGCGTGTTATAATCGTAATTCATCATGATTTTTAAATATATGCAAAGCTAATAATAAATTGTTACCTGAGATAAATCATTGATGGAAGGAATCAGTAATGCCCCTGCATATCAATATTATTTATGATTCAGAATACTAAAGACCAAGAAACTGGATTGCTAAACCTGAAAACAATATCATTGATCCGGCAATCAGGTGACTGTATTTTTCAACAGGTTTAAGGTTGATTTTATTCAAACCCAGCTTAAAAGCAAGTACAATCGACATCATCGTTCCTATGGTTGTCAAAGAAAACAATATTGATACAATTATTGATCCTGAGATATTGTTTTCAGCGGCCGGATACATGAGAAGCGGAATAAGAGGCTCACACGGACCGAAAACAAAGATAAGGAAGAGTATCCAGGGTGTTGTTTTGACAACATCAGACTGGTGAATGTGGGTATGTTCATCAGAATGATCATGTTCATGTAGGTGCTTTTCTCCACCAAAGTGATGATGTGAATGAGTATGCTTCTTCTTCTTCAGCAGATTTCGAATACTGATTATCATATAAACCAGGCCAAATGCAATAAAAAGCCAGGCTGCAATATTGCCCCTGAATGATTCCACATTTACTAGTCTGATAACTGAAATGCCGACTGCTATTCCAATAAGTCCGAGTACAACAGAACTCAGGACATGGCCTAATCCACAAAGGAATGTAATCCACATTGTTTTTCTGAGAGTCCAGTTCTTTGCCTGGCTGAGAACTATGAAGGGGAGGTAATGGTCCGGTCCCAGAAGGGTGTGAAAGAATCCCAGTGATATAGCAGTGACTGAAAGAATTGCAATGGAATTATCCATGGATTAGCCTTTTGCCGTGAAGTAATAAATTGTAAGTGCAATAATATCTATAAAAATCGAGATTGCTTCTCTGTCAGGTTTAAAAAATCTTAAAAAGATGCATTTATCACATTTATTTCTGTTAAAAATTTAACAGCCATGATGAGCCGTTAAAGATCATTTCATATACTTTATCATTCTGTTTATACAGCAGTGACCTTGAATCACTCATAAATCTTTTCATCCTTGGATAAGCAGAGGAATCTGAAAAGAAATTTTGTTTGTTTTCAAATTCAGAACATGGAATCACAAAGAACCTTTTCCTGTATTTTTCAATTGGGGTATATACCCAGGTGAGATAATAATCGGCATCGGTTATCTTAACACCTGATCCTGTTTTGGTTATCTCAATCCTTGCCATTGCTCCCCCGTCGGTGCGGTGTTTGCGCTGGTTTGATATGAAGTTTCCAAGTGAATAAACTGCAATAGTACCCTTGCCATCATTTATGTTACTGTTCCATACCATCTTCTGAAGAACATGCGGATGTGCACCTATTACAATATCAACGCCATTGTCAAACAGATAATCTGCCAAATCGTACTGTGATTTTGAGGGTGAGGTGTCATATTCTTTGCCCCAGTGGAGAAATACTATTATTATGTCGGGCTTATTAAAGATCGCTTTTTCAATATCTTCTGCAATTATCTCTCTGTCGATAGTGTTTAAAATAGCCGGTTGCCTTACAGTTATTCCATTAGTTCCATATGAATAGTTAAGAAGAGCCAGGGAGATACCATTTTTTTCAAAAAAAAAGGGATATCTTTTTTCCCTTTCATTCAGATCAGAAAATGTACCGGTATGCATAATTTCAAGACTGTCGAGAATATTTATGGTCTTTTTTATGCCCTTTGCTCCGCGATCAGCAGAATGGTTGTTTGCTTGAACCAGACAGTCGATCCCCGCATTTTTGCAGGCAACAGCAAAGGCAGCCGGAGAAACAAAAGCCGGATAGCCTGAGTAAGGTGGGCCTGCCAGAGTGACCTCAAAATTGGCAATAGCAATATCCGCTTCTGCAATTACCGGTTTGATGTAAGTAAAAACTGTATCATAATTGTAAATATGTTTTTCACGATCCTCAGCTGACCAGATCTGCTCTGAATGTCCCATTATATCACCAATGAAAAGAAGGGTCAGTTTGTTTGCAGTATTTGATTGACCTTTACATAAGACCGGTATAAGGAATATAACAGGCAGGTATAAAAGGGATCGTCTCAGAAACCTTCTTAAGCAGGTATGATTTTGACCAATCATTCAGAGATGATGATAGTAAAGATACATTTAATTATTTTTGCACTTCCAAAATCAGAGTGATTAATATGGAAGATCAAAAAGGAAGGTCAAAATTATTTCGTAATATATGGCCGTTTATTGCAGCAACATTTGTTTTTCTGCTTGTTTTAGTTGCAATTAAAAATCCTTCATTTGTAGAGGATTATTATTCAGAAGGGTTTTATACGGTCTTTGCCCGCATTCTCTCTTTCTTCAGCAGACTTCTGCCATTTTCTTTATGGGATATTTTCTGGTTCCTTGCCATATTCTCCTTACTTGTAGGGATAGCTCTGGTAATAAGAAAAAAATTCAAGCTCAGGAAACTACTGCTTATAACCGGACAGATACTTGCATTGTTATATGCTTATTTCTATATATCATGGGGATTTAATTATTTCCGCCCCGATATTGAAAAGAGAATCGGACTTGAATTGCAGAGTGTGGATGAGAAGCTCTTCAGAACAGCTCTTGATTCAGTTATTGTAATGGTAAATAAAAGTCATACACTCATAGGAAATGAAGATTACAATGATATAGACCGGAAGGTTGAGGAATCCTATTCTGATAATTCATCCATTCTTGACATTAAATATCCAAATGGTTACAGAAGGCCAAAAAAAATGATCTTCAGCAATCTGATTGTCAAATTCGGTATAAGCGGATATTTCGGACCTTTTTTCAACGAGATAAATCTTAACAGAAGGATACTGCCAATGGAATATCCTTTTTTGCTTGCCCATGAGAAGGCCCATCAGTTTGGAGTTTCCCGTGAATCAGATGCAAACCTTGTAGCATTTATAGTATGTACAAAAACTTCTGACAGAAGACTTAATTATTCGGGATACCTGGCTCTTCTCCTATATTTCATGGAGGATGCACAGTATTTCAGTGACTATCATGAATATCTCAGAAAACTTGATAAACCGGTACTTGAGGAGCTACGGTTCAGGCAAAAGTATTATTACGGGTTGCAGAACGAAGTCATGGAACATGCTCATGAGAAGGTTTATGATGTGTATCTTAAAACTAATCAGGTAACCAGTGGCATTGAGAACTACAACCAGGTTGTGGAACTGGCCGTCAGCTGGCTTGTCAGAGAATCAAAATTATCGGAATAAATCAATCTAGGGATAGTATTTTATGAGTATCTTTGGCCGTTTTTGTTCAATTTTTAACGGTTGACAATAAGAAAAGGAAAAGCTCATGGCAGGGAATGAAAGGCACCTGGATATAGGAAAACTATCTGCAGCAGGTGTTTTGGTGACGCTCGGAATTGTATTCGGGGACCTGGGTACAAGCCCGTTATATGTGATGAAGGCCATCGTGAAAGGAGGCGCCGAGTTTAATGAGCTTCTGATTTATGGATCCCTCTCCTGTATTTTCTGGACACTAACTCTTCAGACCACAACAAAATACATTATAATAGCCCTTCGTGTTGATAACAAGGGTGAAGGCGGAATTCTATCCTTATTTGCGCTGATGGGCAGAAAGACCTCCTGGGCAGCACTCCTGACAATGGTTGGAGGTGCAGCGCTCCTGGCAGATGGTGTGATTACACCAGCTATAACTGTCACATCATCTGTGGAAGGTTTAAAATTACTTAATCCGGAAATACCTATTGTTCCGATAGTGCTTATTATTTTTGGCGTTCTATTTTTCATTCAGCAGTTCGGATCCACAAAGGTAGGCAGTTCGTTCGGCCCGATCATGGTAATCTGGTTCTCAGTACTTGGAGCTGTGGGTTTTTCACAATTAATCCACATGCCTGAGATACTCAAATCAGTTAATCCTGTTTACGCCGCAAGGCTTCTGGGAGAATATCCCGGTGGTTTTATCCTGTTAGGAGCAGTATTTCTTGCTACAACCGGAGCGGAAGCACTTTATGCTGATCTGGGTCATTGCGGCAGATCAAATATCCAGGTTGCCTGGATATTTGTCAAGGTGGCCCTTCTGATGAATTATTTTGGTCAGGGTGCCTGGCTGTTGGAAAATAGCAGCTCTGCAATGGGAACAAATCCATTCTTTACCATTATGCCAAAGTGGTTCCTGATACCCGGAATCCTGCTTGCCACCGCCGCTTCAATTATTGCAAGCCAGGCAATAATAAGCGGTTCATTTACAATTGTTAAGGAAGCGATCTCGCTTAATCTCTGGCCAAAAGTGAGGGTGCTGAATCCCACGCAGGTCAGGGGACAGGTATATCTGCCATTTGTAAACTGGTATCTCTGGTTTGCATGCAGCCTGGTTGTAATTTTCTTCAGGGCATCTGCCAATATGGGAGCAGCATACGGACTTGCAATAAACATTACAGAAATGATGACGACATTTCTGCTGACTTACTATCTGTACCAAAAGGGGGTTAACCACAGGCTGGTACTTATAATTTTTATGGTTTTCCTGACAATTGAGAGTAGCTTTCTGGTTGCCAATCTCCATAAATTTAATGATGGCGGATGGTTTACATTACTGCTTGCATCAGTCTTCTTTGTAATAATGTATGGCTGGTATTTCGGAAGAAAGCTTAAAAATCGCTATGTTACATTTACCAACCTCGACAAATATATTGAACCTCTGAAGGATCTTTCGAAGGATGTTTCCGTGCCCAGAACAGCCACAAACCTTGTCTATATTATAAAAGCCAATAAACCTGACCAGGTTGAATCAAAGGTTATTTATTCCATCTTTCATAAGCAGCCTAAGCGTGCAGACACATACTGGTTTCTCCATGTGAATGTAGTTGATGAACCAAACAGGTTTGAATACCAGGTTAGCCAGATTATTCCGGAAGTGCTCATGAGGATTGATTTTCATATAGGGTTTAAAGTAGAACCAAAAATTAACCTCTATTTCAAAGAGATACTTGAAGATCTGGTCAATTCCGGTGAAATTAAGCTCAACAGCAGTTACCAGTCATTAAGGAAACATGAACTGCCTGCTGATTTTAAATATGTGCTCATCGACAGGATAATGCCGCGTGATTATACACTTTCAAACAGTGAGAACTTCACACTTACTCTTCACGGCCTGTCAAGGCTTGTATGTATTTCAGATATCAAAGCTCTGCACCTCGATTCCTGTAATACTATTGAAGAACAGGTCCCGATAACAATCAATCAGCCTATAAGTCAGAGAATAAAACGGCTCAGTTAAAACTAAAAAATATCCACAGGATCTTCTCGGAAAAATATGTTATTTATGATTTCGGCTTCAAATGAAATAGCATGAAACATCAGGGTTATAGTTCCGATTTTAATAAGATCTCCTTTGCAGGAGTTCTGGTAACACTTGGAATAGTATTCGGAGATATAGGAACCAGTCCTCTTTATACCGTAAAAGCAATAGTTTCCGGAGAAAGTGACAATTTTAGTGAACTTCTTGTAATTGGTTCATTGTCATGTATTTTCTGGACACTCACACTGCAGACTACAATCAAATATGTTATTATAACACTAAGAGCTGACAATAAGGGTGAAGGTGGAATTTTTGCACTTTTCGCACTAATCAGGAGGAAAACTACATGGGCAGCCATTCTCACGATGATAGGAGGGGGCGCATTACTCGCAGACGGTGTTATAACACCTGCAATTACAGTTACTTCATCAATAGAAGGATTGAGATTATTCAATCCGGATATACCGGTAATCACTATTGTACTGCTGATATTTGCATTACTCTTTTTTATTCAGCAGTTCGGGACGAAATTTGTCGGGGTTGCATTCGGGCCAATAATGTTAATCTGGTTTCTGATGCTGGGAATAATTGGATTTTCACAAGTTATAAAGTATCCCGAGATCTTTAAGGCTGTAAATCCTATGTTTGCAGCAAAGTTTTTGCTGGAATATCCCGGAGGTTTCCTGCTTCTTGGAGCCGTATTTTTATGCACTACCGGTGCTGAGGCATTATATTCAGACCTGGGTCACTGCGGCCGGAGAAATATTCAGATTTCCTGGATTTTTGTAAAAACCATGTTGTTACTGAATTATTTTGGACAGTGTTCATGGCTTATGATGAATTACACTACTGGTCAGGATATGAATCCTTTTTTTCATATGATGCCGAAATGGTTTCTTCTCTTTGGTGTAATAATTTCCACTGCTGCTGCAATAATTGCAAGTCAGGCATTAATAAGCGGATCATTCACTTTGCTGGGTGAAGCGGTTTCTCTAAATTTCTGGCCTAAAGTCAAAATTGTTAATCCTACTCTTGTGAAAGGGCAGGTTTATCTTCCTTTTGTAAACTGGTCATTGTTTTTCATGTGCAGTCTGGTAGTGATCTTCTTCAGAGAATCAGCTAATATGGAGGCTGCTTATGGACTGGCTATAACCATTACCATGATAATGACAACATTGTTGTTGTCGTATTATCTTTATAAAACAAAGGTCAATTACCGTTTGGTGATATTACTGATGACAGTGTTTCTTAGTCTGGAGGGTACTTTTCTGGTTGCGAACCTTAACAAATTCGCACATGGAGGATGGTTCACCATTTTGCTTGCCTCAATATATTTTCTGATCATGTTTGGATGGTATTTTGGAAGAAAAATCAGAAACCGACGTATAACTTTTACAAATCTCGACAATTATTTAAAATTATTCAGGGATATAGTTAAAGATGAGACAGTTCCAAAATTTGCAACCAATCTGGTATATATTATAAAAGCAAACAACCTTAACCAGGTTGAATCGAAAGTCATCTATTCCATTTTCAGCAAGCAGCCTAAAAGGGCCGATACCTACTGGCTTTTGCATGTTGACAGGGTGGATGAGCCGTATCGGTTCGAATATAAAGTTACCCATATCATTCCCAAAATCCTGATCAGGATTGATTTCTACATCGGATTCAGGATCGATCCCAAGATAAATCTCTATTTCAAAGAAGTACTTGAGGATCTGACAAAATCAGGTGAGATAGAATTGGAAAGCGGTTTCAGTTCAATAAAGAAATATGGATTTCTGCCTGATTTTAAATTTATTCTTATTGAAAGGGTAATGATGAGGGATATTAAGCTGACAAAGACTGAAAATTTCATTCTTACAATTCAGAATCTGGTAAGGCATATCAGCATCCCTGAAGAAAGAGCCTTGCAGCTGGATTCGCCAAATACGCTTGTTGAAAGGGTACCGATAATTATCTCACAGCCTTTAGACGAAAGGATCAGCCGTAAAAGATGATCCAACTTCATTAAGTTGTCATTCTTTAATTAATTTAAACTTGATTGGTAATTTTATTTCCTTTTCCTGAGTATGTTAATGGCACACAGGTATCCGCTGTAAATAGCACCTGAAAAACCCCCGCCAGTTTTTCCCCATGCTGATGCAAAGTGCAGGTTAGCAGGTAGACCTGAAGTGTCAATCAAAATTCTGCCAGGTGTTTGTGCAAAGCCATAAACAGCTCCTTCCGGATTGAGAGTATATCGCCTGACAGTAGTCGGAGTGCCAACCTCACAATACTCTATAACATCAGTTATTCCCGGGATATATTTCTCCAGCCTCTTTATGAAGATCTTTGCAACCTCTTCTTTTTTTGATTTATATTCTTCCTGTGAAAGATCATCCCAAAATGATGTATAGTCGATGCAGCATATAGCACCAACTGATTTTCCCTCTGGAGCAATAGCTGAATCGATCTGTCCGTAGTCAACAAAAGTAAAGCTCCTCCTTCTGAAATCCCCTCGGTTGTTTGCCAATATATTTGTTTGTGATTTTATCGAATTATCAAAGAAAAAAGTCGAATAATGATTATGCCCCAGGGTTCTAAGATTGCTTTTGAACCCGAAATATACAGTAAGAAGGGAAGCTCCGGTTCTCTGTTTCCTGATCTCTTTAACCAGGCTTGCTTTAAGTTCTCCGGACACCATTTCAGCCAGCAGTGGCACTGCAGCATTTACGATAATCTCATCTGCATAAGCCTTGAGTATATCTGAATTGTCCTTTCCTTTTTGCCGGTACATCACACCGGTCAGTTTTCCATTTTCTTCATTTATACCTGTTACAAGATGATTCAGCATCACCTCACCTCCATGTTTTCTTATATATTCTGCCAGGTGATCGGATAGTTTCTGAGAGCCCCCTTTGATATAGCTTGCACCTCCGTTGAAATAGCTTCCCTGGGCAATGGAATAGTATGCCAGAGATAATGAAAATGGATCGTCATGAAAATACCCCAGATTTCCGAGGAGGATCAGCTTTAAATCTTCATTATTAATTATTGAATCGAGGAATTCGCCTACACTTATGTCTTCAGGAGTTTCTTCTCCTGCAGCTTTTTTCTTTGGATTAAGAATATGCCTGAAGTATTCATCAATACCGGTTGCATCTTCAGGGAATCGTTCCTTAAGTATCGCACCGGCAGCAGAAGGATCATGAGGTATTGTAATATTGATCCTGTCATTTACAAAATGAAAGAATTCAGGCACCCTGATAAACTGAACATTATCAAAAACCTCCAGGTCTGTAAAGATCCTGTTTTTCATATCGCGGGACGATGGACCATCCATTTCATGAAGCCCTACTTCAAAAGTGAAATCATGTCTCCTGAATGTTGTGGCACAGCCTCCTGGTTGTGAATGCTGTTCAATAAGCAATACTCTCTTTCCCTCTCTGGTAAGCTTTGCACCGGCAGTCAGTCCGCCAAGTCCTCCTCCAATTACAACTATGTCGTAATTCATTCGTTTAATGGTATTGGGTATCTCTTGAATTCTTTTGTTCTGTCAAAAAGATATCTGTATGTAATATAATGCTTTACAGGGATGCTACCGACAGAGATGAAGATCTTTCTCATTTTCGGATTGAAATCAGCTACCCACGAAAACTCCACTTCCCTGTAATGTGATTTGCGCCTTATGACCTCGTTAATTTTCAGGATAAAAGCAGATTCAATACCATGATTCTGAAATTTTGGAATTACCCCCATAAGCAGTCCCTTTGCCCTGGTCATGGTCTTCTTCTTTTTAAGGTAAAGAAATTTTATCATGTTTATCAGGTTCAGTTTGCCATTAAGGTGTTTCAGGATCTGGTTGAGGTCAGGGAACATAAGGTAGATTGCAATGGGTTTTCCATCGAAATAGGCGAACCAAATAAACTCCTCATCAATAATCGCTTTGGCTTTTTTAAGTACCCCTCTTATATAGACTGCTTCGAGAGGTTCAAAGTTTTTCTTGAATGAAGCCCATGCTTCATTAAATACAGTAGCAAAGTCTTCTGTGAATTTATCCTGTTCCTTCCAGGTGAAATGACGGAATTCATAACCTGGCTTTTTAGTTACCCATTCGGCGATCTTTATGAACCTGTCTGAGAGAGGTTGGGTAAGGTCAAGATGGAATCCCTCCATCTTATAATATGTCATAAATCCGTAAGCTTCAAATAATTCCCTGTAATACTTATGGTTATAAGGCACTTCAAATGAAGGATGTGTGAATCCGTCAACGAGCAGTCCCCAGTATTTATCGGTTTCTCCGAAGTTAATGGGGCCATCCATAGCTTCCATACCTTTTGATGTCAGCCATTCTTTTGCAGTATCGAACAGCAAGAATGCTGCCCGGGTATCATTTATGCATTCAAAAAATCCTGTTCCGCCTGTCGGCTGATCATAGCTGAAAGCCAGATTCCTGTCTATAAAGGCAGCAATTCTTCCAATCAGATTATTGTCATTATCGACCAGTATCCATCTTTCAACTTCACCATGTTTATGGTAAGGATTCTTTTCAGTGTCAAAAATTGCTTCTATTTCATTATCGAAGGGGCAGACCCATACCGGGTCATTCGTATAGATAATTCTTGCAACTTCAAGGAATTGCCTCTTTGTTTTTCTGTCTCTTACATTGATGATCTTCATCAGTACTCTACAGATTATTTATTATATACCTGCTCGAGCAGTTTACTGTACTTGTCGGTGATAAACTGCCGCCGGAGTTTAAGAGTGGGAGAGAGTTCCCCCGATGCAGGTGTCCATTCATCAGGGACAAGCCTGAACCTGATTATTCTTTCTGAAGGACTGAGTCTTTTATTAATCTTTTCTATCTCTGAATTAAATAATGATTGTACTTCAGGTTTTGTAATCATTTCCCCCGGATCAGAAAACACGATCTTACCATGTGTTTTCAAATCGTCAAAGTACTTGAAGTTTGGTGAGATAAGAGCGCTGGCAAATTTCTCATGTTCACCAACCACCATTATCTGGTCAATAAGGTCAGATTCCCTTAAAATGTTCTCAATAGGCTGGGGGGCAATATATTTACCATTTGAAAGTTTGAATATTTCTTTTTTACGGTCGGTTATCATAAGGAACTTTTCCTCTTCAAGGAAGCCTATATCACCAGTATGAAACCACCCTTCCTTATCAATAACTGAAGCTGTCAGTTCCGGATCATTATAATAGCCTGTCATTACATTGGGGCCTTTGCAAAGTATCTCTCCATCTTCAGCTATCTTAACCTCAACGCCTTCAATAACATATCCGACCGATCCCAGTTTAATCCCTCCTTTATGTGTCCTGTTTATTGTAATGATTGGGGAGGTTTCAGTAAGTCCATACATATTTATAATTTTAATTCCTGCTGCCCAGAAAATCTTTTCAAGTCTTGGAGGAAGGCTTGCTCCCCCGCATCCGACTAACCTGACATTTCCTCCAAGAGCAGTTCTCCATTTACTGAAGATCAGTTTATCGGCAATTTTTAATTTTATTTCATAACACCATCCATTTTCACCAAAAGGTTTATATCTCAAACCGAGTTTCAAAGCCCAAAAAAAGAGTAATTTTTTTATTCCGGTAAGCTTCTTGCCTTTTGATACAATTACATCGTAAAATTTCTCCAGTACACGTGGCACAGCATCAAACCCGTCAGGTTTGATCTCCTGCATATTGCTGGCTATACTGCCCATGCTCTCAGCGTAATAAATACTGGTACCGCTGAATTGCGTCTGGTAATTGCCCATTCGCCCGCCAACATGGCATAAAGGTAAAATACTAAGGTATTTATCGGTGGAATTAAGGTTAAAGACTGAAGCAGCAGAGATGAAATTAGATACCAGGTTCCTGTGAGAAAGCATTACTCCCTTTGCCTTGCCGGTTGTGCCTGAAGTGTAAATAAGTGTAGCAAAATCATTCTCACTGATTGAAGCCTTTATATTTTTGATCTGCAGATCATTTTTTTTACCCGCAGATATTCCAAGGGTTACTATCTCAGTCCAGTTATTAACTCCCTCAACAGTGTCAAAAGTATAAACGAGTGATGAGAAATCCTGAAAAATAAAAGCCTGACTCACATTTTTGTAAAGTCTGGAATCAGAGATCAGGATCATTTTAGCCCCTGAATCCTTAATGATGTATTGATATTCTGATTTATTGAGTGATGCAAAAACAGGGACATGCACTATACCTAACATTGCCATTCCCATATCAGCAAAGTTCCATTCAGGCCGGTTGGTTGAAACTGTAATGATCTTGTCTCCTTTTTTGAACCCCAGTTCATAAAGGCCTCTGCAAAAGTTTTCAGAATAGCTGATATAATCTTCCGAACTGTATTTTTCCCATTTGCCCAGAGGTTTAAAACAGAGAGCATCCTCTTTATGAAATTTATCTGCATATCTTGTCAGTAGATCAAAATTTCTCAATACTTCCATTTCAATAATATTTTCAGGATAAGTTATACTGCAATTTAGTAAATATCCAGGAATTCATGATTGCAGATGATAGCAAATTTGATTATTTTTCCGGTATAAAAATCTAATTTTTCTTACATGAACGCAGTGCCCTTTGTTATTGGAACCGTGGCAATATTTGCACTGGCTTACAGATTCTATTTCAGCTTTGTAGGAGCTAAGGTTGCTGTAAGAAATGATCTTGCCCAGACACCTGCCCACAGGCTTTACGATGGTCAGAATTATTATCCTATGAACAAATGGGTACTGTTCGGACATCACTTTGCAGCAATAGCGGGTGCCGGTCCCCTCGTAGGGCCAGTCCTTGCTGCGCAGTTCGGGTTTATGCCGGGCTTTCTCTGGATGCTTATCGGTGCAGTGATGGCAGGGGCTGTCCATGATTATGTGATATTGACTGCTTCTGTGCAGCATGATGGCAAATCACTTGCTGAAATTGCCAGAACTGAAATAAATAAGGTCGGTGGGATCACAACTTCAATTGCCATTATAATTATAATAATAGTAGCGATGGCCGGACTCGGGCTGGTAGTAGTCAATGCCCTGGCTGAAAGCTCCTGGGGTACCTTTACCATTGCAATGACTATTCCAATTGCCATACTTATGGGAATATGGATGTTTAAAATAAGGAAGGGAAAAACTCTTGACGGGACAATAATTGGAGTGATCCTTCTTATCCTGGCAGTTGTGCTGGGAAGGTATATTCCCCAATCTCAATTTGCTTCATGGTTTACTTTCGATCATAAGACACTGACCATTCTTATTGCTGTTTATGGATTCTTCGCATCAGTATTGCCTGTATGGCTGCTTCTGTCGCCACGTGATTATCTAAGTTCAATAATGAAGATATCTGTTATCGGACTCCTGGCAATAGGTCTGATTATTGTAGCACCTGAGATCAAAATGCCATCCTTTACCGAATTTACTGCCGGAGGAGGACCGGTAATTCCTGGGAAGCTTTTTCCATATCTTTTCATTACAATAGCATGCGGGGCTATATCGGGATTTCATTCTCTTGTCAGTTCCGGTACAACACCTAAGATGATAATGAAAGAAGCTGATGTAAAGGTAATTGCGGTTGGTTCAATGCTTACAGAGGGAGCGGTTAGCATAATGGCCCTTATTGCTGCAACCAGCCTGCTCCCCCTTGATTATTTTCAGATTAATGTTCCGGTTGAGAAGTTCCAGGCATTACTCCCTAAACTTCATGCAATGGGATTTACTGAAACAAATCTTGAACAGCTTTCTGTCGCTGTTGGTGAAGAGATAGCAGGCCGAACCGGAGGAGCTGTATCACTCGGAGTAGGAATGGCATATATCTTTTCTTCGATACCCGGAATGAATCATCTGATGTCGTACTGGTATCATTTTGCCATAATGTTTGAAGCATTGTTTATCCTGACAACTATTGACGCCGGAACCAGGATAGGTAGATTTTTATTGCAGGAGGCTCTGGGCAGAGTATATAAACCTTTCCAGAGAACTGACTGGCTTCCGGGTAACTTTATTGCTACCTCAATTGTCGTATTTGCTTGGGCCTATTTTATTTATACGGGTTCCGTTTCAACAATCTGGCCAATGTTCGGCACCGCAAACCAGCTCCTGGCCACTATTGCCCTTGCAGTAGGCACATCGTTCATTATTAACCGGGGCAGGATTAAATATGCCTGGATCACCATTCTACCAATGCTTTTTGTTGGAATAACTACCATAACTGCAGCTATCTTAAATATAAAGAACATCTATCTGCCTCAGGCATTTGATGCTGCCTCTGCCGTTCCCGGTATTATTAATCTGGTTCTTACTTTAGTGATCCTGGTTTGCGTGATAATAATATTTTCAAATGCAATACCGGGATGGGTTAAGGCATTCAGGGGAAGAGGCTCTGTAGTTCTGGCTGGGAAATAATAGCATAATTCAAATCCGGCAAACCCGGTCATGGGCAGGTTTATGGATTTTCTTCAACTTACTAGCTTAATAAATCCGTATTTGACAGGTTCATTTAACGGGTTTAAATACATTCTTCACTGCATTTAGATATCCGTAACCGTAAAGAGTACATGGCTGAAGGTAACTTGTTTCAGTCCATTCATTCCAGCTGTTTATGGTAATCAATAGTGCCTGGTACGGATGTTTGTCAACATATTCTTTTGCCATTATCAGCGCCTTCTCGAAGTTCACGGGTGTGTTATTTTTAACAACACCCGCGCGAAACATTTCGAATCGCGGATTGTTGTCCCACCCGATTGAGACATGCGGGTAGTAGGGCACTTCAAAAGCGTTTTCAATTCTTTCCCATTCCCTGTAAACATCAGCATTGATTGCATTATAGTCTCTGTCAACATCAGTAAAATGAACATATTGATAATGTGTTATGCCATTGAAGCCCAGGTTTTTCACCATTTTTTCCTGAGTGCCAATGATTTCACCTGCAATTCCTGTAATTTTATACCCGATGCTGCGCAGTGTCAATTGCAAATCTAGTCCCTTGTAGCCGGCTTTCATTACCTCCTTCCTGAACCAGTCCAGCGCATCCTTTGCTTCTTTTTCACCTCCCAGCCCGTTGATGAATTCCGACAGATCATAGATCATAAAACTCGGTTTGCCGTCAACTTTATAGTAGTTTGGCAGGTGAAAATATTTGTCAATCATTCTGTGAACAATAATCTCAAATTCTCTTCTGTCAACACCTCCCCGCCATATTTTAACACTTTCATCCACCTTTCCTGCGTTCCTTTTGTCCCATGTCATTACTGCATCATGATTGGCCCACATGATGTAAAACCGCATCTTCTCATTATTTTTTGCTTTCAGAAATCCGTCATTCAGATGGCCTTCGAGGAAAGGTAAGCCATCGTACCAGTACCAGTCGAAAATAAAAACGTTTACCCCGTGATCAGTTGCTGCTTCGATCTCCATCTCAGCTACATATGGATCTGCTTCATTGATATATCCCCATAAAGGCTGACGTGCCTGCTCATGCCCTTCGTACTTTGGTTTATTATCTTTTACAGTCTGCCATTCTCCGATTCCATCGGGCCAGAATATTTTAGCCCTGTCGTCAGGGTGATAGGATGGCCATACAAAAGCAGCAATGTCATAATTATTGCTGCTCCTTTTTTGAGCAAAAGCACCATTATAAGCGAATAATACTCCTGAAATAAGAAACAATAAGTAAACCAGAATGGACTGGTTACTTCTATTATTCATGGTTACAGTTGCATTTTTCATATTGTTTTTCATCTTTAATTTTTTACCGGTTTGATTAAATACTTTTCTGTATCATTTCTCCGGGAAATTAGTGATAACGTCGGATCAACTTTTATATCAATATTAAACGATTCTGGCCGGAAATAAACATAAAAAAGAAGGAAACTTTAAAACCATGTTTATAGATCTTATTCTCTTCAGAATATACATTCGGGAGAGCCTTTTAAATACAGGTAATGTTCAGTAATTCAAAGACCAGATCATTGGCCGTCTGCGGGAAATTGTGATTTAACCTCTTCGCGGGTTAATATACGGCTATTCCTTTTTTACCCAGACAGGATGTCTCTTCATATCCACGGTTAAAAAGTCAAGAGTTTCCTTTTCTTCAAAAGATAATGAGTCAGTTTTCAGTGGATATTTTTCCTCAATGTCATTTTTAAGATAGAAGAACCTGCCATCTGAATAGAGTTTGTAATTTTCGGTCCTGACAAACTGGTTCCTGAATTTATTCACATCTGGGCTCCATCGCGGATCATAATGAACAGACAGGGTTTTTCGAGGCTCATACCCTTTCCCGGTAAGAAGTTTATAGAAACTTTTACCATCGCAGTTTATATCTATGCCAGCTATGTCTGCCAGAGTGGGGAAAAAATCGCTGAATTCTATCAATCCGTTATATAAAGAGCCTTTTTTTATGGTCTCAGGCCAATAGACAATCATTGGAACATGCGTTCCGGCATCGGTAGTATTGCCTTTCCCTCCCCTGATCACCCCTGTATTTGTTCTGGTATAGATTGATCTTCCTGTTCCGTTATCGCCAATGAAAATCAATATGGTATTGTCATCAAGATTAAGATCATGGAGTTTTGATGCAATTCTACCTACAATTTTGTCAGTATATTCCACCATATCCTTAAAATATGATGTGTCTTTTTTGTAACGGAGATCCTTATTTATCCAGTCCTTTGAATCTGGTGTAGGAACAAAAGGGTCATGAACCAATACCATCGGATAATATATAAAGAAGGGCACATCTTTTTTCCTTTCGATAAAGTTGAGAACATAATCTGAAAAGATATCTGGTCCATAATCATCCTGGTCAGTTTCAAGAGCCACCTCGTTTTGTTCAATAAGCGGCGCTGAATATCTTTCTCCTTCAGGCTGGGTTCTTGTATATTGCCATAAACAATATTCATCAAACCCGAATTTTACGGAACGGGTGTTATCATTCCAGTCTGTTATGATGTCCTTATAGGCCAGGCCATTAAGCTGCCATTTGCCTGTAATACAAGTCGAATAGCCTCCCTCACTCATGACTGATCCGAAGGAAAGCTGATCATTTGCCAGGTGCCCGAAATAATCATAATTTCTGTAATTGTAAAGTCCGGTCATCAGTTTCACCCGCGAGGGAGTACTCAGCGGTTGCGAATGACACTGGCCGAAAAGGATTCCATGTGAAGCAAGTGAATCAAGTACTGGTGTTCTGTATGACAGACTTCCATAACAACTCAGACATTCGTATCCCATATCATCAGCCATAATAACGATGACATTGGGTTTCTTTTCTGTCTTATTATTACCTGCAATAAGGGCAACGGATGCAAGAGCCAGAGCGCTGTATTTACTAATGCCTGGAGGCATCTGTATCATCTTTGTCATCCATATTATCCACAAATCCATCAGGTGCAGTACATGCCTGGAATGGTTTTGCCATGCTGCCGAAACCATCACCATCCTCATCCCTGAAAAATGTAGTAACAGGGCAATTTCCAGCCTTTACAGTCTGATAAAGTGCCCGGAGCAGAGAAAGATCACCTGTTGCATCGGTAGAGATTTCCCATATCATTACACCACCCAGAGTTTTCTTTGCCAGCTCTACTTTCTTCACTATCATAGGAATTCCATTGTAATACCTCATACCTGTTGAATCAACATATGCAAGAGAGATATCCTGTGTAATAATTTCACTGTAATTAATATACCTTGCCTTTGGAGTGAAGTCAAATCCATAGAAGGGAACTCCCAGAGTGATCTTCTCAGGCGGTATCTTAAGGTCTGTGGTCCAGTATTTAATAGCTTCCTCTGCAAATGAAAATGGAGAGTGGGGGCCTATTATGTTCGGCCTCCATATCCCTGTTTTGTCATAAACCATAACATTTATGAAGTCGTATGCCTGAAGCGCTTCCTGGTGTACATTATGGTGAAACCGAGTTGCCCCCAGGGCTGCTGTGATACCTTTTCCTTTTGAATGAAGGGCATCCCTCAATTCAACCACAAACGGATTGTAATTAACTCCGACGTAGGGGAGAAGGTTTCCTTCAATATCAACATCAACACCGTCCAGATTGTTCTCTTCCACATATCTGAGAATATTCCCTATAAATTTTGTCCTGTTCTCAGGCAGAAGCTGAGTCTTCCATATTATTGTATCTGGTCTTCCTCCTCCTGCAAGTGAAATGAAAACCTTTAAGCCTGCATTATGTCCTTTTTCAATAACAGGTCTGACATCAAAACCTCCATCGCATAAGAGGTTTCCTTCCTTATCCGGATTGGCAAATGCAAGGTTAAGGTATGTAAGTTTTTCAATCTCAAGTTCATCTATCCTGTCAAAACTCCACCCCGAGATGTATCCAACTATTTTAAACGTAGTATCAGGTTTATAAATATCCGGACCCCATTTGCTGCCTCCCTTGTTGCAGGAAATACATAATAGCAAAGTGATCGCAAGCACAGTTAATGATTTGAAGATCAGCTTTTTCATAGATGTGGTTTTAAGGGTTGAAATATTTTTGGCATTTCTCAGTTAAGCAAAGATACAAAATGATGAATTAAATCATCAGTACACACGAACATATTTTATTTTGGACTGTTTTTGTGAAATAGTTAACAGGAAGGCATCGATTCATTCAAATAATTATAAACTGTTCAGAAGATTATTTAATTTTATATAAGATTTAATTATTCATACCATGCTTAATATACCTGATAGCCGCAGGAAAAGGGTTGTAATTGCAGGTTGCGGTTTTGGGGGTCTTACCTTAGGGAAAAAACTGAAAAATTCAGGATACCAGGTTGTTATCATCGACAAGCATAATTACCATCAGTTCCCGCCTCTGTTCTACCAGGTAGCTTCAGCCGGTCTGGATGCCAGTTCAATACTTTTCCCTTTAAGAAAAATTTTCCAGGACTTCACCGATTACCATATCAGGAAAGCTGAAGTAAAATCAATTGATACATCGGGCAAGATACTTGTTACATCGGCAGGAACAATCAGTTTTGATTACCTCGTTCTTGCCCATGGTGCCACTAATTCATTTTTCGGATCGGTACAGATGCAACAGCACTCAAAAGCCATGAAGTCTATTGCCGAAGTTATCGATCTCAGGAACACCCTGCTGATGAATTTTGAAAATGCATTGATGATTAATAATGAGTCGGAGAGGGAAAAATTCCTGAATATAGTTATCATCGGCGGTGGTCCGTCGGGTGTTGAGATTGCCGGAGCCCTGGCCGAAATGAATAAGCATATTGTTCCCAGGGACTACCCTGAACTTAGAATAAACAAACCAAAGATATATCTTATAGAGGCTGCCGAACGGCCGCTGAATATGATGTCGGAGCATTCATCTCTGAAGGCAAAAGAGTTCCTGGAAAATTCAGGTGTTCAGCTTCTTACTGATACAAAAGCAATTGGATGTGATGAGAATTCTGTATACCTCGACAGGGGAAATAACATTCCTACGAGAATGATAATCTGGACTGCAGGTATTAGGGGGAATGTGATTGAAGGATTTGACAAAGAAGTTTTTACAAAAACGGGAAGAATAATTGTTGACAGGTATAACCAGGTTAATGGTTTGCAGGATATCTATGCCATCGGTGATATTGCCTGGATGGCAGAAGAGAAATACCCCAAAGGGCATCCACAGGTGGCACAGGTTGCAATTCAGCAGGCTAAGCTTCTGGCAAAGAATTTAAAATGCAAATTAGCCGAAAAACCCGGGAAGGAGTTTCATTACAAAGATCTGGGTACAATGGCAACAATTGGAAGGAATCTTGCTGTTGTAGAGCTGCCATTCATTCATTTTCAGGGAATTTTCGGGTGGTATGTATGGATGTTTATCCACCTGATGAGTATCGTTGGTGTAAGAAATAAACTCGTCATCTTTTTGAACTGGGCATGGAAATATGTTACATATGACCAGTCGACGCGCCTGATACTCAGGCCAAAGGGATTTTCATGAAATGACCGCAAATCTCCTGTTGCCTATCACATATAAAAAAGTTATTATTGCAGCCTGGCAACTTATCAATTATAGAATTCAAATTCTTATACTCATGATAGAGCTCTTTCATTCGTTATTTGACTGGTACATGGCCAATCTTAATTATTTTACAGTTGCCTTGCTGATGGCCATAGAGAGCACCTTCATCCCTTTGCCTTCGGAGGTTGTTGTTCCTTTTGCTGCATATAAGGCAGCCCAAGGAGATTTGAATGTTTTCCTTGTTGTCCTTTTTGGTACAATTGGAGCATTGTCCGGTTCCCTAATAAACTATTCGCTTGCATATTATTTAGGCAGGCCTCTAGTTCATAAATTTGCTGCATCGAAGATTGGAAAGTTGTTTCTGCTTTCTGAGGAAAAGGTCATCCATGTGGAGCAGTATTTTGTTAAGAATGGAAGATCCTCGACTTTTATCGGCCGGCTTGTTCCCGGAGTACGTCACCTGATTTCAATACCCGCCGGTCTGGCAAAAATGAATCTTCGCGATTTCATTTTATTCACTTTTGTAGGAGCTGGTCTCTGGAATATATGTCTTGCTGTTATTGGATATTATCTATATGAGATAAGGGAAGAGATATATCCCTATCTGGGGTATATTATGCTTGCCCTTGGTATTGGTTTTACAGTCTATCTTGCCATTAAGGCAAGAAAAAACAACAGCTAGAGGAATATTTTCAGAAGCGCAGGGACAAACAGCTAAGCCCTCCATCTACCTTCCTGAATTCCGAAGTGTTTATGGACAGAGTTTCAAAACCTGACTTTTCTATTTTTCTCCTGGTGTCATGAAATCCTTCTGGTACCAGTACTTTGCCATTGATCCAGAGTGAATTGGCTGCATAACATTCATTTGGTTCCACAATGATTCTCCTGTATTTTGAAAACTGACGGCTTTCTGAAAGTTCTCCTGATACCAGCATATAGTCCTTATCGAGGTATGAAATTCCGGTTTTAAGATGCAGCATTTTTTCCAGCTGAACTTTTTCACCTGTCAATCCATATTCATTTATTATTCTTATAAGCTGGTCAGCTCCATTATGATTTGTTCTGGCGGATATGCCAACATAATAATGGTCATTCACCTTCATTACATCTCCACCTTCAAGTGTGCCCGGTGGATTTATAACCTCTATGTGATTGAAAAAATCATCAAGCACCTCTCTCATCCCATTTGTCTCTTCTCTTCTTGATGGAGCACCGGGTCTTGTAATTATTGCAAATTCACTGTCACAAATGGCTGCATCTTCAATAAATACTGAGTCAGGGAACAGATTATTTGCTTCCAGTATTCTGACATCTACTCCAAGGTTTTTAAGAGATGAAATATAAGCATCATGCTGAGAAAAAGCTGTTTCATATTCGGGAAGGCCCAAATCATAAGAGGAAAGGCCTTCTTTAAGGTTCTGGCATGGCAGCCTGACTATTGCCTTAGTGAACATTTAGTGAATTATTTACCCGAAAATGAAACTTCTCATAGATACACTTGCGTTCTGTATTGATTCATGGACAAATGAAATAGTCTCATTTTCTGAAATCATTCCCATGGTATAAAGCATAGGGAGGTAATGCTCAGAAGTCGGAACAGACCTCATTGCATTTTTTCCCAGAAGGGTATAATTTATAAGCCTGTCAAAATCTTTTGCTAAAAGTGAATTCCTTATTATTTCATCAAATTCCTGTGCCCATTGAAAAGGCGGGGCATTATCATTTAAATCAACTTCATACAGGTTGTGAACCAAATTCCCGCTGCCAATTACAAGGACTCCCTTCCTGCGCAGTACAGCCAGTTTTTTCCCGAGCTCAAAATGAGAAGCAGGCTCTTTCTCCATGTCAAGGCTAAGCTCCAGCACCGGTATCTTCTGTTCGGGATAGATATGCTTAAGGATTGCCCATGCTGCATGATCGATGCCTCTCTGCATATCAGGTGTTATAAGATAAGAACCCACACTATCAATTATCCTCTGGGCGATCTCAACAGAGCCGGGTGCCTTGTAAACAACATCGTACAATTCTTTAGGGAATCCGTAAAAATCGTAGATCTGCCCCGGAGATGAACCAGAAGTTATTTTCGTGCCTTTTGTCAGCCAGTGGGCTGAAATAACAAGAATGGCTTCAGGGTCAGGGAGTTGTGGTTGTAGTTTTGCCATATCCCTGGTAAATGCGTTGTCAGCATTAATATTTGAAGGTGATCCATGCCCAATAAATAAAACGGGATATTTTAACTGACTATTTTTCATTTTCTAATCATCATCCCGCTTAACAATTTCAGGGGAGAATGCAGGAAGACATACTGCAATATATTCAGCACCTCCTTTAAATGGAGTGCTGTATCTTACCCACTCATTTTTTTGAGTCATAATGCCCTGACCTTCTGTGATAATGAATTCACTTTCTCTTGTTTTTACCATTAGCTGTCCCTTAAGCACGACAGTATATTCATTGAAATCAGGGCACTGACCGGGTTCAATCCAGCCTTCAGGACTTTTCATATGAGCTATGCTTACCTCGGATGTTTTACTGTTTACATGTCCGAAATATTCATTTATGATCTTGTTTTTAATGCCTGCTGCCTTAACAATTGCAGGTGATTTAACTATTTGAGCCATATAGATCTGTTAATAACACTATCAATCCTCAAGATATCCGAATTTTCCGTTGTAGTAATCCTCATAAGCCTTCTGTATCTCCTCCCGGGTATTCATTACAAAAGGACCATGTGGTGCTATCGGTTCATTCAGTGGTTCACCTGACATTACAAGTATAATACTGTCAGAGGTTGCTTTAGCCACTATATTCTCACCATTATGTCCGAAATAGACGTACTGATTTTCAGATGCTTTTGCTGATAAATTAATCGTTAAATCACCTTCGACAATAAGGATTCCGGAATTGTATGATTCAGGGAACGAAAATTCTGCCGAACTGCCTGCAAGCATCCTGACATTAAAAAGATTTACAGGTGAGAATGTAAGTGCAGGTCCTGCCACCCCTTTATATTCACCTGCAATAACATCAACACTGTAATCATTCACCTCAGATATATATTTCCCCATAATATTATTCTCGATTGACTGGTATCGCGCAGGCGTCATCTTGTCTTTCGCCGGCAGGTTGATCCATAACTGAACCATCTGAAATAGTCCTCCCTCCCTGCTAAACTCCTTCTCGTGGTATTCTTTATGAAGCACTCCTCCACCGGCTGTCATCCATTGTACATCACCTTCTCCTATGATCCCGCTGTTCCCTGAACTGTCATGATGAGCTACCTTGCCATGATAAGCAAGGGTTACTGTTTCTATTCCCCTGTGCGGGTGAACACCTACACCTCTCTGTTTTTCTGATGGTGCAACTGTCCATTTTGCTCCATAATCCATAAGGAAGAACGGACTCATGCCCTGCACACCTATCTGAGGTTGTGATGGGAAAAAATTATGAACCCTGAAACCATCTCCAACCATATGGTATGGTGGAGGATCAAGAATTGTTGCTATATTTTTTAAAGCTTTTTCCATTTCAGATAAACACCTCAGTTATCCAAAGGTTCATCTCTTACATCTCGTACTCATCTCTCATCTCTCACCTCTCACCTCTCACCTCTCACCTCTCACCTCTCACCTCTCACCTCTCACCTCTCACCTCTCACCTCTCACCTCTCACCTCTCACCTCTCACCTCTCACCTCTCACACCCTAGGCCTCACGCCTCATGCATGTTGCCTTCATCACTTACTTGTATTCCCTGACTGATCCACAGCTATCACATGATAATAATACTGCGGCATGTCATGTACGGAAATATCTTTAAAGGAATTGCTGATAGTGGTTCCAATCTCTTTTCTTGGTGAGATTTCAACATTTGGTTTTTCTGATCTGTAGATCCTGTAATAGCAGAAATCTTTTTCGGTATTTGGTTCCCAGGAGAGGAATGCTCTTTCCCTGCCATCTTCTTTTTTCCTTTCAACCTGCAACGCTTTTATATCAGCAGGTGGATCATCATCATAGCATGTGGTATATACCACCATCGACTGAGGCGGAATTATATCAGGAAGAATATTGTTTTTGAGAGAAATCTTTCCAACGGGATCCTGAAGGTCACCAAAATAGTTAAAGGGTACATTCTCAGGATCATATAGATATTTTCTATAAGGTTTATCCCCTGGATTAGCCTCCATATCTATCTTAATTTTGGTCGCAAGATCGTTCCTGTTAATTACTACTACAGACACCGAACCATTTTCCTTGTTCCTGATAGCAGCCATTCTAATCAGAGAATCTGAGCAGGCAACTTCATACACTTCTGAAGGACCTCTGAAGAATTTGGTAAGAAGGCCGATACAATAATATGAAGGTTTGGTAGTATAGTTGTCTACTTCCGAACGGTATAGTCCCCACTTATTAATGTATTTACTATTGTATCCGGAGGGGAAATCACCAAAAGTCCAATAACTGCATCCATAAACTCCGCCATTTATCATTGCAGTTATTGCTTCAGCCACCTGGATTCCCATATAAGTTTCAAGTGGAGTATTGTTATACATATTGCAATCGTGCATTACTGAATCTATAATGTTGCTGTTTTGTTTTGCACCGAATTCTCCCACAATGAATCTTTTATTTTTACTTTTCGCAATATCAGTTCCATATTTTATTTTATCATAGAAATATTTATAGAATCCGTTGTCAAAAAGATCCTTATCATTTATATAGTGATGGCCACCGTACACTCCGGTAATATCATCCATATTATTGGCTGCCCATTCGATTGTATGCCAGTAACTGAATGGAGATGCGTCTGTTGCCAGTAGCTTGATTTCCAGTCCTCTCGATTTGAACTCGTTATAGAACATACCATGTATCTTTTTGAAATAATCCATGTCATTCACTAGTGAGGCCCATTTATCTAGTGAGAGCTCATTGGTCATGCAGAAATAGTTGATATTGCTGAATCCAAGGTTTTTCTTCCAGTATTCAAGATTATCGACCTCCTTCTTTACATAATCCTTCTCATTTTTAAGGATTTTTATATAATTGGAGTTCCAGGAGGTAAAATACATTTCGGTGTTTGTGCCTTTCATCACTTCAAGATACTTCGAAACCTTGTTTATTCTTGCAGTATCCCAGGTAGGATCGTCGTTGACCCTTACGAAGGAAGGATTTAACTCACGCCATCTTTTAGCGAAAACCTGTTCATAATGCCATTGAGAGTTTTTTAGAGTATGGTCGAATACATGAAATCCCACACCACCAAAGTTCTCATTTATGATACTGTTCTTTATTTCAGCAGTTGCTGTTACAGGATTTATTTTCTGATTACCGTTCTGAGTGCAACCGAATATCAAAAGAATTAACGGCACAAGATGAATAATTTTCATTTAATTAATAATATAGTTAGGATCAATTACCTGATTTTATTTCATGTTCCCTGATGCCAGCCAACTTTCACTTTTATATATTTTATTTACTGGTATTTCCCGATTGATCCACAGCAATTACATGGTAGTAATATTCCGGCATGTTGTGTACAGAGATATCTTTAAAAGAATTGGCTATGGTAGTTCCTATTTCTTTTCTTGGTGAAATTTCAACATCCGGTTTCTCTGATCTGTAGATCCTGTAATAGCAGAAATCTTTTTCATTGTTTGGATCCCAGGTTAGGAATGCTCTGTCGCGGCCATCTTCTTTTCTCCTCTCCACATTAAATCCCTTGATATCGGCAGGAGGATCGTCATCATAAGAGGTTGTGTAAACAACCAGTGATTGAGGAGGAATCAGATCAGAGAGTCGATTGTTTTTAAGAGGGATCTTTCCGCATGCGTCCTGCAGATCACCAAAGTAGTTGAATGGTACATTTTCAGGATCATACAGGTATTTTCTGAAAGGTTTATCACCGGCAAGCGCACCCATGTTAATACTTACTTTTGTCGGCAGGTCATTTCTGTTGATTACAGCTACTGAAACAGCACCGTTCTCGTTATTTTTCAATGCTGCTATTCTAAAAAGCGAATCAGTTGAAACCACTTCATAGGCTACCGAAGGTCCTCTGAAAAACTTTGTAAGTAAGCCCAGACAATAATAACTTGGTTTGGTTGTATAATTATCAATTTCCCAATGGTAGAGTCCCCACTTGTTTGTACGATGACTGGTAGTGGGGAATGGAAAATCACTGAAGGTCCAATATCCGCAACTGTAAACTCCTGAATTGATAATCGCCAGAATAGCTTCGGAAACCTGGATGCCCATGTAATTTTCGAGAGGAGTTTGATTGTACATGTTGGCGTCATGCATTACAGAATCAATTATATTGCTGTTCTGTTTCGCACCAAATTCGCCTACAATGAATCTTTTGTTTTTGCTTTTTGAAAGATCCGTCCCCCACTTTAGTTTGTCATAGAAATACTGATAGAATGTGTTATCAAACAGGTCACGGTCGTTAATATAATGATGTCCTCCGTAAATACCAGTTATGCTGTCCATATTATTTGCAGCCCATTCGATTGTAGGCCAGTAGCTGAAAGGAGATGCGTCAGAAGCCAGGAGCTCGATATCCAATCCTCTGGAATTTAATTCATTATAAAAAAGGCTTTGAATTTTCTTGAAAAACTCCAGGTCTTTAGTCATTGATGCCCACTGCCCGAGTGATAATTCATTGGCCATGCAGTAGTATGTAATATTATTAAATCCTTTTGTTTTCTTAAGGTATTCGAGATTGTCAACCTCTTTTTTAACATATTCCATTTCGTTTTTCCCTTTCTGAAGGCAAGTGTTATGGAATGTGGTTATATAAATTTCAGTATTGGTTTCTTTTAAAACATCGAGAAACCATGAAACCTCATCGATTTTTTTGAAATCCCATACGCAGTCATCAGGTACCCTTGCAAAAGATGGATTTAGTTCACGCCATCTCTTGGCAAAAACCTGTTCATAATTCCAACGCGAGGCTTTGTGCATATGGTCAAAAACATCAAAGCCTACGCCTCCGAAGTTCTCATTAACAATATTAGTAAGGATCTCTGCATCAGCTTTCACAGGATTTATCTTTTGAGTGTCCTGCTGTGTGCATCCTAACATTATAAAAATAAATGGTACAAGACGGATTGTTTTCATTTCAGAGTATTTTGAGATTAATTCATACAATTACATAAAAATAGTAAAAATGAATGACACCGTTAATATAATTGAAGATAGTTGAATATATCTTCAATTATTTCCAGTCCGGCTCTCCCGGCCGAATCGTTATATATCAGTTCACCTTTTTTATCGAAGAGGCTTATCATCACATTTGAATCGATACTTTCCTTTATTTTCCTTGACATCTTTCCCAGGTCCGGCGCCAGAAGCTCTCCAAAACCTTTTTTTACAACAGTTACTTTAAGTGTGGCAATATTACTGCTGATTTTAAAGCTTATTGTTTTACCGTCATATGTAATACCCGAAAGCTCTGATTTGTTATAGGTACTGAACAGATAGAATCTGCTATTGAGATAGAGGAATGAAATAAATCCCATGAAGTATTTTCCCATCCATGGTATCTTTGCTACTGAAAACTGGAATGATGTTCCTGGATTGTTGAAATTATTGGATTGTATCCATATCCATGCTTCAGGGAATGATCTGCCCCAGTCTTTTTCAATATAGCCTTTCCCTCCTGAAAGATTGATCTTTTCATTATTAATTATAAGCTCTCCAGTAATATCATGATTTACCGAAACAACTCCATGTTTGCATTCCATGAAGGGAACAAATGAATACCAGCCCATTATTCCCGGTGATAACAAACTTCCTGGATATTTAATTATGTTACTGTACTCAAGATGGCCCGTTACCTTAATCTCATCATTCTCAAGATCGAGATTAATATAATCTTCTGAAAAGACAGAATTTCCAATTTTAAGAGATGGCTTGTCATCTTGCCAGGTGAATTCTTTCAGTGGATATGCCAGGTATTGAGTTTTTCCTGTCACGCCATCAATTATCTGAATAAATGTGTGGGAATCATCAGGTGATAATGAAATACCAGGAATGATTGAGACTACTTTGCTGAGATCATGTGAAACATGTTTGAAATACCAGCCTTCAAAATATTTTTTCTTATTCAGGTTACCCTGGAATTTCATAGGATTGTAGATACGCAAGTTCATAGTGGATTATTAATGGTCATACCAGCTCTTCTTTTGTAAAGTTCATATTTTCCGGCTGTAATTTCCTGAAAATTTATATATTGTAGAGAATCAAAAAAATCAAGGTATGAAGAAAAAGTCTTATTTGCTAATTCTGGTGAATACTGTCTATTTTGGTTTGATACTGACTATTGCTCAGGCATACGGGCAATCTTCCGGATTAACCTCTTCTCTGGATAATGAAGGAGTAACCGGACAAACACCTATCTATAAAAATTCAAATTATCCTGTTGAGCAAAGAATTGATGATCTCCTTTCCCGTATGACTCTTGAAGAGAAAGTAGGGCAGATGAATATTCCAACATGCTATTCAACAAAACTTGGTTGGGGTTTTAACACTGATGCCCCCTATTTATGGGAAATGAAAGACACAAGGGAAGTTAGGGATAAACAACTTGATGGTTGCAGAAAATGGACTGAAGGAACACATAATAATATTATGGGGCCCGGGGGAGGATTCTTTACACTTTCAGACAGATTAATTTATGAAGGACCCTTGCGTCAGGCAGAAGTCATGAATGAGTTACAGAAGATCGCAATAGAAAAAACCAGGCTTGGGATACCTCTTTTTCAGATTGAAGAGGGGACACATGGTTTAATGTGTCCCGGGGGAACAATTTTTCCTGAGGGTCTGGCTATTGGCTCTTCATGGAACAGGAACCTGGTCAGAAAAATTTACACAGTTGCTGCAAAAGAGGGTAAGTCTATAGGAGTACACGGATTATGTACCCTGGTAATTGAACCAAACCGTGATCCTCGCATGGGCAGAAATGAGGAAGGTTATAGTGAAGACCCTTATCTGTGCTCTCAGATTGCAGCAGAAATTGTCCAGGCACTGCAGGGCTATGATATCTCTGCCCCGGATAAGCTTGTTGCTTTCCTTTGTCACTACCCTGGTCAGAGTCAGCCCGTAAGCGGATTTGAAAGAGGTGCAATGGAGATATCAGAAAGAAAACTAAGAGAGGTATTTTTACCTTCATTTGCCACTGGTATCAAGAAATATGGGGCTCTTGGTGTTATGGCTACATATCCTGCTATTGATGGAGTTGCTGTTCATAGTTCGGAAAAAATACTTACAGAGATTCTCAGGGAAGAGCTGGGATTCAAAGGAATTGTTGTGAGTGAGGGAGGTGGCCTGAGTACAATTATAACAGAAAGACATGCAGCAACTCAGAAAGAGGCAGGAGTACTGGCTCTAAAGGCTGGTGTTGATGTTGGTATATCAATTGAAGATGCTTATATGGGGGGATTGATCGAAAATGTTCACGAAGGAAAAATATCAGTAAAAGATGTTGATCAGGCAGTATCACGACTGTTAAGACTGAAGTTCCAGATGGGATTGTTTGAAAATCCGTATGTTGATCCTGAAAATGCAGTTAAAATTGTACATAATGATGAACATAAGAAACTTGCTCTTGAAGCTGCCAGAGAAGGGATAGTTTTATTGAAGAATGAGAAGAAATTATTACCTCTTGGAAAGGATATCAAATCGATTGCGGTTATTGGACCAAATGCAGATGCTCCTATTGATCAACTTGGTGATTATTTTCCTCATAATATTCCCCAGGATATCATAACGGTTCTTGAAGGTATAAAGAGCAAAGTTTCTAAAAATACAAAAATAACATACGTAAAAGGATGTGAAGTTATTGGGGATAAACTCAATGAAATAGACAAAGCTGCGGCTGCCGCAAAGAGGGCAAATCTTGCTATTGTAGTAATTGGTGAAGGAGGATATACAACAAACGGTGAAGGAAGAGATGTTGCTAGCCTCGATCTTACAGGTCTCCAGGAAGACCTTCTGAAAGCTGTATACTCAACTGGAACTCCTACAGTAGTGGTGCTTATTAATGGCCGACCCTTATCTATCCGCTGGGCTTCTGAGAACATACCTGCAATAGTTGAAGCATGGATGTGCGGGGAGCAGGGAGGAAATGCAGTGGCTGATGTTCTTTTTGGTGATTATAATCCCGGAGGGAAACTTCCGATAACAATTCCACGTCATTCAGGCCAGTATCCATATTATTATAATTTTTCTGCAACGAAAGCCAGAGCTAAGTATATCGATATGGCGGCTACACCTTTGTATGAATTTGGATTTGGTTTAAGCTATACAACATTTGAATACAGTAATCTGGTGATTCTTCCGGAGGAGACAAATAATGCAGGTGAAATTGAAATATCTGTGGATGTGAAAAATAGTGGTTTATTAAAAGGTGACGAGGTCGTACAGCTTTATCTAAATGATGTTATAAGCAGTACTTCGAAACCAGTTAAGGAGCTGAAGGGTTACGAAAAAATTACACTTAATCCCGGCGAGACACAAACTGTAAAGCTTAAACTGGTTCCTGAAGATCTTGCATTATTTGACCGGGATATGAATTTTGTGGTTGAACCGGGTAACTTTAAAGTAATGGTTGGAAGCTCATCAGGTGATATTAAGCTTGAAGGTGTTTTTAAGATAAAAAAATAGTTACCTTTATTTTTTATTGATTAAAAATTTCAAAAAACTGTGCGATGAAAACCCCATTTACAAGGCGTAGATTTCTACAGACCGCAGCTATCTCCTCTACGGCTGCAATGATACCTGTATTAAAAAGTTGCTCATCTCCTCAATCTGCTGTAAATGAGCTTCTTCCTGAAGGACAGCTGCCTCAGCGAAGACTCGGCAGGACAAACAGAATGGTTTCGTGCCTGGGCTTTGGAGGAGGTTCTCAATGGTGTAACTGGCCTGTAAAGGATGAGCTTCTGCAAAACCACATTGATCATGCCATAGCACTTGGGATTACCTATTTTGATACAGCCCGGTCATATGGCAATGGATTGTCGGAGACACGCTACGGTAAATTCCTGACGCCTAAATACCGGAATCAGATCTTCCTTAATTCCAAAACAGGCGACAGAACTTATGATGGAGTCATGAAGGATATTGAGACCACCCTCGGACTCCTGAAAACTGATCACCTGGATAACTACTGTATGCATTCTATCGATAAAATCGAGGATGTAGATACACTCCTGAGTTCAACAGGCGGTTACAAAGCATTCCTGAAGTTGAGGGATCAGGGTGTTGTCAAAAATATCGGGTTCTCCTACCATAAGTGGAATGATGCTTCTCAGAAAGCATTTAAGGAATTTGATATTGATATTATTATGTGTCCAATGAATGCTACCAGGTCGAACGGGAATGAGGATAATATGGTTCCTCTTGCCCTGAAAAGAGACCTTGGAATTATTGCCATAAAAATAATGGGTCAGAATGTTTTGATTGGCAATGTTTCAGGGGATGATCTTCTCAGGTATGCAATGACACTTCCTGTAGCTGTGCTGAATGTCGGAATGGATAATTTTGCCTCTCTTGAATCATGTACGGAGGTTGTCAGACAACCAGTCATTTCAGAGGCAGAAGCCATAAGGATTCAGCAGAAGCTGAACTTCGATCCGGCTGTTATAAAGCTTCCATATTTTACAGGATGATAAATTGATGGTCTGGCAATCAAAAGGATTATATTAGATTATAATCTCCTGTATTGAATAATTATATCAATTTCAGGTCATATTATGCTTCAGATACTTTCCAGCCAGGAGAAGAAAATTATTCATCAGACAGCCAGGCAAATACTGACCGAAACCGGTATCAGGGTACGCAGTAAGACTATTTATGAACTGCTTCTTTCTGAAGGCGGCAAACCTGACATATCTGATACATTAAGGGTATATCTGCCGGAAAAACTGCTGGATGAAAAAATGGCACTTTGTCCCAGACAGTTTAAAATTAGAAACCGGCTAGGGGAGGAAAATCTCATCAAAAGCACCGGGGACTCACTCTACTTTACAGCTAATGCAACTCAATATGTTAGGGGTACTTCAAAAAAGGCAGTAGAAGTTGGAGTCAATGAGTTTACTGATTTTGTCAGGGTTGCGGATAAACTTGAAAATGTTCATGGCATAGTAGGAACAAGCCTTAAGGAATATCCGCCGAATTGCAGAGATTTCGCTGGATTCAGGCTTGCAGCACAACACTCGTACAAGCATCTGCGGCCTTGTATATATACTCCTTCAGGCGCTGAAGCAATTATTGAGATGGCTGATATAATTCTGGATGGGAAATCCCTTAAGGATAATATGTTCTTTACACTGGGCTATAGTATTGTTTCCCCGCTGACATGGACTGAAACCGCACTTGACCTTTTTTATCTGACTCGCGGATATGGCATTCCGGTAATGATAAATTCTGAACCTCTTGCAGGAGGTACTTCTCCGGTAACGCTGGCTGGTTGTCTCGCGCTCGCTGATGCTGAGGTGATAAGCGGAATAGTTATAAATCAGATAATTGAACCAGGACGTCCGTGTATATACAACTCAGGTTTTGCACATGTATTCGACATGATGACTACCCTGGTGCTTACCGGTTCGCCTGAAAATGCCTTGCTTCAGGCGGCAGGAGCAGAGATGGCGCAGTATCATGGCTTACCTTCTGCAGCATGGGCACTGAGCGATTCTGTCATGCTTGATTCGCAGGCCTCTTTTGAGAAGCTACTGACAGCATTTGCACACACACTTGGTAATGTAAGCATAGTATGGGGCATCGGGAATATTGAAACCTCTAAAACGATATCTCCCGAGATTGCAGTGATTGACAATGAGATTGCAGGAAACTGCAAAAGATTCAAAGATCGGTTCAAAGTTGATGAAGAACACCTTGCCCTGGGTCTTATTCAGAATCATGCGTTTGATGGATCCTTTCTTGAATCAATGCATACTCTTGAACATTTTCAGGAGGAGATAAGGTATTCAGGGCTGCTTAACAGGTCGAACAGGGGAATGTGGCAGAGAGGTGGATCGATTTCATTGGAAGAAAGAGCAGAAAAGAAGGTTAATGAGATACTTGGCAGAAAGCCTGAATATTATCTTTCAGGCAGACAGATGGATAAATTGGAGCTTATTGAAAAACAATGGAATAAAAGAATAAATGGTACATAATGAAAAATAAAAAAAATGTTTCCAGGCGGAAGTTCCTTACCCAGACCTCTCTGGGTCTTGGAGCTGGTATTGTCGGAGCTGCTCTGCCATCTTGCAGTTCAGTCAACAGTGAAGGCACAGTAAAGTTGCCTCGTGAAATTATCGTTGCCAGTATAGACCTGAGAGGTCTGTGGCCTGACAGCACCCGGGAATCCCGTATAAACCGGATACTTAAAAGGATGGACCTTGTTACAGGAATTAATCCCGATCTGGTCTGCCTCCCTGAATTGTTTGATACAATGTGGGTAGCAGAACAGTATAAGATCAGTGAAGTTGCCGAGAGTGAAGAATCTCCGGGTCCTGTAGCCTCCAGGATAGCTGAGTACGCAGTTAAAAACAGCTGTTATGTTGTCTGTCCTATATATACAAAAAAGGGTGGATCCTATTATAACAGCAGCCTTCTGATTGACAGGAATGGCAAAATTGCAGGATCATATAATAAGATACATCCGGTAAAATCTGAAATCCTTCCATCGGGACCTACAGATGATGTCGGAATAAGACCCGGATTATTTAATCAGCCCGCCATAGAAACCGATTTTGGGAAAGTCGGCATGCAGATCTGCTATGATGCTAACTGGATTGACGGGTGGGAAAACTGTAAAAGGAACGGGGCAGAGATAATCCTTTTTCCATCAGCTTTCCCAGGGGGGAGGGAACTCAACCATTATGCACAGCGTTTTGGGTGTTACATTGTATCAAGTACCGGACAGGATGCAAGGATAATTGATATGTCAGGCAATGATATAGATTCAAGCAGCACTTTTGTAAGATACTCATGGGCGAAAATTAATCTGGAAAAGGTAAATACGGATACCTGGCCTACGAATGATAAGTTGCCGGAGATTTTCAGAAAGTACGGTTCAAGACTTGAGATAAAAGTTAATGATAATACAAGCATTATTACAATTGCCAGTCTTGATCCCGTTATCAGAGTAATGGATATTGTCAGGGAGTTCGGGTTGTCGACTGTTGATGAAAACATAAGAACTTCGGAAGAAGCACAGGTTAAATACAGACTTTAAATTGAGTAAGATGAATCAGATAGTAAAAAAAGGAAACAGGTTGCCACGTGAGGTCTGGATTGCAAGTATCAGTCTTAAAAGCCTGTGGCCGACAGACAGGATTGAACAGAGGATAAAGGATATCCTTAAAAGGATGGAAAGTGTATATGCCTATGACCCTGATGTTATTGTAATACCTGAAACATATAATATATCATGGGTGAATGAAGTTAAAACTCTTGAAGAAATTGCAGAGGATGAATCCACTCCGGGTCCGGCAACAAGTGTGATGGCTGAAGTTGCACGGAATCATAATTGTTATGTTGTCTGTCCGGTAATAACAAAAAAAGAGGGCCATTTCTACAATAGTTCACTGCTCCTTGACAGACAGGGTAAGATCATCGGTGTATATCACAAAATACATCCTGTCGATACTGAAATCATCCCTGAGAAATATTACAAGGGTGGGGGTGTAACACCTGGAGAACTTAAGCCTCCGGTATTCAAAACTGATTTTGGTATTGTCGGAATGCAGATATGTATGGATGGTTACTGGCATGATAACTGGAGATCGCTTGGTAAGGATGGTGCTGAAATAGTTCTTTTTCCATCACAGGGTCCATTCGGTGATTTACTTAATCATAAAGCATGGGCAAATCACTATTATATTGCCTCTGCAACAGGCGAAGATGCCCGGATAATAGATATAAGTGGAGATACCATTGCCTCAGACGGCGAGTTTGCCAGGTGGGTTTGCGCTCCTGTAAACCTTGAAAAGGTACTAATACATATTTGGCCTCAGGTAAAGAGATTTGATGAGATTCAGAAGAAGTACGGACGAAAGATACGGATAAAAATCTACCATCCTGAGAATTGGGCAACCCTGGAGAGTCTCGATCCTGAGGTTAAAATAAGGGAAGTCTTGAAGGAATTCGAACTACCGTCCTTTGATGAGCAATTAAAAGAAGCAACGGAAATTCAGGACAAGTACAGATAAAGGATACAGGATGTATGTTTAGTTCAATTCAGCTGTTAATTAATTAACAATGATGTTTAAGAAGTTAAAACTTTTCTCAGCTCTTGTTTTCGGGATAGTCGTCATGTACGGATGCAGTAAAGATGATGGGTATGAGTATCTACAGTCACCTGTTTGCAGCGATATTTTCATTCCTAAAAGTACATCACATAAAGTAGTTGGATTTTACCCTTCATGGAGACACTCATCACTGCCTGTTGCAGATATTCAGTGGGATAAACTTACAAGAGTTGTTTATGCTTTTGCAATACCAAATATTGATGGTACTGTCGATACCAAAGACCTTACCGAAGTCAGTGATCTGGTTGCAGAAGGTCATTCTCATGGTGTTGAAGTATATTTTTCTGTTGGTGGAGGTGATGGTTCAAATAATTTTGCATTCATAGCCCAGACAGAAGAGGCCCGGAAGCGTTTTGTAAATGAAGTTTGTCAGTTCGTTTTCGAGAACTGTCTTGATGGTGTGGATATTGACTGGGAATACTGGAGCGGGTATGCGCATAATACGGTTAATCTGGAAGAAAGCGGAGCTTTCCTGAATATAATTCAGATGCTGAAAAACAGGCTTGATCCTTTTTCACTCGGATTGTCAATTGATGTAGGGGCCTCTGACTGGTCAGGCAAGCATTTTTTAAAAGATGTCCCTAAATGGGTAGATTACGTTCAGGTCATGTGTTATGATTTCTCAGGACCCTGGACTTCTCCCGGACCTCACTCATCATATGAACAATCTATTGGATCAGGCAATACCTATTCATCTACAGGTTTAGCTTACTGGATAAATTACAGGCGGTGGCCTAAGGAAAAGATTTTGCTTGGAGTACCGTTTTATGGAAGGGATTTTGATAATAATGGTGGTGAGGGCATCACCTATTCGGATATCTTAGAATTATCACCTGATGCATATCTTAATGACAGGGTCAATAATATATACTATAATGGGATAAAAACCATGGCAAAAAAGGCTCAGTATGTTGTTGATAACAATCTTCCAGGAATCATGATATGGGAGATTGGGCAGGATACAAATGTCGATTCAATAAGCCTGCTGTGTGCAATAGACAGAACTGTAAATACAAGATGAGCCTAATTCGATTTTAACATTATTAACGTTTTTCCCTTATTACTCATTCAATATCTTTTTGTAACTTGAAGAGTTATTTTGCTTTTCATCTATTTTTTCAAAACCTGAACTCTTATGAAAAGATCATCCATTCAATTTGTCGCTAGCTTTTTACTGCTTGTTTGCACCCTGCTGTTTTTGATGACAGCATCGTGTAAAAAGACAAATGAAACCCGTGAATACGGGTGGTTTGAATTTGTTATACCTGATCTTGACAGTTCAGCTACTGAAGTTGATATGTCATTTCTCAATTCAGAGATAGCTGGAAGTTCAGGATTCATTACTGTTAAAGATGGCCATTTTGTTGATGGGAACGGACAACGGATACGGTTCTTCGGAACAAATCTGGCTTATAATTCCGCTTTCCCGGATAAGGAAACGGCAGCGGCTATTGCAGCCCGTTTGAAAAAGCTTGGCATGAATGTGGTAAGATTCCATAGTATGGAAAATCAGCATGTTCCACGCGGTATCTGGGATTCTACAATGAAAGAATTTGATAAAGGACAGATGGATCGACTCGACTGGTTTATTTATCAGTTGAAGCTTCATGGAGTTTATAGCAATTTGAATATGCATGTTACAAGGAATTATCCTGATGCGGAATATAAAGAATTTGAAAATTTCATCTTCGGTAAAGCTCTTGATCAGTTTTACCCTCCGTATATTCAAATGCAAAAAGATTACGCCAGGGAACTCCTTACTCATAGAAATCCATATACTGGTAATACCTATGCTGATGAACCAGCTGTCGCATTTGTTGAAGTCAATAATGAGAATTCCCTGCTTGATAACTGGCATCGGCTGACAGAATTGAAACCTTATCATAAGCAGGCATTGACAGGAATTTGGCAGACATGGCTGAGGTCAAATCCTTCTGTCAAGGTACAACCTGGATACACTTCTGATTATATAGGTATAATAAAGAATTACAATAAAGCAAGTGACACCGGAAAGGAAATGCTATGGCGTTTTCTGATGGATACTGAATTATCCTATGCGAAAGAAATGACGGACTACTTCAGGAATGATCTGAAGATTCATGCACTTATTTGTGAAACTCAGGCATCCTACAGTGGTGTAGCAGGTGTTAGGAGAGAATCTCATGTATCTGATTTCATAGACATGCATGCATACTGGGAACATCCAAGATTCCCGGGAAGAAGCTGGTCTCCAACTGACTGGAATATCAGGAACTCTTCTATGGTATCCGATAAGAAAGCCGGAACTTTTCCGCGTTTTGGCCAGCACCGTGTGGAAGGCATGCCATTAACAATTTCAGAGTATGATCATCCGGCACCCAGTTTCTTCAATGCTGAAATGTTCCCCATGCTTAACTCGGTTGCGGCATTCCAGGATTTTGACGGTATTTATCATTTTACATTTGATTCTCCTTATAACAAGGGACGAATAGACAGATACTTCACTAGTGCCGGTCATCCTCTTAAGCAGATATTTGTTCCTGCAGGAGCTGTGCTTTTCAGAATGGGTGCTGTAACGCCAGGTGGGAAAAGAGTCACCCTGGGATTACCTGATGATGAAGTTCCAGGTGAGCTTATGAAGACTGGAGAATCGACTAATTTAAGGGTTACCAGCATGAATAATATTTGGAACAGGGAAGGTTCGGATGATGCTTTGACTATTCTGAGGCCAATATCGGTAGATACAAAAGCCAGTGAGCTTAAACTTTCTGAACAGGTTACAGTCCCTGACGGTCCTTGGATAAGTGAAACAGGAGAGATCATATGGGATACAAGAGATTCCATAAACGCAGTATTTAAAGTAAATACACCCACAGCAAAAATTGCAGTAGGCTACATCGGGGGGAAGAATATTGACCTCGGGAATGTGTCCGTTCAGATGGACACGACAAGGTATAACTGGGCGGCAGTTGCACTTACGTCACTTGATGGAAAACCTGTTGAAGAATCTTCAAGGATATTGCTTGTTGCTGCCGGCCGAGTTGAAAATACTGACTGGAAATGGGATGATAAATTTACTACCATTGGCAGCAACTGGGGTAAAGCTCCCACAAAGGCCGAAGGAATACCTGCAAAGCTGGTTTTCAGCGCCATGGATAAGTTTACAGTGCATGCGCTTGATCCTGCAGGGAAAGTAACTATTAAAGTAATTGTCAATAAAAAAGGAAGTGCCCAGATAGTTAATATAGGAGCGCAATATAAAACCCTCTGGTATATAATTACCAGATAATATTATTGAGTACTCTTTACATAAGCTGAAGTAGAAATATTACCTTCTTTATATTTTAATTTTATCATGCAACTATGAAAAAAATCCTTGATTTTAGTTCACGAAGTTATCTTCTGGTGATCTGCATTCTATTTACTTTACTGTTCGCATCATGTGGTAAGACAGATCAAACCCGCGAATATGGTTGGTTTGAATTTGTGATTCCTGATCTTGACAGCTCAGCTACTGTTGTTGATATGTCATTTCTCAATTCAGAGATAGCTGGAAGTTCAGGATTCATCGCTGTTAAGGATGGCCATTTTGTTGATGGAACAGGGAAAAGGATTCGCTTTTTCGGTACAAACCTGACATTCAATTCCTGTTTCCCTGATAAGGCAACAGCCGTTGCAATAGCAGCAAGACTTAAAAAGCTTGGGATGAATGTGGTCCGTTTTCATCATATGGACAATCATACAACTCCGGGAGGAATCTGGGACAAGGAGATGAAAGATCTTGATACGGGACAGCTCGAAAAACTTGACTGGCTGGTTTACCAGCTAAAGCTTCATGGTATTTACAGTAATCTTAATACCCATGTTTCAAGGACCTATCCTGGTGCGTTGTATGAAGATGTTCCTAATTTCCTTTTCGGAAAGGCCATTGATCAGTTCTATCGTCCGTATATCGAAATGCAGAAAGAGTATGCACGAAAGCTGCTGACTCATAAGAATCCATATACAGGTAATACATATGCAGATGAGCCCTGTGTGGCTTTTGTCGAGGTGAATAACGAGAATTCCCTCCTTGACAGCTGGCGGCGTCTTCCTGACCTTAAGCCTGAACACAAGCAATTCCTTATTGGTCTCTGGAAAGATTGGTTGAAGAACAATCCTTCTTACAAATCGAAACCAGGTTCAAATTCGGATCTGATAGGAATTATTAAGAATTATGAAAAGGCCAATGGCACATCAAAGGAGATGCTATGGAGATTCCTGATGGATACGGAGCTATCCTATGCAAAAGAGATGACTGATTATTACAGGAACGACCTTAAGATACATGCAATGATATGTGAGTCACAGGCTTCATATAGTGGTGCAGAGGGAGTGAGGAGAGAATCAATTGTATCTGATTTTATCGATATGCATGCCTACTGGGAACACCCCAGGTTCCCAGGAAGGAGCTGGTCAAGTACTGACTGGAATATAAGGAACTCGTCTATGGTAGCCGACAAAAAGGCCGGAACACTCTCCCGTTTTGCCCAGCATCGCGTTGAAGGGAAACCTCTTACAATAACTGAGTATGATCATCCGGCTCCAAATTTCTTCTGTGCCGAGATGTATCCTATGCTGAACTCGGTAGCTGCTTTCCAGGATTTTGACGGTATATATCATTTTACATTCGATGCACCTTATGATAAAGGAAGAATTGACAATTTCTTCTCAAGTGCAGGTCATCCGCTTAAACAGATCTTTATTCCAGTTGGTGCCGCACTCTTCAGGATGGGAGAAGTAAAATCCGGCACAAAAAGGATTGTCCTGGGATTACCTGATGATGCTGTTGCTAGTGAACTTGTAAAAACAGGTGAACAAACCAATTTACGGGTGACAAGTATGAATAACCTCTGGACCTGGGCTGGATCAGATAATGCCCTTACCATCATGAGACCAATGTCAGTTGATACCAGGGCGACCGAGCTAAAGATTTCTGAACAGGTCTCAGTCCCCTCTGGTCCCTGGATAAGCGAAACCGGAGAAATTGAGTGGGATACAAGGGATTCTGTAAATTCAGTGTTCAGTATAAATGCTCCCGCCGCAAAAGGAGCTATAGGTTATGTCGGCGGTAAGAACATTGAACTTGGAAACGTCTCAATTCAGATGGACTCCACTAAATATAACTGGGCGACAATTACTCTTACTGCGCTTGACGGGAAGGCCATTGAAGAATCTTCAAGAATACTGCTGATAGCTGCAGGAAGGGTTGAGAATACCGGATGGAAATGGGATGAAAACTTCACAACTCTAGGCGATCAATGGGGTAATGCCCCAACAACAGCTGAGGGAATACCGGCCAGGCTAATCTTCAGGGATATGAAGGGGATTAAAGTATCTGCTCTCGATCCGGCTGGAAAAAGTGTTGCTGACGTAGGAGTGATTAAAAAAGGAAGCAATCAGGTCATAAATATCGGAGCACAGTATAAAACACTCTGGTATATCATTACAAGGTAAATCTGTCTGGAGATTATACAAGACTCTAATTTCATTAAAACACAAAACAAATAACTAATTATGAAAAGATTAATATTATCGAGATCAGGAAGTCTTCTTCTTCTTGTCAGTACTTTTTTTATTCTTCAGATGACTTCCTGCAATAAAGCAGGGCAGGCACGGGAATACGGCTGGTTCGACTTTGTAGTAAACGACCTTGACAGTTCAGAAACTATTGTTGATATGTCGTTCCTGAATCCGGCTGTTGCCGGAAGTGAAGGTTACATTAGTCTTAAAAATGGACATTTTGTTGATGGAAAAGGCGAGAGGATCCGTTTCTTTGGAACTAACCTTACATTTGGATCATGTTTCCCTGAGAAGGAGACCTCTATAGCGATAGCTGCCAGGTTAAAAAAGCTTGGGATGAATGTGATGAGATTGCATCATATGGATAACCGGCAAACGCCGGGAGGTATATGGGATTCAACAATGAAGGATTTTGATAAAGAACAGCTTGATAAGCTGGACTGGCTGATATACCAATTAAAGCTGCATGGGATCTATACTAATATAAATACTCATGTGTCAAGGAATTATCCCGGGAGTGTTTATCCCGATGTTGAACATTTTAATTATGGTAAAGGTATTGATCAGTTCTACAGGCCTTATATCGAAATGCAGAAAGAATATGCTAAAAAGCTTCTTCTTCACAAAAATCCTTATACAGGTACAACATATGCTGAGGAGCCTGCTGTTGCATTTGTTGAGGTCAATAATGAAAATTCTCTTCTTTCGAACTGGGCTCTTTATCCAAAGCTCAATAATGTACATAGGACGTTCCTTACAGGTCTCTGGAATAAATGGCTGGGCAGTAATCCCGGGCAGAAAAAGAATGCTGCCGGTAAGGATATAATGTGGATAATCATCAACTATGAAAATGCATCAGATAAACAGAAAGAGGCTATGTGGGCTTTCCTGGTAAATACAGAGTTGTCATATGCAAAAGAGATGATCGATTATTATAAAAATGAACTAAAAATTAAAGCCCTGGTAAGTGAAACCCAGGCATCATACAGCGGCGTTGCAGGTGTACTAAGGGAATCATCCTATGCTGATTTTACCGATATGCATGCTTACTGGGAACATCCGTCATTTCCCGGAAAAAGCTGGTCGAGAACCGACTGGAGGATCAGGAATTCATCGATGGTTTCAGACAAAAAAGGAGGGACACTTCTTCGTTTTGGACAGCACAGGATTGACGGAATGCCTTTAACAATAAGTGAATATGACCATCCTGCCCCAAGTTTTTACTGTGCAGAGATGTTCCCGATGCTAAACTCAGTTGCAGCATTCCAGGATTTTGATGGCATATACCAATTCGCCAGTGGTTCGCCGTATGGTAAAGGGATGATTTCCGGCTTTTTCAGTATGAACAGTCATCCTCTTAAGCAGGTTTTTGTTCCTGTCGGAGCAGTGATGTTCAGGATGGGGGCTGTTAAACCGGGAGAACATTATGTTAAGCTCGGATTGCCTGAAGGATCAGTTGTTAGTGAGCTGGTAAAGAACGGCGATAAATTGAGACTGCATGGTACAAATATGAACTATATCTGGGATGAGGCTGGTTCTGTAAATGCACTTACGGTGCTGCATCCGATAAGTGTTGATACAAAAGCAAGTGAGCTCAGGCTGTCAGAAACTGTCAGTAAACCTGATGGTGCATGGGTTAGTGAAACAGGTGAGATAGAATGGGACAACAGAGATTCAATAAATGCTGTTTACAAAATAAATGCTCCTGCTGTAAGAGCGGCAGTCGGTTATATCGGGGGCAAAATAATAGTACTCGGCTCAGTTTCAATAGAAATGGATACGACAAAGTTTAACTGGGCAACTATAGCTCTGACTTCCCTTGATGGAAAACCTGTTGAGAAATCATCTAAAGTGTTGCTTGTTGCGGCCGGAAGGGTTGAAAATACAGATTGGAAATGGGATGAGAAATTTACAACCCTTGGCGGCGACTGGGGTAAAGCTCCAACACGGGCAGAGGGTATCCCTGCAAGAATAATATTCAGGGAAATGGATAAGTTTTCAGTTCATTCACTTGATCCGGCAGGAAGAGAGGTATCGGAGGTGATAGTCAGTAAAAAAGGAAGTGACCAGGTAATTAATATTGGAGCTCAGTATAAAACACTCTGGTATATACTCGAAAGGTAGAATTTAAAATCTGCGACAATCTGCGTTATCTGCGGGAAAATTAATCCAATCTCCCGCAGATAACGCAGATAAGAATTGATTAAAGGCTCTTCGTAAAATCCCAGCCGCCGGCATCGTGATAGGCAGTTACAATATCGCTCGGGCGCATCCATATTACCTTGTCCGACAGGTGTTTATTAATACGGCTTGTAACAGTCCTGAAAGCTTGCCATCCAACTCCTTTCTCTGGATTCAGACCCTGCCAGTGCATATACCACATGCAGTAAGGAGCATTGCTTTCGAGATGTTTGATAATAATGCCCGATTTGCCGTCTTCAGTAAGATAATAATCAGGATTGACCCTCTCAGTTGAGTTTTCCCATATCCCGAAATTGTCCATTGCATTTGGCATCAGGTCATAAACACCATATTTTCCATCAGCAGCCCTTTTATATATCCCGTAATCGGTCTCACTTGCCTCATAAAATACAGGAAGAACCCTGCTGCGGAATTTATCCTCAATCGAAAGCTTAAGAAGTGCATCGAAAGCGGCCTGACTTATCTTAAGCGGTCCCTGTTCTCTTAATTCTGCATATCTTTTTGTACATGCTTCGCATCCGCATCCGGGCCAGGTCAGTCCTGTATACTTTACTCCGGCTTTTCCCACTTCTCCTATTATATTGTTAAAGTAATCATAGTATTCATCAATGGTTACTTCCGGTTCATGCAGCCACAATCCCTCATGAATACCACCCTCATTCTTAATTCCTTTTTCAAAGTTGAAGAGGGTATTATGAGTCATAATCTCCATATGAGAATCTATACCCTTTGACCAGGCTTGTTTTACATAATCAATATAATCAGCCTGGTTCTGGTCATTCTCTCTGATTATGGATTTTCCATTATATCCCGGAATGAAGCTCGATTCTCCTTTTATCCCGTTGGCATTGCAGTACTCAAGAAACTGCCTGAATGCAATGGCTGAAACAATCTGCGGATTTGTATCATCAAGATAAAAGGATAGGATCATCCTGTTTCTTTTTTGCTCGGATTTGCATGAAATACCTGCTGACTGAATTGCAAAAAAAGCCAGTGCAGACGAAATTGACCCAAGGAACTTCCTCCTCGGGATCACATTCTTTCTTAATCTACCGTGAATATCCATTTGTTCTCTTCGTTTTTGCTGACATGAATATTATAAACCAGTTTCTTGTCATTGGTTGTGGTCATTATTACTTCATAATCGCCAAAAAATCCCCTGAATGTTATGTCGCCCTGAGAGTCAGTCTGAAGTGCAGCATTGGTTTTCCAGGTTTCATTAATCAGCTTGTCAGGCATTACATATACAGGTTTGGGATTATACTCTTCATCAACAAGCCCTCCGCCAGGTAACCATATGTTACGATCAGAGAATCCCCACCAATTAATTGATACTACTGCCGGATGTCCTAAACATAGTTTCACAAATTGTTTCACAACAATCAGGTCAACTTCATACCTCGTAGAGGTTAAGGATTTGTAGAAACATATGGAATAATAAATACAATTCCTCGTAGAGGATATGGTATTATTCTTTCCTGTTTTTCATTTTCTCCTTATAGATTGCATCAACAAGTCCATCTTTTGAAACATCGGCTCCTAATTGCCAGAACATTATACCTCCCAGCCCTAGATCGGCAACATATTTTGTTTTAAGTCTTACCGACATGGTGTCGTCATATGTAATAAAAATGCTGTCTTTTGAAGAATACAGATATGGTGCTTTGGCAACTGGATCCCAGTACCGTATGAAACCATTCTTATCCTCCATCTCTTCCCGTACCTTTGAATAGCTTGCGCGGATTCTTGCGCGTCCCCTGTTAGGTTGATATAAACCGTTATTATCAGGTGGCACTCCCTGCCATGCTCTTCCTGAAAAGTTTGATCCGATTACAATCTGTGCCGGGTTAACTCCTTTGTCAAGAAGGAAGTTTACTATTTTTTCAGTTGAGAAAGGTTTTGTGGAATCACCCTCCTCAATCATTTTTGCTGCAGCATGCGTTCCCTGTATATCTTCCATTGTTATAAGTCCCAGGTTTGTATGATGTGATGTATAGGGATCACCGCCACCGGCAAGGTCGTATGACATTACATTAACATAGTTGACGCATTGCATCACTTTATCGAGCTCAATGAAATCAAATGCCATTTCCCAGCCTGCCGAAGCCCAGCTAAGGACCAGGTAATCACAGATTGTATTCATCCCCTGTTTAAGTTCGCACATAAGTTTTGTGAAGTTCTCCTTATCTGCAGGGCTGTATGGATTGTCGTCCCCGGGCAATCCTGGATATTCCCAGTCTATGTCAAGCCCGTCGATATCATATTCCTTTATGAATTTGAGGACACTTTCTACGAATTTTTTTCTACCCTCGTTTGTCATTGCCATATCGGAAAAACCCTTTGATCCGGCCCATCCGCCACAGGCTACCATTACCTTCAGGCCAGGATGTTTTTTTTTCTCTTTTACAAGACGCTTAAGCATTAATCCCAGTGTATCTTCAGGTAATTTCATCTCCCCGTCAATCACCTCTGTGAATGAAAAAATTATATGTGTCAGTTTGTCAAGAGGGAGTGTTTCAGGGTTGAAGTTCTCCCAGCGGGTGTAATAATAGGCCATTACCTGAACTCCTTTTTCATCGGGTTTGCGCCTGTGACATGAGATTAAGATCAATGTCAGAAGGAGCATGGATAAGATTACAGTTCTTTTCATAGGGTAAGTTGTTTTGTAAGTTAAATAAATTTACTTGCTTAATTCATTATATATAATGCTATATTACCATTCAGCAGGCTCAATATATGCCCCGGTTATCTCTTTCCTTGAATCAGTGTCGTTGTCAAGAAGGACAACTGCCACATATGGCTTGTTCCTGTCAGTCACTTTAAGTCTGAAGGTTGTCTCGGCGGTGCTGTTTCCTGAAAGTTCAAACTGCTGGCTGTCATTATTTACTGATGCGTTGTATATTCTTAATCCAATAAGGTGTTTGCCCTCGCCTGTGATAATGACCTTAAGATTTATGGTTCCATCTGGCGACAAAGAAGTTTCAGTAGTGAATGCTGCATCTTTAGCCGGTATTTCCTCTGATCCCTTATTATGTGTATCATTTGCATATATTGCAGCTGCTCCAAGGAATCTGTTAACCGGTTCTACCCATATCTCCTTGCTTGTGGCGGTATTTGTTGCACACCAATGAGGCATGTCTCCGTTCATACAGTCCATCCCTACCGGTAATGAGCCTACGAGATCTTTAAGGCAATATGCGAAATGTGGTGCAAATCCATAACCTGCACCATACATCAGACTCTGCCCGAAAGGATTGGCTCCGAACACCCATTCGAGCTGTTTGCCGACAAGTTCCATTCCATCTTTATCTTTCCTCAGCCTGGATGCTTCAGCAAGAGCCCATGAAGATGACATTTGTATATTTGTATTTCCGTGGAACAATCCATCGCGGTAAATGGGGAAGGTGCGAAGTGTATAGCTTTCATCAAGTGAGGTGCCATCTCTGTACTGTCGCAGCATGTCGGTGCGCATCGCCGAATCCTGTACAGCATTAATATCTGATACTTTCCATACTGAATTGGGCAGGTGATAATATGGTGCTGCAATCCTGCTTCCTCGTTCCATAAAATATTCGCTGTGAAGTACTGCAGCACTGTACCACTCTATCCATTCCGTATGGCCGGGAAATTCACTGCAGAGCATTGGAAGAGCAATAAGTGGTGCCTCTTCGAAGGCTGCATGAAGATTGTGAATTACTCTCTCCCTTTCTGTATTTTCATAGAAATATCCTGTGATTGGTATCCCGTCGAGAAAAGTTTGTTCCTGACAGCTTATCAGCAGACGGCCAAACATAAGAGCCTGCTCACGGTACTTCTCTTCACCTGTCATTCTTGCGAGAAAAAGTGATGATGTTACTCCCCAGGAAGCCTCCCTGTAATCGGCCTGATCCCATTTATTCCTGGAATCAAAAGCCACCTGCCAATCCTCAATGGCAGCAGTGCGTGAAAGAGCTGCCAGGTCAGGATGCGATTTTTCAAGCATCATTGCCGCTTTGCACTGAACAGCAGATGCCAGGAAATTCTCCCATGGTACATTTCTTGCCGGCGAAACAACATCATCAATAGTACCTGTCTTATTATCGGTATATATCCTCATCACACTGAAGCTCATATGATAACCATCACCAAACCTTGTCTTAAGAAGCCATTCAAGGCCCCAAGCCACTTCATCACGGATACGTGTGGCAAGTTCAGAGAGCCCGGCCCTGTCCTGTATGGCTTCAAGATTGTTCATCATTGCGAGAGCTGACATTGCAGTTCTCCATGATCCTTGAGAAAGGTCACCGGCATCATGCCAGCCTCCATTGATTATCTTCTTTTCCTCACCCCTGAATCCCTGCCAGTCCTTATGGCACTCAAGGTGAACACCAGGGACATTATAACCGCACCTCTCGCAGAAAAAGAAATTGATCGCTTTGAACACAGGCTGAAGCCAGATATCTTCATCAATAAGGAAGGTTCCAGATTTAATATCGCCTGTATGGATGATATATGTTCCGCTTTTATCCAGGTCAGTAAAATCGATCATTTTGAATTCGCCGTTCATAGTATTGACATTTCTTACTTTTCCTGAATATACTGTTATCCCGCTACTGTCGGTTATTTTATATGTACTACCAGCCCCTTTGCCTGCCATCGCAATCTTCTTATCACCTGGTCTGTATCCAATATGACTGAATGAAATTTTTCCAGGGACGACATCCCATCCCTCATATTGATCTGCTTCAACTCTCTGAAGTTCAAGCTTATCAATGTCGTAAGTTACAATTCCCTCTTCTTCAGGATTATGTCCGCGTAGCATCTGATTGATTTTAAATGCGGTTATCCTGTCTCTTTGCAGGTGAGGTATTTCAAAAAGTACATTATTCCATTCTCCGGGTTTCAGATCCTGTATAAAATGATCACGTCTTGGAGTTGTTGCATTGTAAACAGTCCCTTCATTTTCAATTTGCAGATGAAGGCAATATGTTGGCATTGAGGTCGGATGAACATATACCCAGAAGGAGATCCTGTTGTAGTCCGACCAATCCTGGGGTTCATTGAACAACAGCTGTACCGAAGCATTTCCTCCCTGGGTCCCTCCGAATGATCCCCATTCTGTTCTGTTCTTCCTGTAATATTCTTCATCGCGGAGTGAAGTCCGGAAACGAAGAGATTTTTTCCCATCCCTGGAACGCTCATCTGTATAACTCATCTCTCCAATGCCAGTGACTATCCAGCCTGTTCCACTTTCCATACCATCAATTAATTTTGAATCACTTACAGGTTTATTTGCCCATTCGGTCATCAGAGAGTTCTGTTCAGGTACTGCAAGTGGAAACTGTTTGAATTCGAGCAGGTTATCTAAACCAGGTTCTTTTCCTGTCTGGCATGAGATCAGTGTCGAAATAAATAAAATGATGAAATATTTCTTCATTGGATTAAGGATTTATTGGTAAGGTGAATCAACTCCAATGAAAATTACACATTTTTTTCTTGTGAAGAATAACATGTTCGTCAAAAACAAAAAGTTTAGAGTTAAAAAATATTAAAATCATCAATTCTCTGGTTATTAAGCACTATTTATCTTAAATTTATTAACTGAACTTTATCCATAACCTAAATTTCTGACCATGAAAACAAAATCCTTCATTTTACTTGCCACTTTCATTTTCTTATCCTTTCTCTCTTCTCAGAATACCCTCAGCGGACAGGAAAAGCTTACGATAAATGACCTGGATTATTTTGAAATGCCCGGGTTTGATGTAATGGTGTTTGACGATTATTATCCGGGCGGTCACCAGAGTGGTGTGACAATATTGCAGAATGGAGTAAGGGTTGCTGCAAATGGAGATATTCGCATCGGATTAACTCCTCCTGCCAGAGCTCAGAAGAAAGTAGACAAAGCTTCGGGTACAATTGAGGCTGAGATAAATTATCCTGATATTTCATTTAAATATATTGTAAAAGTTAAATCTGCAGGGAACAAAATAATTGTCACGGCAGACCTTAGCAGTCCACTGCCGGCAGATCTGTCCGGCAAGGCATGGTTTAACCTTGAACTCTTCCCGGCCGTTCTTTTTGGAAAAAGCTGGAGTATGGATGAACAGACGGGTTTCTTTCCAACAGATTCGTATGGACCTCTATCCGGACCGGATCTTTTGCCTTATGCTGTCGGTAAGGTACTTACTGTGGCACCTGAAGACGATTCCCGACGCCTTACAATAAAGTCAATGAAAGGTGATCTGCAGCTTGGAGATGGTCGTATAAGCAGTAAATCCGGCTGGTTTGTGGTAAGAACAGCCATACCTTCAGGTCAGACAAAAAATGTAATTGAATGGGAAATAGAAGCAAATACAGTTAAAGACTTTGTATATAAGCCGGTAATTCATATCAGCCAGGTCGGTTATCTTCCGGGAGAACCCAAAAAAGCAGTAATTGAGTTTGATAAGAAATCATCCGTATCAGGAAATGCCGACATACTTAAAATAAATTCCGATGGCACCAGAACAAATGTTTTTACAGAATCCCCTGTATTCTGGGGTAAATTTTTAAAGTATAATTACGCGATATGTGATTTTACAAATCTCAAGGAACCTGGAATTTACATTATAAAGTATGGCGATGTTACTTCTAATCTTTTCAAGATTGGCAGTGATGTTTATGACAGATATGTCTGGCAGCCGACGCTCGAATACTATCTTCCGGTGCAGATGTGTCACATGCGAATTGAGCAGGGCTCGAGAGTATGGCATGACTATTGTCATCTCGATGATGCCATAATGGCCCCGACCAATCTGACTCATTTTGATGGGTATTCACAGGGACCTGAAACATTTACTACCTTCAAATATCCCGATCATGTTCCTAATCTTGATCGTGGAGGCTGGCATGATGCAGGTGACTACGATCTTCGGATTGAATCCCAGGCAGTAACCACATGGAGATTGGCAATGATGGCTGAACTCTTTGGTTGTGACCTGGATGCAACAACTGTTGATCAGGAGAAAAGAATAGTAACAATTCATAAGTCGGATGGGATCTCCGATGTGCTCCAACAGGTAGAACATGGTGTTCTGACAATTCTTGGAGGATATAAAGGTTTAGGCAGGTTATATGATGGAATGATAAGTCCGACAAGAAAACAATATGGGCTGCAGGGTGATGCAAGCTCACAAACTGATAATCTGATATACAGCCGCGATCTGCCGGAAGGAGCAAAAACAGCATACCAGTCCTCAGTTATGGATGACAACTGGGTGTTTACAGAGGATCATCCAGGTCATGAAATGATCGGAGCGGCAACTCTTGCTTCTGCCTCACGTGTACTTAAGAAATGGAAACCTGAGATGTCAGCAGAATGTCTTGCTGCTGCTGAGGATATATATTCAACTGCTGCAAAAAAGAAGATGGTTGGTGAAAGAATTGCTGCAGCAGCTGAACTTTTCATTACAACCGGTGATAACAAATACATTACAGATATTGTATCACAGAAAGAATATATACTTGCAAACATGTCTAGAACTGCATGGGCTGTAGGAATGGTCTATGACAAAATAACTGATCCTGTTTTCCATAAAGATATGGATAAGGCCGTAAAGGATTTTGCTGTTAAACAGGATAAGGAAGCTGCTTCCACTCCGTTTGGGGTACCTTATAAGCCTAATGTATGGGGCGATGGCTGGAGTATTCAGTCATCAGGCGTTCAGTATTATTTTCTTGTTACAGGGTTTCCCGGAGTTTTCAAACCTGACAGAATATTTAGTACAGTGCAGTTTGTTTTGGGTTGTCACCCTGGAGAAAATACTGCATCATTTGCATCGGGAGTAGGAGTGAAGTCACCCACTGCTGCGTATGGAGTAAACCGTGCTGACTTATCCTACATCCCTGGAGGAGTTGTCTCCGGGACAGCAATCATAAGGCCTGATTTTACGGAATTGAAAGACGATTGGAGCTTTCTCTGGCAGCAGACTGAATATGTGATGGGTGGTGGTGCTACCAACTTTATGTTCCTGGTCCTGGCAACAAATAAGCTCATTGGGAAATAATTCAGAACTTAATATTTACACATAACTCAATGAATATCAATCGAAGAAAATTCATTGCCAACACCTCACTTACTGCTACAGGAATAGTCATTGGCAGCAGAATGATGGGATGTGCATCACATAAAAATGACGGCATAGTATCATATGATATTATGAAGGATGTCATGAAATATCGAAAGATAGATGCTCATCAGCATCCATCAGACAATCTTGAAAAGCAGATCGAAATCGCAGACAGGCTGGGGATTGAAAAGATGCAGATATCAAGCCCTGTGACTAATTTTTCGGGAAGGGAGCCCGAAGGGCCTGAAGAAGTAAGGAAGAACAATGACATTGTAATTGATGCTGTGAAAAAGTACCCCGACAGATTCATCGGTTTCTTTACTTTAAGTCCTTTGTACAGGAAGGAATCGATGGAGGAGATAAAGCGTTGTGCTGACAAGGGACTGATAGGCTATAAGGGATATACCCAGGCTAAAATAAATGATCCGGTCTATTATCCTGTGATTGAGAAGCTTACCGAACTTAAGATGATAGTCTATATGCATACTTTCACACAGCTTGGAATGGGTGGGTACCGGATGAAATATGATACAGGAAGATTCCCTAATACAACACTGGCTGAAGATATGGTTGAATCAGCCAGGAAATATCCTCAGACAATATTCCATTTTGCCCATATCGGTGGCGGTGGTGACTGGGAGTATCAGTGCAAGATGCTTAAGCAGTGCCCTAATATCTATGTAGACACCGGGGGTAGTAATAACGAAGAGAATATCGTTGATTTCGCTATTAAGCATCTTGGAGCAGACCGGATATTTTTCGGTACCGACGGAGCCTACATTCATGGCGTTGGAAGGGTTCTCTCTTCAAAAGCAACAGAGGAACAGAAAAGAAAAATATTTTTCGACAACTATGTTAATGTATTGAAGAAAGGGGGTTACAATGTTGCTTGATATCAATGCCTATGTGGGCCACTGGCCTTTTAAACAGCTTCAGTACAACACTTGTGCAAAGCTCCTTGAGAGGATGAATAAATACTCTGTTGATGTATCGGTTGTGAGCAATCTGAACGGTGTATTTTACAAGAATACACAGTCGGCGAATGAAGAGTTGTTTGAAGAACTGAAATCTGACAGCAGTTTTAAAAGCAGATTCATTCCTTTTGCTGTAATAAATCCCATATATACCGGATGGAAAGACGACCTGGAAGATTGTGTTACAAAAATGGGCATGAAGGGGATAAGAGTATTTCCTCAGTATCACGATTATGAGATTACCGATCCTTCATTTGTTGAACTGGTTAAGCTGGCTAAAGATAAAGGAATACCTGTTGCAATTGATATCAGGATGGTTGACAGCCGGCAACGTTCATGGATGGATATCCCGGTTTTCGTACCAGGTGAAAAGTCTGACATCATTTACAAAGAATGGCAGTTGAAGAATATTGTACCAATAATAAGGGAAGTGCCGGATGCAAAATTCATAATTGTGAATATTGCCAATGGCTTAAACTTAAGTAATGAGGATTCTGAAGTTATAAATAAGGCTGATGTTCTATTTGACACTTCAGGCAGGTCGATGTCTGATCTGTCTGATCTCATAAAAAGGTTCGGTAAGGAGAAATTTGCATTCGGTTCACATGCTCCTGTTCTCGATTACCTTTCAGGGCGACTGCGGATAGAATATTTGAACGATTCAGAAGCCGATGAGACAACAAAAGAGATGATCAGATCAGGAAATGCACGGAGGATGCTTGGACTCTGATCAGGATCATTGCATAACGTCGGATCATTATTAAAACAATTGTACCTATGAAAAGATATTTTCTCTGTTATCTTGTATTGTGTCTTTTTATAGTTGAAACTTCGGTTTACAGCCAACAGAAGGATAAGCAGGTAAATGAATCAATTGCGCTTGTCCCCGATGAGGAGAACCTCGATGTCTTCACCCAGTGGATTCGCTGGAACAATCCTAAAAGTATGCTGATAAACCACCTGACGAAACAGGCTGTGGTTATGTATGATAACCGAAATGCGACAGTAGCAGGTTTAAATTATGAAAATGACTGGCTGGAAAGACAGAATTTTGTAAAAGGGAAGCTTTCTGTACTGATCGGACAATTTCCTGAAAAGACATCGCTCAACACAAAAGTAACAGGGACAATCAAAAAAGACGGTTACAGGATTGAAAAAATAGTATTTGAGTCATTCCCCGGTTTTTATGTAACAGGTTGCCTGTATATCCCTGAGAAGATCAAAGGGAGGGTCCCGGCAGTGCTTAACCTGATAGGACACGAACAGGATGGATTCAGGGAGAAGCTTGATCAGGTGATAAACTACAATCTCATGAAAAAAGGAATGATAGTTTTTACTATCGATCCTCTTAGTCAGGGTGAACATGTTCAGAATTACGATACGACAGTGAAATTCTCTTCTGTAGGTTATTCGGTTGTTGAACACTGCTATTTCGGCAACCAGGTCTTTCTGTCGGGATATTCCAGTGCATACTATTTTATATGGGATGGAATCAGGGCAATTGATCTCCTGCTGAGCAGGAAAGATGTTGATCCTGAGAGGATTGGAGTTACAGGTTTTTCCGGAGGAGGTTCCGTATCAGCGTATCTCGGAGCGGTTGACGACAGGATAAAAGTTGCTGTTCCATCGAGCTGGTCGGTTGCAAACAAACGCCTTCTCGAAACAAAAGGGGCACAGGATGCCGAAGCTGATCTTTATCAAAGCGCAGTTAACGGTATCAGTTTCGAAGATCTCCTGGAAGTAAGGGCTCCCAAACCCACACTTCTCACATTCACATCACGTGATCAGTATCTCTGCCTGCAGGGAGCAAGGGATGCTTATTCAGAAGCTAAACGAGCTTATGAAATATTTGGCAAACCTGATAACCTGGCGATGGTTGAGGATGATTCAAAGCACTGGCTTACACCAAAGATAAGGCTGGCAATATATTCATTTTTTATGAAGCATTTCGGCCTGCAGGGCGATCCTGCGGAACTTGAAGCCGAGATACTGACAAAGGAAGAACTCCAGGTCACTCCGACAGGTCAGATCTTTACTTCACTGGGTGGTAAAATGGTGTTTGATGTCAATAAAGAGATCACGGAGAAGCTGCTTTCAGGAATTGAGAAATCCCGTCAGAACCAGCCAGAACACATTAAATACGTTAAGGAGAAGGCAATGCAATTATCTGGATATCAGCCTCCTCAAAATATTGATTATAAGCCATTTATAAACGGAAAGTACCAGAGAGATGGCTATACAGTAGGTAAGTATGCCATAACGGGAGAAGGAGATTATGCTATCCCTTTCCTCCTTTTTGTTCCGGATGATAACCTTGCAAAGCATCCAGCAATAATATATCTGAATTCGGCAGGAAAATTATCTGACGCAGTACCTGGTGGTCCCATAGAAAAGCTAGTTAAAAACGGATATATTGTTGCTGCAGTTGATGTTATAGGTTCCGGTGAAACACGAAACACTGCTGCCAGGGAACTGACTGACGGGTATACTGCCATGCTTATCGGCAGAAGTGTGGTGGGTATCCAGGCCGAGGATATTGTAAGGATTGCCGGGATGTTGCAGAAGTTTGTTGGTGTTGATCCTGATAAGATCGGAGCCGTTGGGATTAATGAATTGTGCATTCCATTGATTCATGCAGCTGCATTTGATGAAACGATTAGAAGCATTGTTTTGCAGGGATCTCTTGCATCATACAGTTCTGTTGCCATGAACCGTGATTACCGGATTGGTTTTCATCCAAGGGAGAATGGAGGCTACTGGCATCCGTATGAACTTGATTTTACATGGGGAGTGGCAGGAGCTCTTACAGCTTATGATCTTCCGGATCTGCTGGCAACAATAGCTCCCAGGAAAGTAGCAATTTCCGGAATGAAAAACCAGATGATGGAACCTGCTGATCAGCAGCTCGTTTTGAATGAGACTGAGTATCCACGTACTGTTTATAATGAAAAGAAAGTTTCTGAAAATTTGAAGATTGTTCAAGGTAATGATAGTATTGTGGATATGGTTGAGTGGGCATTATCAGGAGATCAGTAATCGGTAATCGGTTATCTGTAATCGGTGATGTGTAACAAGAACCTTGAACCCACCTTCGAAATGCTTCTGTGGACGGCCTTGAACTTTGAACTTTGAACTTTGAACAAAAAAACTAAAACTAATCTCTCCACTATGAAAAACTTAAGATTTCTTTCATTAATTATCCCTATTTTTCTTCTGGCAGGTTGTTCAGGAGATTCCGGGAAGAGGATTTGGACAATAAATGATCAGGAGTACCTTGAGACTCAGGGATTCAATGTTCTTGTATTTCATAATTCTTATCCTGAAGGGGACCAGGGTGGTATTGAGTTCATACAACATGATGACCGGACTGCGTCTAATGGCTATATCAACGTAGACCTCACCGGTGATACCAGATTTCCCCGACCGTTGAATGCAGAGAGGAGTGTTGACAGGGCTAAGGGTGAGATAAAAGCTACCGTTAAAACACCTGATTTCAATTTCAATTATGATGTGAGGGTATGGACTGAAGGTAACTCTGTACACCTTGCTGTAGATCTTGAGAAACCGCTTCCTGCCGAATGGAAGGGAAGGGCAACCTTCGATCTTCAGCTTTTTCCGGTTAACTATACCGGGAAGACATGGCATCTTGGAAACCAGTCGGGCGTTATCCCTGTTGAAGGCATGGGACCAATGACAACTTTGCCTGATGGAAGGATAAGATCACTGCCTATGGCAAAGGGGTCAAAACTGATCATGGCCCCTGAAGATCCTATGATAAAGCTTCAGATAGAACAGGTTAAAGGCGACCTGCAGCTGGTTGATGAGAGAAACAGTACACTCAGTGGCTGGATACTGGTACGTTCGGAGATACCGGAAGGTGTTGCAAAAGGAGCGATGGAATGGATAATCACACCATCAATCATGCCTGACTGGCTTCATAAACCAATGATAGGGATTTCACAGGTTGGTTACCATCCTGAACAGGTAAAGAAAGCTATAATTGAGCTCGATTCGAGGGCGACAAAAATTGAACCAGCTGTTTTGAACCAGATCGGGAATGATGGAAATATTACCGAAGTTACGTCAGCTATCCCTGCTGATTGGGGGAAATTCCTGAGATATAAATATGTGGTATTTGACTTTTCTGCCATTAAAGATCCCGGACAATATACTATTAGTTACGGAGGTGTAACAAGTGAGCCATTTCCCATTGCCTCCGATGTATATCAGAAATCTGTATGGCAGCCTACTCTTGAGATATATTTTCCTGTTCAGATGTGCCATATGCGCATCCGCGACCGGGCAAGGGTATGGCATGGAGCATGTCATCTTGATGATGCTGTTCAGGCACCTGTTAATACAATACATGTTGATGGTTATGTGACATATGCTACTACTGAGACTAATTATAAGCCATTTACACCGGTCCCTTTCATGAACAGAGGGGGCTGGCATGATGCAGGCGACAATGATCTTGCAGCTGGATCACAGGCTCAGACAGCGCTCTTTCTGGCTCTGGCAGGGGAGGAGTTCGGTATCAATGTCGATCAGACAACAGTACAGCAGGATGCTTTATATGTTGAACTTAGAAAACCGGACGGTGTTTCTGACCTTCTTCAGCAAATAGAGCATGGAGCTATAAACCTGCTCTCAGGTTATCGTGCTTTTGGTCATTCTGCGGTGGGGATAATAGAGACAAGGGAAGGAAGGAGCTTTCTTGGAGATGTTGCATCTGTATCAGACCAGTTGTTATATGATGTTACTCTGAAACCTAATGAAATAAGGGGCAATCGTTCCGGGAAACCCGATGACAGATGGGTGGTTACAAATAAAGATACATCTCTTGAGTATGAGGTAATAGCAGCACTTGTGGCATCCTACAGACTTCTAAAAGGGTATAACAACAAACTTGCTGAGGAGTGTCTTGCCACTGCAATCAAGGCATGGAACTATGAGCAGACTCATGAGGTTGTAAACCAGCCAAATACTTATATTCCGAGAAATCCTGATCAACAGGAGGTTCTGGCAACCTGTGAATTGCTTATTACCACCGGTGATAATAAATACAGGGAGAGACTGGTTGAATTGTTGCCGGTTATCAAAAAAGCACCCGGAAACGTAGGTTGGGCAGCATCACGGGCATTAAAATATGTTGATAATGAAGACTTCAGATCCGGTGTGAAAGCAGCTCTTCAATCCTATAAGGCACAGCTCGATTCAACCTTGGCAACCAATCCTTACGGAGTACCCTGGAGACCCAGGATATGGGGGATAGGATGGGATATACAAAAATATGGAGTAGGTCAATATTACCTCGCAAAGGAATTTCCTGACCTCTTTGACAGGGAGATAGTTTGCAACGTGGTGAACTATGTGCTTGGATGTCATCCCGGGTCAAATACATCCTTTATCTCAGCTGTAGGAGCGCACTCAATAATTCCTGCGTATGGTTTCAATATGCACTGGTGGTCATACATCCCAGGTGGAAATGTTGCAGGTACAGCACTTATCAGGCCTGATTTCCCGGAATTGAAAGAACCCTTCCCTTACCTGTGGCAGCAGACTGAATATGTTATGCCAGGTGCATCAACATATATTTTCTGCGTGCTTGCAGTTGATAAGTTGTTGAATAATAAATCTTTGTAATATTGATTTAAAATTATACTCTATGAGAAACAGGACAAAATTCAGTTTGTACTTAATTGTTGTTTTTTTCATTTACCTGGCTGGTTGTTCTCCGAATCAGTCGGGTCAGAAAATGAGAATCAACGATAAGGAATACCTCGAGAAACCAGGTCTTACAGTATTGGCTTTTCACGATTATTACCCAGTGGGTAGACAGGGAGGTATCGAGATCATCCAGCATGGAGAGAGGATAGCCTCCAATGGATTCATAAGGATGAGGCCGGTAGATGGTAAAAGAATCCAGGATCCTCTTGGTGCATCAAGGGAGATTGATTCTGTAAACAATGTAATCAAAGCTGTCGTTAGCTATGAAGATTTTGGATTCAAATATTCAGTAAGGATATGGCCTGAGGGAAATAGCATCCGTCTGGCTGTTGATCTTAATAAGCCGCTTCCGAAGGAGTGGGAAAAGAAACTCAGCTTTGATATCGAGTTTTTCCCTCCGCTTTATGTAGGTAAATCCTGGAGTATTGGCGATTCGTTCGGATATATTTCCAAGCAGACATTAGGTCAGAAATTTAAGGATACTGATGGCACATTCAGACCTATACCGATGGGTTCGGGAAAAACATTTACACTTGCCGCAGAAGATCCGGAGAGGAAAGTTGTCATAGAAAGTCCAAAAGCTGATATTGTACTCACTGATAATCGCAGCACAGGCTACGGAAACTGGATTTCAGTCAGAACTCAGATTCCGGCCGGAGTAACTGAGAATGCTGTTGAATGGACAATCACACCCAACGTAATACAGGGTTGGACAAGGGAACCTGTTATAGCTATTTCCCAGATAGGATATCATCCTGACCAGGCAAAAAAAGCAATCCTGGAACTCGATCACTGGTCAAAGAAGCTTGAGAAAGCGACATTGGTTAAGATCACCGGCGATAATGAAATAAAGGAAGTTATGTCTGAGATACCCACAAAGTGGGGAAGGTTTCTGGCATACGACTATTCCATCTTCGATTTCTCTTCAGTCAAAGAGCCGGGAATGTATATGATAACTTATGGAAATACAAAGTCATACCCGTTTTCAATTAAGAAAGATATTTTGAGTAATGGTGTCTGGCAGCCTACCCTTGAAGCTTTTTTCCCTGTTCAGATGTGCCATATGAAGGTCAGGGACAGGTCGCAGATATGGCATGGGGCATGTCATTTGGATGATGCATTACAGGCACCCCTTGACAGTATACATGTTGATGGGTACAGGCAGTATGCAGCAAAGGAGACAAGTTATCCTGTTCAGACTCCTGTTCCATTTGTGAACGTTGGAGGATGGCATGATGCAGGTGATGACGATCTTGCAGCAGGTTCTCAGGCCAGCACCACATACTATTTGGTTCTTGCCTATGAACTAACAAAAGATCCAGCTGATCAGACCTATGTCAATTTCGAAGACAAATATGTTGAGATGTATAAGCCTGATGGAGTATCTGACTTCCAGCAGCAGATAAAGCAGGGAGCACTGAACCTTCTTTCTGGGTATCGTGCAGCCGGTCATAGTTTTCATGGGATCATTGCTAATCGTGAAGGGCGAAATATTACAGGAGACTGGGCCTCTCAGACCGATCAGCTTTTTTATGATTCCAGGATGAAACCCAACCAAAAGACATTAACCCATTCAGGAGTAAATGATGACCGGTGGGTATTTACAAACAGGGACACAGGTCTAGAATACAAAGTGGCAGCCGCATTGACTGCAGCAAGCCGTGCTCTGGCTGACTTTGATGACAAGCTTGCAAAGGAATGCCTGGAGACAGCAAAAAAGGCGTGGGAATATGAACAGACACATGAAACTGTTAAAACCCCAGCAGGATATGTACCAAGAGATGCAAAAGTGCAGGAGATTATAGCGACTTCTGAACTTCTGTATACAACAGGCGAAGAGAAATATGCAGATCATCTTAAAAAGCTTCTTCCTGCAATCGAGAAGAGCGTTCGGAGCAGTGCATGGAGTGTGGCAAGGGTAACTGATAAGTTGAACGATGAAGCATTTAATAAAAGTCTGAAAGCAGCTTTGGAAGCCTATAAACCAAAACTCGATTCAACTCTTGGTGCAACACCTTTCGGAGTACCATGGAGTCCCGCTATATGGGGAATTGGATGGAATATACAGGAGTTTGCACTTCAGCATTATTATTTAGTGCAAAAATATCCTGATCTTTTTAACCGTGAACCGATATTGAATGTGGTTAACTATGTTCTTGGTTGTCATCCTGCATCAAGTACTTCACTTGTATCAGGTGTCGGACCTCGTTCAATTTTAATTGGCTTCGGTGTAAACCGAACTATGGAAGGTTATATCCCGGGAGGCATGGTATCTGGAACAGCCCTTATAAGGCCGGATATTCCGGAACTGAAAGAGAATACACCTTATCTCTGGCAACAGACTGAATATGTTATGCCAGGTGCATCAACATATATTTTCTGTGTTCTTGCAGTTGATAAGTTGTTGAATAATAAATCTTTGTAATATTGATTTAAAATTATACTCTATGAAAAACAGGACAAAATTAAGTTTGTACTTAATTGTTGTTTTTTTCATTTACCTGGCTGGTTGTTCTCCGAATCAGTCGGGTCAGAAAATGATAATCAACGATAAGGAATACCTCGAGAAACCGGGTCTTACAGTAATGGCCTTCCACGATCATTATCCATCCGGCCACCAGGGAGGTATCGTTATAATACAGCATGGTGAGAGGATAGCAACTAATGGCTTTATCAGGATGCAACCAGTTGAAGGCAAGCGACTCCCTTATCCATTGGGGGCACTGCGTGAAATTGATTCTGTAAAACAGGTTATCAAATCAGTTGTAAATTATGATGATTTCGCATTTAAATATGCGATAAGGGTATGGCCCGAAGGAAACAGCATTCGCCTGGCAGTAGATCTGGATAAGCCTCTTCCGAAGGAGTGGGAAAATAAACTAACCTTCGAAATGGAGTTTTATCCGCCGCTTTACAGGGGAAAGTCCTATCAGATCGGAGAATCATTCGGATATATACCACATCAGACTCTGGGAACAAAAGTTAAAGACGCGGACGGTGTTTTCCATCCTGTTCCGATGGGACATGGAACCAGGTTTATTCTGGCTGCCGAGGATCCTTTAAGAAAAGTTGCTGTCGAGAGTCCTAAAAATGAAATGGTTGTGATTGATCAGCGAGATCAATCCTACGGAGGATGGATCGTAGTTAAATCCCAGGTTCCTGCAGGAGTGACAGGGAATGCAGTCGAATGGACAATAACACCAAATGTTATTCCCGGCTGGCAGCGAGAACCCGTTATAGAGATATCACAGGTAGGCTATCATCCTGATCAGACAAAAAAAGCTATCCTGGAACTGGATCCACAAACTGAAAAACTAGAGAAAGCCACTCTTAAGAAGATTACAACTGAAGGCAAAACAACTGAGGTATTATCAGGTGTACCGGAAAAATGGGGGCACTTTCTACGTTATGAGTATGCAATTTTTGATTTTTCTTCGGTGAAGGAACCGGGAATGTACCTGATTGAATATGGAAAAACAAAATCATATCCGTTTGCCATTTCAGATAAAATTTTCAGCAAAGGGTTATGGCAGCCCACACTTGAGGCATATTTCCCGGTACAGATGTGCCATGTAAAGGTGAGGGACCGGTCACAGATATGGCACGGAGCCTGCCATCTTGATGATGCGCTTCAGGCCCCGCTCGACTGGCAGCATGTTGACCAGTACAGACAGTATCCTGCCAAGGATACAAAATATGAAGTCCAGACCCCAATACCATATCTTAATGTTGGTGGCTGGCACGATGCGGGCGATGACGATCTTGCAGCAGGTTCCCAGGCAAGCACTACACATTATCTTGTCCTTGCTTATGAGCTCACAAAGAATCAGACAGATCAGACATCTGTTAATTTCGAAGACAGGTATGTTGAGATGTATAAGCCTGATGGAATTCCTGATTTCCAGCAACAGATAAAACAGGGAGCATTGAACCTCCTTTCAGGGTATCGTGCATCAGGTCATAGTTTCCATGGTATAATTGCAAACAACGAAGGTAGAAACATAACTGGTGACTGGGCATCGCAGACAGATCAGCTTTTCTTTGATTCAAAGATGAAACCAAACCAGAAGACAATGACCCATTCAGGCGTAAATGACGACAGGTGGGCATTTACCAACAGGGATACCGGTCTTGAATACAAGGTTGCTGCAGCACTGGCAGCAGCAAGCCGTTCTCTTGCAGGTTTTGATGACAAGCTGGCAAAAGAATGTCTTGAAACAGCAAAGAAAACATGGGAGTATGAACAATCTCATCCTCCGGTATTAACACCTGCTGAATATGTACCAAGAGACACAAAAGTACAGGAGATCATTGCTACATCAGAACTTTTATATACAACTGGTGAAGATAAATATGCTTTCCATCTGAAAGCTCTTCAGCCAGAAATTGAGAAGAGTGCAGCCAGAAGTGCATGGAGTGTTGCAAGAGTTGCCGACAAGGTAAAGGACGAAGCGTTTGGAAAAGGTATCAGGTCTGCTCTTGAGGCGTATAAACCGAAACTCGATTCAGCGCTGGCATCAACACCGTTCGGTATACAGTGGCGCCCTGCAGTGTGGGGAGTGGGATGGAGTATACAGAATTTTGCCCTTGAATATTATTACCTTCTTCAGAAATATCCTGATCTGTTCGACAAGGAGCCTATACTTAATGTGGTCAACTATGTTCTGGGATGTCACCCGGCATCAAATACATCACTGGTTTCAGGTGTGGGCTCTCATTCAATAACAGTTGCCTTCGGAGTAAACAGGACTATGGAAGGTTATATCCCGGGAGGAATGGTCTCAGGCACAGCACTCATAAGACCTGATTTCCCTGAACTCAGGGAAACAACACCTTATCTTTATCAGCAGACTGAGTATGTAATGCCTGGAGCTGCAACATATATATTCTGTGTGATGGCAGCTGATAAGCTTTTAGCTAAATAGATAACAGGGAATATTAAAGTAAAGGGTCATGTTGCGGCATGACCCTTTCTAATTTTTATACAACCTTCATATTTACCGGATCCCATTTGATTATTTTCTCCTGGAAATAGCTGTCGTTGCATGCCAGGGTAGGGGCAGCCGCCCTGAAAGCAAATTCAGGCCCTTCGACAAGTTCTTTTGTGCCGCGCACTCCATCAAAGAAGTTTTTGAAATGCTCTAAATGTTCATCAAAACCTTCCGGTTCAACATAACTGACACCTGGTTTTTCAGGCTTTTTCTGTTCTTCTGCAGAATATTTCTTATTATACTCTTTCATAAGTTCATCCTGCATAGCCTGGGGATATGAATAGATGGCATCCCAGCCTCCTATCCCCGGTGCTTTCGACATGATGCTGTTGGAAAGGTTGAAACCATTATCGAGCATCTCAAGCACACCTTCACTACCTATAAACCGTGTGACACCTTTACCTCCGTTACCGCTTACAAAATTTACCCTGAGCATAACCTGGAATGCAGGATGTTCTTTCGATTCAGGGTATTGCATAATGCCTGTCATCACATCAGGTACGTCACGCCCGTCTTTCCAGTAACAAAGCTGACCGGATGCAAAAATTGTTTTCGGACCCAGAGAATCTGTCAGCAAATGAATGCCAGATAAAAGATGCACAAACAGGTCACCGGCTACACCGGTCCCGAAATTGCGATAATTCCTCCACCAGAAAAATTTCTTGGGATCCCATGCCATTTTTGACATGCCCTCAACATAGCGGTTCCAGTCAACCGTTTCTGGAGATCCGTCAGTAGGCATAGTATACTGCCATGCACCGAGTGCATCCTGTCTGTCGAATGATGCTTCTATACAGTTAAGTTGCCCGATTGCTCCTGCCTTATACAATTCCTTTGCTTTATGGTATACTATGCTGCTTACCCTCTGGCTGCCAACCTGCATCGGTTTTCCAGTTGATTTCTGAGCAGCGATCACAGGCAATCCATCACTGATCTTCTGAACAATGGGTTTCTCGCAATATACTGCCTTGCCGCTTTTCATGGCTTCTATGGCAATCCTTGCATGCCAGTTATCACTGGTAGCGATTATAACAGCGTCGATATCCTTTCTGTTTAGCAATTCACGGTAATCACGGGTAGTATATATATTTTTGCCATACTTTTCCTTAACTCTTGTTAGTCGGCCTGTATAAAGATCGCAGGCTGCCACGAGTTCCACTCCTGGCACCTTTAATGCAGAATCAGTGTCCTGATGGCCCATTATACCCATACCGACGGTGGCAATGCGTATTTTGTCATTCGGACTGAATTTTTGACCGGATCCTACTGGATATCCTTTATGATTATCTGAGGCCAGTATATTTACAGGACCTGCAGCAAGCAACATGGATGTACCTCCAAGCTGAGCCAGAAACTTTCTGCGGGATGATTTTGTTTTCATAATGAAAAGGTTTAAATAATTTTAAAAAGTATCTTTCTTTAACACTTTGTTGTCCTCATAAAATTAGGAAATTAGATTAACTATTAACCCTTAATCATAGAAATCTTGTTTACAACATTATATTATTCAGCAATAATTTTTTTATTAACTTACAACGACCTTAAAAGAGACTTTCTTTCAGATTAAACAATCCAGTCTTTATTAGGACCGGACATTATAATATTTAAATTGCAAATGTTTGATATTTGAAACTGACCTAACCCTTTTCTGTTATGAAAAAATATTCCTCCTATTTGTTTACGATTCTCAGGATCCTCATCGGTTGGCATTTACTCTATGAAGGTATTATAAAGCTTGTTAATCCGGGTTGGACCGCCAAATTTTATCTTATGGGTTCAAAATGGATCTTTGCAGATCTTTTTCATTCAATGGCCTCATCCCCCGGGCTGATGAATATTGTAGATTTTCTAAACGTATGGGGACTGATACTTATTGGTCTGTCTCTGTTCATCGGGTTGTTTGTCAGATGGTCGTCAATTGCCGGAGCTGTTTTACTGTTCTTCTACTTTATTGCTTATCCGCCGATACTCGGTTATACATTCGGAACAATAACTGAAGGTACGTACCAGTGGGTTGACAAGAACCTGATAGAATTATTTATGCTGATAATTTTTGCAACTCTTCCGGCAGGGTTCCTCTACGGGGCCGACAGGTGGATCAAAAGCTGGAAGGATGAGAAGCCTAATGCTCCAATTCCTGCTGCAAAGGATGGTGAGCAGTTTTCAAGCAAGCGCCGTGAAGTGTTGCGTGACCTTATCAGTGTTCCATTTCTGGGAGCTTTTGCATACGTAGTCTATAAAAAGAATAAGTGGGACAGCTTCGAGAAAAAATATCTTGAACAAAAAACTGATGCCGTTTCCAGTGCAACACTTAAAAGTTTCCAGTTCACTTCACTCGATGCCCTGAAAGGACAGATTCCCAAGGGAAAGATTGGTGATTTTGAGCTAAGCAAGATGATAATGGGTGGGAATCTTATCGGAGGCTGGGCACATGCCCGCGATCTGCTTTATGTTGATAAGCTTGTGAAAATGTATCACACAGATGAAAAGGTAATGTTGACACTCCAGCTCGCAGAAAAATGCGGGATCAATGCTATTATTTCAAATCCGGCTCAATTAAGGGTGGTTCAGAAATACAAACATGAAACAGGAGGGAAGATAAAGTTTATTTCTGACTGTGGTGCAGGCAAGAACTTTCTTGAAGGGATTGAAATATCAGTTAAAGGAGGAGCCGACGTATGCTATAGTCATGGAGGTCAGACAGATTCTGCAATATATAATAATAAACCCGGATTCTTTGATGAACTTAAGAAAGGTCTGGACCTTATCCGCAGCTATGGTAAGCCGGCAGGAATCGGAGCCCACCGTGTTGAATCAATAATGGCCTGTATCGAGAACGGAATTGTACCCGATTTCTGGGTTAAAACTCTTCATTCTCATGATTACTGGTCAAAGCAGGTAGACCTTGAAAATAAAGATGTTCCTGAACAAGGCTGGAAGGATAATAATTTCTGTCATAAGCCGCAGGAAACGATTGATTACATGGCAACACTCGATCAGCCCTGGATAGCTTTCAAGATTCTTGCTGCCGGAGCACTTAAACCTGAACAGGGATTTAAGTTTGCATTCGACAGCGGTGCTGATTTTATTTGTGTCGGGATGTATGATTTCCAGATAGTTGAGGATGTTAATATTGCACTAAACGTTTTAAATAATGTTAGCCGTACGCGGCCCTGGAGAGGATAATTAACAGAGAAATATATGAACCGGTACAGGATGAGGTTGATACAATTATTCAGCTCAGTTTGTGTTTTATTTTCAATCTCGTTTAGTTCTGTTTGCCAGGATTTTAATTCCATCAGGTCGGACACATTATATATCTCATATCCTGATTCCCTTCCAGTCTATATTTCTGCTAAACATCAGTATCATCAGATCCTGACAATGAAGCTGTTTATGGCTCAGGCTTTGTATGATGGCAGGCTAAAAAAGAAGGACAACGGTAAAACGACAATTTATCTTAATTGTGAACAGGCACTTGATATTATCAGGAGAATGGATAATCTGACACTCGGTATTCCAAAGATCGTATACCTGGTAGGATGGCAGTATAACGGTCAAGATTCAAAATACCCGGCGTGGTTCGAAGGAAATGAGGCAATTAAGCGCCCTGCTGATCCATCTGCCCTTGAAAGTATAAAGTGGCTGATGAAGGAAGCTGATAAGTATCATACAACTGTCAGCCTGCATATTAATATGTTTGATGCATATGAAGATAGTCCGCTTTGGGATACATATGTCAGAAACAATATCATCGCCAGGAATAAGGACAGCACATTGCGGTCAGCTGAATGGGGTTACCCGATAAGCTATCTACAGGAATGGAAAACCGGCTATGCAAAAAAACGAATTGACACTCTTTGTCACCTTCTTCCGATTGAAAAAGCAGGCACTGTTCATATTGATGCTTTCCATACCTGGCCGCCGATGCCCGTTAAAACAGCAAATGGCCACGATAGTATTGATCTGTCAGAAGGGCCCATTAGCCCTTTACTTGGCTATATTCCCAGGGATGAATCTGACGCCCAGAGGAAGATATTCCTTTATTGGGCTTCAAAAGGTATTGATGTGACATCAGAGGGAGTTGATTTCCTCCGCGAAACTGCATTTGAAGGATATCAGCATATGGCCTGGTGGTTCGGAGAAAATTGTGATCAATATATTAAATGGCCTGCATCCTACTATTGCGGAGGGATGGACAGAAGTAAATGGGGAATGCTGTTTGGTACCAGTATTCACGGAGAGGATCTCGTTAAAAGGGATCCTCAAAAGCTAAAAGGATTTAAGGAGGAGTTTTGCCTGAAAACCGCAGTATGGTATTATCTGAACAGGCTTCAGAGGATCTGTCTTGTCACCGGGAAAGATTTCAGCTCTGTAACATACTCTGATAATGTGAAAGCTTTTTTGTCAGAGAAGGAATACATGATCAGCAGTGGGGAGATGATCCTTCTGGAGAATAGCAATCTCTTTATTCCTGCACTTTGGATGGGAACCGACAATATTATTAGTTACAGCCGCAACGGATATAAGAACAGAAAATGGATACTTCCATCTGACTGGACAGGAAATCCCATTGTCAGGCTTTACAGGGTTACCGACAGGGGAATCAAAGAGATTGGAATAGCACCCATAGTTAACGGGACAATAACATTATCACTCAAAAAAGATGATATGATTCTTATTGAAAAAGAAAGCATACAGAATAATAACCGGTACAGGCAATTATTGGTTACAACTTCAGAATAATCTCAATTCAGGTTGAGGCAGATTTTTTTATCTTTATTATCAACTTTTAAAATCCTGTTCAAATGAAGAATTACAGTCTCATTTCCTTTATAGTTGCAGTTTTTTTTGTTCTCACAGGCTGCTCAGATAAAAAAAACCAGCGGGAAACTATTTCACTGAACGGAATATGGCAGATTGCGGAGGGCAAGAAAGATATCATACCTCCGGTGTATAACCACACCATTATGGTTCCTGGCCTGGTTACACTCGCTGAACCTGCAATTGAGAAGGCGGCGCCTCCGGTACCTGACCGTAACTCTCCCGAATTGAGTCCGAATTCTTTATACATTCAGATGGATAGCCTCAGGGATGCTTACTGGTACAGACGAATGATCACCATATCGAAAAATATCCCTGCAACAGCATTACTAAAGGTAGGTAAGGCTATGTTTGGTACCAGGGTATATGTTAATGGGATATTGGCCGGTGAACATTTGGCAAGTTTCACTCCGGGTTATTTCGATATTGGCAGATTCCTGGAAAAGGGTGATAATGAGCTTGTTATTGCAGTGGGTTCTTGTCGCAACTCATTACCGTCTGATGTTCCTGACGGATTTGACTATGAGAAGCAAAGATATATTTCCGGTATTTACGATAATGTAGAACTGATACTCAGCGGTACTCCATTTGTCAGGAATGTTCAGATCGCACCAGACATTAAAAATAAGCAGGCAAGAGTACAGGTCACTATGTTCAATAGCGGAGAACCCGTGAATTCAAAGGTAGCTTTCATTATCAGGGAGACAAAAAGTGGAGTTGTGGCAGGCGAATATACCGCAGGTAAAACTGAATTTGGAAAAGACGAGGAGAAGATAATGGATGTGATGATTCCTGTATCAAACTGTACTTTCTGGTCACCTGATAATCCATTCCTTTATACACTGGAAGTTGCTACCTGTTCGGACAGCTACAAAACACGTTTCGGGATGCGTGAACTGAGGTTCAACCCTGAGACAAGGATGGCTGAGCTTAACGGGAAGCCTTTCTTTCTGAGAGGAACAAATATAACTCTTTACCGTTTTTTTGAAGATCCTGCATGCGGTAACCTTCCCTGGAACTATGACTGGGTCAGGAAAATGCATAAAAAATTCAGGGAGGACATGTTCTGGAACTCATACAGGAACTGCATTGGATTTCCTCCTGAAGAGTGGTATAATATTGCTGATGAAGAGGGATTTCTGATCCAGGATGAGTTCCCGATATGGTATGGAGCTCCTGGTTGGAATAAATGGACCAAAAGACTCGATCCTGAAAATCTTGCTGTTGAATTCAGGGAGTGGATGCAGGAGAGATGGAATCATCCAAGCGTCATAATATGGGATTCCAATAATGAGACATTGCTGAATGAACCATCTATCGATTCTGCAATTGCGAGGGTACGCTCACTGGATCTCTCGGGAAGATCATGGGATAACAGTTACAGTACCTATCGTGAACCTGGAGATATCTTTGAGTCGCATCCTTATCACTTCTCGAATCCTGATTTTAAGTTTAAGGATATTGCGAAGTCAAGTATTGTGCCTCAGGGGAACCATGAAAAAAATCCTGAAACCTATCCTGTTATTATAAATGAATATGGCTGGCTGTGGCTTAACCGTGACGGAAGCACCACTACTCTCACAAAAAAACTGTATGAAAACCTTTTGGGTAAGAACTCTACGCCTGAGCAGAGATGGGAGCTTTACGCAAAATATACTGCAGCAGAGACCGAGTTCTGGCGTTGCCACAGGCAGGTCGCAGGTGTTCTCCATTTTACCGCCCTTGGTTATGACAGACCCGACGGGCAGACATGCGACAACTGGAAGGATATAGCAAACCTCATCTGGGAACCTCAATTTTACAAATATGTCAGGGATGCATTTGCTCCGGTTGGTCTGATGATCGACTTCTGGGACGAGACAGTTAAAAAAGGTGTCAGTACAAGGATTCCATTAATCATTATTAATGATCTTGAGAAGGAGTGGTCAGGGATGGTGAGCTTCAGACTACTGAAGGAAGATAAAGTAATCCAGCAAAAACAGATAAGTCTGCTTGTCAGAGGTTATGGAAAAAGTGAGTCAGGATTCACAATGAATGCATTAAGTGAGCCGGGAAATTACACAATTGAAGTTTCATTGGTGAATACACCGGTTGGAACTGTTAAAAGCATCAGGAATTTTAAAATTTGAACTACTACGGATGAAGACCTTTGCAATACTTAGTGTCACAAAACATTCAGAATGTATTGTAAATCTTATAGTTATTATATGAAAAAATCAGTCTTGTTAACATTTTTTGCGTTAATTCTGTTATCGACAGTCTCTTATGCCAGGGAAATCCATGTGTCTGTTAATGGAAGTAACAGTAATGATGGTTCTGCATCAGCACCTTTCAAGACAATCAATTATGCTGCACAGTCTGCCCAACCTGGTGATATTATCACGGTCCATGTCGGCACCTACCGGGAATGGATAAATCCTGCCCGGGGAGGTAAAAGCGATTTAAGAAGGATTGTTTACCAGGCTGCTGAAGGTGAGAAGGTCTTTATAAAAGGATCAGAAGTAGTGACCGGATGGAAGAAGGATAAGGTGACCGGGGTATGGAAAGTCACTCTTCCAAACACATTTTTCGGAGATTATAATCCTTACCAGGATTCTATTTATGGTGACTGGTTCACAGACCTGGGCAGGATACATCATACCGGTGAGGTTTTTTTGAATGGCAAATCACTCTATGAGAAAGAAAGCATTGACAAGGTTAATAATCCTGTCCCTTTTGAGGCAACACTCGATAAAGAGGGTTCAACATATACCTGGTATTGCGAGAGTGATGCAAATAATACAACTATATGGGCAAACTTTCATAAATACAATCCAAATAAAGAGCTTGTTGAGATTACAACCAGGAGGACAGTATTTTATCCTGACAAACCTGGTATTAATTATTTAACAATAAGAGGTTTCCATATTTGCCAGGCTGCAACACAGTGGGGAGCCCCAACAGCTGAGCAGATAGGAATGATTGCAACACACTGGAACAAGGGATGGATAATTGAAAACAACAGGATAAGTGATTCAAAGTGTTCAGGAATAACACTTGGCAAGGAGCGGAGCACAGGACATAATGTCTGGCTGACCGACATGAGTCTTGATGGGTCATTACATTATATTGAAGTGACATTCAGGACATTGAGGAACGGATGGAACAAAGAGAATATAGGTTCACATATTGTAAGGAATAATGAGATATATAATTGCGAGCAGACAGGCATGTGTGGTAGTATGGGAGCTGCGTTCAGTACAATAGAGAACAATCATATACATCACATCTGGGCAAAGAGGCAGTTTACAGGCGCTGAAATAGGCGGAATAAAATTTCATGCTGCTATTGATACACGGATAATCGGTAACCGTATTCATGATACCGGACGAGGGATATGGCTCGACTGGATGGCTCAGGGTACACGTGTTTCGAAAAACCTGTTATACAGGAACGACCTTGAAGATCTGTTCATGGAGGTGAACCACGGACCAACCCTTGTTGACAATAATCTGTTTCTTTCTGATGTGGCAATCATTACACAGAGCCAGGGCGGTGCAGTGGTACATAATCTCATCGCCGGGATGATCAGGATGTGGCCTGAGCCAAACAGGTTCACACCGTACCATCTTCCCCATTCAACAGAGGTCGCAGGATTATCTACAATATTTTCAGGCGATTACCGCTTTTATAATAACATCTTCCTTGGAGTCGGACCAATGCCGACAAAAAGAGACCCTCTTTATAAATATGGACTTGAAGGCTACAATACCGCTGTTTTGCCGGTATGGATAAGCGGAAACATCTATTATAACATGGCTGTTCCATATAAAAACGAAAAGAACTCTTACAGGAATCCCGACTTCAAACCTTCATTAGAAATTACTGAGGAGGGAGATAATGTTTTTCTTTTTTATTCTATCGATGGAAAGGAGACCGGACTTAATACCCTGTTTGTAACTACTGAGTTACTTGGAAAAGCTAAAATGGCGAAGGAGGGATTTGAAAATCCTGATGGAACCCCGTTGAAGATAGACACAGATTTTTTTGGCAGTAAGCGGTCAGAATCAGCACCATCGGCAGGTCCGTTTGAGAATCCCGGAAACGGAACAGAACATCTCAAACTCTGGTAAGCGGAATACATTGCAGGTATCTTTTTTCTTCCCCGAGAATTTCCCAGCACCCTGACCTCAGTATCTTTTCTTTTGTTAATGATCTGGGTTGGTGGCCATCCTCAATTATGAGTGTGCCATTTTTCTTTGTTATCCGATTTAATTCTTTTAGAAATGAATCAGTATCTGATACCATGTGAAACATATCAAGAGCAAAAATAAGATCCGCAGCTTCATCCTCTATTGATGTCTTTCCTCCGTCGGTAAGGACAGTTTTTACATTTGACAGGTTATATTTTGTTATAAGCTTTCTAACATTGGCTATGGCCATTTCATGAATATCGACAGCATATACAATCCCACTGGTTCCAACAATAGCGGCAGTATCCCTGATGAAAGCCCCTGTCCCGCATCCGTAATCGACAACAGCATAGCCGGGTTTAATTCCAAACTTGCTCAGATATTTACCGGCCGGCCTGAAGAAATAATATACAGCAAAAAGTACTTTCATCACTCTGAAAGTAAAATCAGGCATCCTGTCAATCTCATTCCCATATAACCTGTTCTTCATGTTCTTAATTATTATTTATTTTCTACTTACTGTCCTACAGGGCATACGGCTACACAGATTCCACATACTCGGGCACCTTCCGAAAGCCTTTCCCTGCCGAAAGCTATGCATTGATTCCGGCATTTATGGGCATCAAAATAAACATCACGATCGACAGTAGTATTCCATACTTTCCCGTTTGCTGCTTTCGCCGGACACTTCTCAATACAAATGGTGCAAGTTCCGCACCTGCTTCTGTTCATTGGTTTAGTTTTCAGCCTGACCATCTCTTTTATCAGAATTGTGGTCAGCCGAAGCCGGGGACCAAATTTCTTTGTGACGAGCAGATCTGTTTTTCCTATCCATCCAAGACCGGCCCTGGTTGCAACCATCTTATGTGATAGTTCAGTCCGGAGAGTCTTATGATAAATAGTGTCGAGTTCCTTTGTTGATACAGTTGGACTAATACTGTAAGTTTCAATATTCTTTCTGTTCAGATCCTGAGAAATTCTGTTAGAAAGCAGAGCGAGGTCTTCATTGATCTGCTTGTAATGGGCATAATACTCCATGGTTGGACCATCAATTATTTTATCGACAATTGAGTCATCAAGAAGTTTCCCGATAGAGATCCCATAATCAAATCCTCTGAATTTATTATCAAGTAATACGGTCAGGTTGGCAAATCCATAAATAAACATCTCAGCCGGAGACAGGTGCTTATTAACTATCTCCTCAATTTTATCCGACATATTGTACTGCTTTTTTATGGGATTATTTTATATGATTATTGAGAATGACGGAGAAAATTGTTATATTATTGGTAAATGTTTGCCATGAATCTAATACAGTATATTGAGTCATTTCCTGATGAATCCTCATGCTGGATCAAATTTATAAGCTTTTAAGATTCTTGTGAATACATCTAGAGTTGAGAACCGATCTCAATATTAATTGATTATTCTGGAATTTCCGACAAAAAATGCAGATTAAGTTTTATATTTTGATCCCTACAATTAGTATATCATCAACCTGTTCAATTTCTCCTTTCCATTCTTCATATCTTTTTTCCAGCGCTATTTTCTGTTCATCCATTGGCAAGATATGGATATCAATTAACAACTTTTTAAAGTTTACTGATCTGAATGTTTTCCTTTCACCTCCTCCAAGCTGATCAGCATAACCATCTGTAAAAAGATAAATTATATCATTCTTTTCAATAAGTAATTCAGTATTGGTAAATGATTGGTCTTCATGTTCATAAATACCAACTGGCATATTATCTCCCTTAAATTCTTTTAATTCGCTATTGCGAATAAGATATAAGGGTCGGAATGCACCTGAAAATTGTAACTTATTCTTACTAAAGTCAATAACGCACATAGTCATCTCCATACCATCCCTTGATTTATCATCCTTCCCGGTTTGATGAAGTGATTTAATTACTTGTCCGCTAAGCTGGTTTAATAACTCATTTGCCCTGATTGTTACAGCTTTATTTACAATTTCGTTTAAAAAAGAGACTCCAAGAATACTCATAAATGCTCCGGGAACTCCATGTCCTGTACAATCAGCAACGGCAATTATTACTTTGTCATCTTTACAGGCCAACCAATAAAAATCTCCACTGACTATGTCTTTCGGTTTGGTGAAGATAAAATGTGATGGTAATATTCTTTTAATATTGTCATTTGGAGGCATCAGGGCATTTTGTATTCTACTGGCATATTGTATACTGCAGGTAATTTCTTTGTTTTGTGATTCAATCCTCTTTGTACGCTCAATTACCTTATGCTCTAATGTCTGGTTAGCTTCTTTAAGTTCTTCAATTAATATTCTGTTTTGTTCTCTGAGATGGTACGTCTCAAGTCCCTTATCAATATTTATTTTCAACTCCTCTTTGTTCCATGGTTTAGTAATATAGCGATATACCCTGCCAGTGTTTATAGCCTGGATAATTGCTTCAATGTCACTAAATCCTGTAAGTATCATCCTGATGCAGTCAGGGTATTCTGGTATTATTCTTTCCAGGAATTGAATACCTGTCATTTCCGGCATTCGCTGGTCTGTAATTATCAATTTTATCTCATGTTTTTTAAGAATTTTGAGCCCCTCAGGTCCTGAAGTTGCAAGGTGAATTTTATAATTTCGCCTGAAAGCAGAATTAAATACAGTAAGGTTATCTTCTTCATCATCAACATAAAGAATAGGGGGTAATGGTTTAATTTTATCCATAGCTACTTGCTATTTTATATTTGAATCTAAAAGATCATTTTTTTGATTGTTTTACAGGAAGTGATAAAATAAACTCTGTTCCCTTTCCCATCTCACTTTTTATCTCAATACTTCCATAATGTTTGTCAATTATGCTCTGACTGATAGACAAACCCAATCCAGTCCCTTTTCCAACTCCTTTGCTTGTAAAAAAGGGATCAAATATTTTCTCCCTGATATTTTTAGGAATACCTGTTCCTGTATCTTTTATAATAATATTAATGTATTTATTAGATATTGAGGTTTCTATGGTGATTACTCCTCTCTCTTCAATCGCATCTATAGCATTAGACAGAATATTCATAAAAACCTGATTTATCTGATCCGGATAACATTCAACAAGTGGGAGGATTCCGTAATTTTTTACCACTTCAATTCTGTTCTTGTATTTGTTATGAAGAAGGATAAGCGTTGAATCCAATCCTTCATGTATATCAGCCATCTTAAGTATATCTTCGTCAAGACGGGAGAATGTGCGTAATCCTCTGATAATCTCAGTTGTTCTGTTAGTACCGTTTTTAATACTTTCAATCAGCATATTGATCTCTCTTATCGCTTCTTTGTATTCAACTTTTTTCTTTAGTTCTTCTATTTCCTTTAGCTTATCTACCACATTTTTGGTTGTGATTTTGTGATAAATAGCCAGGACCTGCCTAATCTCTTCTATATTGGCAGAAAGAGAATCAACCCCGGCACTGATAAAATTAACCGGATTATTGATCTCATGTGCGATACCGGCAACAAGCTGACCCAGCGAAGCCATTTTTTCTGATTGAACCAGCTGGCCTTGAGCCTGTTTCAGGTTTTGCAGAGTTTTTTGAAGTTCATCTTTCTGTCTGTTCAATTCTTTGTTTATCCCCTCTATCTCCTGCTTTTGTTTCATAACCTGTGCAGTTCTTTCCTGCACCTTCAAATCAAGATATTTCTTTGCCTCGAAGTTCTGAAACATTGCACTCATCTGCTGCGTGAATACCATGAATGAAGGGATCAACTCCTCACTTATTTCATCATAATAAGCCTTTTTTTCTATGGAAACACCACCTGTAAGCATGCCATGGAAATTCCCATTCTCATCATAGTAAGGGGAAAGGATAACCTTGAATAAACCTGTTTTTCCGAAAGGAACGGAGTCTTGCTCGACTTGTTCAAGGATCACTTTCCCTTTTTTAAAGAATCCTTTTGAGGAAATCCAGTCGTTATCAACCTTACAATCTACAATTGCCTCTTCATCTTGTCCGAAAGATGACTTAATAGCCAGCATATTCCTGTTCTTATCGTAAAAAAAGATTGCGCTGCACTCAACCTCGAAAGTTTCGACAACTGATTCAACTGTGATATTTGCGAATTCTTCTATACTTTCTGCATTGATTACTCTCTGGCTATAGGTCTGTATTGCCTTAAACCGCGATAAATCGCGGTCAAGCTTGCTTCGTGCATCGACAAGATCCTGTTCTACCTTCAGGAAACGGATGATTTGTGCCTGGAAATCGTCGCATTTTGATTTCAGTTTGTCGTAAGAAGGCTTGTTTTCCATATTAAGAGTTTGAAGTCCGAAGTCCGGAGTCAGAAGTGGTTTGTTGCTTCCGACTTCCGTCTTCGGTCTTCCGAAATAATCATCTATAAATTACAAACAATGAAGAAGATATCTGTTGAAACCATGTCTCTCCACCCAGCCTGACAAATTCACCTGCTGAGTACAATCCAAGCCATGGAATATTCTCTCCCTTACAGATTGGCGATTGCATCCGGTTAATAATTTCATCTTTCAGAATCCGGTCGAGACTGAACCTGCCCCTTAGAACACAATCTGCATGAAATATTGCCACAGGTATTCTACCTTGTAGTTCATCCACAATTTTGGTGACCATCCAGTCGACTCCGTCAAACATCATCTTTTCATCTCTTTTTGTCAGCCAAAGTTTCATTCCTTCCGGGCATGCTACTGGTAAGATAATGCTGTAATCGTCGTTTTTTCCCATGATTACTGAAATAAGAAATTTGCTGCGATTTTCTTCCCACACTCCTTCTGGGATCTCTCTGGCAAATCCGGATATTGGCAGTACCTGCATAGCTGTAAATGTTTCCGGCACTCCTAGTATTCTGGTCAATTTACTCCATGCAGGTTGACCGTTTAATTCATATATTACGTTGGCATTGGATTTTGTTACTTCCAGTGGCATTCCCTCAAGCACATCGAATCCGTGATTAGCCTGGTTAATGAATTTTAATGTTGGATCGCCATACCCAATCATAACGGCTCCTCGTTCAATTATCTCATCGTCAAAAAACTGTACGCTTGTGGGTACCAGATCTGTAGCTTTCAGGTTAGCCATTGAGGTCATTGCAAAGCCCCCCGATACTGGTATACTCTTCCCAAAGACTGATTTAATTCCGTCAAGGGCTTTCTCAACTGGCAGGAAATCATCCCCTCCTGCTGGCAGGAATTGAATCATGGTTATTTTCTGGTTCATACCTTTTAACTCAAGAGCCATTTCGCGAATAGCTCCATAGGGATCACCCTGTGCATGGATCCGTCTGCGGACAAGGGCAAACTCCTCTTTTGGTCCCTTAATGGCCATAATAGCAAGTGCTTTCATTGACTCGTCCGGACCATTCTTACCAATAATTCCACCACCTGTACATCCTGCAATTCTTGCATCAGGAGAGAGTCTATGAGCTTCTGAAAGAAGATCTTTAAAGTTGTGCCCCATGGCAGTATAGATAATGATAAGATCACAATCGAGATTTGGCTGCCCGACAAGGGCATTTTCAAGGCATTCAGTGATTGCTCTTTTAGAGTTCACAATGCTTGTGCTGGCGGAGAAAAATTGTAACATGGAGTAATATTATTATCAAAACATTAATGAAAACCATGTCTGAGTTCAACCTCATTGACATCGGATTTCGATAATTTATGCTACCGGGAAAAGCAGGAAATCTGCCGGTTAAAATACAGGATATATGTTCTATCCGAACACCTCATCCTTGTGATAAACAATATTTCATTATAAAATTATTCAATTAATCTTCATTAAACAAAAAAACTTTCAATGGAGATCATTGGAGAAATTACAATGTGAAAAAAATTGCTGTGAATTAATTAACAATAAAACTTGCCTTTTGATAAATTTCGTTTTAACTTACCCTTAATTTCTATAATCAAACCTTTAAAACAATTATTATGCACATCTTAAAAGAAGACCTTCCGGTTACCATGGATGCACCCGGAATGAAAATGCAAATCCAGATGGGCTGGGGTGGAATGGCTGTTGCTTATAATGAAATGGCGCCTATGGATAAGAAAACGGCGGCTTCAATTTTTGAAGGATTTCCGGACAAGAGTTGCCCAGTCCCGCACTGGGGATATATGATCAAAGGATCAATGCACCTCCGGTATAAAGATGGTAAAGAGGAGGTTGTCAAAACAGGTGAAGTATTTTATTTACCCGGCGGTCATATTGGCTGGTCAGAGGAGGAAATGGCCTGGATTGAATTCAGCCCTGAGAAAGAATTAAATGAGATGGTTGGTTATATGCCGAAATGACAATAGAAAAGGATCGGTGATAAAATCCTATCAGTGGATCTTTCACAGGTCACTCCTCCAGAGCCCAGGTATCATTAATAACCACTTTTCGCCAAACAGGTTGTGCCTATCGAGACTCGTATAATAAGTAACTGAAGTAAACACCCGCAGGGTGAATTGTTTATGATATTTTTTTCATTGTTTTCTTTCATTATTAATTGCTTAAATATCAATCATTAAAACCTCAGTACTATGAAAGCAAAAAAAATCTTCTTATTCTGACAGTAATGCTGTTGATTGTTTCATGCGCCCCTCAAACCTCAACTACAGTGAACAAAGACAAGGTTCTTGCTGACTCCCTCCTTCAGATGAATGAGAATGCCTATAACTCAGGGGATGCACAAATAATCGCCAACATGTTTACTGATGATGCTCTGCTTATTGGGAATGGGAAGAATACCTGGACCAAAGATTCCATATTAACCTGGGCACAGTCACTTGTTCCATATATAAAGAATTTTAAAGCTTATCTGGGTCCAACATCGGTTTCAGCAGATATGGTCATTATGCAAAAGTACTGGACCTTAGATTATGTTGTTCAGGGTTCGGTTTTGCCGACAAAAAGTGTTAGTATTCTTATTTGGAAAAAACAATCAGACAACTCCTGGAAGACTATCCTGGAGAAAAGTGACTATGATATTAAGACCTATTAAAACAGTAAGGTATTCAAGGGAACATATCAAAATAATCTTAATGTAGATTATGGATTTTCTGCGTTAATCTAAGTGATCTGCCGGAACTCTTAGCAATCTCCGTTATCTAAAAAAGAAATATGATCGCTGATTTGGAGCTGTCAGTTCTTTACATGAATGCAATGCACTCCCCTGCCATCCATTCCCGGCTGGAAACATGCGCTATCGGAGATACAATCTGATTTTTTCAGATTTCCTGATTTCCATTTCTTTATAAGATCCGGTTCACGGATCAGCGGACGGCAGAGTGAAACATAATCTGTTATTCCGGATTTAACAAGCTCGTTGGCTGTTTCAAATGTTCTTATTCCGCCGACAAGTATTAATGGCACTTTAATTTTTTCTTTATATAGCCTGGCTGTTTCAAGATAATATACACCTTTCTTTGTTACCGGCGAGAATGATCCGTCAGCATTTCCCATTAAAAGAGCACCAATTGTTCCACCGCTGATTTCAATAGCATCAACTCCTTCTTTCTCTAGCATCAACGATACCTCTAACATTTCTTCTTCATTGAAACCTCCCGGAAGAAAATCATCAGAATTAATTTTGACTAAGACAGTAAAATTGTTGCCAACAGCGTCCCTGATACTCCGGGTAATCTCCATGACTATTTTTGCCCTGTTTTCAAGACTTCCTCCATACTCATCTTTTCGTTTGTTAAAGAATGGGGAAAGGAATTGGCTAAGGAGCCAGCCATGAGCAGCATGAATCTGAACTCCGTCAAATCCTGCCTCTTTTGCCCTTACAGCAGCATCGCGAAATGCATCGATAGTTTCTCCTATCTCTTCAATAGACATTTCCAGTCCAACTTTTCCGTCGGGTGTTTCAAGTGAAGAGGGACCAAGAGGAATACTTCCAGTCAGGATAGGAGAAGTAAAAAGTCCACTATGAACAAGCTGTATGATAACCGGAGTTCCATTTTTGTGAACGGAATCTGTCATTCGTTTAAGACCTGGAATAAGATTATCTCCATAAATCCCTAGCTGTCCGGGAGCAGAAGCGGCATTCCTTGACACATAAGCCATTTCGCCTATTACTAGGCCTACCTCACCCCTTGCAACAGGGAGCAGGGAGCTTATCTGTAAAGGGGAACTTGAGCCATCGAAATTGGCCTTACCCTGCCATGTGGCAGACCAGATAAACCGGTTTTTAAGAATAATGTTTTTTATGGTGGTTTTATCAAACAACTTTGACCCCTTTACCTCATCTGTATTCAACATAATCTTTTCTTCACTCGTCTGAGACTTACGCTTTACAATAACATACAAGGATGTTGTATAACCATGAAGACGGTTTTTTCCTGCAAGTGGGGTATATTCAGCACCGCCATACATACCAAACCAGGGTATGTTTTCGCCTTTGCAGAGCGGATATTGAAGCTGACTGATAATTTCTTCTTTAATAATTTTGTTAAATAGCAGTTTTCCCCTGGCAGCACAGTCGGCATGAAACACAGCCACTGGTTTCCTTCCATCACAACGATCAAGAATTTTTATCAATAAACGTTCCACACCGTCGTGAATCTGGTTTTCATTCCGTCTTGTCAGCCATAATTTTCGGTTTTCAGGGATAATAGCATTACTTCCAGCAATGCTTTTATCGGGCATGGGCATTGCACCATACAACATATACTTGCTGTCATATTCCTCATGAAGTTCTTCAGGCAACTCAACGGCCAGAGGGGCAAATACTAGTATATCAGAAGCAGATGATGATTCAGGCAATCCCAATTTTTCAGTCCATCTTTTCCATGCAGGTTTGCCATCCAGTTCATAAATAAACTCATTATCTGAGCGTGTGATTTCAAAAGGATCACCAACTACTTCGAATCCATGATTGGCGCCGCTTATAACTTCCAGGGTCGGATCGGCAAGACCAAACATAACAACACCCTGTTCAAATACCTGATCGCCAAGAAACTGAAAACTGCTTATAAGCTTCATGTTATCTATTGAGGCACCCCCTATGATTGGAATATCCGGACCAAAAACCGACTCAATGCCGGCTATTATTTTATCCGCCTGAAATACTCGGCCCGCTAAAATAATTGAAGGATGAAAAAAGATCATATTAACACTGGGACACTTGTTTTTCAGATCACTTGCCAGATGATGCCCCAACCCATAACTATCATATTTTTGAACAGAACCTTCACCTGTAACGGCAAATTCTTCTTTCGGTCCTTTAATTGCCATGATGGCAAGTGCCTTCAGCGATTCATTAGGACCTTCCTTCCCTATGACCCCGGCGCAGGTGCAGCCAACAACCTTTGCATTTGGAGAAAGCGTGTGGGCTTCACTTAAAAGATCTTTGAAGTTATGTCCCATTCCCGTGTAGATGATCAGTAGATCGCAATTGAGGGTTTTTTCACCCTCAAGGGCGTTTTCGAGGCACTCGGATATGGCTCTTTTGGAGTCCACTATACTTGTACTGGCGGAAAAAAATTGTAACATGAAATTAGATTTTGAAGAAAATTAAAGAAGGTAAGCGTAAATATTCTTAACTAATCCCTGCATAACTATTCATAGGTACGCTTAAACAACATCGTAATTTGATTGCGCCATTGATGCCTCTGGACGATATAATTGATGGTTTATCAAATTACTCATCGGTGGGAATACCTGTATTTTAGTAAAATTAATCAATTAATATTCATTAACAAAAAAAAATCTTCATTGTCACTTCCGGATTTATATCCAAACCACTTTAAATGAATTATTTATAGCTAAATTTTTGACAAACACCCAATTTTGTTTCAGCTTGGGTAGTCTTTCTATTAAAACATGTTTTTGATCACATGGTGAAGTAATAAAATAAACAGGGCAAATCGGTTTTCATATCCATAACATACTATCAAAATCATCTTGATGAGTTATGCTACAAAGTGAACCAAAGGAAATTTGATGAGTAACTATTTTAAGGACTGCTAATAGTTTATTAACTACCAACCATACAAGTATTATTCCTTATAGCCAATAGTTATATTAATTTATTATCCTGGAAGAGCAATATAGTCATCTCATCCATCTCTATCCTTGCATCTTCAAAATTTTCATACCTGTTTAGTACAACTTTCTTTTTCCCCGTTATGTCAAACAATACCAGGCTTATATCTGTAATATTCATATCAAGTTTTAAGTTTGCCCTGCTGTAGGAGGTATATCTTCTGTTTGATCTCATTATTTTGAATCTGCAGAACTCTGATGTCTCAATCCATTTTCCTGTTCTTATAAATCCGAAAAGGTTTGTATAAGGTCTAACTCTTTTGTTCTCAATATCTATAATTGTTCCTGAATTGGTAAAAGCCAAGAATGCACCCGGTATTAAAAACAATATTGTTGCAGGGGAATAAGAAAGGAAAAGTAAACCACAGGCGATAAATACGTATCCCGAATATATCTGTACCGGTCCAAAAAATTTACCGTGCTTATTATCAATTCCATTCATGATCTGAACATTTCCGTAAACTTATTGATTTTAGCTGATAAATTACCCTCTCCCTCAAGTATGTTTATAAAAGCACTGCCTATTATGGCCCCATTTGAATACTCGCATGCCTGGCTGAAAGTAACCATGTTTGAAATGCCAAATCCTGTGAGTCTGACAGATTTAAGCCCCATATCATTCAACCTGCGGAAATAGTCGAGATGTATGGTGTCAAATTCTTTTTTACTGCCCGTAGTTGCTGCAGTTGAAACGACATATAAAAAGCCTTTTGATATAGAGTCGAGATATCTTATCCTTTGATCAGTACTCTGAGGTGTAACAAGAAAAATATTTACTATTTCATTTTCGGAGAATAATGAATCATAATGTTTTGTGTATTCCTCAACAGGAAGATCCGGAATAATTGTCCCGTCGATTCCTGTCTCCCTGCATCTCTTCAGAAAATCTTCAATTCCGTATCTGAAAACGGGATTAAAATATCCCATAAGGATCAGTGGAACATCTGTTATTTCCCTGATGGCAGACAATTGCTTAAAAAGGAGATTTATGGTCATCCCGTTTTCAAGTGCCTTTTCACTGCTTCGCTGTATTATCGGCCCGTCAGCAACAGGATCGGAAAAAGGCATGCCGATTTCGATCATATCAACTCCTGATTTATCCAGTTCCCTGATTATGTCAACTGTGTCGTTTAATTCGGGATACCCTGCAGTAAAATAAACAGAAAGGATATTGCTCTTTTTTTCTCTAAACAGACTATTAATCCGGTTCATTGATTCTTTGGGTTTTAATTATAAGGTGTATAAGGAATCAATCTTTGCCTCAAAATAAGCTTGCATATCCTTATCTCCTCTTCCTGAGATATTGACAACGACAATATCAGTAAGTTTTAATTTCAGCTTTCCCAGTACTGCAAGAGCATGCGCCGATTCAAGTGCCGGTATTATGCCCTCAAGTCTAGTGAGCTCATATGCAGCTTCGAGTGCTTCCCTGTCGGTCACGCTCAGGTATTTTGCCCTACCTGTTCCCGCAAGCCAGGCATGAAGAGGTCCTACCCCAGGGTAGTCAAGCCCTGCAGAAATAGAATATGGTTCTGTTATCTGACCGTCATCATTTTGCATGAGCAGAGTTTTGCTTCCATGTATAACACCCGGACTGCCAATAGCAATTGTTGCAGCAGTCTCGCCCGAATCAATACCCATCCCTGAAGCTTCCACACCAATAAGTTTCACATTCTTCCTGTTCAGATAGTTAAAGTAAATACCGGCAGCATTACTGCCGCCTCCGATACATGCAATAATGTAATCAGGATCTTCAGTCCCTTCCTTTTCTTTCAGCTGGAATAACAATTCCTTGCTAATCACCGACTGGAACCTGGCTACAAGGTCCGGGTAGGGGTGAGGCCCGACAACCGATCCTATTATATAGAAAGTGTTATCAGGGTTGCGAATCCAGTCACGCAGTGCTTCATTTGTAGCATCCTTAAGTGTCTTGTTCCCGCATGTGGCAGGCATTACACTGGCACCCAGCATCTCCATGCGTTTTACATTGGGTTCCTGGCGGGCCATATCGAACTCACCCATATAAACTACACATTCAAGACCCATCAGAGCACATACCGTTGCTGTTGCCACACCATGCTGACCTGCTCCGGTTTCAGCTATAATCCTGGTCTTGCCCATTTTTTTTGCAAGCAGAATCTGTCCAATGGTATTGTTTATCTTATGCGAGCCGGTATGATTAAGATCTTCCCTCTTAAGGTATATTTTTGCCCCGTATTTGTTGCTCAACCTTCCGGCGAAAAATAATGGTGATGGCCTTCCTGCATAATCAGTAAGCAGCATGTTGAATTCTTTAGTAAATTCTTCTGATTCAATTATATCGAAATATACATCCCGTAGCGATTCAACATTTTGTCTTAGCATTTCAGGAATAAAAGCACCCCCGAATTCTCCATAATACCCGTTTTTATCTGATAAAAATGTCTTGTTCATTATGGCTTAATCTTTTTTTCTGAAACTATCAATAAAATTTCTGATTAACTCTGTGTCTTTGATACCCGGCATGATCTCAAACCTGCTGTTTATGTCAATTCCGAAAAGCGCTGGATTTTTTATTTCACTGATTTTATCAATATCATCAGGGGAAATACCGCCGCTCAGGAAGAAAGGTTTATCGAGGTTATATTCCTCCAGAATCTTCCAGTTGAAATGTTTTCCTGACCCCCCGTTTCCTGATCCCGGTGCATCAAAAAGAAAATAGTCAGTAATAGAGGAATATTCATTGCACTGCCTGAATGGGTTATCCCTGCTCATGCTGAAGGCCTTTATCACCATGATCCCCTTTTCTTTCAGACTATGGCAAAGAGAGGGTGTTTCATATCCATGTAACTGGACAATGTCGAGAGAATATTTTCTGATAGTAGCTGTTATCAGCTCTTCATCTTCGTTCACAAATACCCCTGCTTTACTAACAGATGAAGGCATTTGTAAAAGAATATTTTCATCGATCATTTCACCTGCATACCTTTGGGAGAAGCGATAAAAGATAAAGCCCATGATATCTGGTTTCAGTTCTGATACCTTCAGAATATTGACGGGATCCCGCATACCGCATATTTTTATTTTCAATTTCATAATTTTCTTATTTCAAACCTGCTATAAATTCTGTCGCGCTTCTTCCAGGATCATCAGAACGCATGAATCTTTCTCCTATCAGGAATGCATCATACCCTTCCGAAAACATCATCTTAACCTCTTTCGGTGATTCAAAACCGCTTTCTGCAACCTTTAAGCAATCCTTTGGTAACTTACTGAGGAGTGTAATTGCATTATTGCGATCTACTTTAAGGTTATTCAGGTTCCGGTTATTAACTCCTATTATCCTGATATTATTATTCATCTTTTCCAAATCTGAAAGATCGTGTATCTCAAACAGTACTTCCATTCCCAGACTTATAGCAAGTCTTGTAAGTATCTCAGATTCCTTCCTGCTCAGAATTGATGCAATAAGTAAAATAGCTGAGGCCCCGATCGATTTTGCTTCAATAACCTGGTATTCATCTATTATAAAGTCTTTCCTTAAAACCGGAACTTCCGAGGACCCTGACGCAGTAGTCAGATCGTTATTTTCCCCACCGAAAAACTCTCTGTCTGTAAGTACTGAAATTGCGGATACCCCTGCTGCAATATATCCTCTTGCAACTTCCCCCGGTCTGGAAGTTGTGTTGATGATTCCTTTCGATGGAGATTTCCGTTTGAATTCTGCAATGATTGAAGGAGATGGATTATTTAATGCATCAAAAAATGAAATAGTTGCCTTTTCAAAGAGTGGAGATTTCATAAGTTTTTCTGCTGGCAGGTATTTCTTGCCATCAATAACCTCCATTTTTTTTACAGTAACTATCTTCCTGAGTATTTCCATGTATTCAAAGATTAATAAGTTTCTTCAATGATTGCGATGCCTTGCCTCCTTTAAGCGATTCTTCAGCCAGGCTGAAGCAATCAGTCAGACTTTTTTCGGGATAGATCTTTTTCAGGGCAATGCCGGAGTTTGCAATAACAACCGAATTATGAGCATGTGATCCCCTGCCTTCAATAATATTTAAAAATATCCGGGCCGATTCTTCAACTGTCTTTCCTCCTTCAATATCATCAGGCATCAGCATCGGGAATCCTACTTTTTCGGGAGATAAAAGTTCCTCCTCATTATTTGATATCAGTTTAAACTCACTTGTAAGTGATACCTCATCATACCCGTCAAGCGAATAAAGGATTGTATAGTTTTTGTCTGTTTGCTGATATATATAATTATAAAGTCTGGCCGTTTCAAGATTCCATACGCCTATTATCTGGCTCCTTGGAAATGAAGGATTCACCATTGGTCCCAGCAGGTTAAAAAAAGTCTTCAGGCTCAGCTCTCTCCTGATTGGAGCAACTGATTTCATTGCTGGATGGAACAGTGGCGCATGAAGGAAACATATCCCTGTAGCATCAAGCTGCCTCTTTAGTACTTCGCTGTCATTTGTGAATTTATATCCGAGATATTCCATTATATTGCTCGATCCGCAGGTTGATGATACACCATAATTGCCATGCTTTGCAACTTTCCCGCCTGCCCCGGCCACAACAAAGGATGATAGCGTTGAAATATTAAATGTGTTTTTCCCGTCACCGCCTGTACCGCAAAGATCAATGGTATCGAATTCCGAAAGATCAGTTACAAGACAAAGGTCAAGTAAAGCATCCCTGAAGCCTGCAAGCTCCTGAACAGTTATCATCCTCATCATATATATTGTTAGAAAAGATGTAACCTGGGAATTGTTGTACTCTCCTCCCGCAATATTCTTAAGAATATTCTTAGCCTCATCTCTCTCAAGGGTAAGATGTGATGTCAGCTTCTGCAGAATCTCCTTCATATTTGAAATATATTAGGTTAATTTCTATAATTCATATTTTAATCCAGTTTTGAAGCATTTGCTTGCCATGGATTGTCATTACTGATTCAGGGTGAAATTGAACCCCCCTCACATCATGAGAAGTATGCGATATACCCATTATGTAACCTTCATCATCTTTAGCAGTAATTTTTATGTTCGTCGGAAGATCCTTTTCATTAACAATCCATGAATGATACCTGCCTGCCCGGAATCTGACAGGAATATCTTTAAATAAGGGTTCCTTAGTATCTTCAATAATAACATCAGTTTCAACGCCATGGTAAACCTTTTTCAGATTTATTAGGCTTCCTCCATATGCTTCAGCTATTGCCTGACATCCAAGACATACTCCAAGTATACTTTTTGAAGAGCCGAAATGTTTAATCATACTTTTTGTTATCCCGGCTTGATCAGGTACACCGGGACCTGGCGATATAACTATCTTATTGTAATTTCCGATCTCATCCAGTGTGATCGCATCATTCCTGAATACATCTACTTCACTTCCTGAAAGCTCTTTCAGAATATGAACAAGATTATATGTGAATGAGTCATAATTGTCTATTACCAGGATTTTCATTTTTTCTGCATTTTATTTTATATCTCGGACGCAGCAGCTATGGCAGCTTTCAGAGCACCCAGCTTGTTATTTACCTCCTTAAGCTCATTTTCTTCAACTGAGGCAGCCACTATACCGGCTCCTGCCTGGTAAAAGAGCGTGTTATTCCTGCTCAGGAAGGAACGTATCGTTATTGCATGGTTTATATCACCGTTAAATCCTATATATCCGATAGCCCCGCCATAGAATCCCCTGTTCCTGTTTTCAATTGAGTCTATAAGCTCCATGGCTTTTATCTTCGGGGCTCCTGAAAGGGTACCTGCAGGGAATGAATCACCGAATATTTTGACAGGATTGAAGCCGGATTTGAGTTCTCCGGTAACTTCTGATACCAGGTGAATGACATGTGAGTAGAACTGGACTTCACGAAAAGTCTTTAATGACACTTTATCAGAATTGCGGCTAAGGTCATTTCTGGCCAGGTCAACCAGCATCACATGCTCGGCATTTTCCTTTATGTCGTTTGCGAGGTCAATTGCCAATATCCTGTCCTCCTCGTCGTCTCCTGATCGTCTGAATGTACCGGCGATCGGATTGATCCTTGCCACTCCTTTTTCAATAACCAGCTGAGCTTCGGGAGAAGATCCGAAAAGCTTGTATCCTCCAAAGTCAAAATAATACAGGTAGGGCGACGGATTGATATTTCTCAGAGCCCTGTAAACATTGAATTCATCTCCTCTGAACTGCTGTGTGAACTGACGCGAAAGCACTATCTGGAATACATCTCCAAGGTAACAGTGCTTCTTACCTCTCTTTACCATCTCAATGAATTCATTATCAGTGATGTTTGAATTTTCATCATTAAGGGGGGTGAAATTAAATGAACCCAGGCTTCGGTTACGCAGGAGACTCTTTATCTCATCGAACCGGCTGGCCTCTCCATCAGGAAGATTTTCCACAAGAAAGATCCTGTTATTGAAATGGTTAATTGCAATCGTATACCTGAAGACCGAATAATGAAGATCAGGTATGTCATATTGCTTTTCCCTGATTTTCCTAAGCTTAATATCTTCATAATACCTTATTGCATCATAGGTTGTATATCCGAACAACCCGTTCGATGTCAGGCCGGGATTCTCGAGCGCTTTTGTTATATTGAATGAACCTATGTACTCATTGAAAGTATCGGGAAGTGTATTCTTGTCCCTGATCATTACTTTCTCTCTGTGCCCTGACGGATAAGTTATGTCAATCACATAATCCTCAACCCTGAGCACCGATATTACATCAAAACAGATGTAGCTCATGCTGTTGCTGTTTCCATGATAATCAGAGCTTTCCAGCAGGATTGTATTCGGAAATTTATCCCGCATTTTAAGGTATATGGTCACTGGTGTTATCATGTCAGCAAGACCTGGAGGAAGTGCATACACTCTTGTAATAAGTTTTGTCTCTCTCATATCTTCGGCATTATATTGTTCAAAAAAAAGCCTGTCGGGAGTCCGACAGGCTATCTGTATCATTTATAATATTGCACAGCTATCTCACTTCCTTGTTTGTACAGGTAAGAAAAACCACCACCAATATTTGTTTGCCAATATCATTTTATTGTAATTTCTATTGCAAAGAAACAAAATATTTTGTAATTTTAATGTATAGGTTGAAAAATTTAAATTTATAATTACGTATCCTGAATATTTTATGGTGATTATCATTCCACAATCTCTGCATTGTCAAAATTTTCTGTCTGTATATTGACTTTCCTTGACCTCACCCTGCTTGCACCCTTACTGCCAAAGAATCCCCATCCTCCGCTTCCCATAAGGAAGCCAAGAGCATAAAGTCCTCCGTTATTGTTCTGGGCATACATAGTTATATCGTTGTTGAATAACATTCCTACAAAGTCGAAAGGAGCAATAAACCCATGCCACAGGCCACCGAAAAATCCATATTTGTATCCTGTGAGACATGCTTCAACAGATTCATTGTCAGCACATCCGCTTAAGATGAAGAGTGATGACAGAAGGAAGATGATCCAGAAACTCTTGTGATGTGACAATTTTTTCATCATATGACTATTTGGTTTGGTTATTTCAGAATAAAGATAGATCGTATGCCTGTCCTGAATGACTCTTTTCATGATCCAGGAGCCATTTTTTTCTTTTCAGCCCACCTCCGTACCCGGTCAGGCTGCCATCTGAACCTATCACCCTGTGACAGGGTATGATGATAGCTATCCGGTTCATGCCATTGGCATTTGCAACTGATCTTATGGCTTCGGGCTTCCTGAGCGCTTCGGCCTGTTCCTGATAAGTTCTTGTAATTCCGTAGGGGATACTTAATAATTCATTCCATACCATTTGCTGAAATATTGTTCCTGGAATGATCAGCTTAAGGTCGAATTCTTTCCTCGATCCTCTGAGATACTCATTAAGCTGCTGCCTGAGCATAGAAGTATGACTGTTTTCACCTTCTGATATTTCAGTGGCCAGATATTTCTTAAGGTCATTGTACTCGGATTTTAACAATTTTCTGTCTGCGAATTCTAACAGGCAGATGCCTTCATCAACTGCACCTGCTATCATTGTGCCGAGCACTGTTTCAATTTTTGAGGTTAGTATCAAACAGTTTAGTTTTATTTCTTTTTTCCTGCAAAAATAGCGGTAAGCACTCCTGCCAGAAATACAAGAATTCCACCGGTGACCAGTATTTTTTTCTTTTTCTGCTCATCTTTCGACATCTCATTCCATGGTTTCTGCCCTTTGCCGAACAGCAACCATAGAAACATTCCCAACGCAGCAAGAGAGATTATTATCGCAATTATCCTTATTTCCATACCTTTCTGTAAAAGTTAATTTCAGTTTCCTTCAGGATACCTTTTTACTTCTTGATTTGATAAACTTTGTGTGTCTGAATCTGAGAGCTGACCAGTCATCATCGATTGAAACCATTCTTATTCCATAAAACCCTGAGTCGATGAGAGAGTTCCACCCGTGGTCGCGGTTAATATCCGATTTGAAATTCTTCGAGCTCTTTTTCGGATAACAGAACCATAGTACTCCGTCTGCAGTAAGGTTGTGAAGGACATCCGGTGTAGCATCCTCCACCTCTGAAATACTTTTGACGAAAATCAGAATGAAACTGTACGGACACCGTGGATCAATCTCTTTATCAATAATAACGTCTTTAAGGTCGGCGGAAAGAGACTCAAGAAAACCTGAATCACTTTTTAGCATTGCAATCCTTGGCTGACCTTTATAGTTCAGCTTTTCAAGCAGCGTTTTCATCATCATGTGAAGTTGAGCGCTAAATTAATAAAAAACAGCTCCTGAACAGTATCAGGTTCGATAAAAACAGCGCAAAAATATGCTAATTATTGTAATTCCTGTATAAAATAGCTTACTTTGCATTATCAATTGATGGGGTGCCTTAATACTACGGGCTGAGATCATACCCTTATACCTGATCCGGGTAATGCCGGCGGAGGGAAGAAAGAGTATCACATCAGTCATTATATAAGGAGTCTCATCTCAGAGGGTTAATTTGATAATTGTGCAGATGGGAAAAGTATTTATTACAGCATTGCTGATTACAGTTTCGTTAACAGGGGCAGCATCTTTCCAGGAGTTGCCGGCTATCAGGGGTAAGGTGACTGATTCTGAAGGAAATGCGCTTGCCGGCGCAAGTGTAACAATTGAAAATACTTATCTTGGAACTTTCACAGATATTTCAGGCAATTATTCTTTTTCCGGTATCAGGAAAGGAGTTTACAGGCTCACATTTTCTTTTATAGGCTATGATCCGCTTGTAAAGGAGATCAATGTTGAAGGAAGTACTGTAGCAGATGTTGCCCTGGTCACCAGACCCTATATAACAGATGAGGTTACAATCAATGCCACCAGGGCAGGAGAGAAAGCCCCCATGGCCTATTCAACGGTCTCTTCAGAACAGCTCAAAGAGCAGAATACTGCATATGACATGCCTTACCTCCTCAGCCTTACACCTTCGTTTGTTGAAACTTCAGAGGCAGGTAACGGAGTGGGATATACAGGACTAAGGATAAGGGGTACTGATGGAAACAGGATAAATGTTACCCTCGACGGGATTCCTCTTAATGACGCTGAATCACAGCAGGTATTCTGGGTCGATCTGCCTGATATCGCATCATCGGTTGATAATATCCAGGTGCAGAGAGGTGCAGGTACGTCAACTAACGGAGCAGGAGCTTTTGGTGCCACAATAAGTCTTCAGACCACTACAGCTGATAGTGAGCCATTTGCTGAGGTGAGCTCTTCTGCAGGTTCTTTCAATACATTTAAGAATTCAGTTTCAGCAGGGACCGGGCTTCTGAAAAACAGGTTTGCCCTTCAGATGAGGTATTCTGATGTAAGAAGCGATGGTTATGTAAAACGAACAGGTTCAGATCACAGGTCAGCTTTTATAAGCGGACTTTACCGGAATGATAAATCGATGCTGAAAGCTAATATTATTCTGGGGGAGGAACATACAGGTATTGGTTGGTGGGGTGTCCCGAAAGATTCTCTCGCAACCGACAGACGATACAATCCATCCGGTGAATATACCGACGGGAATGGAGTGAAACGTTATTATGAAAACGAGAGCGATAATTATTCTCAGGACCATTACCAGCTGATTTATAGCAGGAAACTCACAGAGGATCTTATCCTCAATACCGCATTTCATTATACAAAAGGGAAGGGATATTATGAGGAATACAGAGAGGATCAGTCATATATGGATTATGGCCTTGCATCTGTACAGGCAGGTGATTCGCTTTTAGCTGAGACTGACATGATAAGGAGGAAATGGTTGTCGAACGATTTTTATGGTGCAACATATTCGCTAAGGTACCGGAAAGAGAGGATGGAAGCAATACTGGGAGGAGGAATAAACACTTATCTCGGAGATCATTTTGGCCGAATTATTTGGATGGGTACCTCCGGACAAACTCCAAAGGATTATCAATGGTACTTCAATGATTCGAGAAAAGGGGAATTAAGTTTTTATGGGAAGGTAAATTATTCTTTGTCAAACAAGACAAATATTTTTGGGGATCTCCAGTACAGGTCCGTTAACTACCGACTCAACGGAGCAGATGATGATCTGAAAGATATAGGTCAGAAGCACACTTTCAGATTCTTTAATCCAAAAGCAGGAATTTTTCATTCAATAACCTCAAACCAGGATGCATGGTTCTCCTTCTCTGTTGCCAATCGTGAACCTACACGATCAGATTTCAAGGAGGCTTCAGGCGATCCAGCTGCAACCCCACTGCCTGAGACCCTTTATGATACTGAACTTGGATACAAGCTCAGAAATGAGAAGAGCTCCTTCTCGGTAAACCTGTACAGTATGGTCTACAGAGATCAACTGGTACCTACAGGAGAACTCAGCGATGTCGGGTATTCAATTATGACAAATGTTGATAAGAGTTACAGGTTGGGTACTGAGCTTGTTGCCGCATTCAGACCTGCAGTATTCATGGGCTGGAATATAAATATGACACTTAGCAGAAACAAGATACTGAATTATATAGAGTACTATACCGATTACAACACAGGAGACTGGTCGTCGGAATATAAAAGCAAAAGTCTCGGTACGGTCGATATAGCCTATTCACCTTCTACCATAATTACAAGTGAGTTTATATTCACACTATTCAAAGACCTGGATTTACACCTAATAAGCAAGTATGTAGGCAAACAGTATTTCGATAACACAATGAATGAGGAACGAATGATCAATCCGTACTTTGTAAGTAATATAAGGCTTGACTTTTCACCTGAAATAAAACATACAGATAATGTGGAAATACAGCTGCTTGTTAATAATTTGCTGAATGCGAAATATGAGAATAATGCATATGGCGGAAACTGGTATGAGGATGGCACTGAAAAGACCTGGGCTTATTATTTCCCTCAGGCAGGGACAAATTTCATGACCAGAATCCTTGTAAGGTTTTGATAATCAGCAAGATATAATGGCTGTAATTAATTGGATATCAGGTAATTACATCGAAATATTCGGAGCGTTAGCCGGAATTATATATGTATTCCTTGAGATTCGTCAGAATCTATGGTTATGGCCGGTCGGAATTGCGACATCAGCCGTTTATATAATCGTATTCTTTACGGGAAAGCTTTATGCTGACATGAGCCTGCAGGGTTACTATCTGATAATAAGTATTCTGGGGTGGTACTGGTGGTTAAATGGCGGGAAGGGGGATGTTGATATTAAAGAAAAAGTACTAAATGTGACTCATATTAAACCCAAAATCATCTTCATTCTGACTTTGGTATTCGCAATTCTATTTACAGGGATGTGGTTAATACTTCACCACCTCACCGATTCTCCAGTACCCGGATGGGATTCCTTTATTACATCACTTTCAATTATTGCAACCTGGATGCTGGCAAGGAAAATATATGAACACTGGTACCTGTGGATTGTTGTAAATGGTGTTGCCGTGGTACTCTTTCTGACAAGAGGATTGTATCCAACAGTTGCTCTATATGCAGTTTATTGTGTTATGTCATTTGTTGGACTTAAAGAATGGCGCAAAACTATTAAATAAATGATTTTAAGATTTTGAAACCACAGAGTACACAGAGAATGCACAGAAGACACAAAGATATCTTTACTCTGTGCCCTTTGTGTATCCCGATAATTATCGGGACTCAGTGAACTCTGTGGTTAAAAAGAACTAATTAAAAATGCTAACTTAAGTTTCTTTATGTAGTGCGGATGAAATATAATACAGTCATACTTGCCGACGGAACTTTCCCGTCGCATGAGATACCTCTGAACTATCTTCGTAATGCCGAGAGGATTGTCTGCTGTGACGGTAGCACAAAGGATCTTCTTGATTTCGGTCTGGAACCTGACTCAATAGTAGGAGATATGGATTCCCTGAGTGCTGATCTTGCAAAGAGATTTTCCGACAGATTACATCCTGATAGCGGGCAGGATACAAATGATCTTACTAAAGCAGTTAACTGGTGCAGGGGCAATGGTTATTTCGAATTAGTAATTGTTGGAGCTACAGGCAAGCGTGAGGATCATACTATCGGAAATATATCGCTGCTTGCTGAATATTCAGCAGATGTTAATGTAATTATGGTAACTGATACCGGAATACTCCGTTCATTTTTCAGCAGTACAGAAATTTCAGTCATACCAGGTCAGCAGGTTTCGATATTCTCTTTAAATCCTGAAACAGAGATAACATCTCATGGTTTGAAATATCCCCTCATAAAATCTAAGCTTAACAATTGGTGGAATGCAACTCTGAATGAAGCAACCGGAAACTCATTCCGGATTGAATTCACGAAAGGAAGGATTATTGTTTATCTGAAATTTCTCTGACCAGGTTCATAAGCTGAGCCCTGCTTTTCACGTTTGTCTTTATATAGATCCTGTGAGTATGATCTTTGACAGTCTGCAGACTGATAAATAGCTTTTCAGATATCTCTTTATTACTTAGTCCTTTGTATATCTCACGTACAATATCACTCTCCCTGGGTGATACCTCAAATTTCTGGCAGAACTCCTCAAAAGAGAGACCCTGAAGTTCTCCCGAGGCAGAAGTTTTTATTCTTATTCCATAGGTTAAATATATTGGAAGAAAGCTATTGCCGGCAAAGAATGAAAGAATAAACAGTATAGCCAGATATATCTGTGTGGAAAAAATAATCAGAAAGGCAGTCTGCACTATCATAACCAGGAATAATCCCAGTGCAATATTCCTTTTCCCTCTGGCAGTTATCATAAAACTCTCTTTCCCTGAATAAAATAACTGTCCCGCGGCAGCTGAAGTATATATAAAGTTGGCAATAATGAAATAATGTTTAATAAGATACAGGGGCTTAACCATGCCTGCCTGGCCGGACAGGTACCCTAATAATATTATAAAGGTTATATTAATCAGCAGGAATCCCAGAACAAACCAGTTGTTTTTTCTGCTGCCTGAAAGGACTGAGGAGAACTGCAGAAGCATCATCCAGGCAAAAATAACAAATGGCAGGCCTAATAAAAGTGCGATATCACAAACCCTGGCAAATTGTTCCGGTGAGAAATATTCCGAAAGAACAGACCTTATCACAACCTGTCCCCATATTCCATAAAAGCCGAAAGTGTACAGGAAAACCTGGTAATAGAGCAGGTGCGAAAAGAGCTCATGGTCATATCGCTTTTGAAGCTTTGTTGCAAGTATTACTGCGGAAGCAGCCAGAGCTACTGTAATTAAGAAAAGTATATAGACCAGGTAGAGCAACATGCAATAAAGTTATGAAAATCCCTGAAAAAGGCAGGATAAAAAGACAAATACTACTAAAGTAGTGTGGTGCATACTAAAGTAGGAAAAATAAAAATCAATACTATAGTATGAAGTCCGGCTGGAAAGTGCGGTTTAAATTTGCTTCATAATCATAATGCATCTACTAACTATTAAATAAAGAAAGAAATGGAAACAAGTAAAAAGTACAATTTAAAACCTGGTTTCAGCAATGCCTTTGGAGCTGGATGGCAGGTAATGAAGGATAATTTCCTTAGATTATTCCTGGTAGTTATAGTTCTGGCCATTATATCGGGGCCTTATAAGTTCATTAATTTTGATTTTAATGCCGGAGATCTTCATGGTGCCCCATGGAACTGGAACTGGCATGATTCAGGCAACTGGGAACATATGTTTGGAATGGCTTCGCTGGGCATTTTTGCTGCCTTCTTTGCTTTGATTGCCGGATTATATGTGTTGCTTGTAGCACCTGTATTCCAGTTTGGTGGCGATATGATATTTGTTCAGGCAGCAAGAAGGGTAAAGCCTGACTTTGAATATTTTATCAAAGGGTTCATGGAAAACTATCTTTCCATTATATTGGCAAACCTCCTTGTTGTAGCGCTGGTGGTACTGGGGCTCTTTGCCCTGCTGATCCCTGGAATTATAATAGGATGCCGGCTGGTATTTGTCTCCTATATTGTCATGGATAAAAAACTCGATCCTATTGAGGCCGTTGAGCTCAGCTGGAAAATGACCAGGGGCCATGGCTGGAAGATCTTCTTTATGGGAATTGTATCCTTTTTCATAATAATATTCGGACTCGCCCTTGTAATAGTTGGTATCTTCCCAGCAATTATATGGGTATCCAGCTCATTTGCATCTCTATATGAGTCAGTTAACAGACAAATGGAGAATCCGATCGAAGCTGAGGTCGTGGTTGCTTAATATATAATACCTGTTATTATTTCCTCAATAAGGTGCTATACCTGGCACAACTCTGCCCTTCCCTAATTAAACAGGGAAGGGTTTTTCTTTATAACCTTTTTTATTCTCAGTGCTGTAAAAATCAGGACTGGAGAAAAAGTGTAAATTCCATCACCATGCAGGTTTATTAGTTTTCTGGATTATAAATAGTCCCCACTTGGAGATATTGGGTTTAGCCATTAACTTAAGAGTAGAAATGTAAATGTAAAGACTGGTAATAATATTAGGGAACATAAATTCGATATTGAAATCCAATAGAGTAATATGCCTGACCGGAAGAGTAAAATTTATTTTTGTATCCTTTTGCAGCTTGAACCAAATTTTCAGTAATTTTATATTTAAATACTTAAACAGATAAATATGAAAACCAGGGGATTATTTTTTCTTTTTGCTTTTGCACTTCTCTTACCTGCAACATCATCTGCTCAGGTGGGAAGTCTGCTTAAAAATAAAATGAACAAGGTGGTTAATTCAGGGGTTAAGACTGTTGACAAGGAAGTTGATGCCTCGATTGATACCGCTGTCAACAAAGAGGCTGATAAAGCAAATACAAAGGCTCAGGAACGATCTGAACAGAAGAAGCAGAATAATAACCAGCCTTCTGCCGACGGGAGTACAGGTGATGAGGCTGGAGCAAGCGGTGGTGCAGGAATGCTTGGAAATATGTTTTCAAACAAAGTGGACATAAAGTACAAGGAAGACTATAGCTTCAGTTCCAGGCTATACATGGTAACTGAGACTTATGATAAGAAAGATGTAATGAAGATGGATTTATATATGTTCTACAGTGCAAATAATCCCAGTGTTGCTGTAGAAACAAAATCAATGACAAGTGCAGAAGGTGAATCAGTGCCTATAGTTGCTGTTATGATAGTGGATGGCGAGAATAAGTGTTTCCTGATGCTCACTGATATGAATGGTATGAAAATGGGTATGATCTCCGAAGTCCCGGATGAGAACACTGCCACAACTGACAAAAAAGGTAAAAAGGATAATCCCCCTGTCTTTACAAAAACAGGTAATACAAGAATTGTGGCAGGCTATAAGTGCGATGAATATTCATATGTTGATCCTGATGATAATTCAAAAGGTAAAGTGTGGTTCACAAAGGATGCCCGTTTAAAGGTTGACAAGAACGGGTGGAAAAATACAGGAATGTCAGCTTATTATAGTAATCCTGATTTTAATGACGGGATTATACTTGCAAATGAGGCATATGACGATAAAGGTAAGCTTACAATGAAGTCGGAAACACAGGAAATAAATGAGAATTATCCTCATTCTATATCTGTGAAGGGATATTCATTACGCCAGATGAATATGGGGAAAGAGAAGAAATAAAAGAGTTTTTATAACATTCAGAAATTAATAGTGATTTTCATTCAAAGAAAAGTAAGTCTTACTTTCCTTCTGCTGTTCATGCTGATAAATATTTTATCAGGACAGGATGTCAGTGTCATTAACCAGATCAGGAACCATAAGGATGGAGTAGCCGTATGGTGGATAGGACAGGCAAGCTGGATCATAAAATCAGGTGACATGGTGATTTCGACAGATCTGTTCCTTGAGAACAGAGGAAGGATATCTCCAAGCCCGATTACGCCTGAAGAAATTGCACCACTTTTAGATGTGGCATTTATAACTCACGGACATGGTGATCACTTTGAGGAATATACATCAAAGATACTTGTTGAAAAATCCTCATGCCTGTTTGTGTTACCTGAAAGTTGTCTTGAAACCGCCAGAAAAATCGGTATTCCTGAAAAGAGAATAGTTATTGCCAGACCTAGGGAGCCATTTGAAATAAAGGGGATTAAGGTAGATCCGCTAAGGGCAATACATGGAAATGCCAATTTTGCGATATATTATGATGCCAATCTGCAGGACTGCGGTTATCTTTTCACAATTGGAGGGAAGAGGATATTACAGCCTGGAGATACCTACCTGCTTGAGGATCATCTCTTTCTGAAAAAGATCGATGTGCTCTTCTTTTCACCCACTGAACATAATATGTATATAGATAATTCAGTGATCCTTATAAATGCATTGGAACCTGATTATATCTTTCCTCAGCACCATAGTACCATTGCTCTAACCGAAGCTAACCGTTTCTGGGCAAAAGGATATCCTGATGAGGTGAAAATCAGATTGTCCAGACCATTGAAGGAGAGATATTTTATTCTGAAAACCGGTGAAATGATGGAGATCAGGTAGGATACTCTATAGTTTTCTGAGTTTTGCGAATCTGAGCAGGAGTTTTCTTGTGCCATCTGTGTCGAATTTAACAGAAGCAGTCGTGTTTGGTGACTCTCCCTCTATTGAGATTATTAAACCTTTTCCAAACCTCTCATGATGAACATGATCTCCTTCAGAAAAAAGTGAAGCATCTGATCCCGGGAAACCGGCTGATGATCCGGATTCTGTTTTTGTCAGTTTTTTAAGTTTATCCTCTCTGAGATATTTTATGGGTTCTTCTCTCAGAGGTGAAGCTTTGGTAGATGAACCTGAGATCTGATTGAACGGTTTTCCTCCTGTCTGAGGATAATGCAGGAATTTCTGATCAATCTCCTTCAGGAAGCGGCTGGGGTTGCATCTTTCAAGATTTCCCCATTTGTATCTGTTCAGGGCATAGCTCAGTGTAGCCTGTTTTTCAGCACGGGTAACAGCAACATAAAAAAGGCGCCTCTCTTCCTCAAGTTCTTTTGCCGATCCGCTAGACATGGGTGAAGGAAAGAGGGTATCTTCCATACCGACTATATATACATGCTTGAATTCCAGTCCTTTAGCTGAATGCATTGTCATCAGGGTAACTTTATTCCTGTCTTCCTCCTTTTCGGTATCCTGATCTGTCAGTAGTGAAACATTTGCCATATATGCTTCGAGTATGTTCATCTCTCCGTTTGTGTCAGCTGCCTCCGTAAACTCCTTGATGGCATTGAGAAGTTCCTCCATGTTTTCATATCGGCTTATCTCTTCAGGTAATTTACCATCTCTGAGCTCTTTCATTATACCTGATCCCATGGCAATCTCACTCGCCTTTGTAAAGGCATCTGTGGTATCGGCATTAACTCTCATGTGATTTATTATATCCCTGTAGAGGGAAAGTTTCTTTGCTGTTCCTGCATTAAACTGTCCTGGATATTTTTCTGCCTCACTCAGCACTGACCATGGAGAGATGTTCAATGATGCAGCAAGTTCAAATATTTTCTCAACAGTAGTGTCTCCAATGCCTCGCTTGGGGTAATTGACCGATCGTTTGAGAGCCTCTTCATCTTCCGGGTTAATAACCATCCTGAAGTAAGCAAGTATATCCTTTATCTCTTTCCTTTCATAGAATGAAAGACCTCCATAGATCTTATACGGGATATTTTTTCTTCTCAGAGTCTCTTCAAATATCCTTGACTGAGCATTGGTTCTGTAGAGTATTGCAAAATCTGACCAATTAAGCCTTAGCGCAAATCTCTTGTCAAATATATCAGATGCAATATTGAATCCTTCTTCTGAATCAGTCATTGCCTGAAACACCTGTATCTTCTCTCCGGTTTCATTCATGGAGAAAACGCTCTTTTTTATCTGGCCTTCATTGTTTGCAATAATTGTGTTTGCAGCATTAACAATTGTTTGTGTGGACCTGTAATTCTGTTCAAGTTTGAAGAGCAAATACTCAGGATAATCATTTTTGAATTCAAGGATATTTTCTATTCTAGCTCCCCTGAATGAATAAATGCTCTGGGCATCGTCACCAACAACACAAATATTCCGGTTTAATGCAGCAAGTTTCTTGATAATAAGATATTGTGAGTAGTTAGTATCCTGGTATTCATCAACAAGGATATAGCCGAATCTCTCCTGGTATGAAGCAAGTATATCCGGAAAATCCCTGAACAGGATATTAGTGTTCAGAAGAAGGTCATCAAAATCCATCGAGTTTGCCTTGAAACATCTTGCGGCATACATCCTGTAGATATCAGCAAGCAGGGTCATCCGGCTGGCCTTATCATATTCCTGGAGTGTCCCGTCTGATGAATACATGTTTGCCGTAATAAGATTGTTTTTGGCTGATGAAATTCTTGAAGCTATAACTCCGGGCTTATAAATATTATCATCCAGATTAAGCTCCCTGATCAGGGACCTGATAAGGCTTCTGGAATCAGAAGTATCATAAATTGTAAAGTTGGATTTGTAACCCAGCTTCTCAGCCTCAATCCTCAGAATTTTCGAGAAGATGGAATGAAAGGTACCCATCCAGAGATATCTGGCAATCTCAGGGTTAACTATTCTTGTTATTCTGTCTTTCATCTCCCTTGCAGCTTTATTGGTGAAAGTAAGTGCAAGTATTTTTCCTGCAGGAATCCTTTTCTGCAGAAGATGAACTATTCTGTAAGTTAATACCCTTGTTTTGCCTGCACCGGCACCTGCAATTACAAGCGAAGGACCTTCGGAGTGAATGACCGCCTCTCTTTGCGATTCATTGAGATTACTGAGATAATCTGAAATGTCTTTTTGCATAGGTTACAGCGTAACAGGTCCGGCAAATTTAACAATAAGAGGTTATCAGAAAAGTGTTGTTGATTACTTATGGCCGATTATTTATTAACACTTGTATCTTTTAATCAATTTTTTGTAATTTCCCATAATGGAAACCAATATTTTTTTAGGGCTGCTGCTTATTGGAAGTGGTGCATTTACAGCCGGGAGCTTTGCAATCCCGTTCGGTATGGTAAAAAGATGGAAATGGGAAACCTACTGGCTGATATATTGTTTTGGTGCATACACTGTATTTCCGTTTATTGCCTGCCTGGTTTTTGCTCCTTCATTTCTTGATGTTTACAGGCAGGTCCCTGGCAATGTTTTACTAAGTGTTTTTCTTCTTGGAGCTGTCTATGGAGTTGGCAATCTGTCATTCGGATTATCGTTGAGGTATCTCGGTATCTCCCTGGGATATGCTTTGTCGCTGGGCCTCATGCTCGCTATCGGAACTCTTATTCCACCGGTTCTTGATGGAAGGTTGAAGATCATGGTATCCAATTCAGGTGGAAGTCTGTTGATAGCAGGTGTGATAATTGCCTGTATTGGAATCGCATTCACAGGTTGGGCCGGGTACCTTAAAGACACAATGGTTTCGGATCATGACAAGAAGAAAAGTATTGCTGAATTCAGCTTTCATAAGGGAGTTCTAGCAGCATTGCTTGTAGGGATTACAGGTTCGGCTATGTCACTGGGATTTGAAAAGGCTATTCCCATGAATGAAATTGCAGCTCAGAATGGGATCGATCCTCTCTTTACATCAATGCCTGTTATGCTTATTCTTCTGTCAGGTACGCTTGTAACTACAATTATATGGTGCATCTACCTGGGAATCAGGAATAAATCTCTTTCAGATTATGTGAAAAGTGATACCAGGGGTATGCTTATTGTAAATTACATTTTTTCTTTACTTGCCGGATTGTTATGGTTCAGCCAGTTTATACTTTTCGGCATGGGAAAAAGCAAAATGGGGCCTTTCACTTTTACATCCTGGGGGATACTTATGGGCCTGACAATAGTATTTGCAACTCTATGGGGTTTCTACAGGCGTGAATGGAACGGAGCTTCACTTAAAATAATACTTTTTATGATCTTCTCCCTTTTAATAATTATTATATCATCATATATAATTGGGATAAGCGGATCTGTATAAAGAATTTAATTAAGTATCTGAGATCATGAAAATAATTGAATTGATTTTCAAGCTAATAGAAATAGGTATATTTAATTTATAACAGTTATTTTAAAATTAAAGATATGACAAGATTCGGACAGGTAATAGGCATTAAGCCTGAGCATTTCGAGCGATATAAAAAATATCATGCAGCAGTATGGCCGGAAATTCTGGATATGATAAAAAAATGTAATATCAGTAACTATTCGATATTTCATAAGGACGGTATGTTGTATGCCTATATGGAATATACAGGAGTCGATTTTGCTGCTGATATGGCTAAAATGGCGGCTGATCCGAAAACACAGGAGTGGTGGTCAGTAATGGAACCAATGCAGTCTCCTTTGGCCACAAGAAAGGAAGGGGAGTGGTGGGCCAATATGGAAGAAGTATTTCATCTTGACTGAGCACTGATTTTACTCCTACTTTTATTATACTTGCAGATGAAAATACCAAAGTTGGAACTATTCCGTTTCTGTAAGTAATAAGTGATTGCCTGTGCGTTATTTTTTTCTGTTAATATTTCTCTTTTTTGCACTTGGTGCCAAGGCCCAGCTGAGTGCTCCGGGGAGTAACGCAGTACGCTTTACAAAATATGGGATAAAGGATCCTGTTTATATCTACTGTAATACTGCCGGCACACAGAAGGGGACTCTAGTCGCAACAATTCCCTCTGGCACCCCCTCTTCTTCCTTTTCATGGTTTCAGTGGAATGATGCTGATAAAAGCTTTTCAATAACTGTAAAATCTGAATCGGCTGTAACTTCCTCAACAATAAATGATCTTTCTGAGGGTGGATACAGAGTGCTGATAACCGGTGGTATCGATACAAGTTTCACCGGCTGGATCTTTATTGATAAACCTTATTCATATGCCGCGCTGAGGAATCGAACCTGTGATTATGTAGCCCTTGATGGAGAGGCCGCTGTTGATACATTTTATTATAAGAATCCTGCTTCCGGAGCATCAGTAGCACTACCCAACAGAGTAAAATTCCTATGGTCATCTAATCCGTCCTCTACAATACCTTTTCCTGATCTTGAGCCGGATCCTGTGATATATAATCCGCCATTGATTGATGTTACATACAAATTAGAGGTCAGTGACAGTTTTGGGTGCAGAAGTGAATCATCATTTTTCTATGAATCTATACATGTAAAGGCAGATTTCTCAGTCGATCCCGAAAAAGGGGAAGCTCCTCTTGAAGTATCATTTACAGATAAATCAGTTAGGGGGTCAATTTATAAATGGGAGTTTGGTGATTCGAAAGACAGTATCTCAGACCTCAAGGACCCTTTTCCTCATATATATTATAAGCCTGGCGAATATGATGTTAAGCTGACGATCGAAAGTGACCTGCATTGTATTGATTCGATGAGGTTTAAAAAAATAGTGGTGGATGATTCAGACCTTGAAATCCCTAATGTCTTTACTCCTAATGATGATGGTCTTAATGACCGGTTCATGGTCCGGAAAGTATCACTTAAATTTATCTCTGTTGAGATCTATAGCAGGAGCGGAAAGATGGTTTATAATTTTTCCGGTGACGGAGAGGCTCTCCGTAACTGGGAAGGATGGGATGGAAAGGTGAACAATAGCTCAGCTGATGCAACTCCGGGAATTTATTTTTATATTATCCGTGCTATCGGCTGGGATGATGTGGATTATGACAGCAAGGAGCAGAGAGGATTTGTATATCTGTACAGGTAACGGCACAACGGCGCAACGGCCTGATGATAAAGAAGTAAAAGGTTTTACAAAGCCACTGCGCCTTTGAGCCTTTGAGCCGTTTTACTGCATTGTCCCGATAATCAAACCCATAATTGTAAGACTTGCAACACTGTAGCCTGCATTTACAAGAAAAAGTTTGAGAGACTTCCCTTCAAATAGATATATTATTCCCATATAGGTCAGTACCCATCCAAATCCGGCCATGAATCCGGCAAGTGTTCCGAACGCTGCACCTGCATCAGGACCTATAAACATTGCCAGAAAAAATGATGCAATTAATGAAAGGATAAAAGATAGCCCAAAGATCTTTGCCATGCTTCCTCTTTTTGAAGGATCCATATCAATTCCTGCCTCCTTTGCCCATATCTTAACAAACATAAGAGGTGAATACCAGAGACCTCCAAGGGCAAAAGAGCTTACTGCTGCAATAACAACTGCCAGCCAGTTTAGTGATTGAAAACCATTTTGCATATCTGTAGTTTAGCGGTTATTTTACGAATAACAGCAAAGTTTTGAAAATGTTCAGATCGTGATCATTCTGCTTCTGGCTTCAACCATCCATTTATCTCTGGCATGATTCTCCTCCACAACAGTAACAAAATCATGCCTGTCAACAGTGGGACATATATGCCAGGGAATTCCATAGAGGACATCACCTACATTAATTTTCTCTGATCCCGGAAATTTTATTGCCATATGCTCCTCGCTATGGTTGGCTATACTATAGTCGCCGAAACCCATGAAGATGATCCTGGGATGAGGCATTTCTGAACCGACAGCTTTATGTCCCAGATCGAGACAGATAATTTCTTTATCAGGTTTACTTACAACACGTGTCATCAGCACTGCTGAATGAAGGAAATCCATATCGGGTAATGAACTGCTGTATCCGTAATCCCATAAAAGTACAGTTCCGGGACTGCATTCAACTCCTTCACGCAGAGCATGGATCCTGAATGTAGGCGATCCTCCGGCTACAATATTAATCGTGTGATTTGACGACTTACCAAGCTTTTCTGCGAGTTTGTACACTTTATCAAATCCTTCGTCGCTCTTCTTTTTTCTCAGCGAGAAATCCCTGTCCCTTATATGTCCGTCATAAACATGAAGTCCTTCAGCCTTAAGCATCGGCAAGCTGCTTATCAATTCATAAAGTGCGGCTGCTTTTTCATCAGGAGTAATCCCTGTCCTGTTCATGCCGTTGTTTATATCGAGCCACAGATGTGTTTCGAGTCCAAACCTGACTGCTGATTCGGCCAGCAGCCTGATAACTTCTTCTGTATCGGTAATGCAGGAGAATTTTGTATCGGGGAATTTTTGCTTCAGGGTAAAGAACCGCTCAACATTTGGACCAACAGGCTGAAGTGCCAGAAGAATATCAGGAGCCCCGGATTTTGCTGACATTTCTGCCTCTGCAATAGTGGAACATTTGAATTTTTTAATGTTATGTTTTATCTGCAGTTTTATTATTTCCGGCATTTTATGGGTTTTAACATGTGGCCTGAGTCGTGTAACATCGCCAGCTATCTCGACCATTTTACGGATATTGCTCTCAATCCTGTCCGGATAAACAAGCAGGGCAGGAGAAGGGACCTCACTAATATTAACTACCTCGTACCAGTTTTGTCCTGATTTCATCTATTATTGTATTGTAATTTAGTGGTTAAGTTCAAAAATTGCCTCAATTTCTACTGCAATGTTTGATGGAAGCATCATTCCTACAGCGCTTCTCACTCCAATACCGTTCTCTTCACCGAAAAGCTCGGCCATCAATTCACTGAATCCGTTAATTACTGCCGGTTGTTTGTCAAAGCCGGGAATACAATTGACCATTCCCAGTACTTTTACAAGCCTTTTTATCTTGTTCAATTCACCAAAATGAGATTTAATTGTAGCAATCATGGTCAGTCCTACCTGCCTTGCAGCAAGTTTTCCTTCATCTAGATCAAGATCCGCACCCAGCCTTCCTGTAATAAGGGTTCCGTCGGACTTCAATGGTCCCTGTCCTGAGATAAAAAGCAGATTATCAACTACAAGTACAGGCTTGTAGATACCTACCGGTTTTGGAGTGGGTGGCAGGATCAGCCCTAATTCTTTGATGCGGAGTTCAGGATCGTAATTCATATTAGTCTAATTTTTGAGTAATGTTACGAAGTTAATCAACTTCCGGTTATAATGCAAAAGCGTAAAGGCTCAACGGCTCAACGGCTCAACGGCGCAATGGCACAAAGGCCAACGGCTAAAAGGCACAGTATCGCAAAGGCGCAAAGGTGGCACCCATTATAGCTTTAAGCCATTGCGATACTGTGCCTTTTAGCCGTTCTTTATTCACCGGTAAAAATCTTCCGTTTACAGAAAAATTCTGCAGAAAAACTATAAAAACTTTGTAAACTGAAAAAGTTTTTACATTTTTGCTTTTAAATAATTAAATATTTCATGGAAATAAGAGAAAGGATTATTGAAGGAGCATCACAACTATTCAAAATGTACGGCACCAGATCAGTGACAATGGATTCGCTTGCCAGCCACATTGGTATCTCTAAGAGAACAATATACGAAGTTTTCAGTGACAAGGATGATCTGCTTGAGGGTGTTTTGCGCAAAATGGCCGTTAAGCAGAGAGAATTGATAGACAGGATACTTGAAGAATCAGATAATGCAATAGATGCAATCTTCAGATTGCTGGAAATCAACAGGGATCATCTTCAGACTATGAGTCCTGCTTTTCAGGCTGATCTGAAAAAGTACCATATAGAAGTCTTGATGGAAAAAAATAATAAGTGTGAAATGCCTGATTACAAAGATAATATAAAGATAATTGAAAAAGGCATTAAGCAAAAGCTCTTCAGAAAAGATATTAATCCTGCACTTGTTAATGCTTGTCTCTACTCACTTAGCAGAACGATAATGGATAACGAACTATATCCATTCGAGACCTTTACAAGAAAAGAAGTAATTAAGAATGTGTTTATCAATTACCTGAGAGGGATTTCTACACCTGAAGGCAATGAACTGATAAACAAACGTGATGAAAAATATTAAAATCAATATAATAACATAATATCATTCGAATAACAAAATAAGCATATGAAAACCAGTAAATTAATTTATGTCTTTCTGCTGCTTCTTTTAACAGTGGGCCTAATGTCGGCACAGTCACAAAGCGGTGAGTTGAAGCTTTCCCTGAAAGAGGCACAGGAATATGCGATTCAGAACAATAGGACAGTAATAGCTGCCCGCCAGGATATTGCTGCTTCACGTGTTGCGATCTGGGAGACAATATCAAATGCACTTCCTATGGTTGATGCATCAGGGTCATTTAATGACAATCTTAAACTGATGACCACTCTTTTACCTGGTGATTTTTTCGGGAAACCGGGAGAGAAAGTACCTGTAACATTTGGTTCGCAGTTCAATTCAGGTGGAAGTGTTCATGCAAGTATGCTTCTCTTCAATGCTCCTCTTTATGTAGGTATTGAAACAACAAAACTCGCTAATAGATTAAGTGAGAAGAACCTTGTAAAATCTGAGCAGGATACCAGGGAGTCAGTGAGCAGTGCATATTTCCTGATAATAGTATCAGAGGAGTCATTGATGATACTTGATGCCAATCTGTCCAACCTTCAGGAGACTCTCATATCCACCAGGTCAATGTATGCAGCAGGGATGGCTGAGGCTACAGATGTTGATCAGATGGCTTCAAACGTGACAATGATCGACAATGCACGCAGCTCGATGCAGAGAACAATAGAACTCAACTATAACCTTCTCAGGTTTCAGCTTGGAGTTTCTCCCGAGACTAAAATTGTTATCACTGAAACGCTGGAAAGTCTGACCGAAATGATCAATGTTGATGCTTTATTGTCTCAGGAATTTGATCACAGGTATAATGTGAACTACCAGCTTATTGAAGGACAGGAGCAGATGTCAGAACTTAACCTGAAGACACAGAAAGCATCTGTACTTCCTACTTTATCAGGTTTTTACACTTATGGTACAAATGGTATGGGGGATAAGATCAGTGAACTTCAGTGGTTCCCTAATTCCATGACAGGTTTGCAGATAACTGTACCTATTTTTGCCAGCGGACAAAGGTACAGCAAGATAAAAAAGGCTCAGATAAACCTCGACAAGGCAAGAACCACAAAAGATATGGTAACAGAACAATTATTGCTTCAGGAAAAACAATTACGGTATAATCTTGTAAATGCAAATCAGCAGTATATAAGTCAGAAAGAAAATGTTGAGGTCTCAAAGAGAGTATATACAAGTATGGAGAACAAGTACCGTCAGGGTATGGCTTCAAGCCTTGAGCTGACCCAGGCTAATCAGCTGTATCTTCAGTCGGAAAACAACTATATCTCAGCACTTTTGAACCTGCTTCAAACCAAAATAGCTTTTGATAAGCTCCTGAATAATATTTAATAAACAGAAATCTCTTAATTAATAAAATAATGAAATACGTAAGCACAATTTCGGTAATCCTGATAGGTGGACTTCTTTTTTTCGGCTGTTCATCAAAAAGCGAGAAACCTGCTGATACAGTTCAACCTGCAGCCTCTGCAACTGACAGAGGAGTGATCCCTGTAAAAACACTGACTCTGGCAAAGACCAGAATTGCCAGGACAATTGATTATACTGCCACTATTCTACCTTTTGAAGAGGTGAATATGGCACCATCGACACCGGGAAGAGTCGACAGGATATATGTTGAGGTTGGCGACAGGATAAGGAAAGGGCAGGATCTGTTTCTTATGGACCGCACACAGCTTTTACAGCTAAAACTGCAATTGAGCAACCTTGAAAAAGACCTGTCACGTCTTGACACCCTGCTGAGAACAGGAAGCGTCAAACAGCAGCAGTATGACCAGTTGAAGACTCAATATGACGTGACAAAAACAAATGTGGATTTCATGGATCAGAACACTCTTATGAAGGCCCCATTCGACGGAATAGTGACCGGTAAATATTTTGAAAACGGCGAAATGTATTCCGGTACTCCTACCACACCGACAGGCAGAGCAGCAGTAGTAACGGTGATGCAGATTAATCCTCTGAAGGTTACCGTGAGCATCTCTGAACAATACTATCCTCTGATCAGAAAAGGGATGAAAGCTGAAATAAGTGCTGATGTTTACAAGAATGAAAGTTTTTCCGGTACTGTTTACCTTGTTTCCCCAACTGTGAATTCGGCAACAAGATCTTTCAATGTTGAACTTGAACTCGCTAACAGGAATGAAATGCTCAAACCTGGCATGTTTGTAAGAGTTTCAATGGACCTGGGAGAGGTTGAAACTTTTGTTGTACCTGCAAATACTGTTATGGTGCAGGAAGGCACAAACACCAGATATGTATTCATCAATAAGAATAATATTGCTAAAAGGATTGAAGTACAACTCGGAAAAAGGTTCGATGATCAGCTTGAGATTATCGCTTCAGATATAAAAGAAGGCGATATGCTTGTTACAGAAGGACAGGCACGTCTGATAAACGGCGACAGGACAGAGTTGGTTAATTAAGGTCGTTATTTAAAAAATTATTATATATGAGTATTTATAGTACCTCCGTCAAACGCCCTGTAACAACAATCCTGATTTTTGTAGGGTTAATGGTAATGGGGCTTTATTCACTTAAGCAATTGCCAGTGGATCTTTATCCCGAAATGGAATTGCCTTTTGTAGTGGTTTATACCACATATCCTGGTGCCAGTGCATCGGATATTGAGACCAATGTTACAAGGCCACTTGAAAATTCACTCAACTCAGTCAGTAATCTTAAAGAGATCACATCCACCTCGAGTGATGCCAATTCAGTCATTTTTATGAATTTTGAATACGGTACTAACCTCGATGAAGCTTCTAATGATATAAGGAGCTCATTGAGCTTTACCGAAAGGTACCTGCCTGAAGATTGTGAAAAGCCAACAATCATAAAGTTCAGCACAAGCTTTATGCCTATTGTATTTTATGCAATTACAGCAAAAGAGAGTTATGCAGGGCTTGAGAAGATCCTTGATGAGAAGATAGTTAACCCGCTTAACAGGATAGAGGGTGTGGGATCGGTTTCGCTTACAGGTGTTCCGGGGCGAAAGGTATATATTGATGTGGACCCTCGAAAAATGGAAGCTTACAGCCTTACCGTCGAGCAGATCGGAAATGTGTTGCGTGCTGAGAATATGAACCTGCCTGCCGGTTATCTTGAAATGGGAAAGACTGATTATCCTCTGCGTATCCAGGGAGAATTTCCTGAAAGTGATGTTGTAAAGGATCTTGTTATAAGCAGTTATAACGGTAATAATGTCTATCTGAGAGATGTTGCAGAAGTCAGGGATACCATACGTGAATCGAAATTTGACGCTAAAATCAATGGAGAAAAAGGTATGGCCATGTTTGTTCAGAAACAATCAGGTGGCAATACTGTAAAAGTTACTGAGGATGTTGACGAAATGCTGTCAACACTTGTTAAAGATCTTCCCGAAGATGTTAAAATAGAGAAATTGTTCGACAGCGCTTCATTTATTAAGGGTTCAATAAGTAACCTTTCTGAAACGCTCATGTATGCAGCAATATTTGTGGTTTTGGTCGTACTTTTCTTCCTTGGAAGATGGAGGGCTACTTTCATCATAATACTTACAATCCCCATTTCGCTTATAGTGGCATTCATCTATCTTTTTGTAACGGATGCCTCAATAAACATTATTTCCCTGACATCACTATCAATTGCGATCGGGATGGTTGTGGATGATGCAATTGTTGTACTTGAGAATATTACAAAACATATTGAACGGGGGAGCAGACCAAGGGAAGCGGCAATCTATGCAACAAACGAGGTATGGCTTGCCGTTATAGTAACAACAATGACTGTAGTTGCTGTTTTCTTTCCCCTTACTTTCGTTACCGGATTAACCGGAGTACTGTTCAAGCAGCTTGGTATGATAGTCACAATCACAATTGTTACATCTGTTTTTGCAGCTATAACCCTCACACCTACATTAAGTGCCCTTTTATTAAAATGGTATCCGATTAAAAAGGATGCCTCTTTCTGGACTTACGATGGAAGTATCAGGAAAGCACTTGACTGGCTTGACCATTATTATGAGAAAACACTGAGATGGGCTCTTCATCATAAAGTTTTTGTGACTATAATGGCTCTTATTATATTTGTCTTCTCAATGGGATTGTTTGCTGTTATTAAAACAGAATTCTTTCCGGAGGCTGATGAATCCCGCCTTTCAATTACTATAGATCTTCAGACAGGCACCAGGGTTGAGCAGACCATTATGACAGCTGACAAAATTGATAAGCTCATACAGGAAAAATATCCGGAGGTTCACATTATCTCAACCAATTCGGGAGCTGATGATCAGGGCGGTTTTGCATCTATTTTCCAGGCCGGAGGTACTCACACTATCAGATACAGTCTCAGTCTTGTGCCAATTGAGAAGAGAACGAAATCGGTATTTGAAATTGCTGATGAAATGAGAGATGACCTGTCAAAAATGTCTGAAATTGTTGATTATAAAGTAACAACCTCTGACAATATGGGAAGTTTTGGCGGAAGTACCGTGGATGTTGAAGTATATGGTTATGATATTGCTCAGACAAATATTGTTGCAGAAGAGCTTTCTGAAAAGATAAAAGGGATTCAGGGCTGCAAAGATGTTACGATAAGCCGTGCAAAATCAAAGCCGGAACTTCAGATTATATTTGATCAGAATAAGATGAGCGCGAATGGTCTGAATACAGCTATGGCTTCAATGGCAGTCAAGAACAGGATAGATGGTATGACAGCCACCCGGCTCAGGCAGTTTGGTGATGAATATGATGTTGTGGTACGACTTAAGAAGGAGTCGAGAAGTACCCTGACTGAAATAGAAAATATTGGCATAACTAATCCTATGGGACAGATCATCAGGTTGGGAGAAATTGCTCAGATTAAAGAATACTGGTCACCTTCGAGCATTGAACGCAAGAGGAAGGAACGTATTGTCAGGGTAAGCTTCACTCCTTATAAACGATCACTTACCGATATTCAGATCGATGTACAGAAAGCTATTGATGCCACCGAGATGCCTTCAGGTGTAATGGTCCAGATTTCGGGAGCTATCAAAGAACAGATGGATGCATTTATGGACATTGCAATGCTAATTCTTTTGAGTCTCGTTCTGGTTTACCTGATAATGGCCTCTCAGTTCGAATCACTGAAGATGCCATTCATAATAATGTTCTCAATTCCTTTTGCTTTTTCAGGAGTTGCCATAGCTTTGTTCGTCACCGATACAACACTAAGCGTCATTTCGGCTATCGGAGTTGTAATGCTTATTGGAATTGTTGTTAAGAATGCCATTGTGCTTGTTGACTTTATTAACCTTATGCGTGAAAGAGGTAATGAGCTTTATGATGCTATTACAATTTCCGGGCGCTCCCGTCTCAGACCTGTAATAATGACTTCAACAACCACAATTCTTGGGATGTTCCCGCTGGCAATGAGTAAAGGATCAGGTTCTGAACTCTGGAGTCCTATGGGTATTTCTGTTATCGGCGGACTGGTTTTCTCTACATTGGTCACTCTTATACTTGTCCCGGTTATTTATGCCATCTTCTCGAAGCATGGTGAAAGAAACAAGAACCTGGCAGTCTATTCTGAGTTTGATTTTATGAATGAAAACAGGGAAACGAAGTAAATTATAATCTTGGATAATTAGTTGATTATGAAAGCAATAATGATAATATACAATCAGGCACATTCTGAAAAAATCGAATATATGCTTGATAAGCTTGGAATTAATGGATACTCTCTCTGGGAGAATGTCCAGGGAAGAGGTACAAAGACAGGTGTTCCCCATCTGGGAACTCATACCTGGCCAGAGATAAATAAAAGTGTTCTTGCCATTTTGGATGATGATCTGGTCGAAAAAGTTCTTGATACTGTGAAGAAAATTGATGCAATAAACGAAGAGGTAGGTATCAGGGCGTTTGTGTGGGATGTACTGAAGAGCGTTTGATTTCAGATATATTTTGTTGATCGTATTGTTTTTTTTGTGCTCTTTACAGTAAGAATAAACTGCAAAGAGCACTTTTCATTTGAAGAACTATTGGTGAAAAATGATTAATTTGCAACTATTCTCCTAATTAACAAGGCATGAAAAGGAATATTCTTAAAGGTGATATTGCACTTTTTGTTCTTCTTTCATTTGCCATACCTTTTAATATATATTCACAGGATTCACAAGGGGGGTCAAAATTTTCTGTTGGGACAGATTTTTATTCTAATTATGTGTGGAGAGGTACTAGATATGGTCATGGTCCGCATATACAACCTGACGTTAGGTATTATTCCGGCGGTGTCGTTGCAGGAGTATGGGGTTCATTTGATTTCAACGGGTATTCAGAGGTTGATCCATATGTAATTTATAACTTTCCTTTCGGACTCTCTCTTGGAATAACTGACTATTATTACCCATCCTTATCACTGTTTGAATTTTCTGATTCGTCTGGCAGCCATGCCCTGGATATTAATACTGGTTATGTAATGGGTGGTTTTACTTTTTCAGCAAATGTGATTGTAAATAAGGCAGGAGGAGCAGGCTCATTCGGAGGTGATCTCTATTTCCAGGCCGGTTATGCCTGGGAATATGTCAGTATTTTTGCAGGAGCGGGCAATGGATGGCACACTATTGATGGGAACTTTAACCTGTGTAATATTGGTATTGAAACAGGTAAAACGATTAATATCACCGACACATTTTCAATTCCGGTTACAGGTCAGATAATAATTAATCCCGATCGGAAACAAATGTTCCTTGTAATAGGATTTACTTTTTAATCAATCAACTGAAAAAATGAATTCTATTCCTGTTCTTCTTCTTCAGAGTATGCCTTGATTACGGCATCCTGAACATCACCCGGAACCTGTGCATACTCAGCAAACTTCATCGAGTATATTGCACGTCCGCCTGTTATTGAGCTGAGAGCGGTTGAATACTTGTTCATCTCTGCGAGGGGAACCTTGGCCTTGATTACCTCAAACCTCTTTTCGCTTGACATGCCAAGCACCATACCACGTCTTCCCTGCAAGTCGCTTATAACATCGCCCATTCTGTCTGAAGGAACAAATATCTCAACATCGTAAACCGGTTCAAGTATTTTTGGGCCTGCATTCTTAAAAGCTGTGCTGAATGCATTCCTGCCTGCAAGTCGGAATGAAATCTCGTTTGAATCCACGGGGTGCATTTTGCCGTCATAAACATAAACCCTGATGTCGCGGGCATATGAACCGGTAAGGGGACCAGTTTCCATCTTTTCCATAAGACCCTTAAGGATTGCAGGCATGAACCTTGCATCTATGGAGCCACCAACTATACAGTTGCAGTAAACCAGTTTACCTCCCCAGGGAAGCGGAATCTCCTCCTTGTCACGTACTGATAACTTGATCTCCTTTCCTGCGATCTTCATCATTGTTGCCTCTTTTGAACCCTCCTCATATGGCTCAATTATCATATGAACTTCGCCAAACTGACCTGCTCCGCCCGACTGTTTCTTGTGACGGTAGTCAGCCATTGCGGTCTTTGTAATTGTTTCACGATAAGGAATCTTTGGGGATAAGAAGGTTGTAGGAATCCTGTAAATATTATCGAGATGCCACTTCATTATATTCAGATGGTATTCACCTTGTCCGTGAACAATGATCTGCTTGAGCTCCTTGGAGTATTCAATTTTTATTGTAGGATCCTCCATGTGGATCTTATTGAGTGATTCCCCAAGCTTTTCATCATCACTTTCACTCTGAGCCTTTATTGCTGTCCGGTATTTAGGTTCAGGGAATACAACGCCTTCATATTTCCATTCGTTACCCGGGGCATTGAGTGTATGACCCATCTTTGTGTTCTTGAGTTTAACAAAAGCGCCGATGTCACCTGTGTGCAACTCAGGAACCTTTGATCTGTTTTTGCCTGCACTGACATAAAGCTGTGACAGCCTTTCTTTACTTCCGTTGTTTGTATTGACAACATCAAGGTTCTCGGATATTTTACCGGAGAAAACCCTGAAATAGTTTACCTCACCTATATGTTCCTCTATTGCTGATTTAAATACATAAACAGAAGCCGGCCCGGAAGGGTTTGGTTTAACCTCTGCACCTTTGTTATTTTTAATGACAGGCATATCCGTAATCGATGGAGCTTCATTCACAAGGAATTCCATTACTTTGTCTACGCCAATATTATGCTTTGAGGAGGAACAGAGAACAGGGAACAGGCCGCGGTTGATGATTCCTTTGGAAATACCTTTTCTTATTTCTTCTTCAGAAAGGGTATCGTTGGCAAAGAACAATTCCATCAACGATTCTTCACTCTCAGCTGCTTTTTCTATCAGTGCACTATGTAATTCAGAAGCCCTGTCAGTCTGATCAGCAGGGATGTCAACTACTTCTGCATTGCCTCCATCTTTTGAATAAAGGAGCATTTTCATTTTGAGCACATCAATTATTGAGTTGAAGCCTGTCCCTTCATTAACCGGATACTGGATTAGTGTAACATCGGTACTCAGCCTCTCTTTCATCATCTCCACAGCTTTTTCAAAGTGTGATTTCTCGTGATCGAGTCCATTTACAACCAGTATTACGGGCTTGTTATTTTTTTCAGCATGTCTGAAGTGGATTTCACTTCCAACCTCAACACCATTCTGTCCATTAATTGTCATAACAGCTGAATCTACCGCAAATAACGAAGAAATAACACCTCCACTGAAGTCATCCAGACCAGGCGTATCCAGGATATTTATCTTCTTGTTCTGGAATTCAGTATAGAGTACAGTGGAGAATATTGAATTTCCGTTTTCATGCTCAATAGGACGATAGTCGGAAACTGTATTTTTCCCCTCTATTGTTCCTCTTCTTTCGATAACACCACCATTAAAAAGCATTGCTTCGGCAAGCGTTGTCTTCCCTGACCCCGAGTTGCCTAAAAGGGCAATATTTTTAATCTGGTCTGCCTGGAATGTTTTCATATTTTACTTGTTATTTTTTGTTATACAATAATATTATATACCAAGAATGAGGGGACAAAAATAATAATTTTTTAAAACAGAATAAGAAAGAGTGTGTAATTCGAAAATTTTTATTTTCTTTGCACAGTTTTTTGAAATACAGGAGTACCGGTTTTTCCTTCAACGTAAGTTTACAAAACGCATTTCTACAGGAAGGGTCGGGAAGAAGAACCTGTTAATAACTTACAGTATTAAGTAAGATATTTTTTTAAGAAACAAGTATGAAGGCCTGATTTATGGTAAGGGTCAGGTTGTTTATATATGATGGTTTAAGTAGTTTGAAAAAATTTATGTTGTTGATTTTGAATTAAAAAATAATTATAATACCTTTGCAAACCATTTTTTGAGAAAAAATTTAATGCTAAAATAATTGGAATTATGCCGACAATTCAGCAGTTAGTAAGAAAAGGCAGGAAGAAACTGATAGACAAAAGTAAAGCACCTGCTCTGGATTCATGTCCTCAGAGAAGGGGTGTCTGTGTGCGTGTATATACAACCACGCCAAAGAAGCCTAATTCAGCAATGAGGAAGGTAGCCAGGGTAAGGCTGACCAACCAGAAAGAAGTAAACGCTTATATTCCGGGAGAGGGTCATAATCTCCAGGAACACTCCATCGTACTTATCAGGGGTGGCAGGGTTAAAGATCTACCGGGTGTTCGTTATCACCTTATACGTGGTGCTCTCGATACCTCCGGAGTCGATGGCCGTACCCAGAGAAGATCAAAATATGGTGCCAAAAGGCCTAAGAAGTAACAGTTAAAGATATAAGATAATGAGAAAAGCAAGACCAAAGAAGAGGATTCTGTTACCGGATCCGAAATACAAAGATCCGTATGTAACAAGGTTTGTGAATAATCTTATGTTCAGTGGTAAAAAGAATCTGGCTTTCAAGATTTTGTACGAATCGCTTGATATCGTCGGAGATAAATTCAAGAACGAAGGAAAGACTCCCATCGAGATTTTTAAGCAGGCTCTCGATAATGTAACACCTCAGGTTGAGGTAAAAGCGCGGAGGGTAGGTGGTGCAACATTCCAGGTACCAATGGAGATTCGTGCCGACAGGAAAGTAGCTATAAGCATGAAAAACCTGATTCTTTTTGCAAGAAAAAGGACCGGTCATTCAATGGCTGAAAAACTTGCTGCAGAAGTTATGGCTGCATACAAGCTTGAAGGTGGTGCTTATAAGAAGAAGGAAGATACTCACAGGATGGCTGAGGCAAACAAGGCTTTCGCACATTTCAGGTTCTGATAATAAGATCTGGAAGCAGGTAAGAGAATATAAATGGACAAGAACCTTAAATATACCAGGAACATCGGAATCATGGCTCACATCGATGCCGGTAAGACCACTACAACAGAACGTGTTCTGTTTTATACTGGTCGTACCCATCGTATGGGTGAAGTACATGATGGAAATGCAACGATGGACTGGATGGTTCAGGAACAGGAGAGAGGTATAACAATCACATCAGCTGCTACAACGACATTCTGGAAATATAAGGGCGAAGAATATAAAATAAATATTATTGATACGCCCGGGCATGTTGATTTTACTGTAGAGGTAGAAAGATCATTGAGGGTTCTCGATGGAGCTGTTGCTGTTTTCTGTGCAGTGGGAGGTGTTGAACCTCAATCAGAGACAGTATGGAGGCAGGCAAATAAATATCGTGTGCCTCGGATTGCTTTCATTAACAAAATGGACAGGGCTGGCGCTGATTTTCATAGTGTCGTCCAGCAGATAAAAGAAAAATTGGGAGCAAATCCGGTACCAATTCAGTTGCCAATCGGAGCCGAGGAGAATTTTACCGGGATTATCGACCTTGTAAAAATGGAAGCCATTAATTACTATCCCGATGGCACCGGAGGTACCAGGCTTGAGGTTGAAGAGATTCCTGCAGCACTTCGTGATGAAGCTGAAGAGTACAGGGCAAAACTTATTGAAGCGGTAGCTGAGGTTGATGATACACTACTGGAGAGATTCCTTGAGGATCATGATTCAATTACTCCTGATGAGATACTTACTGCATTAAGGAAGACAACTGTTCTCGGACATGCTATCCCTGTAATATGCGGGTCAGCATTTAAAAATAAAGGAGTACAGCGCCTGCTCGATTCAGTAGTCTCATTCCTTCCTTCGCCCGTTGATATAGGTGCCGTAACAGGTAAGGATCCGAGAGATGAAAAAGAGATTACCCGCGAAATTGATGATGAAGCTCCTTTGGCAGCTCTCGCATTCAAGATCGCAACCGATCCTTTTGTAGGCCGTCTTGCTTTCCTCAGGATATATTCAGGTGTTTTGAATGCAGGTGATACTGTCCTTAATGTTCGTACAGGCAAGAGAGAGCGTATAAACCGCCTCTTTCAGATGCATGCAAATAAACAAAACCCGAAAGATAAAATAGCAGCCGGCGATATCTGTGCCGGTGTTGGATTCAAGGATATTAAAACAGGTGACACTTTATGTGCCATCAATAAGCCAATACTTCTTGAATCAATGGATTTCCCTGATCCGGTGATCGGAATTGCAATTGAACCTAAAACACAGGTTGATATTGATAAGCTTTCGATCGCACTCAGCAAACTTGCTGAGGAGGATCCTACTTTCCAGGTAAAAACTGATCCCGACAGCGGTCAGACAATCATCCATGGAATGGGTGAGCTGCACCTGGAAATTCTCATTGACAGGCTGAAGAGAGAATTTAAGGTTGAATGCAACCAGGGAGCTCCCCAGGTGGCATACAAGGAGGCAATTACATCAGGTGCCGAGTTCCGTGAAGTATTTAAGAAGCAGACAGGTGGCCGCGGTAAGTTTGCCGATATCATTTTCGAACTTATGCCGGCTGATAAAGGCATAAGAGGACTTCAGTTTGTAAATGAGGTGAAAGGTGGGAACGTTCCCAAAGAGTATATTCCTTCTGTTGAGAAGGGTTTTCGGGAAGCAATGGATAATGGTCCGCTTGCTGGTTTCCCTCTCGACAGCCTGAAGGTAATACTCAAAGACGGTTCATCTCATCCGGTTGACTCTGATGCTCTCGCATTTGAGATTGCAGCCAAACAGGCTTTCAGGAAATTTGCCGGAAAATGCAATCCGATAATTCTTGAGCCTATAATGTCGACAGAAGTTGTTACTCCCGAGGAGTATGTTGGCGATGTAATTGGCGATTTCAACAGGAGAAGAGGCAAAGTGGAAGGGATGGAATCGAAAGCAGGCGCAAGGGTTATAAAGGCAAAAGTACCTCTGGCCGAGAAATTCGGTTATGTTACAGTACTCAGAACCCTTACCTCAGGAAGAGCAACTTCAACAATGGAGTTCTCTCATTATGATAAGGTACCTGCAGAAATATCAAACAGGATTGTGGAAATTACAAAAGGAAAAATTCTTTAAAAGATGAGTCAGAAAATTCGTATCAAACTGAAATCTTACGATCATAATCTGGTGGATAAATCTGCCGAAAAGATTGTAAAAACAGTGAAATCTACTGGTGCTGTTGTCAGCGGTCCAATTCCTCTGCCAACTCACAAAAAGATTTATACAGTGCTTCGTTCGCCTTTCGTTAACAAGAAGGCAAGGGAACAGTTCGAGCTGTCATCCTACAAAAGACTGCTCGATATTTACAGTTCAACTCCGAAAACAATAGATGCACTGATGAAGCTTGAACTTCCCAGCGGAGTTGAAGTTGAAATTAAAGTGTGAAACCAGTAAAGGAATAAAGATATGATGCAGGGATTAATAGGAAAAAAGTTAGGAATGACATCCGTTTTTGATGAAAACGGGAGAAACATTCCATGTACGGTTCTGCAGGCTGGCCCATGTGTTGTTACACAGATCAAGACAGTTGAAAAAGATGGTTACTTTGCTGTACAACTGGGTTTTGAAGATAAAAAGGAAAAACATACAACAAAAGCTGAAATGGGCCATTTCAAAAAGTCCAATACCACTCCGAAAAGAAAACTTCTGGAATTCGACGGGTTTTCTGAGGGACAGGTTAAAGAGGGAGAAGTATTAACTGCCTCACTTTTTGATCCTGATATCATGATCGATGTCAGAGGCTGGTCAAAGGGAAAAGGATTTCAGGGCGTTGTGAAGCGTCATGGTTTCAGTGGTGTTGGTGGACAAACCCATGGTCAGCATAACAGGGGAAGAGCACCTGGTTCACTTGGTGCTTCATCATTTCCTTCAAGAGTATTCCCTGGTATGAGAATGGCAGGACGCATGGGAGGAAATCAGGTAAGATCGATGGACGTCAGGATTGTCAAACGTATGATCGAGAATAACATTTTAATAGTAAAAGGATCAATCCCAGGTCCAAAAGGTGCTTACGTAATAATTACAAAATAATGGAATTAGCGATTCTTAATATCAGTGGTAAGGAAACCGGAAGAAAAGTTATTCTTAACGATTCTATTTTCGGTATTGAACCAAATGACCATGCTATATACCTGGATACAAAACAGTACCTCGCCAATCAGAGGCAGGGAACACATAAATCCAAGCAGCGTAGTGAGGTAACAGGAAGTACCAGAAAGATTAAGCGCCAGAAAGGAACCGGTACTGCGCGTGCCGGAAGCATTAAGAACCCTCTCTTCCGTGGTGGCGGACGTATTTTTGGCCCGCAGCCAAGGTTTTATGGTTTTAAGCTTAATAAAAAAGTAAAACAACTGGCAAGAAAATCTGCACTTTCTTATAAGGCATCAACTAATAATATTATTGTTCTGGAAGACTTCTCATTTGACGCTCCTAAAACAAAGGAGATCATCAAAATGGGCACTAACCTTAATCTTGCTAATAAAAAATCAGTATTTGTTTTTCCGGAACAAAATAAAAATATATATTTGTCATCCCGAAATGTGCAAGGGGTTGATGTTGTAATAGCCAGTGAATTAAACACTTACAAAATTATGAAAGCTTCAACTCTGGTACTTGTGGAGAGTGCAGTTGACGTTTTGCAGGCAACTTTTGAAAACTAGAAAACTTTGAGTAATGGAAATTTTGCTTAAACCAATTGTAACGGAAAAGATGACAAGCCAGGGCGATAAATTTAACCGCTATGGTTTCATCGTTGCTAAAAATGCAAACAAGTTACAGATTAAGAAAGCCGTGGAAGAGCTGTACAGCGTTACAGTTGATTCGGTTAACACGATGCGTTATGGCGGCAAGATCAAAAGCCGTAATACCAAATCAGGACTTCTGGTTGGAAAGACAGCCTCTACGAAGAAAGCCGTAATAACTCTCGCAGAGGGTAACAAAATAGATTTCTATAGCAATATTTAATTAATATATGGCAGTAAGAAAAATAAAACCTGTAACGCCAGGTCAGCGACATAAAATCGCAAGCACTTTTGAAACAATCACAAGTGCTGTGCCGGAGAAATCCTTGCTTCAACCGCTGAAAAAATCAGGAGGAAGGAATGTTAACGGCAAACAGACTATGAGATACATCGGTGGCGGTCACAAGAAGATGTACAGAATCATCGATTTCCGCAGGGACAAAGATGGTATGCCAGGTATGGTTAAAACAATCGAGTACGATCCAAACCGTTCGTCAAGGATCGCACTTGTTGTTTATAACGACGGTGAGAAGAGATATATTATAGCACCCGTAGGGCTGCAGGTTGGCCAGACAATATTGTCAGGAAAAGAGGCCACACCTGAAATAGGAAATGCTTTATTTCTTAATGATATTCCTCTCGGTACCATTATTCATAATATTGAACTGAAACCAGGGAAGGGAGCAGCTATTGCCCGCAGTGCAGGAACATATGCACAGCTTTCGGCACGTGATGGCAAATATGCTACCATAAAGCTGCCTTCAGGTGAATCAAGGATGATCCTTACTTCATGCCGTGCAACCATCGGTACAGTTTCAAACCCTGACCATAACCTTGAAAGATCGGGCAAGGCAGGCCGCTCACGCTGGCAGGGCCGTCGCCCAAGAGTAAGGGGTGTTGTAATGAACCCGGTTGATCACCCAATGGGTGGTGGTGAAGGAAGGGCATCAGGAGGTCACCCGAGATCAAGAAACGGTATTCCTGCAAAAGGTTATAAAACAAGGGATACGAAGAAATATTCTGCAAAATTCATTGTTGAAAGAAGGAAAAAATAACTGATATATTATGAGCAGATCGATTAAAAAAGGACCGTTCATCGACTTTAAACTGGAGAAGAGAGTAATAGAGATGAACGAATCAAATAAAAAGTCAGTGATCAAGACATGGTCGAGAAGATCAGTCATATCACCTGATTTTGTCGGACATACTATAGCAGTTCACAACGGGAATAAATTCATCCCTGTTTATATTACCGAGAACATGGTTGGACACAAGCTTGGAGAGTTTTCACCTACCCGTACCTTCAGGGGCCACTCCGGTAATAAATAGTATATGTAAGGATTGAAAAAAAGATTCAGAAATGGGTGCAAGAAAAAGAAATACAGCAGAACAGAGGAAAGAGGCCGCTAAAGAAAGATACCAGGCGGTACTCAGGAACTGTCCAACTTCGCCGCGAAAGATGCGACTGGTAACAGATATGATCAGCGGAATGGAAGTCAATAAAGCACTTGATGTCCTCAAATTCAGTTCCCAGGAAGCATCACGCAGGATGGAGAAACTTCTCCTCTCAGCAATCGCAAACTGGCAGTCGAAGAATGAAGGTGCAAGAGTAGAAGAGAGCAATCTGTATGTGAAACTTGTTCATGTCGATGGAGGTCGCTCGTTAAAAAGACTCCAGACAGCTCCCCAGGGAAGAGCATACAGACTATTGAAAAGATCAAATCATGTGACTCTCGTTCTCGACAGTAAGGTTAATGAAGCAGTTGAAACTACATCAAAATAGTATAATGGGACAAAAAGCAAATCCGATAGGCAACAGATTAGGTATAATCAAAGGTTGGGATTCTAACTGGTACGGAGGAAAAGATTTTTCCGGTAAACTGGTTGAAGACACAAAGATCAGGGAATACCTGAATGCCAGGTTGGCAAAGGCCAGCATTTCAAAGATCATCATTGAGAGGACTCTGAAACTTATCACTGTTACAGTAAATACTGCTCGCCCGGGTATAATTATAGGAAAAGGCGGTCAGGAGGTTGATAAGCTTAAAGAGGAACTTAAGAAGATAACAAAGAAAGAGGTTCAGATAAACATTTTTGAGGTAAAACGTCCCGAACTGGATGCTAATATCGTTGCAAACAACATTGCCCGCCAGCTTGAAGGAAAGATATCTTTCCGCAGGGCTATCAAGATGTCGATAGCTTCAACAATGCGTATGGGAGCAGAAGGTATTAAGATCATGATCTCCGGCAGACTTGGTGGTGCTGAAATGGCAAGACAGGAATCATATAAGGAGGGTCGTATTCCTCTTCATACTCTCAGGGCTGATATTGATTATGCACTTGCTGAAGCTCATACAAAAGTTGGATTACTTGGAATAAAAGTATGGATTTGTAATGGTGAAGTATACGGAAAGAGAGATCTCAGTCCAAATATCGGTGCAAGGAATGCCAAGACCAAAAGTCTTAAAAGGAAAGCAAAAAAATAAGAGAGTTTAATATACAATATAATATATATCAGCAATGTTACAACCAAAAAGAACCAAATTCAGGAGAGCCCAGAAGGGAAGAATGAAAGGCAATGCACAGAGAGGCAATCAGCTGGCATTCGGATCATTTGGTATCAAGGCACTGGAAGAGCATTGGATCACCGGAAGGCAGATCGAAGCAGCACGTCAGGCCGTAACACGTCATATGAAACGTGAAGGTCAGCTGTGGATCAGGATATTCCCCGATAAACCGATTACAAAGAAACCTGCAGAGGTTCGTATGGGTAAAGGGAAAGGCGCTCCTGAAGGATTTGTTGTACCAGTAACTCCGGGCAGGATCATACTTGAAGCCGAAGGTGTACCATACGAAGTGGCCAAAGAGGCTCTTCGCCTCGGAGCACAGAAGCTTCCTATTACTACAAAATTTATTGTGAGACGCGATTACGTACAGGAATAATACAATAAACACAGATGAAAACTTCAGAGATAAGAGAATTAAGCACATCCGACCTTCTCGAGAGAATAGATACTGAGAAGAACGTACTTGTTCGAATGAAGCTAAACCATGCAATTACACCTCTTGACAATCCAAAGAAACTCAGGGATGAAAGACTTACGATTGCACGTCTGCTGACCGAATTGCGTAAAAGAGAGTTGGATAAGAAATCAAATAGCTAGTTCAGCAATGGAAAGAAATCTTAGAAAAGAACGTATTGGTATTGTCGTAAGTGCAAAAATGGACAAATCGATCACAGTTGCCGTAAAGAGAAAGGTTAAGCACCCTATATATGGCAAGTTTATTAACAGGACAAAAAAGCTGATGGCTCACGATGAGGAGAACACATGCAATATTGGTGATACTGTACGGATATCGGAGACCAGGCCTCTGAGCAAAAACAAAACCTGGAGATTAGTTGAAATTATCGAAAGAGCTAAGTAATCATGATACAGCAGGAAAGCAGATTAACCGTAGCCGATAACTCAGGAGCAAAAGAGGTTTTGTGTATCAGGGTTCTCGGGGGTAGCAAAAAGAGGTATGCTACCGTGGGCGATAAGATTGTGGTAAGTGTGAAATCAGCACTCCCTTCAGGCGAAGCCAAGAAAGGTACTGTCAGCAAGGCAGTTGTAGTAAGAACAACAAAGGAGATTCGTCGTGCCGATGGTTCATATATAAGGTTCGATGATAATGCAGTGGTTCTTCTCAATAACCTGAATGAGGTGCGTGGAACACGTATCTTCGGCCCGGTTGCCAGGGAGCTGCGCGACAAGTATATGAAGATCGTATCATTGGCACCTGAAGTGTTGTAATATTTAAAGAGACAACGATGCAGAAGAAATTGAAAATAAAGAAGGGTGATCAGGTTATGGTGATAACCGGTGAATCCAAAGGCCAGAAAGGTCGTGTCCTCGAAGTTATCAGGGATAAGGACAGGGTACTTGTTGAAGGCATCAATATGGTATCGAAGCATACCAAACCAAATGCAAAATCTCCACAGGGAGGAATCCTCAGGAAAGAGGCGCCTGTTCATATCTCAAACCTTATGGTTGTTGATCCTGCTTCAGGAAAACCTACAAGAGTTGGAAAGAGACTAAATGATAAAAATAAGTTAGTGCGTTATTCTAAAAAATCAGGAGAGGAGATCAAGTAATGTATATACCTGCGCTAAAAACAAAGTATAGTGACGAGATCGTCCCTGCATTAATGAAGGAATTCGGTTATAAGACAGTAATGCAGGTCCCCAGGTTGAGAAAGATTGTTATCAACCAGGGTGTGGGTCAGGCTATTGCCGACAAGAAACTGCTTGAATTCGGTGTTAAGGAGGTATCGGACATAGCCGGACAGAAAGCTGTTCAGACAATGTCATCAAAAGATATTTCAAACTTCAAGTTGAGAAAGAACATGCCAATTGGTATAATGGTGACTCTACGACGCGAGAGAATGTATGAATTCCTTGAGAGACTGATAAGTGTTGCCTTACCACGTATCCGTGATTTCAAGGGAATCAATTCAAAACTTGACGGCCGCGGTAATTATACACTTGGTGTTACCGAACAGATTATTTTCCCTGAAATCGACCTTGATAAAATTGCAAAGATCATGGGTCTTCAGATTACGTTTGTAACATCGGCTGGTAATGATGAGGAGGCGTTAGCTCTCTTAAAACACTTTGGTTTACCATTTAAAATGTCTAAAAACTAGAAATATGGCTAAGGAATCAATGATGGCCCGCGAAGTAAAACGCGCTAAAATGGCTCAGAAATACTCGGCAAAACGTGCCCAGCTTAAAGCTGATGGTGACTATGTGGGACTCAGCCGTCTTCCAAGGAATTCCAATCCTAACAGAATGCATAACAGGTGCAAGCTGACAGGACGCCCAAAAGGATATATGAGACAGTTTGGCGTCAGCAGGATTACTTTCAGGGAAATGGCACTGCAGGGACTCATCCCGGGAATTAAAAAAGCCAGCTGGTAACTAACGTAATAACTATAAACTATTAAATATTTAAAGATGACTGATCCAATTGCAGATTTACTGACCAGAATTAGAAATGCCATCATGGCTGGTCATAAGATTGTAGAGGCTCCAGCATCCAATCTTAAGAAAGAGGTTGCCAGAATTCTATATGAGAAAGGGTATATCCTCAGCTATAAGGTTACTGCGGATGATGGTCCACAGGGTACACTTAAGATCGCACTTAAGTATAATCCCAAGAGTAAGCAGCCTGCCATAAAAGATATTCAGAGAATCAGCCGTCCGGGTCTTCGCCAGTATGCAGGTGTTGATGATATGCCACGAGTTCTTAACGGACTTGGTATAGCAATTATTTCAACATCCAAAGGGCTTATGACTGATAAGGAGGCAAAGAAAGAGAATATTGGTGGTGAAGTATTATGTTATGTTTATTAATTAAAAGGATAGCTTAATGTCACGAATAGGAAAATTACCTGTAAACCTGCCAAATGGTGTAACTGTTAATATCAGCGACACCAACGTGGTTAGTGTGAAAGGCCCCCTCGGCGAGTTGACTCAGGCAGTCGACAAAGATATGAAGGTGGAAGTGGTGGGGAACGAGTTAATATTAACAAGACCATCAGAATCTAAAAACCATAAGTCATTGCACGGCCTTTACCGTTCATTACTTAATAATATGGTGGTCGGAGTATCCCAGGGATACAAAAAGGAACTTGAGCTTGTTGGTGTCGGATACCGTGCTGAAGCAAAAGGCCAGAACCTTGAGATGAGTCTCGGTTACTCACACGATATCAATATTCTTCTTCCTGTGGAAGTAAAAGTTGAAACCAAGACTGAAAGAAGGGCTAACCCTATCATTACTCTTACATGTATTGATAAACAGCTTATCGGTCATGTTGCAGCAAAGATCAGATCACTCCGTCCGCCGGAACCTTACAAAGGTAAGGGTATTAAGTTTGTTGGGGAACAGCTCAGAAGAAAGGCTGGGAAATCTGCTAGTGTTTAATGTGGTTAAAGTAAAAAAATCATGGCCTTAACTAAGTTGGAAAGAAGATCGAGGATCAAAATGAGGATCCGCAAAAAAATAAACGGTACTGCCGAAGCACCACGCCTTGCAGTTTACCGTAGCAATAAACAGATTTATGTTCAGGTTGTTGATGACCTGAAAGGCGAAACTATTCTGTCAGCAAGCTCTAAAGAAAAAGATATTGCAGCCCAGACAGGAATTAAGAAGATTGAACAGGCTAAGCTTGTGGGAAAACTTCTTGCTTCCAGGTGCAAAGAAAAAGGTATCGAAAAAGTTGTTTTCGACAGGGGTGGATATAAATATCATGGCAGAGTAAAATCATTGGCTGATGCAGCACGCGAAGGCGGATTAAAATTCTAATTAATCATGGGAAACGGTATAAGAAAAGTAAAAACCAGCGATCTGGAGCTTAAAGACAGACTTGTCAGTATTCAGAGAGTGACAAAAGTTACCAAAGGTGGTCGTACATTCAGTTTTTCAGCCATAGTTGTGGTTGGTAACGAAGATGGAATTGTAGGACATGGCCTCGGTAAAGCCAGTGAAGTAACAACAGCAATAGCCAAAGGAATTGAAGATGCCAAGAAGAACCTTATTAAGGTTCCGGTAATTAATGGCACAATACCTCACGAGCAGGTTGCAAAGTTCGGCGGTGCAAAAGTATTTATCAAACCGGCATCTGATGGTACAGGTGTTAAGGCAGGTGGTGCTATGCGAGCTGTTCTGGAAAGCGTTGGTATAAAAAATGTGCTTGCAAAGTCAAAGGGCTCTTCGAACCCCCATAATCTTGTAAAAGCTACTTTTGCAGCTCTTCTGGAGTTGAGAGATGCTTTCACAGTTGCCGAACACAGAGGCGTATCGATGGAAAAAGTTTTTAACGGTTAGTAAAGAACATTACGATGGCAAAAATTCGGATCACCCAGGTGAAAAGTAAAAACGGAAGACCGGAAAGGCAGAAAAGAACTCTGGAAGCACTCGGTATCCGCAAATTAAACCATAGTGTTGAACATGAAGCTACTCCCCAGATAATGGGAATGGTGACAAAAGTAAGACACCTGGTGAAAGTTGAAAATATTTAAGATATAAACCATATTTATTATTCAGTATTATGGATTTGAGCAATTTAAAGCCTGCTAAAGGATCGGTAAAAAGAGGAAAGCGTCTGGGTCGCGGACAAGGTTCCGGTAAAGGTGGTACATCCACCAGGGGACATAAAGGAGCCAAATCACGTTCAGGCTATAGTAAAAAAATCGGTTTTGAAGGAGGTCAGATGCCACTTCAGAGGCGTGTTCCGAAATACGGTTTCAAGAACGTTAACCGTATTGAATATAAAAGTATAAATATCAGCACTCTGCAGGATATTGCTAATAAGCATAATGTTGAGAAAATCGATATGGAGGTTCTCATAAAGACCGGATTTGTAAACAAGAATGCACTGGTTAAAATCCTTGGTAACGGGACTCTTGAAAGCAAAATCGAGGTTCATGCCCATGCATTCAGCAAATCAGCAAAAGAAGCAATTGAAGCAAAACAGGGAACCGTTGTAATACTGTAATTTCATGAGACTGATTCAGACAATAAAAAATATCTTTAAGATAGAAGATCTTCGTGCAAGACTAATCTATACTTTCAGTATTATTTTGTTATACAGGCTTGGCAAATATGTTTCATTACCAGGTATTGATCCGTCACAGCTTGCGGGACTGAAAAGCCAGACGTCGTCAGGGATTATGGGACTTCTCGACATGTTCTCGGGTGGAGCCTTCTCACAGGCTTCTATTTTTGCCCTCGGTATAATGCCCTATATCTCTGCATCAATTGTTGTACAGCTGCTCGGTATAGTATTCCCCTATTTCCAGAAACTTCAGAAAGAGGGTGAAAGCGGAAGAAGGAAGATGAATCAGTATACAAGATACCTTACTGTGGCAATCCTTGTTCTTCAGGCTCCCACTTACCTTGTAAACCTGCATGCTCAGCTTCCGCCTACGGCATTTATTATTTCGGGTACCTTCTTTACAGTTTCATCAGTGATAATACTTACTGCAGGAACCATGTTCGTAATGTGGCTTGGCGAAAGAATTACTGATAAAGGAATTGGTAACGGTATATCACTCATTATTATGATTGGTATTATTGCCCGTCTGCCGGCAAACTTCATATTTGAAGCAGGTGCCAGGATGAATGGAGCAGGGGGTGCTGTTGCAATTATTGTGGAACTTATATTCATGTTTGTAGTTGTTCTTGGAACAATACTGCTTGTGCAGGGTACAAGGAGAGTGCCTGTTCAGTATGCGAGAAGGATTGTTGGTAACAAACAGTATGGTGGGGTAAGGCAGTATATCCCTCTCAAGGTTAATGCAGCAGGTGTTATGCCTATCATTTTTGCACAGGCAATCATGATGCTTCCTATTATTATTGCAGGTTATTCAGATACTGGTTCAGGTTTTGTTGTAGCATTCACCAATATGTACGGATTCTGGTATAATATGGTTACAGCTATTCTTATAATTGTATTTACATATTTTTATACAGCTATTACGATTAATCCTGTTCAAATGGCTGAGGATATGAAGAAAAACGGAGGTTTTATCCCGGGAATCAAACCTGGTAGAAAAACTGTTGAGTTTCTTGATTCCATAATGTCGAAAATTACTTTACCGGGATCAGTGTTTCTGGCTATTGTTGCCATCCTTCCTTCATTGGCAGTACAGGCTGGTGTTACACCTCAGTTCGCACAATTTTTTGGCGGAACAACGCTTCTCATTCTTGTGGGAGTTATCCTTGATACACTCCAGCAGATTGAAAGCCATTTGCTTATGCGTCATTATGATGGTCTGATGAAATCAGGCCGGATCAAAGGCAGATCCGGTGTTATTCAATCAGTTTAAATATATTTCGTTCTTTGATGTTGTATTGTAAGACTGATGAAGAGGTTGGGTTTTTAAGAGAGAGCAATTTACTTGTGTCGCGCACTTTAGGTGAAATTGCTTCACTGATAAAACCCGGGATAACCACTCTTTATCTCGACAGAATTGCCGAGGAATTCATCCTTGATAACGGCGCAATTCCGGGATTTAAGGGATATGGTGGTTTTCCTGCAACACTCTGTACATCTGTTAACGACGAAGTGGTTCATGGGATTCCATCAGAGTATGTACTTAAGGAGGGTGATATTATATCAGTCGACTGCGGAGTGATACTTAACGGATGGTATGGTGACAGTGCTTACACCTTTGCTGTTGGGCGCGTCAGTGAAGAGGTACAGCGACTTCTCGATTATACGAGAGCTTCACTTGAGGAAGGAGTTAAAGAGGCAGTTGCAGGTAACAGAGTAGGAGATATCTCTTTCACAGTTCAGTCAAAGGCAGAAAGCGGAGGCTATTCAGTGGTTAGAGAACTGGTTGGTCATGGACTTGGCAGAAAACTTCATGAGCAGCCTGAGGTGGCTAACTGGGGAAAAAAAGGAACCGGTCCGAAAATGGAAAAAGGCCTTGTGATATGCATAGAGCCGATGATCAATGCAGGAATGAAAGAGACTTTGCAGATGAGTGACGGCTGGACTATAAAAACAGCTGACGGCAAACCATCGGCACATTTTGAATATGCCGTGGCAGTTGACAGGGGGAAGGCGGATGTACTTACAACGTTTGAATATATTGAGAAGGTTTTAAATAAAAAGTGATTATATGGCTAAACAATCTTCAATAGAGCAGGACGGAACTATAATCGAGGCCCTCTCCAATGCTATGTTCAGGGTGGAGCTCGAAAACGGACATGTGATTACAGCACATATCTCAGGTAAAATGCGCATGCACTATATAAAGATACTGCCAGGAGATAAAGTGAAGGTTGAAATGTCACCATATGATTTGACGAAAGGAAGGATAACATTCAGGTATAAATAAGAAATTTTAAGATAATGAAAGTAAGAGCATCTGTTAAAAAGCGCAGTGCTGACTGTAAAATAGTCAGGAGAAAAGGACGCATTTACGTAATTAACAAGAAAAATCCCAAGTTCAAACAGAGGCAGGGATAAATTTTAACTAACTTTGCAAATTATTTAAGAAAAAGGATTATATGGCACGTATTGTTGGTGTAGATTTACCAAGAAACAAAAGAGGCGAAGTAGGACTGACTTACATATATGGTGTAGGCAGAAGTATCGCACAGAAAGTACTCGATGAGGCTGGTGTTGACAGGAATGCCAAGGTTCAGGATTGGACAGATGAGCAGATCAACTCCATCCGAAGGATTCTAAACGATAACTTTAAGCTCGAGGGTGAACTAAGGTCAGAGACACAGCTCAACATAAAGAGACTTATGGATATCGGTTGCTACCGTGGTGTCCGTCATCGCCTGGGATTGCCTGTCAGAGGTCAGAGCACCAAGAATAATGCCAGGACCCGTAAAGGAAGAAAGAAAACCGTTGCTAATAAGAAAAAAGCTACTAAATAAATAGAATATGGCAAAGAAGACTGGAGCATTAAAGAAGAGAGTCGTAAAGGTTGAGCCTACAGGACAGGCGCATGTTCATTCATCATTCAATAATATCATTATAACTCTTACCAATAATTCAGGCCAGGTTATTTCATGGGCATCTGCTGGAAAAATGGGATTCAAGGGTTCTAAAAAGAATACTCCGTATGCCGCACAGATGGCGTCAGAGGAATGCAGTAAAGTGGCATATGACCTTGGTTTAAGGAAAGTTAAGGTTTATGTAAAGGGTCCGGGATCAGGTCGTGAATCAGCTATCAGATCCATCTCCAATTCTGGTATAGAAGTTACTGAAATCGTTGACGTTACTCCTATGCCTCACAATGGTTGCCGTGCCCCCGGAAGAAGAAGAGTATAACAATTTTAATCATTGAATTTCAAGTAATAAAACAATAGCATAATGGCAAGATATACCGGCCCAAAAACAAGAATTGCAAGGAAATTCGGAGAGCCTATTTTCGGTCCCGATAAACACCTGGAAAGGAAAAATTTTCCTCCCGGGCAGCATGGAATGAACAAAAAGAGAAAAAAAACATCTGAATATGGGGTTCAGCTGAAAGAAAAGCAGAAGGCAAAATATACCTATGGAGTTCTTGAGCGTCAGTTCCGCAATACTTTTGAAAAGGCATCCAGGCACAAGGGAGTTACAGGTGCTGTCCTTCTTCAGCTTCTCGAATCGCGACTCGATAACGTGGTTTTCCGCCTTGGAATATCCCCCTCAAGGTCAGGCGCACGACAGCTGGTTTCACACCGTCATGTAACAGTAAACGGATCAGTAGTTAATATACCTTCATTCCAGCTAAAACCAGGAGACATAATTGGTGTTCGTGAAAAATCAAAATCACTTGAGGTAATTATTGATTCACTCTCAACCAGGAAATACAGCAAGCTTTCATGGCTCGAATGGGATGAGACTCAAATGGCAGGTAAATTTATGAGTGTACCTGAACGTACTGATATTCCTGAAAATATTAAGGAACAGCTTATAGTTGAATTATATTCTAAATAATAATCTAAGATAAATACTATGGCCATTTTATCATTCCAGAAGCCGGATAAAGTAATAATGCTGGAAGCGGACGAAAAAAGCGGAAAATTTGAATTCCGCCCGCTTGAACCTGGCTATGGCATTACTGTGGGCAATGCATTGAGAAGAATACTTCTCTCTTCGCTTGAAGGTTTTGCCATCACAACAGTTAAGATTGAAGGCATTGACCATGAATTCTCAACCATCACTGGTGTAATGGAGGATGTAACTGAGATCATTCTTAATCTCAAACAGGTCCGTTTTAAAAGAATCGTAGAAGATGTGGATCATGAAAAGATCAGCGTTAAGATCAGCGGCCAGGAGGTTTTCAAAGCTGGTAACCTGAACAATGTTCTCAGCAGCTTTGAGGTACTGAATCCCGAGATGGTTATATTCAGAATGGAATCTGATGTCAAGCTTCAGATGGAACTCACAATTAACAAGGGAAGGGGTTATGTCCCTGCTGAGGAAAATGAACCTGTCGACAGTGAGTTTGGACTGATAGCTATCGATGCAATATTTACTCCGATCCGTAATGTAAAATACTCGGTTGAGAACTACCGTGTTGAACAGAAGACTGACTATGAGAAGCTTCTCCTTGAGATAGAGACAGATGGTTCTATCCATCCTAAAGATGCTCTTAAGGAAGCAGCTAAGATACTCATTTACCATTTCATGCTATTCTCAGATGAGAAGATCACTCTTGATTCAGATGAAAAGATGGCTAATGAGGAATTTGATGAGGAGGTGCTCCATATGCGTCAGCTTCTCAAAACCAAGCTTGTTGACCTGGATCTTTCAGTGAGGGCGCTTAACTGCCTTAAAGCTGCTGAGGTTGAGACACTAGGAGACCTTGTTAAGTTTAATAAAAACGATCTGCTCAAATTCAGGAACTTTGGTAAGAAATCACTTACTGAACTAGATGAACTTCTTGACACAATGAGCCTTTCATTCGGCATGGACGTAAGCAAGTATAAGTTAGATAAAGATTAATTGAAAACTGGTTAAGGAAAGATAGAGATGCGACATTTAAAAAGTTTTAACCATCTGGGAAGAACAAGCTCACACAGGAAAGCGATGCTTGCCAATATGGCTACATCACTTATCCTTCATAAGAGGATAACAACAACAACAGCGAAGGCAAAAGCACTTCGTACTTATGTTGAGCCACTTATTACTAAATCAAAGGACGATTCAACCCATTCAAGGAGAGTGGTATTCAGTTACCTGAAGGATAAAGAGGCAGTTGCTGAACTTTTCAGAGAGATTTCACCCAAGATAAGTGAGCGCCCCGGCGGCTATACACGTATATTGAAAACTGGTCACAGAATGGGTGATAATGCCGATATGTGCATTGTAGAGCTGGTCGATTATAATGAGGCTATGCTTGGCGGCGGTGAAACCGGAAAGACAAAGAGTACCAGAAGAAGAAGGTCTTTAAAGAAGAAAGAAGAAGGAGCAGCTGCAGAAGTTAAGGCACCAAAAACGCCAAAAGCTGCTAAAGCTGTAAAAACTGAAAAAACAGAGGAAACTGCGGAGAAGTCAGAAGGAACTGAAGGTGATTCAGTAGCTGAAGAGTAATAAAATATTTTCAGAATATTTTAAATGAAAGGGATAAATCATATAGATTATATCCCTTTTTTCGTATATTGCATAATTGTTTAATTATTAAATAAAAATCTATGGGTCAAATAGTTAGTGTTCATGCTCGTGAAATTCTTGATTCCCGCGGCAATCCAACCATTGAAGTTGAAGTAACAACTGCGAGCGGATTCTTTGGCAGGGCTGCAGTTCCATCAGGTGCATCTACTGGTGAAAACGAAGCACTTGAGTTGAGGGATGGCGATAAGAACCGTTACCTTGGAAAAGGTGTTCTCAAGGCAGTTCATAATGTAAATAATGTTATATCTGAGGAGGTTATTGGAATGGATGTTACCGAACAGGCAGCCATTGATAAAAAAATGATCGACCTCGATGGTACAAATACCAAAAGCAATCTTGGAGCCAATGCTATTCTGGGTGTATCGCTTGCAGTTGCTAAAGCTGCTGCACAGTATCATGGACTTCCTTTATACAGATATATAGGAGGTTCAAATGCGGTTACTCTTCCTGTTCCAATGATGAATATCGTCAATGGAGGATCACATTCTGATGCACCCATTGCATTCCAGGAATTCATGATAAGGCCTGTCGGTGCACCATCGTTCAAGGAAGGTCTACGTATGGGGGCCGAAGTATTCCATTCCCTCAAGAAAGTCCTTAAAGAACGTGGCCTCAGTACAGCTGTGGGTGATGAAGGAGGCTTTGCACCTAATTTTGAAAGTACAGAGGATGCACTTGAGACAATCATGAAAGCTGTTGCATCTGCTGGTTATAAAATTGGCAGTGATATCACTATCGGACTTGATTGTGCCGCTTCAGAGTTCTATACGGAGGGTATGTATAACTATTCAAAATTTGAAGGCCCCAAGGGAGCAAGAAGAACTTCCAAGGAACAGGTTGATTATCTTGAGCAGCTTGCAGACAAATATCCTATAGATTCTATTGAAGATGGAATGGCTGAAAGTGACTGGGATGGATGGAAGATGATGACTGAAAGACTGGGTAAGAAGATCCAGATAGTTGGCGATGACGTTTTTGTTACAAATGTTGAGTACCTTAAAAAGGGTATCGACTTGGGTTGTGCCAACTCAATTCTTATCAAGGTAAACCAGATAGGAAGTCTTACAGAAACACTCCAGTGTATCGAAATGGCTCATCGCGCAGGATACACAACGGTAACATCTCATCGTTCGGGAGAAACAGAAGATTCTACAATTGCCGATATAGCAGTTGCCACCAATTCAGGCCAGATCAAAACAGGCTCAGCAAGCAGAACTGACAGGATCTGTAAATACAATCAGCTTCTCAGAATTGAAGAAGCTTTGGGTGACCTGGCAGTGTATGGGTTTAAGAAATAAGTACTACCATAATTAATATTTAAAGGCTATCCGACAGGGTGGCCTTTTTTATCATAGAATAGTCATTAAGTAGTCATTAATTAATGACGCGCGAAGCGCAAACTACTACTAATGACGGCACGCAGTGCCAAATGACGCAAAGCAAGACTGGATGAAAAAGTATGATTAATTGTTATTTTCCGATGTTATTAACAATTGTTAATAACTTATGTTTATATCGCGTGAACAACAACGGTCTTTGAAAGTTGCATTTTGATTATACTCATATTATATTTGATCTATCAGGTGAGCGATAAAAGACTGCTCGAATGATGTGGAGACAGGGAAAGGTACTTAGTTGAATCACGATCTGTCTCGGTCAGACCCTCGGGTCTGCGCAACAGGAGAGCCGAAGTCTGAACTACGGGACTCCGCGCCCCGGATGTTCAGAAGATCACCGGAGATCGGAAACGTTCTTTCAACGATTGAGTCACAGGGCTTCAGAAAATGAAGGGCTTCGGCCAATGGTTAACTGAAACTGATGCCACTACCTTCGGGAAGCGAGCAAAAGAGCCTGAATGACACTTCATCCCGGAACCACGCCTCGGCGTGGGAAAGGACAGCCGGAAGGTTTTGCTGTAACAAGCTTAACCCGAAAGCCATGGGTTGCGTAGCGGATCTTGTATCAAAGCATGCAGCCGGTCAGAATAACAGTAATCTGACATCGTAAGCAGCCTCGGTTGCAAGCGATGGATGGGAACTACTCCTAGCGATTGGTTCCCATCATTGTTTTTATACCTTTCCTTTTTTACTACCCGCTACATTACCTGTCAGCTTATTGAATATCTTTGATAAATAAACTACTCAAACCGGAATGGCATATTCACAACTGTCTGATTTTATTAAGAGGCTTGATAAGGAAAAGGAACTTATTATAATTGAACCTTTTGTTGATCCTGTCCTGGAGATCACTGAGATAACAGACCGTGTTACCAAGTCGAATGGTAAAGCACTGCTGTTCAAAAATACAGGTACTTCATTTCCCATTCTTATAAATGCTTACGGATCTGATAAAAGGATACTGATGGCACTTAGCAGGGAGAGTATGGATGACGCAGGAAATGAGATCGAAATATTATTCAATAAACTTACCGGAAAAAACAACTCGCTGGTGAGCAAAATTAAGATGCTGCCTGAATTTATGGAACTGGCTTCAGTGATGCCATCATATTCTGACAGGAGAAGTGCATGTCAGAAGGTTGTACACATGGATCCTGACCTGGGCATATTGCCCGTCCTTAAATGCTGGCCATACGATGGAGGAAGATTTATTACCCTTCCAATGGTTCATACAGTTCATCCTGAAACGGGCAAATCAAACATTGGGATGTACAGGATGCAAATCCTGGGAAAAAATACGGCCGCGATGCACTGGCAGAGACATAAAACAGGTGCCAGCCATTTCGAAGCCTGGAAAAGAACCGGGAGAGTAATGCCAGTATCGGTTGCCCTGGGAGGTGATCCTGTTTATGCCTATTCTGCAACAGCACCACTCCCAGAAAACATAAATGAATATATTCTTGCCGGTTTTCTCAGGAGTAAAAAAGTTAAGCTGGTAAAGTGTCTCACCAACGACATTTATGTCCCTTCCGATGCAGATATAGTCATCGAGGGATATGTTGATCCTTCCGAAGAGCTTATCTGGGAAGGCCCTTTTGGTGATCATACCGGATTCTATTCCCTTGCCGACTGGTATCCTAAGTTCCATGTAACATGTATAACTCATAGACAGAATGCAGTTTATCCTGCTACAATAGTCGGGATTCCTCCGCAGGAAGATGCCTGGCTTGCAAAGGCTACTGAACGCATCTTTCTTGCACCGGTAAAAATGGCCCTGCAACCAGAAATTATTGATTTTCATCTCCCGGAGGCTGGTGTCGCACATAACCTTATGATAGTTAAAATCAGCAAGAGTTATCCGGGGCAGGGGATAAAAGTTCTCAGCTCGCTTTTCGGAACAGGTCAGATGATGTTTACAAAATATCTGATAGTTGTTAATGGTGAAGTTGATATTAGAAACTATCATGAGCTGGCTGATAATATCTTCAGAAATATTGATATAAGAAAAGATCTCTTTTTCAGCAGGGGACCTCTCGATGTTATTGATCATTCATCAGATGCATTCTCCTTCGGAGGTAAGATGGGTATTGATGCTACTGAAAAATTTTCTGAAGAGTTGCAGTCAGGCAATGAAGTTAAAACGGAACCTTTAGCACTGGAATTTGAAAAGCTTTTAATGGAAGGCCTGATTACATCACTTAATATTAAATTGTCCGAAAAGGGTATCCCGATTGCAATTTTTTCTGTTAACCGGACGGAGGATGCGGGCATCATTGAAAGAATTGCTGATCAGATTCAAAAAAAATTCCTGGCAACCGCTATCAGATTGATTCTCGTGGTTGATCACACTGTTGACACCGACGATCTTTTTACAGTAACCTGGCAGGTTCTTGGTAATTCTGATCCTCAGCGAGACCATATTTACATTTCCTCCTCTGTATTATTAATCGATGGTACCATAAAGGCATACAGGAAAGGAGGTTTTACAAGAAAATGGCCAAATGTTGTTTGTTCTGATAAAGCTACGATAGAGACCATCGACAGTAAGTGGGATACACTCGGCCTGGGTCATTTTATCCCATCACCCTCACGAAAATATCTGTTGCTGAAGAGGACTGGTAATGACGAGATTTCAATACACCCGGAGTGATCTTTATATTGGGTAACTTCAGATAAATAGCCTATTTTTGTCCCCTGATGTGGGTTATTTTTCTTATATATTATTCTGAGCAACTAAGCACCTCTGTCTGGAAATACTATAAAATTCTGGCGTTCACTTTCAATGAATCTGTTGACCCGGTTCATAAAATTATTATTATCGGATCCCTTTTTGTAGTCCTTTCTCTTTTTCTTGTAATAATCTTTTTCAAAAGACTCAGACTTATCAGAAAGCTTCTTTCTGATAAGGAGCAATCACTGGCACTAATAGCAAAGCAGAAGCTCGAACTGGAATTGAGGGAGAAGAGTATAACCGACAATCTCCTTTATGCTCAGCGAATACAGGAGGCAATGCTCCCCAGCGAAGAATATTTCAGGAATCATTTTAAATCCTCTTTCATTTTCTTCAGACCCAAGGATATTGTGAGTGGCGATTTTTACTGGATCGGTGAGAAGGATGAATGGATATTTGTTGTTGCAGCTGATTGCACAGGGCATGGAGTATCTGGCGCCCTTATGTCGATGATTGGGATGGAAATAATCGAAAAGGCAATTTCGGAGAATAATATTATAACTCCGTCTCATATACTTGCTGCACTTAATATAGCTCTGGAAAAAACATTCAGCAGAAAGAAGAATATTGGAACAATCATAAGGGATGGCATGGATATCGGAATCTGCGCTATTGATAAAGGACGGGAAAAGATAATTTACGCCGGTGCGTTTATTCCTTTAAACCTTTTACGAGACAATAGTCTGACACAGATCAACGGCGATAAAATCATTATTGGAATGAATCCTGACAGGATTAGTTATACTGATCATGAGATAGATATTCAGGAGGATGATATGCTTTATCTTTTTTCCGACGGATATGTTGACCAGTTTGGAGGGAAGGATAATAAGAAGTTCATGTATCGCCGGTTAAGGTATCTTATTCTCACAATACACAAGTTTGATGTTAAAGATCAAAAGTCAATACTTGAAGAGAATCTGATAACCTGGATGGGACAGAACACACAGGTGGATGATATGATGATAATAGGTTTTAAGCCACTTGAGAATACTAAATGACCTGTTTGATCTTTTCAACCAGCTGAACCGGCTGAAACGGCTTACTGATATAATCATCTGCACCTGCTGACAGGCATTTCTCCTTGTCTCCAATCATTGCATTTGCAGTGATTGCAATTATTGGAACATGTGAATTTGTAGCTGACTCAAGTGCCCTTATCTTTTCAGTTGCCACAAGTCCGTTCATCACCGGCATTTGTATATCCATCAATATAAGGTCATAATTATTAGTGCCGAACATGTCAAGCGCCTCTCTGCCATTTGTTACAGAATCGATGCTGTGTACGAGGGGTTTCAAAGTAAGAAGTGTGATTTTCTGGTTAATCACGTTATCTTCAACAAGCAGCACCCTGAGGTCTTTTATCTCCTTGTGTATCCTTTCTTTTCTTATAAGCTCCTTGATTCTTGATGATTCTTCCTTAAACCCGGCTTCAGGGATGACATTTTTGATACTAAGATAAATGCTCAACTTAGCATTGTCTTTACCAGCCTCCTGTACATATTTTCCCCTGCTCAGGTAAAGAAGTCTGGCAGCATGACTCCCTTCAGTACTCTTTTCATCAATAAGCAGCATACTTGTATCGGCTTCAAGGGTGATTGTAAGCAGACTCTCGCCAGCATTACTTTTAACCGATTTGAGGTTAATGGAGACCTTTGTTGATCTTCCGGGGTTTTCTTTTTCAATCCGGTTGAAAATATCGAGAAAGATTTGCTTTATACTTACAGGATCGCCAATACATTCAAGGTCTCCTGTTACAGGACTGTCAACCTTAAACTGGATGCCAACAGAGTCTTTAAGTCGGTAGAGTTCAATAACGTGTTCAACTGCCGAAAGGATATTGAATCTGATCTGCTTCCTCGATTCATAGCTCATATTCTCAGCTGACTGCATTGTTAATTCATTAACAGTAGTTACCATGCTTTTTGTTGAGGCAACAAATGTCTCCAGCAGTTCTTTTTGTTTGGTGTTGAGATCAGACTCGGTGAACAGCTCTCCTGTAATGACAAGGTTATTAAGAGGTTCTCTTATCTTGTGTGAAAAATCTGTAATTATCTTGTCCTTTTTGCTGTCTGTCTTTAGAAAGGAAATGATAGAATCGAGGTATTTCCTGTTTATCTGGGTCATCTTCCTGAAGATAACCAGCCATATAGATGCTCCGGCTAATATGAGACATCCGGCAATGAGTAGCTGACCAAATGCAATCAGCAATACTGCTACAATCAGTGCGAATATTGATATAATAAGGTATCTCTCGATGAGTTTAATTCTTCCGGCTGAGAAATCCTCATTTAACATACCGGATTTGCTTTCATTGCTGTTGGCTGCATCTACACTACCCATTTTTGATTTGTTTGAAACATGCAAAATTAATCAAAATAAAGCTTTAATAATACATAACCTTAAATTAACTACCTTTGACTTTATTCACTAAATTTGCCGTAGTGGTATGAAATTTGGAACAACAAATTAAGATTCATATTGGAAAGAATATGGCAAGGAGATTAGTAAGTGTATTGGTGATAATTATCTGCACCACATCTCTTTTTACCGTAAAAGGCCAGGGCCAGGATAAGGAGGGTATGGTGAAATACACTCCTGATTTCAAGTTCAGGGATGGTATATTTCTTGATTTTGAAATGGTAAAACAGAATAAACCCATTCCAAAGGCAAAGCTCCTGACTTCATTTGACTATAACGACAGGGAGTTCTTCAAGAAGATCTTTGAGATGGAAAAGGTGTACTATTATGATGATATCGGTATAAGGCAGGAGGTGGATAAAAATGCCATCTGGGGATATGCACGCAATGGGATACTGTATATTCAGGTTCAGGAGGGTTTTAACAGGATCACTTTTGTTGGAAATATTTGCCATTTTGTAGCAGATATAACCACTGAGGACAGCAGGTATTATAATAATCCTTACTCTCCTTACGGGTACTATGATCCGTATTACTCTCCTTATTCTTATGGCAGTTACTATTCACCTTACTCTTATTATAGTCCATATTATTCCCCTTACCGACGATCCACACCTACACGAACTGAATTACGACAGTTTATAATAGACTGGGAAACAGGTAAGGTAATGGAATTTGATGTTGATAACACAGAGCTGCTTCTTATGAAAGATCCTGAAATTTATGAAGAGTATGTCCAGTTATCGCGAGGTAAAAAAAAGAATCTTATGTTTGTTTATATCAGAAAATACAACGAAAAAAATCCACTTTATGTCCCTGTTGATTAATACTATAACTATGAAAACAAAATTATCTGCAGTACTTCTGCTTTTTTTCACGATGCTCTTAAGCGGGCAGGCACCATTCCCAAATAAAGATGAGATCAAGCAATTTATGGCTTCAAAGACATGCGTTGTTCTTGAACAGGATCAGTTCTCCTCATATAATGTATTCATTAAGGAAGCTGTAAAAAAATATTGGACACTTACTCCTTACCAGCTGATTACTGTCCAGGAATTCAACAAGATGCGTCGCGATCCTGCCTATTCCTTTATTGTCCTGACTCAGACTAACTATGAAAAGGATAAAGCCAATACACTTTATAATTTCCTTAACCTTCTGCAGGGGAAGAATGTAAGTAAGCTCGGTGAGCTTCCTGAGATTTGTGCTATCCCGTTATCGTTTGCAGGTGAGGATGATTATGAGTATAACTATAAGTTCGGAGCTATCCTTCAGTTTATGCAGAAGCATGCCCAGATGATCAGTGACGACCCCTCTCTTACCGGAAGGAAATACCTTAAATATTATAATGATAACATACCCAAGGTAAGAACCAGGACCATTCTTATAAAAGAAGAAGATCTGGCACCTGAAATCTCAACTATTGACAAGATTAAGGCTATTTATCCATACGATGTTAAAATAGTGAGTGAAGAGGAAATTTTTAAGGCAATACAGGAAAAAACTCCCAATACACTTATTCTTCATAAGGTTGGTCCGCGTGAAGAGAAGAATGCAGGGCTCTGCTTTAAGATGCTTATAGGTACTGACGATTCAGATATGTATTATTACCATCAGCATAAAATAAAAGATTCTGATCCCAACGGCCTGCTTGCTGATGATCTAAAAAGGTTATCTAAATAGCTTTCATGCAGCATCAGCGAGTTTGAAGCGTCTTTTAGATAACTAAGGTATCCCGCTGGATTGTGAAGCATAGATTTGCTTCCTTACGAAGTGGATTGCCATGGGGAAAATAAAATACTTATTAATAGGGTAGAAGCCATGGAAGAGAATAGAATTTTATCTGAAACTGAAAGAAACTGGTCTATGCTTTGTCACTTGTCAGCATTTGCAGCTTTCTTTTTCCCCTTTGGTGGAATTATTGGTCCGCTTATCTGCTGGTTATCGCGCAAGGACGAATCTGAATGGATTAATCTGAACGGAAGAAATGCTCTTAATTTTCAGTTGTCTATTTTGCTTTATATGGTTTTGGCCATACCTCTTGTATTCATAGTAATAGGTATTCCAATAATTGCTGTATTGAGCTTGCTGAAGGTAATCTGTATCATTATTGCAAGCGTCAAAGCGCCAAAAGGTGAACTTTTCAGATATCCGCTTTCAATACCGTTCATACAATAGAAGACAGCCTCCTCCTTTATTATCATCAATTATTTCCTTATATCACTTTTTTTTTCTAAATTTCCTTTAAATTATAAAACTTGTCGCCATGGGAAAAAATACTGATATGGATAAGGGGAAAAAGAAAGCCAGTCATAAAGCTGTGGATAAAAATGATGATGCACTTTATCATGATATAGAGCCCAAAAAGAAAAAGAAGCTTGATAAAAAGAAATATGAAGAGTTATTAGGAGAACTGGAAATTGAACTAATCAAGCTGCAGGAATGGGTAAAAGCCAAAAAACTCAAGGTTGTAGTTATTTTTGAAGGCAGAGACGCTGCAGGTAAAGGGGGAGTTATTAAAACAATATCCGGATGCCTGAATCCTCGTATATGTAGAGTTGTAGCTCTTGGAACTCCTACTGAAAAGGAGAAAACACAATGGTATTTTCAGCGATATGTTCCGCATCTTCCTGCCGGAGGTGACATCGTTCTTTTCGACAGAAGCTGGTATAACAGGGCAGGAGTTGAGAAAGTTATGGGTTTCTGCACAAACGATGAATATGAGGAATTCCTGAGAGCGTGCCCTGAATATGAAAAGATGCTTATAAGATCTGATATTATCCTCGTAAAATACTGGTTCTCTGTTAGTGACCATGAACAGGAAAAACGATTCCAGGACAGGATAAAAGATCCTACGAAGAGGTGGAAGATCAGCCCTATGGATATCGAATCGCGCGACAAGTGGGTCGATTACTCCATGGCGAAAGACAGGATGTTTGCATATACTGATACAAAAGTGACTCCCTGGTATGTTGTGCACGCTGATGACAAAAAAAGGGCAAGGCTTAATTGCATAACCCATCTTCTTTCACTGATCCCGTATGAGGATCTTACACCAAAACCGTTTAAGTTACCTCCTTTAAAGCATGATACGGCATACGTGAGGCCTCCTGTTAATGAGCAAACTTATGTGCCCGAGAAGTACTAAGGGGAAGGCTTAAGAGGCTATAAAGGCTATAGAGGTTGTAGTGGATATTCAAATGTCCCTGCAGCCTTTTTTATTTAAATGCATATAAAGCCCTTATTGCCTTTAAAGCCTTTAAAGCTTTTTTCTTACTTTTGTCTTTTCAATTTTATCTTTTGTATTAACAAAATAAATTATGTCCTCAAAACCATCTATACCCAAGGGAACAAGGGATTTTTCAACTGAAGAGATGCAGAGGCGCGAGTATATCTTCGATACCATCAGGCAGGTTTTCAGACTCTATGGTTATCAGCCAATTGAAACTCCTGCCATGGAAAACCTCTCTTCGCTCCTTGGAAAATACGGTGATGAGGGAGATAAGCTTCTTTTCAGGATACTTAATTCAGGAGATTTTTTATCATCTGTTGGCGATGAAGATTTAGTTAACCGCGAGACAGGGAAACTTTCCTCAAAGATTTGTGAAAAGGGATTGAGATATGATCTTACCGTTCCTTTTGCACGTTATGTGGTTCAGCATCGAGATGAAATAGTGTTTCCATTTAAAAGGTACCAGATACAGCCTGTATGGAGAGCCGACAGACCTCAGAAAGGAAGATACCGTGAGTTTTTTCAGTGTGACGTTGACGTTATTGGCAGCGATTCTCTTCTGAATGAATATGAACTGCTGAGAATTATTGATGATATCTTCTCAAAGCTTAGGATTTCTATTGTCATTAAAATAAATAACCGGAAGATACTCTCCGGAATTGCTGAATACATAGGCGAGGGCAGTAGGATAACAGACATTACTGTTGCAATTGACAAGCTTGAGAAAATAGGTATTGATGCAGTGAATGCCGAGTTAAGAGAAAAGGGAGTATCAGGTGAAGCCTTAAAGAAACTCCAGCCTGTGCTTGTTCTAAAAGGAGATAATGGAGAAAAGCTCTCTCAGCTTGAAAAGATACTTTCGGAATCACCCGCCGGACTAAAAGGAGTTGAAGAAATGAGGTTGCTTTTTGGGTACATCGGAAATGTGGAGATGCTTGGAAAAGTTGAGCTTGACCTCACTCTGGCCAGAGGACTAAACTATTATACAGGCGCTATTATCGAAGTTAAATCAGCTGATGTTTCAATAGGAAGTATTTGCGGAGGAGGACGTTATGATAATCTCGCCGGTGTTTTTGGCATGGATGGTGTATCAGGAGTAGGTGTTTCATTTGGCGCCGACAGGATTTATGATGTGCTGAAGCAACTCGATCTGTTTGGAGAATTGCAGGTTTCATCTACCGAGATCCTGATTTTGAATTTCAGCATTGAAGAGACATCTTATTCCCTTGCCTTAGTTGAGAAACTCAGAAAACTCTCAATAAATGCCGAGTTTTACCCCGATCCGGTTAAGCTTAAAAAACAGATGTCATATGCCGATTCAAAAAAAATACCATGGATAATCATTGCAGGGGAAGATGAAGTCAGAAATAATTCATTGACTATAAAGAATATGGCAACCGGAGTCCAGGAGAAGATATCCTTAGACAAACTGGGGGATTATGCCGGGAACAATTTCAGGAAAAATAATTGATCATACATGAACTATAAGATATCACCCGATAATATAACTATAGAGGATCTGCTTGACATTCTTAAAAAAGAGAAACATCTTACTCTCTCTTCCAAATCTGTTGATCTGATAAATAATTGCAGAAAATATCTCGATGACAAGCTTGAAAAAAGTACTGCTCCAATTTATGGTATTACAACAGGATTCGGATCACTATATAATATAACTATCAGCAGGGATCAGCTCAACAGGTTACAGGAAAACCTTGTTAAGTCGCATGCCTGTGGTACTGGGCCGGTTGTTGTGGATGATATTGTCAGGCTAATGCTCCTTCTGAAGGTGATCGCTCTGAGTAAGGGTGTTTCAGGTGTGCAGGTTATTACAGTTCAGAGGCTTATTGACTTTTTTAATGAAGGTATATCACCTGTGGTATATGAACAGGGATCGCTTGGTGCATCCGGGGATCTTGCCCCATTGGCACATCTTTTTCTTCCTCTTCTTGGCGAAGGAGAGGTGGTTTTCAAAGGCAAAACATATAAGTCCGGGGTGATCCTGAAAAAATTCGGGTGGAAACCTGTTGAGCTTCAGTCAAAGGAGGGACTGGCCCTTCTCAACGGAACACAGTTCATGAGCGCTTATGGTGTATATATTATTGCCCTGGCCGAACGTTTATCAGCTTTTTCCGACATTATTTCTGCTATCTCACTGGAAGCATATGATGGTCGTCCCGATCCGTTTTTTGAAAGTGTTCATGCCATCAGGCCTCACAGGGGACAAGTTGAAACAGCCCGGTTTTTCAGGAAGATGCTCGATGGAAGCCAGCTTATTTCAAGATATAAGCCACATGTACAGGATCCTTACTCTTTCAGATGTATACCACAGGTTCATGGAGCCAGCAAGGATGCTATCAGCCATTCCAAGTCTGTAATATTGACGGAGATAAATTCAGTTACGGATAATCCCACCATCTTTCCTGACGAAGATCTGATCGTTTCAGGTGGAAATTTTCATGGGCAACCGCTTGCACTAATCTTTGATTATCTGGCAATAGCATTATCGGAGCTTGGAAGTATCTCTGAGCGAAGGGTTTATCGACTCATTGCAGGGCAGAGGGACCTTCCGGAATTCCTTGTTGCCAATCCGGGGCTTAACAGCGGATTCATGATCCCTCAGTATACAGCAGCTTCTATAGTAAGCCAGAACAAGCAACTTAGTACACCCACATCGATCGATTCTATTCCATCATCAAATGAGCAGGAAGATCATGTAAGTATGGGGGCCAATGGAGCAACCCGACTCCTCAGGGTAGCTGATAACCTTACAAAGCTTCTGGCAATTGAGCTTTTTACTGCTGTTCAGGCTCTCGACTTCAGAAGACCATTGAAATCATCAGATTTCATTGAGGAGATTGTTTCAGCATACCGAAAAAGAGTTCCTTTTATTAAGGATGATAAGCTTATGTATGATGAAATAGCCCGTTCTGTTGAATTTATCAGAACCTTTGATTTGGACGCTGTGCAGGACGGTTCTCCTGTAATTGGTTAAGAAGTTGTGCTTTCCATTGATTTTCAGCCTGGTAATACCTGATTACCTTGGCTGGTGGCAGTAATTCCTTCAGCTTTTTATGAAATATCTGAGCCAATTCAGATTCTTTTGAAAAAGTATTTATCAGGTTGTCGCCAATTTCAGTAAGTTCTTTATCGCTAAGTGTGCCTTCATTCTGATTGAAATCCCTGATATTATTTATTTTTTCTTTCTGCAGCTCATTCCTCTGCTTCTGGAAATCATTATAGACAGGCCAGAATTTTTCCGCTTCTTCAGCAGTAAGGTTCATTTTTTTTGTGAAGAAACCTATCCTGTAGGCATCGAGCTTCTCTCTGTTAGGATTCTGAGCTTTTATTGCTGTAAGGGGAAGTAAAGTCATTATCAGTACTATAGTAAAATTCTTCATGGTAATATATTATAACATTTCAATAATAGCATCTGCTTCAATATTCTCGTGCATGAGATAATCAACTATATCTGCATTCTTAATACCCTGCAGCCCATCTGTAAGATCAAGATTTTCAATACTCTCTTCAATCGAATAAATATCTATATCATTGATATATGGCATAGTCATTGTCTGGGCAAAGATAGTTTCCGGTACCTTTCTGTGGTTGGTGATTATTTTGGCAGCAACATAACTGATTATAATAAAACCTGTAACTGTAGCTGCTGCAAGGAGATATGGCCTGATTTTCCTGTAAAGCCCATTCCTGACTGGCATGTCTGTTTCGCCTGTAGTTACTGATATAATTTTGCTATTAACTTCCTTAAAGTAGTTTTCAGGAACTTTGAATGGATTTTTACCTGGTATCTGGTCAATATTCTTCATCTTTTTATTAGATGGTTTAATATAATGATGGTTTAATTACCACCGACTATTTTTTTTATTTTTTTTACAGCATGATGATATGATGCCTTAAGTGCACCTTCTGAAGTGCCAAGAATTTTTGACATATCCTCATAGGTCATCTCATCAAAATATTTAAGGTTAAATACAATTCTTTGTTTTTCAGGAAGCTGAAGGATGGCATTCTGTAGTTTTACCTCAGCTTCATTACCGTCGAACCATGTGCTTCCTTCATGTGAATTCTCGAAGTAGCTTCCAAGATCATCAATTGAAACTGCACTGTTTCTCTTCCGTTTATTGATCACTGTCAGTGCCTCATTCGTTGCAATAGTATATAACCAGGTGTAAAGAGCACTCTCATTACGGAATTCTCCAATGCTTCTCCATGCATTCATAAATGTATTCTGAAGAGCATCATCAGCATCCTCATGAAGTATGACAAGTCGACGTATATGCCAGTACAGTCTTGAACTGTACTTTTCAACCATCAGCCTGAATCCTTTGTTCAGATCTTTCCTGATTAATTCAGATATGTCTTCGTTGTGATTAATATTAATCTGTTTTGTTTTATAGACTGAATAAGTGGTCAAAGGTTTAAAGGTAGCTATAAAAAAAGTACTTAAAGTGAGCTAAAGTATGAAGGGAGCTCGAGTTTGGGATTGTTGAAGGAAATGAATTTTGTTCTGAATCCACTTTACATCTCTACAAACTTTAAGTACTTTAAGTACTTTAGGCACTCCAAACTTAAATCTTGATAAATCAACGGAATTGTAATAGTTTTATACGATTATTAATAATTTCAGAATCTGATGGCTCTACAGTGTGGAATAATAGGAATTACAAATGTAGGAAAGACAACAATATTCAATTGTATCTCAAATACAAAAGGCGAGACCAATGCTTATGCATTCAGCGCTACCAAATCAAATATGGGAGTGGTTCAGGTGCCTGATCCTCGTCTGTATGAGCTTGAAAAACATCAGGTTACCGACAGGATAGTTCCGACTACTGTTGAAATAGTTGATATTCCGGGACTTGCAAAAGGTTCAAACAAGGGTGAAGGTGTCGGGAACAAATTTCTGGGCGATATAAGGAATACAGATGCACTTATTCATGTTCTGAGATGCTTTGACGATGATTCCCTTCCACACATCGATGGATCTGTTGATCCTGTAAGGGACCTTGAGACAATTGACCTTGAACTTCAGGTTAAAGACCTTGAGTCGGTGGAGAAGAAAATCGAACGTCTGGAAAGGGCTTCAAGGTCAGGCGATAAAGATGCTAAGCATGGCGCTGAAGTATTAAACCGGTACAGAGAGCATATTGAAGGATTCAATAATGCGCGGACCTTATTGGTTAAAGTTGATGAAAGGAAATATGTTGATGATCTTTTCCTGCTTACAATGAAACCGGTGATGTATGTATGCAATGTGGATGAAAAATCGGCTGTTAAAGGCAACAAGCACGTTGAGAGAATTAAAGAATTCCTCAAAGGTAAAGATGCTGAGATTCTTGTTATTGCAGGAGCCATTGAGGCTGAGATTGCTGAACTGGAAAGTACTGATGACAGGATGGCTTTCCTTAAGGATGCAGGTCTCGAAGAGCCTGGCGTTGATAAACTTGTCAGGGCAGCTTATAAGATGCTTAATCTTCAGACATTCTTCACAGTAGGTCCTATGGAGATCAGGGCATGGACTATAAAGACAGGAATGACAGCACCTCAGGCTGCCGGTGTGATACATAGCGATCTTGAACGCGGATTTATAAGGGCTGAGGTAATGAAGTTTAATGACTTTGTAACACTTGGATCTGAGCACGCATGCAAAGATGCCGGGAAGTTTTATGTAGAAGGTAAAAGCTACATAGTAGAAGATGGAGATATCCTTCATATCAGGTTCAATGTGTAAGAATATTTATGAGAAGGGAGATTCCTATATTGATGTTGTTTCTTCTACTGCTCTCTTCAGGGATATTTTCTCAGGAGATAGGGAAGGATGCAAAACTCCGTGAAATAATATTCCAATATGGACAGGCAGATATATCAATACTGTTCACTTCAAGGGAGCAAGCCAATTACCTGAGCAGGCATCTCTCTGTATATTCGTTGAAAAATAAAAAACTCTTCATCACACTCTCACCTGGAGACATTGATTGGTTTCTTAAGCATGGTATTGAATATGAGATTGTTGAGGTTAAGGGCGACAAAGGACTTCTTACAGCCTCTGATGTGAAGCAGGCAATGGAGTGGGAGAGTTACCCTTCATATACACAGTATGATTCCATTATGCGAAGCTTTGTCAGTCAGTATCCTTCGCTGTGCAGGCTTGATACAATTGGCACCAGTGTTTATAACAAACTTGTTATTGCGGTTAAGATATCTGACAATGTTGCAGCCAATGAAAATGAACCGGAAGTGTTTTATACTTCAACCATGCATGGAGATGAAACAGGGGGATTCGTTCTTATGCTTAGGCTTATCGACTACCTTCTTAAGAATTACGATACTTCTCCAAGAGTTAGGAACCTTGTAGATAATCTTCAGATCTATATAAATCCTCTGGCAAATCCCGACGGCACCTACCTTACGGGCAATACTATTACTAACCCTGTCAGGAATAATGCAAATGGGTTTAATCTTAACAGGACTTTCCCGGACCCAATGGATCCTTCAATAATTGTCCCAAAAGAAAATATTGATATGATTAAGTTCATGCGGAAACACAAATTCGTGATTTCCGCTAATTTTCATAGTGGGGCAGAAGTAGTTAATTATCCGTGGGACCTGCAGTATTCTACTTTCCGGTCGAACCTTCATGCTGACGATTCATGGTTTCTGAATATTAGCAGAGCTTATGCTGATACAGTTCATTACTATTCAGAAACAGGGTATATGACCGATTTATCAAATGGTGTAACAAGAGGATACGATTGGTACGAGATTTGGGGAGGGAGGCAGGATTTTGTGACCTGGCAGTTACAGGGAAGGGAGGTGACTATCGAACTGGATAGAATAAAGGTAACTCCGGCTGCTCAACTTGGGCTTCTCTGGCTTTATAATCACAGCTCGTTGCTTGATTATCTTGAAAACGCATTGTATGGTATACATGGTCTCGTAAGAGATTCCACAGACTATACTCCTGTTCATGCAAGAGTATATATATACGGTCATGATATTGACAGTTCACATGTTTATTCAGATTCTTTATATGGGGCATTCGTAAGAATGCTTGAACCAGGTTCTTACAACATACTTGTTTCTTCTCCAGGCTATAATAGCAAGATTATCAATGATGTAACTGTGTTTTCCGGCCAGAAGACAGATATGCTTGTAGATCTGCAACCTGATTTGAATGATATTGAAATTTCTCTTTCAGATCCTCCGGTCATTTTTCCGAATCCCACTACCGGACTGATTAATGTTATACTTCCAAAAGGATTTTCCGGATATATAAATGTTAAGATTTCATCTGTCTCCGGAAAACTTTTAAGAGAATTTAATAAATTTTATTCGGAAGGTGGACGTCTTTTTATTGATGCATCAGCTCTTTCAGCCGGTAGTTACATTATAATATTCAAAGACGATGTAACCGGGGCCTTATCTATGGGAAAGTTTGTTCGAGTGAAATAACTGAACATTTGGTACTGTAATTAAAAAAAGTATTTTTGCACCTTACCGTGCGAAGATTAGGAAACTTTTTGAGCGTTTTGTACAGAACAGATATGAAGAATTGGAAAGTGTTGCATAGAGGATCAGTCATCTTTATTCTGCTGATCTCTTTTTTTGACGGTTTATCAGGGCAGGGTGCATATCTGCCGCCTGAAAAACCGCGTCTGGTTATTGGTATTATTGTTGAACAGTTGCGTTACGATCATATTGAACGTTACAGGGACAGGTTTGGGGATAACGGTATTAAGAGATTAATAAATGAAGGTTCCTATTTTAAGAATGCTTCTTTCGAATACATGCTTACACAGTCGGCGCCTGGTCATGCAACAATTGCAACCGGAGCAGAACCATCATATCATGGAATACCTTCCGACAGCTGGTATGTTCCGTTGAAGAATGAGCTTATTTATGCCACCAAAGATGCTGTTGTAAATCCTGTTGGAGGAAGCTTTGAGTCAGGGCTGCACTCACCAACAAGCCTCCAGTCATCAACATTTTCCGATGAACTCAAGATGGCGACAAATCGACAGGCAAAAGTTTTCAGTGTGGGAATAAAAGAGAGTTCCTCTATTCTCTCTGCAGGGCATGCTGCTGATGCTGCATTCTGGTTTGATAACACCACAGGCACATGGATGTCAAGTACCTATTATATTGATTCACTCCCCGGATGGGTTACAGATTTTAATGATATTAATAGCGCCGAGTCATACCTTACTGGCACCTGGGAACCTTTCAAATCGGGTAAGATGTATGCAGATTGCCTTCCCGATTCAAATAAATACGAAGCCGGTTTCAGATCAGTCAATTACTTTCCATATGATCTGAAGAAGATCAGATCTAAAGAGATTACCGGGCCAAAGGAAACCTATTCACTGCTTAGAGAGACTCCATTTGCAAATTCTCTTACAACAAGCTTTGCATTAAGGTTAATTGAACAGGAAAAGCTTGGGAGGGATGATGTAACAGATTATTTGTCGATTTGTTATTCTGCAACTGACAATATTGGTCACCGTTTCGGTCCATCATCGGTTGAAATGGGCGACGCAATTCTTCGTCTCGATGATGAGATAAGGTATCTTCTTACTTATCTGAATGACAGTATCGGTAAAAGGAATGTTCTTATCTATTTTACTTCCTCACATGGCATTTCCGAAATACCATCAGTACTTGAACGAAATCGTATTCCCTCGGGCTATTTCAGACAGAACCAGGCTGTTCAGCTGCTAAGGAGTTATATGAATGCGGTTTATGGTGAAGGCGACTGGGTTAAGGGCTATTCCGAAAGGCAGGTATATCTTAACAGGACACTTATTGAGGATGCAAGACTTCCACTGGATGAGGTTCAGAAGAAGGTAGCCCGTTTTCTTGTTCAGTTCTCCGGAGTTGCTTCTGCATACCCATATTCCGCTTTTGAAGCCAATGATTTCAGTAATGGAAATCTCAGGAGGATTATGAACAATTTTAATCCGCAGCGATCAGGTGATGTTATAATTACGCTAAATCCGGGTTGGGTGGAGAAGGAGGGAGAATTTGTTACAAATCATAACTCTCCTTATGAATGCGATTCTCATGTTCCTTTAATATGGTACGGATGGACTGTTAACAGGGAATCTGTTACAAGAAAGGTGAATATGGCAGATATTGCCGCTACATTATCGTCCCTTTGTAAGATTCCCTATCCAAATGCGTGTACCGGACAACCTATAACCGAATTATTCAGGTAGAGATATGCAATGGTTTGTCGCTACACGTATCCATCTCTTATTTCACAAGCATCTATAAGAAGTTCCGGTCTTTTCTCACATCCGTTTCCAATGATAAGAAGGTCAGCCCCTGCATTATAGATATCCCTTATCTGCTCTTTGGTTTTAATGCCTCCGCCAACAGCGATTGGTATTGTTATGTTTTCTTTTACAGATCTGATAATATCAAGAGGTACATTGCCTGAAGCTCCGCTTCCGGCCTCTAGATAGATCATTTTAAGTCCAAGCATCTCACCGGCCATGGCTGTTGCAACAACAATATCTTTCTTGTCGGAAGGAATTGCTTCTGTCTGGCTGATATACTCAACCGATGTTTTTGATCCGCAGCTTATAAGAATATAACCCACAGGTAACACTTTAGACCTGACATCTTTAAGATATGGAGCAGCAATAACATGATTTCCGATAAGCAATTCAGGATTGCGTCCCGATATAAGGGAAAGTAAAAGGATAGCATCTGCTTTGTGCGAAAGTTGCAGAAGGTTTCCGGGAAAAAGTACTACCGGAATTGAGCACTCTCGTTTGATAAGATCAATAAGAATATCTATATTATTAAAAGTAATGCTTCCACCGGCAAAAATAAAATCAGCCTTATATTGCTCAGCAATTTTAAGTATATTAATCAGTGATTCTTCTTGTGCATTGTCAGGGTCAAGTAAAAGACCTATTTTTTTCTTTTTGCTGAGAATTTCCGTTATCATGATTCTCTCTTTTTAATATTCAGGTCCGGCACTTCCATAATCTTCTTGGTCCAGACTATTGCGTAATTATCATACCTGGAATAGGATAGAACAAAGCTCTCGTTTATTTTATCGGTATGAACACTGCCTTTAATTTCACCTGAATCCTTAACCTTGAAGGGTGCAATGGTAATATTTTTCCTTATACTGATTCCCTCTTTGTCACATATTTTATAGAGTGCCTCCTTGGCACACCAGTGAATATACAAATGGAATTTTCTGGTTTCAGGATCCCTGGTTATCTTTTCCTTTACATTAAGGAATTTAAGAGCAATAGCGGCTATGTTTGAGCTCATATATTCGAGATCAATTCCTACCTTTTCGTTTGTGCTCAGTAATATTGCTGTCAAATTATGTGAGTGTGAGATACTAATAAATCTCGATCCATCTTTGATAAATGGTTTATTGTTTTTATTGTAAACAATACTTGCCTCTTTGCCGATAAGCTCCGACAGCAGTGCTCTGACGCTAAGGAATTCAAGTTTTCTCGAGTTGCTGCTGAACCCTTTGTATCTCTTTTTCTCTTCTGCATTTAGCGAAACCATTCCCAGGAGCGAATCAAGATCCTCCTCTATTTTCCATACACCGAGGATTGAGAATTCGTTCAGAAAATGTTTTGTAATACAGCCCATAGGTCCATTCTATTATTGTTTCCACCTCAACGTTTCGATCAGGTGTACTATATCTTCCCTGAAATACTCTATCACGGGTTCGAGAGAATCAGCGTCTGGTGCTGAAGAAAAGTAAAGGGATCCTCTCAGGAAGTGCCTTATGCTGTCAGTCATATAAAACTGAACAGCAGTTGCTGTATTCCCTTTGAGATCGTATAAAATGCCATAAATTTTATTTTTATCGTCGCTGAAATATCTCTCGCTAATAGCATCTGCTTTTGAAATGTGGTTTTTCACATTCATTTTATAAGTCTGTTCCATAAGCTCATCAAAATCATGATTGATGTCCATGTAGGTGAGATACATTTTTGCCTTATAAGCAGGAAATTCAATATTGAACCAGCCTTTTTCATTTTCAAACTCTTCGTTGAAGGAGAGTTGACCTGACGTAGGATATTCAAAGGTGAAGGGAAGGTTATCCCTGCTGCTTTCCCTTCCACTGAAGTTAGTATAGTTCCTTTTGGGCATATCAATCCTGAAATGTCCTCTCGGTTTGGGAACCGGTACCTCCCTGCATCCGGAAATAAATGCACCAAGAATTATCACCAAAAAAAAGCTATTCCTGAGCAGCATTCGGTTCCTCATTTATTATTTCAACCCTGATCTCCTTTATCCTTCGTCTGTCGGCTGATTCTATACTGAACTTAAAATTCTGCAGGACAACTGAGAGTCCCTTCTGTGGGATCTCACCGGTAACCTCGAGTATTAATCCGGCCAGAGTTTCAGCCTCACCCCTGAAAGTCTCAAAAAAATCTTCTTCAATATTTATAATCTTGCAGAAATCATTCAGAAGAACTTTTCCCTCAAAGATGAATGTTGTTTCATCAATTGTCCTGTACATTATTTCATCTTCATCGCTTTCATCGGTTATCTCACCCACAATTTCTTCAAGAATATCTTCAAGTGTAACAATCCCTGAAGTTCCTCCATATTCATCAATTACTATTGCAAGATGTATCTTTTTGGTCTGGAACTCTTTAAGCAGGTCATTTATTTTTTTCGTTTCAGGAACATAATACGGAGGTCTCAGAAGCGATTGCCACTTGAAAATTGCCGGGTTATTAGTAAATGGCAGAACATCCTTTGCATAGAGGATGCCTTTTACCGAATCAAATGAGTCGGAGAAAACGGGTATCCTTGAGAATCCCGATTCCACAATTACAGGAACAACTTTATCGAATCCCGATTTAATATCTAGAGCGGTGACATCGATCCTGGGGCACATTATTGCGCTTACATTAATGTTTCCGAAGTTTACAATTCCTTTAAGAATTTTTTCATCCTCATCAATATCTTCTGAGGCTAGGTCTAGAGCATCGGATATGTCATCCATGCTTATGTTTTTACGCTGGGTATTTGTCCTTTTTTTTACAAACGAACTGGAAAGGATCAGCAGAGATGTTACTGGCTTGACTAATTTTTCGATAACTGAGATTGGAACTGCCATCAGAAGGACTACCTTCATATGTGCTCTGCTGGAATATACTTTAGGGATCACCTCACCAAAGAAAAGCAGGGTAAATGTTATTACAACAATATTAATAATGAAACCCAGAACAGGTCTGTCGCTGAAGTCAAAAAGCCTTGTGCTCAGGAAAGCTGCGAGCAACACAATTGCAATATTAATAGTATTGTTTGCTACCAGAATCGTGCTTAAAAGCTTTTCAGGGTTACTATATAGTGTAAGTGCGCTTTTTGCTTTTTTGCTTTTGTCAGATTTCAACTTTTCAATATCCTCGGGCCGGAGTGAGAAGAATGCAACTTCGGATCCCGACACCAGTGCGGATCCTATCAGCAGAAGGATAAAAACACCAAATCCTATTATAATCTGAGGATCAGTTAATGCCGGAACTATTCCTGTTGCAAGAGCAGATGTGAAAATTTGATATCCAGGTTTCAACTGAAGCTGATTTAATGAAAAAAGCTAGAATGGAAGGTCGTCTTCAACCTGACCGGGGAATGGATCATTGCCTTGTAAGCTGTCATTATCCACAGTACTGTCAACCGGGTTATCTTTTGACGGAGTGTTCTTTGCTCCAGAGTTATAAGAGCCCGATGGTTCATTTACCTGATCCTTTCCATTACTATCATCTCGCCCCTGTTCAGAGGTCGCACTGAATCCGGCTGAGGATTGTTTTTTCTCAAGGACGATCAAGGTATCTGCCAGTATTTCTGTGATATATTTATTTACACCATCCTTATCAACATATGAACGGGTTTTTATTTTACCAACAATATAAACCTGTACACCTTTTTTTACAGTCTTTTCTGCAATCTCTGCAAGCGATCGCCATAGCACTATATTATGCCATTCAGTAGAGGTAATTGTTTCACCCTGCTGGTTTGTGTATGTCTCACTTGTAGCAAGTGGAAAAGTTGCTTTAGCCACTCCTTTGTCGAAATAGCGTACAACGGGATCTTTTCCTGCATTTCCGACAAGTATTACTTTATTGATTGACATATAGTTATGTGTTTAGTTTCAATTAAAAGTATGGAGTGTAAAGTTAAGAAAAAAACTGCTCATACAATCAGATGTTCATTATTTGATGATTCCCTTCACTATTAATCAGTTAGAGAAGTATGAATAAAGTCTGGCCTGACTGAACAAAGAAATAATTACCCTTGCAATTTTTATAATCGATTTGCTATTTAATTGGAATTAAGGCAATAATAAAAATATTTTTAAAAAATTATTATGTAAGTGTTTCTATTTAAACAAATAATATTTCTATATTTGCACAGTTGAAAAAAACGCATTACAAAATAATTTGTTGAATTTTAAACTTCACGAAAATGACTAAAGCAGACATCGTAAATGAAATTGCCAAGAACACTGGTATTGAGAAGGTAACTGTTCAGAAAACCGTAGAAGCCATGATGGAAACAGTAAAGGACTCTATGGTAAAAGGTAATAACGTATATCTCAGGGGATTTGGGAGCTTCATCGTTAAGAAAAGGGCAAAGAAAACCGCAAGGAATATTTCTAAGAATACAACTATCATTATCCCGGCTCACAATATCCCAGCTTTCAAGCCGGCAAAATCATTTATTACAAAGGTTAAATCACACGTAAAGAAATAATTTTCCATGCCAAGCGGTAAGAAAAGAAAAAGACATAAGATGGCCACCCACAAACGTAAAAAGCGTTTGAGGAAGAACAGACATAAGAAGAAGTAACAGATCAGTAAGTGGTCATAATACTTTATAATAAACCTAAAGGTCTGACGGTCTTTAGGTTTATTTTATATATTCCGGGTGTAACTGATAACACATTCAATCAGATCAAATTTTTAAAGTGGTTAACAAGGATTTAATCATTGATGTTGGTGATTCCGAAGTATCTCTGGCTTTGTTGGAAGACAAACAGCTGATAGAGTTAAACAAGGAAAAACGCAATATTAAGTTCTCGGTAGGGGATATTTATCTGGGCAAGGTAAAAAAGATCATGCCCGGGTTAAATGCTGCTTTTATCAATGTTGGGTACGAGCGTGATGCATTCCTTCATTACCTTGATCTGGGTGCCCAATTCAGAACTTCTCAGAAATATTATCTCTCAGCTCTGCAGAAGCAGGGCAGGATATCTCCAGTACATAAGATTAAACCTGAACCTGATATCGACAAGGACGGAAAGATAACAGATGTCCTCACCCAGGGACAGACAGTAATTGTACAGGTAACCAAGGAGCCTATATCTACTAAAGGGCCAAGACTCTCTGCTGAGATTTCTCTTGCTGGCAGGAACCTTGTCCTGATACCATATTCCGACAAAGTATCCATTTCATCGAAAATTGAGAGTCAGGAGGAGAAAAACCGACTGAAGGCTCTTCTTCAAAGCATTAAGCCCAGAAACTATGGCGTAATTGTAAGGACTGTTGCAGAGGGCAAGAAGGTTGCGCTGCTAGATGCTGAACTGCGAGAGCTTGTTAGAAAATGGGAGTCAGCATTCTATTCAGTAAGAAAGGAGATCAAGTCACCCAGGCTTTTTATCGGTGAAATGAACAGGACGTCCACTATCCTGCGTGATATGTTGAATGTAACATTCAATAGCATCCACGTAAATGATGCTTCATTCACTGAAGATGTGAGACTCTATATAAGAGAAATTGCTCCTGAAAAAGAGAAGATTGTTAAGTTGTACAAGGGAACCATTCCCATTTTTGACCATTTCGGAGTAAACAAGCAGATAAAAGCCCTCTTTGGCAAAACTGTTTCATTCAGGCATGGCGCCTATCTGATAATAGAACATACTGAAGCTTTGCATGTTATTGATGTTAACAGTGGTAACCGATCGAGATCAGGCAACGATCAGGAGTTAAATGCCCTTGAGGTAAATATGGAGGCAGCAACAGAGATTGCCAGACAACTGCGGCTGAGGGATATGGGAGGTATTATTGTTGTTGATTTCATTGATATGCAGTCTGCTGAAAATAAGCAGCTTCTCTTTGAGAAGGTGAAGGAGGTAATGAGCAATGACAGAACCAAACATAATATACTCCCTCTTACAAAATTCGGTATTATGCAGTTAACCCGTCAGAGGGTAAGACCTGAAATGAATATAGTGACAGATGAGAAATGTCCTGTATGCCAGGGCACAGGTGATACAAAACCGACAATCCTGTTTACTGATGAGCTTGAACGTGACCTTTCATTCATAGTCGATAAGATAAAGACTCGAAGGATTATTCTTAATGTTCATCCTTTTGTTGCAGCATACCTTAAAAAGGGAATTATACCGATCTGCAGGAAATGGAATTTCAAATACAGGATAAGCCTTAAGGTGCAGCCTGTGACTTCTTATCATATGCTTGAGTACCATTTCTTCGATCATTATGATAATGAAATGGATCTCGCACGCGACTGAACAATCTTAAACCTGCTTTGTCATTCTTATTCAAAGGTGTTTTATTACTTTTGCCATTCTAAAACTTTTGATCATGCTGAGGAAACTAACATTTATTACATTATTTATTATTACAGCTCATACTGCTTCATCGCAGATATATGATCCTGTAACATGGGAATTCGGTTACGAGAAGAAGGAAGGTAATCAATATGAAATAAGACTGACAGCATTAATTGAGGATGGGTCGCATATATATGCAATGAGTGTTCCCGATGGAGGTCCTATACCAACAAGTTTCAGCTTTGATACCCTGGATGCATATAAGCTCGAGGGAGATACCTATGAAGTTCTTCCTCCGGTTGAGAAAATGGATGAGGCATTTGGTTTCAAGATAAAGACATTCAGCAATAAAGCCGAATTCAGGCAAAAGATCACAGTTATTGATCCATCATTTACTGTAACAGGGGCTGTTAATTTTATGGCATGTAACAACCAGACATGCTCCCCGCCGAAGGATGTGGAGTTTTCAGTAACCATATCAACAGGTGATACAAAAGTAGCTGCAGATGAAGGAGGAAAAATAAAATCTTCAGAAACCACAACAGGAGAGAATGTCCCGGCAGCAGGAAGCGGATTAGTGAAATTCTTTCTCATATCACTGCTTGCAGGTTTTGCAGGTGTTCTGACACCATGCGTATTTCCAATGATACCAATGACAGTAGCCTTCTTTTCGCAAGGCTCTGAAAACAAAGGTAAATCTGTAGCTAAGGCGTTAATATTTGGTATATCAATAGTCCTGATATACTCCTCACTCGGGATAATTGTATCCCTTACAAGTGCAGGTGCAGGTTTTGCAAGTGCCCTCAGTACACACTGGATCCCCAATATTATCTTTTTTGCCCTATTTGTGGTTTTTGCCACATCTTTCTTTGGAGCATTCGAGATAATACTGCCGAATAAATGGGCCTCAACCGCCGATTCAAAAGTTGACCAGGGAGGAATGGTTGCTGCTTTCTTCCTGGGACTTACAACAGTTATAGTATCTTTCTCATGCACCGGTCCTATTGTTGGCGCCCTGCTTGTTGAGGCCGCCAGTGGAGATGTTTTGCGTCCTACCATAGGAATGGTCGGATTCGGGTTTGCATTTGCACTCCCATTCACAATATTTGCACTGTTCCCGTCAGTCATGAGCAAGATGCCAAAATCAGGCGGCTGGCTCAACTCAATTAAAGTTGTACTTGGATTTATAATGCTTGCTTTCAGCATGAAATTTCTGATGACTGTTGATAGTGTTTATAATCTTAACTTCTTATCAAGAGACCTGTTCCTGGCAATATGGATCGTGATCTTTTCAATGATGGGATTTTATCTTTTAGGGAAAATAAAATTTTCACATGACAGTGATCTTCCATATATTGGTACTTTCAGGCTATTCCTGGTAATTGCAGTATTCTCATTCGTTGTTTACCTTGTTCCAGGGCTTTTTGGTGCTCCACTTAATGCACTTTCATCATTCCTGCCGTCGCAATCAAAATCACAGTTTAACCTGCCTCTTATTATATCACAAAACAGGGGAGATGCACCAACATTAAGTTATCAGCCATCGGTCAGTTCGTTGTGCTCTGAACCAAAGCATGGTGACATCTTTGAGATGCCTCTTGGTCTTACTGGCTATTTTGACCTGCAGCAGGGTCTTGCATGTGCAAAGGAGCAGGGAAAACCGGTGCTGATTGATTTCAAGGGACATGCATGCGCAAACTGCAAGCTTATGGAGGCGAGGGTATGGTCCGATCCGGATGTGCTAAGGAGGTTGCGCGATAATTTCGTGATTATAGCGCTTTATGTTGATGACAGGACACAGCTTCCGGAAAATGAATGGATTACATCAGAAACAGATGGAAAAGTCAAAAAGACAATCGGAAAAATCAATGAGGATCTAGAGATATCCAGGTTCAAAACAAATGCTTTACCTCTTTATGTGATTGCCGATAATGAAGGCAATCCCGTTATAACTCCTATGCCAACAAACCTGAATGTGGATGAGTACAAAAAATGGCTTGATGAGGGTGTGAGCAAATATGAAAAGAAGTAGTTCCCCGCTTATTTTACGGTTTTTTTACGCAGATATGAATAAATTTGCGCCAATCTGCCTTATCTGCGGGAAACAAATCAGAATTTTCCGAACTTAAAAGTAACAGTATAGTTCCATCCATCCATTGATTTCGCAGAAGCCACCGGATTTCCTTCAGAACCAATATCGAATGGAGTTGTGAATATATACGAAGCTCCCAGTGCAAGCCTGAAATGCCTTGTAATGTTCAGCTCAAGCTCGGCTGTTGGCTCAACAATCAGGAATGCCTCGGAATCTTCAATGAAATTGTCATTGAAATCCATATCTTTTGAAATATAGGATATACCTCCGGCACCTAGCAGGACCGGGAATGCAAGATGCACGGGGAATCTCGGCATAACTATTGGTTCAATGTACAATCCTCCGAATCCTCCAGTCAGAAATACATCCCTGTCGATAGTTGGTTCATAATGATATTCATTGATGAATCCCTTTCCCCCGAACCCGAATCCTATTGCCTGAGCTGCAATCCACTCAAACCTTCCACCGAACATTACAGATTGTTCATCTGCTATTCGGGTGTAGCCTATGTTAAAAGCACCATAAGCTCCACGTGGTTTATTATGACCGAATAATGTCATGTATTCTTTCGATTTACTCTCCTCATATGGTTTATATAGTGTGTCAGACTCCTGTGAGAAAAGAGGAGATGAGATGATTATTGAGAAGACCGATAGGATAATTAACTTTTTCATTGATTTTTCTTTTTATAAATTTTAAAATACATACGATATAGAGAATGCAAAATCCCAGGGGGTAACCCTTAGAAATGAAGGAAATGTAAGCTCGACGAATGGCTTGACATTAAGGCTGATATTGAGAGGGATATCAGTTATCCGGTATTCTGCAGAGACCCATCCGTCAACTCCAATAAGCGGACAGAACCTTTCGTTTGGGAAAAAGTAATCTTCACCCATAAACCTTATATGATCATCATATATAAATCCTGCATGTCCTCCATAACCCCAGGCAAATACGAGGTTTGGGGTTATATCACCAAGTGAGGTTTCATAAAATATCTTCAGCCCTGTTGCCTGTAATCCGTTATGATTGAACCCCAGCATTCCGTTGTATGCTATTTCTGCGTTACCTGCCTCATGTGAAACCTGATAGAAGATACCGCTACTATATCCCATGCGAAAACCTGCCTGCCGGGTCTCATACTGTGCTGAAAGCACAAATGAGGTCAGGAAAAAAAGACTATAGGCTACAATTATTTTTCTGTTCATACCAGTTTAAAGTTGTGTTATTTCATTATAAAGACAAGCTCCTCTTTTCAAAGTTGCATGGTAAAGATATTATTTCAGATAAATTTTCCCCCTGTTGGCATCAATCTTAAGTATTCTTTTCTCAGGTGTTTGGCCAGCTGTACCGGTTGTCATATACTCTTTTTTGCCTTCATCAAGAGTCCGCTTTTCAGTATTTATTCCTGAAGGAAGTGCCAGGAATGTGTTGAGGGTCCGTATCTCCATATTGTAGGAGGCATCATTATCAAATTCAAGAGATATGTCGGAGAATCCCGAATTTATATTTGCCGATTCAAAATGAGGTTCTATATTATCAACATTAATATTACCGTACCGACAGACCATGTTTATAGATTTTGCCAGCGAACCTATTTCAAAATCAGTAAAATACGAGTTTCCTTCAAGTACCGAAATGTTGTCTATGAAAAGGTCATCACGGCGTGATTCTATTTCAATTTCATCAGCCTTGTTTATTCTGTATTTTGATGAGATGCTTTTTACTGATACCCTGTTTATGCTGCTTATTGTTATATCAGAAAAAGAGGCATCAATTTTCCCTGAATTGAATGAAGTTATTGATGCATCACAGAATGACAGACTCAGGTTGCTTTTTTTACCGGGGATATCAGCTTTAAATGAACCGTTTGACAATGTCAGATCAAAGTTACCGCTGGTTTTTTCCATAAATACATCACCATACCTGTTTACTATATGCAGATTCATATATTCAGGTACATTTATATAGTAATTGATTTCAACCTGTGAATCATAATTGATCACCTTGCTCGTCATACCTTTGAAGTTTTCAAAGAATGCATTGATGCTCTGGTTAAAAACTGTGTTAGCAATGATAAGATTTCCTGATCGGCTGATTTTTACACTGATTTCGTCAAACATCTTACCAAGTTTCGACTGGTTTGGTGCCGATGCTTTTATTTCTGCCCTGATTAAGGCCGAATCCCTGTTCCAGGTGGTTATCTCAACTGTACCATACTTGTTATTAAGCTCAAGAACGCTCTCCCTTGTGGAGGTGAACGTCTTAATGAAACTTCGTGTTTCCGAAACTCTCTGTGACAGGAGAACATAAGAGGGAAATAAAACAAGTATCAATATTAAAACTCTTTTACAGCTCATGGCTTTTGTTTTTTTCTGCATTGTTTTCATTCTCCCTGAGGATTGAAAGCATATCCTCGAGTATCTTGATTTTTATTGTATAATTCCTTATCAGGGCTTCAACTACATCCTGATTTGCAATATTATCTTTAAGGTCTTCTTTCAGATCGGCATATATGCTGTCAATCTGTGAAATGTCTGAATTAAGTTCATCCTGGAGCTCAGGATTAGCGGCCAATAGCGGTTCAGCCTCACGGTAAAGCTCATTTATCTGACTGGTGTAATATGCTTCGGCCTCTTTAAGCTGTATCTTTGAGGGAAGCTCCCCTCTGAATTGGGTAACCATGTCCGGGTTAACGCTGTTCCGGCCTATCTGGTAGAAAATCAGCGACATGGCAGTTAATACAGCCACTGAAGCGGCAATTGCCAGCCATTTTTTTACTGCTCGGGCAGGTTTTAATTCCCTGTTTACCCTGTCCCATACTTCCGGCGATGGAGTATGGATGTCGAGTGATTCCCTGTTTTTCTTTATGTACTCCTCAAGTCTGTCCATATATTCAGTTTTTTGAGAGTTGACTTCTAAGTTTTTCTTTTGCCCTCGAGTATTGTGATTTGGATGTTGACTCTGTAATACCCATTATCTGTGCTATCTCTGAATGATCATACCCCTCCATCAGGTATAGTGTAAGGATGACCCTGTACCCGTCGGGCAGCATCTCTATTCCTTTGATGATTTTTGAAATATCATAAACTGTCTCATCCTCTTCCTCATATATATTTTCGGGAATGTTGTCGGTAAGTGAAAGGTCGATCTTTTTCTTCTGAAGGTGGTTTATGCATTTATTAATTACTATACGTTTTAGCCACGCTCCGAAAGTTGATTCAAACCTGAAGGAGTTAATGTTCCTGAAGCAATCGACAAATGTATCCTGGAGAATATCCTCAGCATCCTCCCTGTTATTTAGAATCCTGTATGCGATGTTGTACATAGCTTTTGAATATTGATTATAAAGTGTGAACTGAGCCCTGTTGTTGCCCTTTCTGCACTCCTCAATCAGCGGAGCATTTATGTGCACATCAAAATTATCCACCTGTTAAGCTTACCTTATTAAAAAGACAATAACCTAATCGCTGGGTTGCATCCCTGCATTGAAATTTTTCTGTTTTTTACTTAATGGAATTACAATGAATGCATATAGAATAATCAATATGCTTATTAACAATGATATATGCATAATGTAATCGCCATGTTTTACGTAGAATGTTATTTTTTCTTCCGGTATTATAAATCCTTTTATTACTGCTTCCCTGTACCAGCCTGTTTCTTCCCTTATGTTACCATTAATATCAATAAAGCATGAGATACCAGTATTCCCACACCTGGCTACCGGCCTCCGTGTCTCTATTGCCCTGAGGGAGGCATAGGAGAGATGCTGCCTGTAACCTCCTGTATTCTTCCACCAGCCGTCATTCGTTATAATGAAGATCGCGCTTGCCCCTTCTCTTATATACTCAGTCATATATGAACCAAATACTGACTCATAGCATATTATGGGTGCAATTTTTGTTCCGGTCAATGTGTGTTCTAAGATACCTCTGTCGTCCTGTGATCCATAGCCCCATCGGGTACCTCCAAGGTAGGGGAGTAATCTTTTCAGAAGCCTTCCAGGACCATTGAAGAACTGCATTTCAATTCCCGGTACTAGTTTTGACTTGTGGTAAACTGCAAAATTTTTTCCAGTATCGATCTTTACAGCAGAATTATAATGATCAGAATAATAACCTGATACATCTCTTTTTACTGCACTTCTTGTCGGCGGCTTTACTTTTGAATTATATTGCCTGAATGTAACCAGACCCGCTACAACTGAAGAATTAGGATATTTTCTTACCATATCCTGTATCATTTTTATGTATTGGTTGTTCTGAAGATCATCAAGATTCACCGGATCATCCACTGTTGTTTCAGGGGTTATTATCCAGCTTGTATTCTGAGATGTGGAATCTGATGCCAGCCTGATGACCTTCTGAAGCTGGAATTTAAATGGTATAACGAATTTTTCACTGTATGGGTCGGTATTCGGCTGAACTATTACGACCTCTTCAGGGATTGCAGAACACTCTTTTATTGTATTATATTTACACAATGAAAACAATGAAGGTACCATTATTAAAACTATCAATGCTATTGTCAGTGGAGTTGTTTCTTTCCCGGATGAATACCTGATAATGATATGAGCCATTAAATAATTGCTAAGGAGTATCCACAGGGAACCACCTCCGGTACCGGTATATTCGTACCATTGTATAAATGCAATATCTTTTGCAAGACCATTCCCAAGGTTCATCCAGGGGGAAATTATACTGATATTAAGGCTGGCGAATTCATAAGTGAGCCATAAAACGAAAATAGCCGTTATCCCAGCCATGTTGCCAGCTCTGATTCTTATTGTAAAAGCGAGCCATAAGGATATTGCCATGAGGAACGTTAATCCGGTTATAACCATAACGGCACCAGCTATACTTGCCACACGCATCCATCCCATTACAATAATGCTGAATATCAGCAATCCGGGAAGGATCAGTAAAAAATATGCATTAGGAGTATAACGCTTTCTGTTTTCGTACAGGTGATTCTCAATTACAAAGAACGGTACAAGCGATACCAGAAGCACCAGTCCGGTGCACCATCCGGTCCATGCCACTCCTGACAGTATGCCTCCAATAACAGACAGAAATACAAGTGAATATTTACTAAGTTTCATTCAATCAATGAATATCTGAGCCCAATTATTTTGCGAAGTTAATATATTAATTGCTCTGTGTTCTCTGTGATCCCGATAGCTCCTGATAGTTATCGGGACGGGACTCTGTGAACTCTATGGTTAAAAATTCATGTATCCACTTTAATCCGATTTTTTTGGATTTTGATTCTAATTCACTTAATTTTGTTTTAATACTGCTTTTTACTGTCCAAAAAAGCATTGAACATTCTTTTCATGACTGCCCCTGACTGCAAAGTCGGGGGCTTTTTTTAAAATTCAATTAGCAAAGGAAGTTAGATCAAGTATTATATGACCTTATCCCCATACCAGGAGTAATGCTATCTCAGATTTTCTGTTATTGTTGTTTGGAATAGTCTGCGATAAATCCCCAGGCCTCTGCAGATGTGGTTTTCCATTTTGTCCTTACAGATTTTATTAGTATCTTTAATAGGATATAGTGCTTAATAAGGCTTTCGTCAGCCTTTTCCCTTTTATAATTTGTTGAGATTGTTTTCACGCAAATAAGATTTTTAATATATTATTCAGAATATGGATTTAAAAACAGTAATAAATCCTGTTGATAAGATCCGTTCTTTACTGAGAATGGATGACAAGTCAGAATTGACAGATTTTCTGGATTCACTCCAGGCAAGTGAGGTTGTTTATCTGATGAATAAGCTCGACAGGAAAGAGCAGCATAAATTACTTACTGCTATCAGTCCCGAAGATGCGGCTGATTTGATTGAGGAGTTGCCAGATGCCCAGGCTGCTGATATTATTGAAGAAATGGATGCTGAGGATGCGGCTGCCATTATTAATGAGATGACGAGTGATGAGCGGGCTGACCTGATGCTTGAACTGGATGATGATGAGGCTGAAGCTATATTGACCGAGATGGAACCGGTTGAAGCTGCAAGTGTCAGAAGGATGATTGAATATGGACCCGACACGGCAGGCGGATTGATGATAACAGAATATTTCTCTTATAAAGTATCTTCAACGGTTAGAGAAGTTGTTGATGATTTGAGAGAAAATGCAGAAAAATATAAGGAGTATCATGTAAGATATATTTATGTGGTTTCGGGTCAGGACATTTTTATCGGGGTTTTACAGATGCAGGATCTGTTGCTTGCAACTAAATCTCAAAAGCTTTCAGATATTGTAATTAAAGAGGTAAAGGCAGTCAATGTAAATACTCCGTTAGATAAATTGGACGATCTTTTTGATACCTATGATTATTACGGATTCCCTGTAGTTGATGAGCAAAACAGGCTGATAGGCGTTATCAGGAGGAAAAACGTTCTTGAAGCAGTGAATGAGCGGACAGCTTATGATCACCTTGAATCTCAGGGTATTGTAGGCGGAGACGAATTAAGGACCATGCCTGTTTTACAAAGGTCCCGAAGACGCCTTACATGGCTGTCAGTCAATATTGTACTGAATCTTATTGCAGCGAGTGTGATCACTTTTTACCAGGATACTTTACATTCGGTAATAGCGCTGGCTGTATTCCTTCCGATCATATCAGATATGAGCGGATGTACTGGTAACCAGGCTGTTGCTGTAAGTATGCGCGAGCTTTCGCTTGGTACGGTGAAACCGGGTGAGGTATTCAGGGTCTGGTGGCAGGAGATCTCAGTTGGACTGATAAATGGTACGGTATTAGGGATCCTGATTGGAATTGCAGCCTATATATGGAAAGGAAATATTTACCTGGGAATTGTTGTTGGTGGAGCTCTTGCAATTAATACACTGATAGCAGTATCTATCGGAGGCACTGTTCCATTGATTCTTAAAAAGATGAACATTGACCCGGCACTAGCATCTGGTCCTATTCTTACTACCATTACAGATATGATAGGATTCTTCCTGGCATTGAGTTTTGCCACGATAGCCCTGACCCGGCTGGGAAACCTTTAAAGCTGAGGCGGAATCTGTTCAGAAATGACGGTATAGGCTTTGGGTATAACACCTGGGAGATCCCTCATCCCGCAAAAGCGGGATGAGGGATGACAGTGGCATTTTAGTGGGAAAAGATGAAGAAGTACTATTATGGGCTAAAGCCCGTTGTACTAACACCCTTATAACCCCGGACTTAAGTCCGGGGTTATTGATAATGAGATGATTGTGGACTTTAGTCCAAAACGATTCTCTGTCAAACAGTATGTCATCCCGAGTCCAGCACCAGCTGGACGAGGGATCTCCCTGGTGTTAATCAGAGCTCAATAAAAATGGAATTCATAGTGAATCTGGACTATGGATCTCTCAGGTGTTATTTAATATCTTGTTAATCAGGCAGTAGCTTATATTTCCTTTTGATTTATTACTATGAATACTTGTATCCGTTTATCAAGAATAAATAATCAATTTGTTGTTTAACTAAAAAATTCGTTATAAATTTGATATTATGAAACATCCCCATAATCAATGAATTAATTTCCCGACAATTAAATATCACCATATGAGAACAATAATCTTCGTTTCAGCTGTTTTCCTGTTTGTATTCTGCCCGGTCGGGGCTCAGAACAATAGTGTCACCAGGGCAATCGACAGCCTGTTGATAAGTGAGGAGTATGATAAAGTAATAGACACATGCAAGCAAATTCTGGCTTACGACAGTCTGGATCCTGCTATATACTATAAAATGGGGGTTGCATGGCAGAATAATCTGGACGATAACAAGGCAACCAGGTGTTTTGAAAAGGCAGCAGCAATAGATTCAATAAATCCTGTGTATAGTTTCAGACTTGCAAAAAGCTACTATAGCAGTGACAAAATGAAACTGGCTGAGCTATTGCTTGAAAAGCTCTGCCTCGCCGATACCATGAACTGAAACTATTCATTTTTCCTCACCGGCATTTATATGAAGAGTGAGCGATATAATGATGCCCTTAATATCTACAAAAGGTTTCTACGGAGTGATCCCTCAAATTGCACTTACCTAGATAAGACGGCATTTGTATACCTGAGAAAAGGCAGCTTTCAGAATGCTATCGATCTGCTCAATATATCCTTATCAATAAACCGCGAAAACCTCAATGCAATAAAGAACCTCTCATATCTCTATGCTTCAACATCGAGGTGGGATACGGCCGTGGCAATTCTTTCAATGGGCATGAATATTGATACTTCCGACATGGATCTCTATGCCAGACGGGCTCAGTTATATTTTTCAAGAGACTATACCAAAAGGGCAATGGATGATTACCTGGTGATCCTGAATTCGGGAGATTCTTCAAAACTTTATCTGAAAAGAGTCGGGATCGGTTACTCTTACAATCTTCAGCCGCAGAAAGCTATTCCTTATCTTTTGCTGGCATACCGGGCTGATACCACGGATTATGAGACATGCAGCTATCTTGGCCAGTGTTACAGCAGGACTGGAGATTCGAGGGAAAGCATACTCTTTTATAAGAAGGCAGGCAAAATTCTCTACCCTTTTCATATTCAGCTTGCTTATACTTATTTTCAATGTGCTGCATCTCAGGCAGATGCTGGTTTTAATGTAGAAGCTATTGAAAATCTCAGGAAAGCATATGCAATTGATGATAATATAAGTTACCTGATGACAATCGCAAACCTGTATGATGAAAAGCTGGGGGATAAAAAGAATGCTGTTATTTATTACCGCAGTTTTATTGATAAATTAAAGAACCCGCTTAATAAAGAGCAATATTTAAATGCACCTTTTCCACCTGAATATATCGAAAAAATAATGAAAAGGCTGGAGTACCTCGAAAAGGAAAATGCCAGGGAAAAGTAATATGTAATATTCGCAGAGAGTCTGCATATACCGCCATTCTTCAATTTTACATCACTCTGTTAAAATTGGTTAAATATCAATGTTTCAGCTTATAGCAATCACTTTTTACTTATCTTGCACTGCTGGTTATATGATTTGAAAAGCATGTATTTTAGAAATTTTTCAATATTTATTCTGTTGATTCTGACTGCCTGCGGGACGAAGGAAGAACAACTTGCACATCGGGCAGACAGGATACATAAATCAATATTAACCATCGATACTCATTGCGATACTCCGATGGACTTTGCAGATCCTGAATTTGATATGGGCATAAGGCATGAAGAAGGTTGTGTCGATTTCCCCAGGATGAAAGAGGGAGGCCTGCATTCAGAATTCTTCGCAGTTTTTACGGGCCAGGGACCAAGAGATGATACAACCTTTGCAAAGGTGCATGAGGATGCAATTTATATTTTCAATGCAATACATGATAATGTAGCAAAAAACTCTGAACAGGCAGAATTAGCATACACAGCTGATGATGCATACAGGATAAAGAAGAGCGGAAGAATTGCAGCATTTATCGGCATGGAAAATGGATACCCGGTAGGTCTTGATATCTCAAATGTAAAGTTATTTTATGATCTGGGTGCACGATATATTACCCTTTGCCATACAAGAAACAATGATATCTGTGATTCTTCAAATGATCCTGCAGGACCTGAAAGCAACGGTCTTTCTCATTTCGGAAAGCAGGTGATTAAGGAGATGAACAAACTGGGTATGATTGTAGATGTTTCACATATTTCCGATAAATCGTTTTATGATGTGCTGGAGTTAAGCAAAGCTCCTGTGATCGCCTCTCATTCATCATGCAGGGCATTATGCTGTAATCCCCGAAACCTGAGCGACGATATGCTTCTTTCTCTGAAAGCAAACGGAGGTGTTATACAGATATGTATCCTGAGTGCATACCTGAAGACCATGGAACCAAATCCTGAAATGGAGGCAAAACTTAATGATCTGAGATCGAGATATGGTGATTATGATACAATTGCTACTGAAACACGAAAGAACCAGATGAGGTCAGAGTTCAGGGAGATCAGGAAGAAGTATGAGAAGCTCGCCACAGTAAGTGATATAGTTGACCATATTGATCATGTTGTTCAGGTTATAGGAATAGATTACGTTGGGATAGGAACTGACTTCGATGGCGGGGGAGGAGTTGACGGATGTAAAAATGCATCCGAAATGAAGAATATTACAATAGAACTTTTAAGAAGAGGCTATTCAAAGAAAGAGATCGAAAAGATATGGAGTGGAAACATAATGAGGGTTCTAAGGCAGGTTGAAGAGGCCGCTTAAAAGGTGTAAAAGTTATACTCACGAAAATTTAGAGTCAATTACAAAGTTAGATTCAGTTTTACTAAGTACAGGGATGTTCTTTATGAGCATCCTTTTTTTTTAATCTATTCACCT